>Ga0066388_100003115_pt1 | contig 10585 bp, 13 predicted proteins | sample PanSoiMetaGPlot6_FD_64539 | JGI IMG/M metagenome (GOLD analysis project Ga0066388, IMG submission 64539) | Tropical forest soil microbial communities from Panama analyzed to predict greenhouse gas emissions - Panama Soil - Plot 6 (Hybrid Assembly) | ecosystem: Environmental > Terrestrial >... | reverse complement strand
ATCGACGCGACGTAGGTCGTTCTAAATCGAATTATGGGGCCAACAAACGTCGAACGTAGATAACGATCGAAGTTAAGCTGATTTTCGCTGTTCGTGTGCTTCGAACTTTTTCAACACAATCTGTCAGACTCGGACCTCAGCCGGCGTTTGCGAAACGACCGGCTTCACCCCCGCAAGCAGACATGACAAGGTCGTCTCGTGATGTCGCAGAAGCCCCGGAAATGGCGCTCTCATTGAGTTCCTTTCAGCGGTTTTGCGAACGTCCCGCCTATTAGACTCGCAATGCAGCGGCACCGGCTGGCCCTCCAGGTATTTAAGTACAGATATACTTTCTCTATAAGCCATCAATATTGACATCGGCAAGTTATTGCCGAGCCGAAAGCACAAATCATTAGTAGATAGTCATGACATGTGAAGAAATCGCGTTCGATTTTTACTTAATAATAGGGCGGACCGCTGTTAGGCTTTCGCGTCTGTTCAACAGGGAGGAAGGGATGTTCACCAGGGGAAGTTACTGGCTTGCCTCGTATCCATCGCTCCTTTGTTGCCCGCACCGACGGTCGTGAGTGCTGACGAACAGCTTACGCTGACCATTGCTGGTCACGCCCAACGTCGATGACATGCGATCACTGGCTCTCGAAAACAACTTGGTGCTGGTTGCTGGGCGACATGGCTATTTTTTAGTCAACCTCAATGATGTCTATGTTGGTCGGGCGCTCGCCTTGTACGGCGAGTACTGTGAGGAGGAAGCGGCCTTCCTCGCGCGCATTGTTAAGCCGGGCAACCATGTTGTCGAGGCAGGCGCCAATATTGGATCGCACACGATCGGGCTCGCAAGATCCGTCGGTCCACGCGGTAGGGTTTATGCGTTCGAACCACAACGGGCGTGCTATTCGCTTCTGCAGTCCCAGATCGCGCTGAATCAGGTGTATCAGGTTCAAGCCTATAGCGAGGCGCTCGGTCACTCGCCTGAGCGGCTATGGCTGCCTTACATTGATTATTCCAAACCAAATAATTTTGGCGGCGCCTCGCTGTCATGTAACCAAAGCCCGCAGGCCGAAGCGATTGACGTTACAACTCTAGACAGCCGTCTCCCTGACGCTCCTCTTTCGTTGATCAAAATCGATGTCGAAGGCATGGAGGAAGATGTGATTCGTGGCGGATCTAATTTGATCCGGAAACATCGTCCGCTGTTGTACGTTGAGAATGATCGCATCGAAAAGTCGCGCTCTCTTGTTGCGTTGATTATGGAGTTTGGATATCGCCTCTGGTGGCATATTCCAGAACTCTACAACAAGAGCAATTTTTTTCAGATTAGAGAGAACGTTTTCGGCAAGGCGGCCTCTTTCAATATGATTTGCGCGTGCCAAGGTCATGAGGCGACGGCAGGTCTTGTCGAAATTAAATCGCCCGACGAGCCGCATCCTTTAGTGGTCCAGCCACGTCCGTTCCGCCCCATATAGAATCAACTCAACAAACGTCAGCGAACGTGACAGGTGAGTCGGAGCTTGGACTTGACTGCGTGGACTGCACCGGCCCCGATGCGCGACATGCGACGATCGACATTCATCGAGGATTCTCCCGCGACGAATGGTATGCCGATCCCATTCGCGCGCGTCACTCACTTCTGCAAGCCACTCATCAAGTGCGATCGGAGTTTCCCTCCAAATATGAACCTCTAGGGTGCGTCGCATTCTTCAATCTCCTTGTACCAAATTAGCGTACGCAGCTTGCTGCCGCTTGCTGAGCGTGTCATCTTTATCATTGCCGGATGGGTGCTCAGCTATGTGCTCTGGAATCCTCGAGCCTGATCCGCAGGACTACCTGTTCCTCGGCGGCCTGCTGATCGGGAGCAAGGGTGAAGTCGATGAATTGGGCTGGGTCGCGGTGAACAGGCTCACTCGCCACCTCGGCAATTTCTGCTTTGATTTCTTACGCATACCAAACATAAATATTAGGCGGCATGGCGGGCGCCCACCACAACTCAAAGAGGCGCCCAATGAAGACCGAGCATTGGATTGAAGACCTAGGGTACTACGTCGCGCATTTCGACGAACGCGGCAACCTTCTTGAGGTCCTAGGTCGCTTGCATGACCCGCACGCGGCAAGAGCGGCCTACAAAGCCTGCCGGGTCAAATAGCCGAAGAAGCTGTTGTAGCTATCTCAAGGCGGCCGGGATCTTGAGACGGAGCGATCGGGATGAGCCCGAAGTGCGCACCCCGAATCGAGGTGCCATGTCAGTTTCAGCCCGTGGGTCTACGGTGAGCCTGTCGTGCAAGCTCATCCTGAATGATCTCTAGGGGCTGTCTGCGGTCACATATCGGCGCCAACATGCCGCGCAAATGGGACCGCAGGATTTTCCGGCGGCCGTTCCGAGCGACAATGGGCGCGCAAGGGGCCTGGTGCGTCAACGCTGCTCCATAACGGACGACATACTCGTCGAAATTGTCGAACTCTATGCGACTGGCATTGCCCTCGAGGGTCTCGGCGGGAGCGCCGTTCGCAAGAATGACATCGTGGCTTTCCAGTTCGATGTGCAGGTATTCAACAACATCGCCGTTTATTGGCCTGCAACTGGTAATGCTGCTTCCATTGATGAGATCGCCCGCTGGAATCAGCAGACCGTTTATGAGGAAGCGGTGTCCGTAGGACACATAGAGATCGCTGTGTGGCACATCATCATTGAATGCACCACGTGCGATTTTTACCGGATGGGCAGTATCGCCCCATGATGCATGGCTATCCGGTTTAAGGCGCGTGCGACCAATCCACCTGATGGGCTTGGGCTCGCCGCGGACGGTCAAAATCGCGTCCCCGATCCGCAGATCTTCTACCGACCGCTCGCCTTGAGACGTCAGAATTTGTGTTCCCTTCAGGAAGCAATGGACTCCGCCGCCGCCGCCACTGCCGTGACCATGACCCTTACCGTCCGCCAAGGCCCGGGTAGGCGACACCACGACGGCGCTCAAAACTGCCCCCATGAGCGTGGCGGCCGACATGAAGTGTCGTCGAGATGTGGCTAGATCTGGGGTGGAAGTCGACGATACTTCAATCCCGTTGGGGTTAAAGTCACGCATGAGATGCTGCTCCTTGGGGCATGTATTAGCGAGACGCACACGCACGCTTTGCTAGAATATATATCTAAGGTTGAGCATTAACGCTTTGCTACTTAGGTTGGAATGGATGTACTTTCGTTTAGGACGAGATCCCGGCTGGACAATCAGGGCGAGCCGGTGTCCTCACCGCCGCGATCCCATCAGACGCTTTGACGAGGGCTCAGGAGAGATTTCGCCGCCAGATGGTTCGGCGAGCAGCCCCTTCCCTGCTGTTAGGCGATGGAGCCGCCCACTTTGATCGAGACGATCAGGCAGCAATATTCGGGGCATCGAGTTCGAACCCTTCGCTTCCCAGGGCGAGACATGGACAGCGCACCACGCACGTTCGTGAGCGCGTGACCGCGTTCACGACTGCAACCTAGTAGAGGCATCCCCGCTGGCCGAAGGACCGAGCAGGGCTGCTGATCAGCCAGCCGATCGACGCGCCAGCTGAGGTGGTCTTCCGGAATATTTGCCAGCTCGGCTTGGAGGGTATCGCGTCAAAGAAGCTCGGCTCGAGATACGACTCCGGACGTTCATCGCTTTGGCTGAAAACAATCAACCCAAACGCGCCGGCTTTGCAAAGGCTAGAGGAAGAGGACTGGGGCGGATAGATGGAGCAACGACGTGGCGTCGACAGCAGTTGACTAACGTAGTCAGGCCTGACACGTCGAAGGTGCGCTATTCCTCCCAAAAGAAAGATATCCACACACATCTACACACCACGTCCGTTCAAATTTTTCTGCTTTCTTCAATCATGTCCTATGGCGATTCGGCGCATTGGCACGATCGTGCAAAAGAGATGCTCGCTCGCGCCGAGCAAATGAATGAATGCGTAACCAAGCACGTACTGCGTCGTGTCGCAGATGCCTATGAATGCCTCGCACGAAAAGCCGAGCAAGAGGCAAAGTCGTTTCCACCAGACTCGGTGAGCGAAACGAACCTGCCCACCGAGCCACGACAGGTCGTCCGTCGCAAAAATCGCTTGGTCGCTCGTCCTCAGCAAGTGGATGAAAGCGAAGCCGAGCGGTTACTGCGCCGGGTTACGGATGCCTGTGAAAGCCTCGCTCGAATGGCCGTGCAACGCGCAAAGGGGTTTCCGTCAAGCCCTGTGAACAAGGCGCCGGTCGTGCCCGCCGAGGCACGACGTTTCGCTCCTCGCAAAAACCGCGTGGGCGCACTGCCAGCCAGATCCCCTAGTATTGAAATCCCCAGTTTCCTCAAACGAGGACCGAGGGCAGACGAGGACGTACCACCTTCCGGGGGCGCAACCTCGGCATCGCGTCAGGGCGCCTGAGGCAGATGGGGCAAACAACGGACATCATAGACGCAGCAAGTTGGACCCTTCGGCGTTCTGAGGTCAGTTCGTTCTTGCCCGCGCAGCCGCGTAACTCTTGCTGAAATGGTTACGGGCATTGGTGACTGTGAACGACCCGTCCACCTTCGCCGAAACCTTGATCCAGTACGCCTGCCCATTGTGCCCTGGCGACGTGCCAGGGCCGGGCGGCCAAGCCATCGGGGCCGTTGGCACGCTCGCGGCCGGCTCGTCGGTGAGGTTCGCAATCAACATCCCCGGCACGGAGTATTCTTGACCGCTGAGCGGCGAGAAGTGCATCTGCCAGAGGTTTTCGAGCCGGGCGACGAATAGATGACCTTCATATCGTCGGGCTGACCGCCCTTGCGCGTCCCATTATTCATGATTGCAACGCGCGGCTTCGTCCCATGCACCAGCACTTCCGACTTCGAATTCGACTCCCCGTGATGCGAAACCACGAATAGATCGATGGCGCCGATGCGGTTCATCGGACACATCAAATCGAATTCCTTGTTCCAGGAGAGATCGCCGAGGTGCATGAGGCGAAACCTTCCGAACCTGACGATGCTTCCGATGGAGCGGGCGTTTTCGGTCGTGTCGGTCTCTTTCGGCTTGAATGACGAGCAATAGGGATTCGCCGAGCCGGCGCCCGGCAGTGGCCGCTTGATCCCTTCGCCGTTCGACGTAACGATGTGCCCAACCGCTACACAGGGGGGACCGGCAAGCTCACGCCATCCGATCACCAAGTTTGCCGCATGTCGTTCGCCTCGCCTGCTGGCGCCTGAATGCTTCAGATCTCCACCACACGATCCGACAGTTCGTTGGGATTTGTAGAGGTCGGGGGAAAGTGCTGTGCGAGGATCGCCCCTGCCTTCCGAATTGCGTCCACGATGCCATCCACAAGTTGTCCCTTCCGACCTGCCAAAGTTATCTCCCCCGCCAGTTCTTCCCAGGCAGCTTGGCCAACTTTGCTATGAATACCAACATCCGCGACAATCTCCACGCGTCGATCCGTTGGCGTCACATAAATCAAGACACCGGTGCGGGCCTCAGTCAGATGCACGCCGTGCGCCAAGAATTGTTCATAGGCCTGCCGTCTCGTGCGCTCGGACGCGATAGCAGCAGGCACAATGCGATCGCGAATTACCGGATGTGATAAGACCACCGTAGCGCCGACGAAAAGGACCGTCTGCGATACCAGTATCGTCGTTGTTGAGAGATTGCTCAGCAAATGAAAAGGCCAAGGCAACAGGAGCGCCGCCAATGCCGCCCAAATTATCGGCATGTAATGAAATTCGGCGGACGTATGAGCAATGACGACGTAGATTTCGCCGGCTGTCCCAGCCTCCGCCTCGCCAATAGCCGCGGCAATACGGGCCTTGTCCTCGCTGCTGAAAGTGCTGTTGGCCATACCTACCAACTCCCCGACGCGCCGCCGCCGCCAAACGAACCACCGCCACCTGAAAAGCCGCCGCCCGAGCCGCCGGAAGAGGATCCTCCGCCCGACCAACTACCACCCGACCATCCGCCCGAAGAGCCGCGGCCATCCATCGGTATCCACCAGGGTACCCGCCGTCGGGCCGGATAGCTCTGGCGTTGTGACCGACGTACAAAGACGACGAACCAGATCCCCATCAACAGAACGACCAGAGCGAACGACGAGAATCCAGCAGTTCCGCTCGGGCGATCACGCTGCTCGGCCGCCCGTCGCTTGAAGTCCTCGGCATCACCCGACAGCAGCAGGATGAGATCATCCACGCCACGCTCAATCCCTCCTGGAAAATCGCCGGCACGAAAGCGCGGCAGAATTGCATTCTCGATAATGAGGCGAGAAACCGCATCGGTGATCGTCCCTTCCAGGCCATAACCGGTCTCAATCCGAACCTGCCGTTCGTTCGGCGCCACGATGAGGATGGCACCATTATTGATATTTTTCTGACCAATTCCCCAGTAGCGGCCGAGGCGGTAGCCATAGTCTGCGATGTCATATCCTTGTAAGGAGCGGAGCGTTGCAACGACAAGCTGGTTGCGCGTTTTGATCTCAAGTTGCTCGAGTTTGGTCTCGATCCGAGCGCGTGCCGTGGGGTCTAGGATGGCGGCTTGGTCCACCACGCGACCCGTCAGGGCAGGAAACGACGGCTGGGCTTTCGCCGCGCTTGCACAGGTCAGCCCAGCGAAGAGGCAGACACAGGCAAATTGAAGCAAACGGTGACCGGGACGCATCTCGCTTCAAAACTTAACCGGCGGCGGCCGCTGGTTTTCTTCAGTTGTAGAGAACGTGGCCATCGGTTTAGCGCCATAAACGATCGCCCAGAGCCGCCCAGGAAACGTTCTCGTCTCTGTGTTGTAGGCTTGCACGGCCTGGATGTAATCACGGCGCGCGACCGCGATCCGATTTTCCGTGCCCTCAAGCTGCGACTGCAGGGCAAGGAAATTCTGGTTGGATTTCAGGTCGGGGTAGTTCTCGCTCACCGCAATCAGTCGCCCCAGCGCGCCGCTCAGCTGCGACTGTGCCTCTTGAAACTTGCGCAACGCTTCTGGATCCGTCAGCTGGTCCACCCGGACCTGAACCTGAGTGGCCTTCGCGCGAGCTTCAACGACCTGCGTCAGCACCTCTCGCTCCTGGCGAGCATAGCCTCTGACCGTCTCAACCAGGTTGGGGATGAGCTCTGCCCGCCGCTGATACTGATTTTGAACTTCGCTCCAGGCCGCTTTAGCGCGTTCTTCGAGAGTTGGAATTGTATTGATCCCGCACCCGCACAGCACGAGGCTTGCGGCAAGAACAAAAGCTAACGATACCGGCCGATGAATTGCAGCGGCCACCTGGGGCCGAAGCGCAGGCGCAAAACGCATGGTATCTCCACCGATATAAGTATTGCAGACCGCTGTATCAGCGATCACTAGCGGTTCTATCGACAACGACGGTGCAACGCTTGAAGTTCCATCTCTAAACCAAGGTCGCCTTTGCCCACGACGTACACAAGGCCACGGTCGAATGCAGGCCACCAACGCGGCCGCCGGCGGCCCTTTAGCCGCCCTGACGCGCCTTGCGGGCTGCATGCCGCCGTCGCCATCAATGTAAAGCGGTGGTTGGCTTCTGGTGAGCTATGCCACCATTGACCGCAACAAGACCGCATTCATGTTGGTACATGGCACCGCGGACTATATTTTCGATCCAGCGCAAACGCAGCAATTCTGAAACGTGCAGCATCGACAGGAACGTTGCTGGGCCTCACACGTTTTGATTGGCAACAAACATTCTCGAGGAGAACGTCATGAAGCAAGTCTTCATCGCCGCTCTGGCGATTGCGACGTTGGTAAGCCCAGCTTGCGGATTTTTTTATCGTTCGTGAAGGCAATGCCGGCCAGTGCCGCATCGTCGAGACGCGCCCCACCGATAGCAAGATCATCGTGGTTGGCAACAAGGTCTACAAGACCCGCGACGAGGCCCAGAAGGAATTAACGGTAGTGTGCAAACAAAAATAACGAGCTGCACGAGGTCAAGGCCTCGGTTTAACCGAGGCTTTTCCTCGTACTCTTCGGCTCTTCTGGCAAAGTTGTAGGAGGCGTGATGGGACCCCGAACATATGAGAAGCAGGGCGCCCGGCTCATGGGATTGACGCTTGGGGGATCGCTCGTCCTGATCATCGCTCTGTATTCGCTGGTGCTTTGACGTTGAGAAGAATGGCCGCCAAGTTTAGGCGAAGCCGCGATTGGGCGCTCTCCAGGAGGCCGCAAGGTCGCGAGCAGCTGCTCGAGAAACCGCCGTAGCGGCTCGGCACTCGCGCCTCTTCGCAAGCGCCCTCGTACGGGCCTGTTTGCAATCGCCGTCGTATGAGCGGCACAAGCGAATGCTCATCAACCGAAAGGTTTGAAGCGGACTCACGCAACCGAGCAGCCGGCACGGAGCTAACTCGGCTTTCCTCCCTCGAACGACTTTTGGGCCTTTGCTTCAAGCGGCGCGGATCGCGTTCGCCGGGCCTTTGCGAGTTCAGCCAGCTTTCTTGCGATTATTGTTCTCAGGATACCTTGCCGAATCAACATTCCCACCGTCATCAGTACCCACCCGCTCATGTTCTGCCCCACGACCACTCCGCAAAAATCCGTGGTGCATACCCCTTGAAAAGCTGGTTCCGCCATCCATGTACCATCCATCCAGATGGAGAAAGCCATGCCGGGAAGTGTGCATCACCTCCGACCAAAGCTCCCTGACAGCGAGAAGATTACAATCAATCTCGGTTACGTCGACCTTGGCCATATCGATCTAATGGTTCAGGACGGGTTCTACTCGAACCGCACTGATTTCATTCGAACCGCCATCCGCAACCAACTCGAACGCCACGCCGACATCGCCCAGAAGTCTGCGGCCCGAAAAGGTCTGGATCTTGGTCTGCGGCACTACAGTCGCGAAGATCTGGAAGCCGTGCGTTCAGCTGGCGACATGCTCCACATTCAAGTGCTGGGACTCGCAAGTATAGCCCTAGACGTCACGCCTGAGCTTGCTCGTGCCACAATCTCGTCCGTAGCCGTTCTCGGAGCACTACATGCCAGCCCGGCTGTCAAGGCTGCTATCGCCGACAGAATGCGGTGATAGACGATCAGGACACGACCAAATCCTCAGCCGACATAGTTCGGTTTCTTATGCGGATGCTTCAGCAGGAGAAGCTCTAGAGATGAATGACATGTTCAGTCCGAACAAGATGGTCGAGGTCGCCCGCCTGACGCGCGCGGGCCGGGTCGCCGAAGCCACGGCGCTCATTCAACGCATATTTCGCGGCGAGACTGCCGCAGATACGTCGGACGCGGCCAGCGACACCGCTCCTATCGGTCGGGAGCCGGCAATCATCGACGCAGAGGCTGTTACCCTTGACGAGATGGAGCGTCCGCAGGCCCCTGGAGTCGACGTCGATGCTCGGCCGATGGACATGAAATTCCTCAACACCGCATCGGCCGCTCAGCCGCGCATGTTGCGAGGGCTGCGCGCTTTGCTCGACGGCTTGAAACGTCGCTCTGGTTTGGAATTGGACGGCTTGAGGCAGCCGGTCCCGGTGCGCAGATCGGACATCGTGCCGGAGGGCGGAAAGTTCATCGAGGCGGCGTATAGCAACTCAGCAGGGACCCGAACTTACAAACTATACATCCCTAGCGGCTACCACGGGCAAGCCCTTCCCCTGATCGTCATGCTGCACGGCTGCACTCAATCGGCAGACGACTTCGCCGCCGGCACACGCATGAACCTAGTCGCTGAAGAACAGACGTGTCTCGTTGCCTACCCTGAACAACACCGCGAGGCGAACGCGGCGAAGTGCTGGAATTGGTTTCGCCCGAGCGACCAGCAGCGGGGGCAAGGTGAACCTTCCCTGATCGAGGGTATTACCCGCCAAATTACGCGCGACTATTCAGTGGACCCTCAACGCATTTACATTGGTGGCCTATCCGCCGGAGCGGCTGCAGCTGCTGTTATGGGAGCAACCTACCCCGATGTCTACGCGGCGATCGGCGTGCATTCGGGTCTTGCCTGCGGGGCCGCCCACGATATCCCCTCTGCATTCACTGCTATGCGGCAAGGCGCGTCGTCTACTTCTTCCGCGTCTGGCGACATGACGCTATTTCTGGGGCAAGGGGCGGTTGTGCCGACCATTGTTTTTCATGGGGACCGCGACAACACGGTGCATCCGCGCAACGGCGATCATATCATTCCCCGAAAGTGGACTATGAAGTTGCAAAAGCACGTGCATCGTGGGCGCGCACCGGGGGGGCATGCCTATACGCGCACGATCCATACCGACGCGAGCGGGCGCGCTATCTTTGAACATTGGGAAATCCATGGCGCCGGACACGCCTGGTCCGGCGGCAGTTCCGCTGGCACCTACACCGACCCTCGAGGTCCGGATGCCGCAAGGGAGATGTTGCGCTTCTTCCGCGAGCACCAGCGCTCGTGATATGCCTTGCGCACCCGACAGTAATCGATTGAGGTGCGTCGAAATTCAATTATCGTGATCAACTTTTTAGGGAGCTCGAACAAACCAACATAGCCGCAATGTTTTGGGTAGGGCACGCGGACCCTGGTTTTTGACCGTCCGTCAGGTGCTCGACTTAAGCCATCGAACCCCGTTAGTGGAGTGCGTGCTTGTAACGTCTTATGGTGAGAACAAGCATGGCGAGCTTTAGGGAG
>Ga0066388_100003114_pt1 | contig 10586 bp, 3 predicted proteins | sample PanSoiMetaGPlot6_FD_64539 | JGI IMG/M metagenome (GOLD analysis project Ga0066388, IMG submission 64539) | Tropical forest soil microbial communities from Panama analyzed to predict greenhouse gas emissions - Panama Soil - Plot 6 (Hybrid Assembly) | ecosystem: Environmental > Terrestrial > Soil... | reverse complement strand
GTTCTGAACCGCATTCAGAAGGCATCTGATCTCCATTGCGTTACACAGCGTTTCCAAGTAGTGGCTAGCCGGGTACAGAACCGGTGGCAGGCAGAGCACAGGCAGCTACCAACGCTCACAGCCATCCGGAGATGCACCATGAGTCATCACACTCTGAAAATGATCTGGACCGGGATCATGCTGGTGGCGTTAGCCGTCACTTCGCCGACCTGGCTCACCGGGGACGGCAAGACACAGAGCGGCTATGACGCGCCCTGGGTGTATCCGGCCAACAATCCCGGCAGTCAGAATTGAGCGTCTTCAGGGGCGGGTTGGGCAGCCGGCTGGCTCTCGGATTTGTCGCCCGGCTGATTGCCAGCCTGGGCCGGTGTTTGTCCGGCCGGCGGGGCGGCCGGTGCGGTCTCCTCATCTTTCTCCAGCCCAAGTTGCTTTGCGTCCGGACATTGAATGCAAAACGCCTGCACGATGTCGGTTAGACCAGTGCGCACCTCGAACCAATCTTTAGCGGCCACCTGACTCAATCCCGTCATCGCAACCAGCTTTTCAATGTTCTTGCGGTTAGCAGCAATCTCGACAATCTGGGGCTCGGGGTCGCAGCCGTCTAGCTCACCTGCCGCCAGTTTTGCTAACTGCTTGGTCAGCATAGAGAGGGCCATGCACAACTCCATATCATTGCCCTGGGGACTCCAGCGCCCTTTGGATTGCAGATAGGCTTGCACCTGCGCACAAAGTTCGATGTTCTTGCGTTGGGTTATGCCCAGATAGTATTTCAGCCCCTCGCCCCGGTGATATGACGAATCCGGCACGTCTGAATCATAGTAACGTTCCCAACCCGGGCTGCCAGCACCGGCGTTCAAGGCGCGATTAGCTTTGATGAAGGCGGCTTTCGTCTCGCCCCACTTTTTCGTGACGTCCTCGGTCGGCTGAATCGACATGAGCCAGCGCTCGATCATAGTTGCTGCCTGCGCGAGAAACTGCATCTTGTTGCGCACCAGCATGTGGGGAACGCGCTTTTCGTTGTCCTGTTCTACACTGGCCAAGTTCTTGCGAAACTGCTGCAACTGTCCACACATTTGCGCGTTGGCTCCGGTCGGAGGCCACATGCCTTGTTCTTGCAAGCACCTGGCTATCGCCTCCATCAGCGGAGGCAGTGTCTGATCCATATTCATCAACTCATTGGACACTGCTTCACGCGGCGTCTCTGCCAGAGAAGGCGGACACGCAAACACCAACATCAGGATTGCGCTCGAAAGAGCGAGCCCACTGAATAGAAGTCCTTTCTCATTAACACGTCTGCGCATATGCAGCTTCTCTTCTTCGACACCACATGCGATGGCCGCCCTTCAGGCCTTACGCTTGTAGAAAGGCCGCCGCACCACTTCGGCGCCCAACTGGTTACCGCGAATCTCTACCGACAACTGCCGGCCGACATCGCTGTAAGCAGGCGGCACGAATCCCATGGCTATAGGATAGCCGACGAAGATCCCTTGCGAGCCGCTTGTAACAGCGCCGATGCCCGTACCGTCTGCGCAGATCGGATAGCCCTGCCGTGGCAGCGCCTTGCCTTCGACCTTGAGACAGACGCAGACCTTGGCCAGTCCCTCCGTCTTCTGCTTCAAGAGCGCTTCTCGCCCAACGAACTCGCCCTTGTCGAGCTTCACGCTCCAGCCAATTCCGGACTCGAGTGGGCTGGTCTGCTCGTCCAACTCGTGCCCGTAGAGCGGTAAGCCGGCTTCCAGTCTCAAGGTATCACGGGCACCGAGACCGCACGGCTCGATCCCGTGCGACTCCCCGCTGCCGAGCAGCAAGTTCCACAACTTCACAGCCTCGGCGGCAGCGACAAGAATCTCGAAGCCGTCTTCACCCGTATAGCCGGTCCTGCCAAAAGAGAGCTTGACACCATCAACGGTGCCTTCCATGTAGCCGAAGGAGGGGATAGAGTTGATCTCGTCGCCAATGAGCTCAACCATAAGCGGCGCAGCATTCGGTCCCTGCAACGCCAGTAGGGCAGTTTCGTCGGATATGTTGCTGAGCGTCACACCGTCAAAACCTCCCGAATACTGCTTCAACCAGTCCCAGTCTTTTTCAATATTCGACGCGTTTACGACCATGAGATAGTCTTCGGCGCGTCTGTATACGATCAAGTCGTCGACAGTACCGCCGTTGGGCATCACCAGCTGGGTATACAACGCCTTGTTCGGGGTGGCCAGTCTGTTCAGGTCATTGGCGATCATGTACTGAACGAAGTCATGGGCGCGGTTGCCTCTAACCACAAACTCACCCATGTGAGAGACATCGAAGAGTCCGACCTTCGTGCGCACCGCCGTATGCTCGGCAATGATGGACCGATACTGCACCGGCATGTTCCAGCCGGCGAAATCCACCATTCGCGCGCCCTGCTGCCGATGCGTGGCAGCCAGTGGTGTTTCTCTGAGTTGAGCGGTTGTCATACAATTTCCCCAAAGCAACTTGACCCAGTTATATTTTAGCCAGCCAACTGTCCAATTTCCGTAGGCGGCGCATATACACACTCAGCAGAGCTTCGTTTACCAAGATAAACACAAAGGCAAGAACCTACTGGGCATCCGGCGCCAGCTAGTCTTTTCCCTGATTCACTTGCACAGCTATGGGCGACACTTCACGCAAAACCACCGACGCAACCGAATCGACCATCTGGGATACCCTAACAGACCTGCCGAAGTTGGTCGAGGAAGTCCTCAGCGTCACTGCGCACGAGCTAAGCGAGATCATCGAGAAAGCGAAGGGCGCACCAGCAGACAGTTTGCCGAAGCTCGAGTTGGAAGGCAGTTCCGAGCCCGGTGACAAGGCGGGCGACAAGTCTGCAAATGCGACGGACGGTCAGGCCAAGACCGAGGTCGACATGGCGAAGATTCGCCAGACGTACAGGGAAATTGCCGAGAAAGCCAACGAGGATCTGATCACTAAGGATCAATTCAACGAAGTAATCGAGCAATTCCCGGATAAAAGCAGTCGAAGTCTGGCCCTCGAGATCATGGAGCAGTCTGCGCCGAATCTGACGCGCCGCGGCGTCGATCAGCAACTTTCCGGTGTTTTGAGTCAAATCGAGGCTACCGGCGCAAAGAAAATCACGATCGCAGTGTTGGGAGAAAGCACTTCAGGAAAGGCGCTGTCTTACCTGGCACGCCTCAACACGAAGATGGACGTGGAAATCAAAGTCCTGGACGAAGCGACAATGAAAGCCGGCTTCGACGGAAAGAGCCCGGTTCTCGTACTCGACGACATTACAAAGGCCACTCCCGCGCAGCAGAAGTTCCTGAAAGAGATGGGCCAGTTTTACACATCCGATCTCAGGGGATTCGACAAGGGTTTCAATCTATGGGACCTCGGAGTCGCAAAGATGACCGGTAGCAACGAAGCGCTCAAAGAAAAAATGTCGAAGCTGGTCGCAGAAGCAGAAAAGATCAAGGCAGAGAATCCCAGGACGACCGATGCCGATGCCGCTCGGGCGGTGCTAAGGGATAGCTTCTACAAGGAGGCGATGCTCAACTATCCGAACTCAGATCTGAAGCTGCCTCCGGAAGATTTCCCAGGCAAAAACCGGCGTGCCAAGAAGTTCATCTACCCCAACCAGGAACAGCAGGCACTCGGCGAATTATATGATCAGATCGCCAGGCCGCCGGTTACACCCGAGCAAGTCGAGCAATTCTTGAAAAACTACCCGCCGCTGAAGAAGCACATGGGAGAAGCAGATTATCCACGCATGCTTGACGCTACCGCTCGCATGCTTCGTGACGGCATCGATTACAACTCGTACCCATCGATGATGGAACAAGCCAGGGAGCTGCACGAAAAGCTTCTGGACAATCTGAAGGCCAATGGACAGACGGCAGACGATGTTCTTATCGTCACGCAGCTTGAATCGTCCAGCAGCGGACACCTGCTCCACCATCTTTATGGTCGCACCAACGGGCTCAGCGAGAGCAACTTCATTTCAGCAACTGAATTGCAGCGCATCGCCAAGGAATCACCGGGGTCGCTCAAGGGCAAGACCGTTGTCTATCTCGATGATTACTCGTACAGTGGTCGACAGCCGGCTAAGCTGCTCAAACCGTTGGCCGAATCAATCAATCGCTCCGGTGCTCGTGTTGTGGTGGCACATCTGGGTGCTTACGAGCAGAAGGTCGATCCGTTTGCTGACCTTGGCGTTAAGCCTGACGTGATTACGGCCCGCCAGCTAACCAACTTTTATTCACCCGAACGCATGAAAGAGTATGGGCTGCCTGAAGAGGTAATCCGCGAGCTGGGCGGAGATTCCGGTTATCTCAAGAAATTCGAGAAACTCAATGTTGAGGTGGGAACAGTGCTCCCCTATCGCGGGCCCAACAACAATGTCAGATTGGTCCGCGAGTTCAGCGACCGCGTACTTAAGTTGCCCAGAGGAAAGAATCAACCGGACGGCTACACGGAGCCGAGTGACCAGGCAGCGGAGAAACAAATTGAGAGGTCTGGGGAAACGCGCGCATCAGATGCTCCAAATCCCACGAAACCTGAGCCGCCCAAAACCAAGGCAAAACCCAGTGAGGTCCAGAGCCCCGCCAGTGCAGAAGAAACCTCCGATTTTTATGATTCTCAAGAAACCGCCGGCCGTGACCAGCGAACCGTAAAAGTGGAGACACAGGACGGACCCAATGGTGTCCAAATCATGACTGACAAAACTAACAGTGCCGAAGTCGCAAAAACACTGGAGCGATACAACAAGGATGAGGCGTTCGAGCGCTTCCTGGAAAAGCGAACTGCGGAAGCAAAGGACGAAAACGAGCGCCAAAAAATGCAGGAAGAGCTGGACAACTACAGGCGCATGTCACCAGCGGAGCGAACACAAGTGCGCGAAGCCGTGGTTGAAGGAGCGATGGCCCGAGCCAAGTCCGGTGGTCGCGCTACAGAAGTGGTCGGCAAAGTGCTTTCCGTCGGTGGCACAGTCGTCGCCGTCGGCATGCTAATAGACATTCTCGCCAGAGAAGTCAAAACCGGGCAAGGTCCATCCGCGCGGCCCGTCAACCCACAATACAGGCAGTAGCGCTCGATCAGCCACGACTTCAGGTCGGCAGCAATATAACTTGCTCTACGTCCAATAACTGGCAGATGGCGATAGAGGCTTACTACTTCGGCTGTGCAGCGGCAGCAGCGGCTATCTTGTCTGCGGCTCGCTTGCGAGCATCTTCAATGAGCTTGGCCCAGCTCGCATGTTTCTTGGCGGTCGAGTCCATGTAAGCCTTTGCTTCTCTGATTTGTCCGGGCTTACCAGTCTTCTCGACTTCCGCCAGGAGCGTGAACACATTCAAGTACAAGTTGTAGTCGTTTGCGGTATTCGGCATCAGGGCAACAGCAACCGCTTCTTTGATTCGTGGATCTTCGGTGCTGTTGGCAATACTAAGCAAAGTAGCGATACGTGGATCGCTGATATCCGAAATCGGCAATCCTTCGGCTGTTCTGAAGATTAGCCTGACGAGCTTCTCGTCCTTCATGTTCGCATCCGTACGTGCGGCTTCCAGTGTATCAGCACGCTCAGATGCCGGTGTGCCGCCATCGGGCGCCGCATGGACGTCTTGCCATGTGAGGTTCACGCCTTCCGTCAGGTCTTCGTATGCGGTGCGGGCCGCTTCCTTTACGGAGGGGTAAGGATGGTTTTCGGCAGCACCCTTCAAGTAGCCGAGAACATCGAGGTCGCGGACGCGGTAGCGAACCAGCTCTTGCACGAGTTCCCGTTGGAGTTGCTCATGCTGCTGTTGGTCTTTGTCTGTCGGTCTGCGGAAGTTCTGGGCTCTAGTAACTTGGTCGAGTGCTCTTGCACAGATTCTCGCCGCCCTGGGCTTGTCGATTGCCCCGTCGTTCACGAGCATCTTCAGCCCCTCAAGCAAATAGAGTTGTGCTTGTGCACTCATCTCATGGTGCCCGGTGAGCAGGTTCTCGATCTGGGTTGCGACTTGCTCTCTGTTCTTGTTCGGCTTGCAGAGATCTCGCATGGCAATCGCCATGTTATTCATTACTGTCTCGCGATCACGCGACCAGACTTCTTCGCAGTTGTTGCTGAGGAAGTAGGCGATGGCATTGATCGCTCGCGGTGCATCTTTGTTGTTCTCATCTTGCGCAAGCCGACCCAGTTCAATCGACATGGGGCTGTACTGCGCCCACACCTTGCTGGTGGCGTTGGTGACCTGGCGATCTGCTTCGCTCATCGAGAAACTGCTGATGCGGTCCCAGCCCTTAGCAAGCGAGAATCCAGCTCCATGAGTACCCTTGTTGGCATCTATCTCAACGGTCTCGTCATAGACCGACTTGTGCGCAGCAACCAGGCTGGCATCGAGATCCTTTTCGCGGATAAGTTTGAATTGCGATCCTTCCAGAAACTCTTTGCCGTCCTGGTAAGAGGCCTTGTAGGGCTCGGTCAGTTTGGCTGACGTCTCTTGGGCCTTGTCGCTTAGGTTTCTCGGATCGCGACCCGTGCGCATGATCATTTCTTGCTCCATCGAGCGCTCGCGGCGGCCGACGGAGGGGTCACGCTCCAGAGTGCGTTGAACGGCGGCTATCTCGCCAGCGGCATTCGGATCTATCTTGTAGAGAGCATCAAGGGCTGCGCGACGGACTTGGGGCGAGCGCTCGTTGAAATCCTTCTTTTCGGTGTCATAAGCAAGACGGCGCTTGAGCAGATCCACAGTGGTGGTATCGCTGTAGCCCACATCGGACAGCGCTTTGACAACGGAGAATCGCAATGAGCCGAACTGTCCAGTAAATTGCGGATCGCCAGGAGTCAGCATCGCCTGCAGCTGAGTACGCGCCTTGTCACGCAAGGCTTGCACCGCGGGATCCGTGCCCTTGAGCACCTCGGGCAAGCGCGAGAGGATGATGATCTTGGCGGCCTCTACATCCTTGTTCGTAGCGGCATTGTTGAGCGGCACGCTGAGCAACTGGATTACGGAAGTGCGATCTTGAACGCTCAGCTTTTCCATATCGAGACTGCGCAGAACTTCCAAGCTGATGTCCGGACGCTTGTCGCTGATGAACAACGACCCGGCTTGCCCTGGTTGCGTGATGCACTCGAGAAGGCGCTTGTTGTAGTCTTCGGTGCTGAGCTGGAAGTCTGCGTCGCCAGCCTTGATTTTGCCCAGTGTGCGCAGCAAGACTGCGGATTGCAGTCTCTCTTCACGCACGCGGTCAGCAGTCTTCGTGTCGCTGTCTTTGATTTCGGCATTCAGGTTCGTCTTGAGACCATCGACAACATAGCCGGCGAAGGCACCTGGTTTACCGCTCAGCTCGTTGTACTTAGCGGTCGTTTCTTGAAGGATTCTCTGACGCTCGCCGACTTCTTTCTGGCGATTGGCGATCACTGCCATTGCGCAAGCAGCCCGCAAATCAGCCGGCTCTTGAGCCTTGCCATTCTGGCCATCGGCGCCGGCAACGGTAAGCAATGACTTTGTCAAATCCGCCGTGCTCACACCGTTGATATGTCCCAAGAAAGCCATCTGCTCGGCTTGCGACTTGCCGCGCATTTCATCTTCTTCGGACTGAAGCTCGTTGAGCAGAACGCCGAGGCGCGGTCCGTTGGCATCGTAGATCGCCTTGACACGCAGGGCTTCGGGCAGGTTCTTATTCTCGACGATGTCAGCGCACACAGAGGCAAGTCCGCGAGAATCCATCTTGCCGAGACGGAACAATTGATCTGCCGCAGCCAGACGGCTTGCATGCTGTTGCGATGTGGCAGCCTCCTGCTCCAGATACTTGACTGCATCGTCAACCGTGAACTTCTGCTGTACGGTGGTCGCTTTGACGTCACTCCATTCTGAGTGCGTCCCGCCGGCGTGCCCTCCGTTTGTCTTCGTGACAATCTTCTTGTGGGCTGGAATCGTTTCCGTCCGCGTAGCAAGGGTTCCATCCTTCGGAAGCCCGCCATCTTTATTGGTGGACAGAAGGAGCATCGCCATTGTGGCAGCGATCTTTTCTTGCTCAGACCTGTCGGAGAGCTTCTTGCCCTGCAACTCAGAATCCATGTCCTGCATCAGCTTCTTGTTGGCTGCTGCAGATTTGTCACCACTCTCGAGCTCGCGGGTGTAGTCATCGGACTTCCCATTCATCCGCTCGAGCAGCACTTCTTTTCCGGAAGGCATGTGGTAAGCCATCAATTCTTTAATGAACGCCTTGCGGTCCGGATGATCCTCGGGGAGAGCGAGAATGTCCTTGGTGCGTGCAAAGATTTTGTCGACCTTTTCCTGGGTCGCTTGATCTTTGATCTGCGTTGCCATCGTTGTTCTGTAGCTCTCGAGCATGTCCTCGGTAGACTTGCGCACTTCCGGTTTGGAGAAGTCGAAAGCGAATTTCTTGAAGTCGCCTTCCGAGATGCCGCGCTCACCCTCAGCGCGTCTGGTACGCTGCTCTTCAGTCTTGCCGGCGTTGTGATCGCGCTTGTAGTCGATGCTCTGGTAGATCATCGGACCGTAGACGAAGCTGGTGCCCGCCATTCCGACTTGAGCAACCTTTTGAAGCATGCTGGCCGTCTCGGCCGTCTCTCTGGCACCGGTGAACACACGCAATGCGGACCCACCCAAACCGACGACAAATACATCGCCCATGATCGCAATGTGACGTGCTTTGATTATGTCTTGACCGTCCAATCCGACGTGCTTCAGCATGGGATCGAAGGCTCCGGTCCGCAGCGCCGGCGTCAGGAAGCCGGCAAGACCGATGGCCACGCGAGTTGCTTGCAAGGCTGCGACGCCAACACGTCCAGCTCTCCAGGCTGCCGCGGCTTCCGGCGCGCCGACAACGACCAGTCCTACGTCCATAACTACGCTGGCGACCTTGCCGCCGTGCTGCGTCACTTGCTGCCAGGTCTTCCAGTGATCCAGATCGTCTGCTCTAAGAAGCTCGTAACGGCCGGTTACGTTGGAGACTACGCCGATGTACTCGTTCGGCTTCAAAATCCGCTTCTCTTCGAGCGTCCCGACTTGAGTTCCAAACCAGTAGTTGTAGTTGGCCCAGTTGTCCTTCTCGAACGACCGCGTCATCGTGATCTCGATGTCGCCATTCGGCAGAGTCTTGGTGGAGAAATTGTGGTTCGTGTAATCGAACTTTTCCTGCCGGCCATCGGTACTGGTGTCAGGTGTAATCTCGCGGCCGACTTTGTCGATAAACTTGCCATCGTTGTTGCGATGGATGACTTCTTCTTCCTTGCCGTCGCGCAAGTAGATGGTAATTGGGTTGCCTTGAACATCGAGGATGCGGTTGACCTTTCCATCCTTGTCGTAGACGATCGTGCCCTTGTCGTTCGGTCCGGTGAAATCGCCATATCGGAGGAAGCTGCCGTAACCCTTCTTGTAGGCTTCAATGGCTTCATCGACCGGTTTGTGCCATTTGTCGAGCCATGCTTCGAGCTTGGCGATCTTTTCCTGGTTTTCCGGAAGCTCCAGACGCAGATCCTTCGGCATCGGCAGCTCGCACTTGGTCATTCTGTCTGTGTTCGGTTCGAACTCGACAACCGCACCCAACTCGCGAAGCTCTTTGATAGCCTGGTCTCTGAATTCCGGGGTAATTCCGGAAAGGCTCTTGTAGGCTTGGGCGTAGTTACGCGTTCTGCTCATCAGATTGTTCATCTCGATGGCAGCCGAGTACCAGGAGTCCAGCGCGCGGACATCGCCAGCCGGCGGCATGTCCCAACCAGCCGGAACTTGGAAATCTTCCTTCAGCCGCTTTTGCAGCATTTCGGCGTCGAACTGCCGTTGTGCACGAACAACGGTCTCTTCTCCGGTCATGAACCAGTTGGCGGCATTCGTCAGGCCGGCCAGCCGCTTGGTGTCAGAGAGAAGGTCTTTGGTGTCGTCGGAAAGATCGATCGGAACCTTGCCTTCTTTCACTTGCGCCAGGTAGTACTCGTAGATCGCCGGGAAGCCGTCTTTCATCGGTAGCTTGATCGGGCAACCTTCTGGAAATCGGTTGAACTCAGAAGGATCTGACCGATCGCCGATCTGCATGTTGGCCAGATCGGTTACAGTCTGCGTCACGTTCTTTTGCAGGTACTTAACGGCAATCGGGTAAAACGTCATGGTGGCTTCGTAGTCACCGGCTTCTACCTTCTTCAGCAGGTCGGACATGCTATCGCGGTTCTTCTCGCCGTCGATCAACCCTTGCAATACTTTTTTGCTTTCTTCGCTTTTCTCGCCCTTGAGCAAATCAGCGAGCACCTTTTTCCGGTCGACGCCTTCCTTGTTGTCGAGCACCGACTGAAGCTGCTCTCTTCTCTTCGGATCCTTCTCCTTATTAAGGAGGCCAGTGATATCAGCTTGCAGTTTTTGTTCTGTTTCCCCGACCAGAACGTCCATCTTCATGTAGGGAAGCAGTCTGTTCGCGGCGCTTTGGAGAATGCGGAAGTTCGCTTGCTCTCTCTCACTGAGCTGTTCCCAGGGCTTAATACCTTCCAGCTTCATCTCGGCTGGTTTGTCAGTGGCCGGCTTCTCGGCTGGCTTGTCGCCTTTGTCGGCTGCGGCTTTGTCGGCTGCGGCTTTGTCGGCTGCGGCTTTGTCGGCTGCGGCTTTGTCGGCTGCGGCTTTGTCGGC
>Ga0066388_100003113_pt1 | contig 10587 bp, 7 predicted proteins | sample PanSoiMetaGPlot6_FD_64539 | JGI IMG/M metagenome (GOLD analysis project Ga0066388, IMG submission 64539) | Tropical forest soil microbial communities from Panama analyzed to predict greenhouse gas emissions - Panama Soil - Plot 6 (Hybrid Assembly) | ecosystem: Environmental > Terrestrial > Soil... | reverse complement strand
GGGAATGTCACCGGACTCTCAATGCAAGCAACCGACCTCGCGACAAAGCGATGTCGGACGAGCAGAAGGCCAATTGCAATCATATGGCGATCATGTTCTGATTCGCCTCGCACAAGCGCCGGCTCCAGTTGTCGCGGGTCCGGCCTACCCGGCCCCGGTTCCTCCGGCGCCGTGCTTCTGGCAAGGACCGGCTTTCTCAAGTGGCTCAACAAATTCCCCCGGCGAAGTCTGCGTGAAGGGCCGTTGGCATTAAGGGTGCAAGAGCCGGCCCCAGAGGAGGTCCCCACGTTTATGAGTTCGCCCTTAGTCACGGCAAATCGATCACGAGATTGAGAAACGAATCGATGCTGACCTTGGCGCCCGGCCCGATGCAGCAGGTCGATTCCCGCTCCTCGACCAATGCGGGTCCCGAAAAGCTTGCGCCGGAGGAAAGCGCGTAGCGATCGTAGACATCGCAGGGCAGGCGCCCCGCGCCCTCGAAGACCGCCTCGCGCATGCCGCGCCGTGCCACGGCCGCCGAGCCCACGGCGCTGCCTGCCTTGCCGCCGATGCGGATATCTCCACCGGGCGCGACGCAGGCGAGCCGCCAGCTCAACGCCTCGATCGGAGCCTCCGTCACCGTGCGGCCGAAGCGTTCGCGATAGCTTGCAAAGAACGCCGAGCGGATCGTTTCGAGATCATCAGGGCCGAGCGTGATCGCCGGGAGCGGCACCGGGATCTCGAAACCCTGGCCGACATGGCGCATGTCGGCGCTCGGCTTGAGCGTGATGGCGGCTGGATCGGCGCCCGCCTCAATGAGCAATTGGCGGCCTTGCGCCGCCATGTCGGCGAACAGCGCGTTGACGAGAGTCCAGTCGAGCCGTTCGAGCCGCGCCACATAGCTGCGCACCATGTCGGTGGCGGGCGGCGCGACTAAAAACCCGAGCGCAGAAGCGACTCCAGCCCCGAGCGGGACCACGACCCGGCGCATCTTAAGGAGCCGCGCGAGATTGTAGGCGTGCACCGGTCCGGCGCCGCCGAAAGCGACCAGCGTATAGCGGCGCGGATCGCGTCCCTTCTCGGCGAGATGCATGCGCGTTGCGGCCGCCATCGTCTCATCCACGATGCGCTGGACGCCGAGCGCGGTATCCGCGGTCGCGAGCCCGAGCTCGGGCGCCAGGCCGTGCGCGAGCGCACGCTCGACGCGGTCACGATCGAGATGCATCTCGCCGCCGAGAAAGTAGTCGGGATCAAGCCGCCCCAGCAGCAGGTCGGCGTCGGTCACCGTCGGCTCGTCGCCGCCGAGACCATAACAGACCGGGCCGGGCCGAGCACCGGCGCTGCGCGGTCCAACTTTCATCAGGCCCGAGCCTTGCTCGACGCGCGCGATCGAGCCGCCGCCCGCGCCGATCTCGATCATGTCGACCACCGAGACCTTGAGGGGCAGGCCGGAGCCCTTCACGAACCGGCGCACCCGCCCGGCCTCGAAATCGAACTTGTGGTCCGGCGCCCCGTTCTCGACCAGGCACATCTTGGCGGTGGTGCCGCCCATGTCGAACGAGACCACGCGATCGAGCCCTACAAGGCGCGCGATAAACGAGGCGGCCATGGCGCCCGCCGCCGGGCCGGATTCGATCAGGCGGATCGGAAACGCCAGCGCCTCCTGCACCGAGGCGATGCCGCCGCCCGACAGCATCACGTAGAGCCGGCCGGAAAAGCCGATGCCGGCGAGCCGCTCTTCAAGCCGGCTGAGATACCTGCGCATCAGCGGCTGCACGTAGGCGTTGGCGCAGGCGGTGCTGGTGCGCTCGAATTCGCGAATCTCGGGCGCCACCTCGCTCGAGAGCGTCAGCGGCAGGTCGGGATATGCGGCGCGAATGATGGCGGCGGCGCACTGCTCGTGCCGCGGATTGCGATAGGCGTGCAGAAACGAAATCGCAATCGCCTCGACCCCGTGATGCTCGATCAGACTGCGCGCGCTCGCCGCCACCGCGGCCTCGTCAAGCGGGACAAGCATCTGGCCGTCGACGTCGAGCCGTTCGGCGACCTCGAGCCGGCGGCGGCGCGGCACCAGCATGGGCGGCGCCTCGAGAAAGAGATCGTAGAGATCGTAGCGGATCTCCTTGCCGATCTCCACGACGTCGCGGAAGCCTTCGGTCGTGATCAAGCCGACGGTGGCGCCGGTGCGCTCTATCACCGTGTTGGTGACAAGCGTGGTGCCGTTCACGATGCTGTGCAGGTCGGCGGGAGTAAGGCTGGTCTCGCGCAGCAGGCGCAGCACGCCGTTGACGATCGCCTCGCTCGGATCGTCGGGCGTGGTCAAGAGCTTGCCGGTATGGACGAGATTGCGCCGGGGATCGTGCAGCACGAAGTCCGTGAAGGTGCCGCCGACATCGACGCCGACACGCACACGAGCTTGGCTCGTCATGTCCGGACCGATCTGTAGTGCCGGCGTGCGCCCTCGGTCGTGACGTAGCCGTCGCGCAGATCGTCTTCGACCGCGGCCGCGGCGCGCTTTCTTGGATCACCATAGCCTCCGCCGCCCGGATAGACCATGCGCAGCCGCGTGCCGGATGGGACGGTGGTGCGCGATTTCGGATGCGGACGGCTGCCGTCGGCGAGCACGATCAGGGCAGGCGCGCCGTTACCGCCGCCGAGCAGGCCGAGTGCGGGGTGGTCGCGCCGATCCGAAAGGAGCGAGAGTTGCGCCGGCGCCGGCGAGCGGACCTCGATCTCGGCCTCTTGTCCCAGCCCGCCGCGGAAGCGGCCGGCACCGCCGGAATCGGGGCGCAGACGTTTGTGCCAAACAACGAGCGGAGAGACGCTCTCGAACGCCTCGATGCTGCCGGTGCCGACATTGGTGGGGAAGGAGGTCGTCGACAGGCCGTCGCGATGCGGGGAGGCCCCCATGCCGCCGGTGGCGAACAGGATCTGGTTGAAGCGGTCGCCGTTGCGATCGATGCCGCTGAACACGGCGCGCATCGACGGCGCGCCGCCGCATTCGGCGATGACCCGATCCGGAATCACCTCGGCGAGTGCCCGATAGATGACGCCGGCGAGGAGATGGCCGGTGAGCTGCCGGGCCCCGACCGGCGCCGGGAATTGCGGGTTGAGGATGCTGCGTTCCGGCGCCGCGACGGTGATCGCGCGATATGTACCCTCGTTGCGTGGGGTGAACGGGTCGAGCGAGCACTTGATCGGATAGACCGAATACGCGTGCGTGTAGTTCATCACGCAGTTGATGCCGCGATCAATCTGCTGCGAGGTCCCGGCGTAGTCGATGTGCATGGTGTCGCCGCGCACCGTCACCGCGCAAGCAAGCCGCGTGACCGCGTCATCGAATCCGTCCGCCATCAGTGTCGCGCAGTAAGTGCCGTCGGGCACCGCCGCGATGGCGCGGCGCATCGCGGCATCGGCGCGAGCATGAATCGTCTGCGCAAGCGTCTGCAGGTCGGCGAGATCGGTGTCCTGAAGGAATTCCTCGACCCGCCGCACGCAAACCTCGTTGGCCGTGACTTGGGCTTCGAAATCGCCGAGCACCTGGCGCGGCACCCGCACGTTGGCGAGCACGAGCTCGGTCAGCTCTTCGTTGCGCACGCCTGCGCGGATGAAGCGGGCCGGCGGGACGCGAATTCCTTCCTCAAACAGCTCGCGGCAATCGGCCGACCACAACGCGCCGCCGACATCGGGCGAATGCGCGATCGAGCCGGCGAACCCGACGAGCACGCCACGATGGAAGATCGGGCTGACAAAGGTGAAATCTGGCAGGTGGCCGGTGGCGATCCAGGGATCGTTGGTGATTACGCAGTCGCCTGGCCGCCAGGTGTCGCGCGGAAAGCGCTTGAGAAACTCCTTGGTGGTGCGCGGCAGGATGCACGAGAACGAGGCGATGCCGCCGGTGTTCTCCGAAACCGAGTTGCCGTTGCGGTCCATTAGCACGGTCGCGAAGTCGTTGGATTCGCGCACGATGGTGGAGAAGGCCGTGCGCAGGAGCCCGGTCGCCGCTTCGTCGGCGATCGAGATCAGACGAGACCACAAAATCTCGAGCGTGACCGGGTCAAAATAATTGCTGTCGGCGCGCGGCGGAGCGGCGGAAACGTCCATTTGCTTAATGCCTTGGGTGAGATCGGCGGGAAAGAGTAGGGCAGGTGCCCTATCCGCGTCCAATATGATTTTCGACCGGCTCGATCAAGCGCTGAACCCAACTTGCGGCAACGAGGGCAGGTGTGCCACTTCTCGCGTGTGTTATTCCTCCCTGACCTGAGATGATCAAGAGCTCCATCCCACCCGACTATCGTCTGCGGCTGCCGGGACCAACGGCGATACCCGAGCGGGTGCGTGCGGCGTGCGCGCTGCCGATCATCTCGCATCGCGGCAGCGAATTTCGCGACACGCTCGCCGAGGTGACGGAGCTTCTGCGCGGCGTGTTCGCCACGCGCGGCGACGTGTTCTTACTCGGCGGCTCCGGCACCGGCGGCATGGAGGCGGCGCTCGTCAACGTCCTCTCCGCCGGCGACGCCGTGCTGGTGGTTGAAAACGGCCAGTTCGGCGAACGCTTCTCGTCGATTGCCGCGACGCTGCCGGTCGTGCTCGACCGCCTTGAAGTGCCGTGGGGACGGGCGCCCGACGCCGACGAGATCGCGGCGCGCGTGAAGGCGAAGCGATACCGGGCGGTCGTTATCGTCCATAACGAAAGCGCGACAGGCGTCGTTGCGGATCTGGCGGCGATCGGCGCCGTGCTGGGCGGCGCCGATACGCTGCTGGTCGTCGATTCCGTCAGCGGCGTCGGCGGCGTCGAGATGCACATGGATGAATGGGGACTCGATGTCGTGATCGCGGCATCGCAGAAGTCGCTGATGTGCCCGCCCGGGCTCGCGATCGCGGCGGTGAGCGAGCGGGCGATGCGGGCCGCGGAAGACGCCAGCGGCATTCCGCGCTTTTCCTTCGATTTCCGCAAGGCGAAGGCCTCGCTCGCGAAGGGCGAGACGCCGTTCACCCCGCCGGTGTCGCTGATCCTGGGCCTGCGTGAAGCGCTGCACATGATCAACGAGGAAGGCCTTGCGGCCGTGCTCGCGCGCCACGCCCGACTGGCGTCGGCGCTGCGTGTGGGCTTCGAGGCGCTCGGCTTTCCGATGTATCCGGCCGGCAACTTCTCGCCGACGGTGACCGTCGGCGTCGTCCCCGAGGGCCTCGACGGTGCGACCATCGTGCGCCACATGTACCGCAATTATCGCACCGTGATCGCGAGCCAGCGCACCAAGCTTGACAATCGCGTCATCCGGATCGGCACCATGGGCTTGCTGGCGGCGACCGATATTCTTGCCGATTTGCATTTCCTCGAATGTACGCTGCGCGATCTCGGCCGCGCGCCCGAGCGCAGCGCCGGCGTCGCTGCGGCAGCGAAGGTGCTCGCGCAATAGGTGGAAGTTCGTTTATTGTTGTCTTCCGGTGCGGTTTGGATACCGCTTCGGCGCCGACGGAGACGACGATGCGACGAACCTGGACGCTTCTCCTCGCGGGCGTGCTAGCAGCGGCTGCACAGCCTGCGGCGGCTGACGGCAAGCTCGTGGTCTATACGGCAAACGACTCCAATCTCAACCGTTTCGTATTCGACGCCTTCGCGCGCGAGAGCAAGATCGAGGTCGAGCCGGTCGAGGCAGGCTCCGGCGTGCTCTTCCGCCGCATCGCCTCGGAGCGCGAACGCCCGCTCGCGGATATCGTGTGGGGCGTGAGCCGCACGTTGTTGCACGTCAACACGGCGCTGCTTGCCTCGTATCCATCGAAGAACAAAGCCGCGGTATCGGCGCAGTTCCGCGACACCGACGATCACTGGATCGGGACCAACGTGCACCTGCTCGTGATCCTGCAGAACACCAGGCTTATTCCAGCGGATGCCGGCCCGAAGAGCTGGGCCGACCTGATGGACCCGCAGTGGAAGGGCAAGATCGCCTTCACCGACCCGGCCAATTCCGGATCGGCCTATTCGAATCTTACCATGCTGGCGCAGCTTTGGGGGCCGGGCGAAGCCGGCTGGGACAAAGTTGCGCGCCTCCTTGCGAACACGAAGGTGCTCAACCGCTCGAGCCTGGTTTTTCAGGGCGTCGGCAACGGCGAGTTCGGGCTCGGCATGTCGCTCGAATATGCCGGTTATCAGTGGTCTTCCAACGGCGCGCCAGTGAAGGTGATCTATCCGCAGGACGGCACGATCGCGCAGATGGAAGGCGTCGCGATCGTCCGCGGTGGGCCCAATGCGGAGGCTGCCAAGCAGTTTGTCGACTACATCACGCGCAAGGACGTGCGCGAGGCGATCCTTCGCTTCGCGTTTCGCCGGCCGGCGCGGCAGGATCTCGACCTCTCCCAATTGCCGGGCTCGATGCCGCGGCTCGAGGACGTGAAGCTCGTCGTTTATGACGAGGACCGCTGGACGGAAAAGCGGGCCGAAACGGCGCAAAAGATCCAGGCGATCATCCGAAACACCCGCTGAGACGGAGTTGGCTTGACGGTGATCACGATCGAGGGCGTCGCCCGCAGCTTCGGCGGCGTGCGCGCGGTCGACGACGTCTCGCTGTCGGTGCGGGACGGGGAATTCTTCACACTGCTCGGGCCGTCCGGCTGCGGCAAGACCACGCTGCTGCGAATGGTGGCGGGATTTTGCGAGCTCGACGCCGGACGCATTCTTTTCGCCGACCAGCGCATCGATACGCTGCCGCCACATCGCCGCAACACCGGCATGGTATTCCAGAATTACGCGGTGTTTCCGAACATGACGGTCGGCGATAATGTGGCCTACGGTTTGCGCGCGCGCAAGCTCGCCGCCCACGACATCCGCGCGCGTGTCGACCGTGCTTTGAAGCTGGCGCAGTTGGATGGCTATCGCCAACGCTGGCCGTATCAGTTGTCGGGGGGCCAGCTGCAACGGGTGGCGATCGCGCGCGCCGTCGTGATCGAGCCGAATGTGCTGCTGCTCGACGAGCCGCTCTCCAATCTCGATGCGAAGCTGCGCGTCGACATGCGGGGCGAAATCCGCCGACTGCAGAAGCTTCTCGGCATCACGGTCCTCTACGTGACGCACGACCAGGAGGAGGCACTGGCGATCTCTGATCGGATCGCGGTGATGCGCGCCGGTCGCGTCGAACAGGTCGCGGACCCGCGCATGATCTACGAGCGGCCGCAAACGCCGTTCGTCGCAAGCTTCGTCGGCACGACCAACTTGATCACAGGGACCGTCAGTGGGGGCGACGCAGAAGCGGTCGAAGTCGCGTTCGGCGGCGGCGTCATTTGCGTGTACGGCGTAAAACAAAATGCCGGCGAGACGGTCACGCTGTCGCTGCGGCCCGAGGCGCTGCGGCTGCTCGCTCCGGGAGAGGCGGCGCCCGTCGGCTGGGCGATGCTCGCCGGCACGCTGGCCGAGATCGAATATCTCGGGCCGGTGACGCGGTTCTCGATCATGCTCGCGGACGGGACGCCGCTCCATCTCATGGCGCTCGCACCCCCTGTCGTCTCCGGTGCGGTCACCGTCGCCTACGATCCGCAGTCCATCGTGGTCGTGGGCGCGCCGTGAGATCGTTGATCAAACGGCATGCCTTCCAACTGACGATTGGCGTCGGTGCAATCCTGTTCCTCGCCCTATTCTTCCTCTGGCCCGTGATTCAAGTATTCGCCGCCAGCATCCTCGATGCATCCGGGAAGCACTTCACCATTGCCAACTACGTGAATGCCCTGTCGAGCGCGTTCTTTCTCAACGGTCTGTTCAACAGCCTCACCATCGCCGCCGCGGCATCCGCTTGCGCGGTCCTTATTGGCGTTCCATTTGCGTTTTGCCTCGCGCGGCTGCCGATCGGCGGCAAGCCCGCTTTGCTTGCGCTTGCCGCGCTGCCGCTCGTTCTGCCCTCGTTCGTGAGCGCATATGCCTTGGTGCTGCTGTTCGGCCGCTCGGGGGTCGTCACCGGCGCGCTGCAATCGCTCGGGATTCCATTCGACTCGCTTTACGGCGCGAAGGGCATCATTGCGGTCTACACATTCACGCTCTATCCCTACGTGACTCTGCCGACGGTGGCCGCGTTCAAGGCGATCGACATATCTGCCGAAGAAGCCGCGCAGAACCTCGGTGCGTCGCCTGCGCGCATGTTGCGCACGGTGACGATCCCGCTCGTTCTGCCGTCGATTCTCGCGGGCGCGCTGCTCGTCTTCATCGAGTCGCTCGAGAATTTCGGGGTGCCGTTCGTGCTCGCCGAGGACCGTCCGATCCTGTCGGTCGAGGCCTATAAGCTGTTCGTCGGCGAGATCGCCGACAATCCGGCGGCCGCCGGCGTGCTCGGCGTAATCTTGGTCTTGTGCACTGTGGTCGCCTTACTGATCCAACGCGTCATGCTCGCGCGACGCAGCTTCGTCAGTGGCGCGCGCCGTGCCGCTCCACTGATCCAGATTGGCCCTGGCCTGCGCCATTGCGCCGCCGCTTATTGCTGGAGCCTGATCGCAATCGCGCTGGTGCCGTTCGCCGCTGTCGTCGTGATCTCGTTCCTGGAATTCAGGGGGCCGGTGCTGCATGCCGGCCTCTCGGTCGACAATTTCGCGCAGCTGTTCGAGCGTTCGTACCGGCCGCTCACCAACACGCTCACACTCGCGACGCTCGCCGCATTCGGCGCGATGCTGATCGGCGTCCCCATCGGATATTTCGTGGTTCGCTACCGCTCGTGCCTCGCCGGCTTGCTCGATATCGTCGCGACCGCGCCGCTCGCAGTCGCCGGCACCGTGCTCGGCATCGGCCTGGTGATGGCATACAGCAGCGGCTTTTTGATCCTCACCGGCACGTGGTTGATCATGGTGCTCGCCTACATCGTGCGGAAGCTGCCGTTTTCGGTGCGGTCGGCGATCGCGATCCTGCATCAGATCGACCCGAGCCTCGAGGAGGCCTCGATCAATCTCGGGGTCTCGCCGGCTGTGACATTCATGCGCATCACCGTGCCGCTGATGCTCGGCGGCGTGATCGGCGGTTTGGTGCTCACCTTCGTCACCGTCGCCTCGGAGCTCAGCGCGACGGTGGTGCTCTACAGCGGGCCGTGGACGACCATGACGGTCGCGATGTTCCAGGCGCTGGAGGGAACCAGCGCCGGGGTGGCGGCGGCCGCTGCTACGGTGCTCATCATCTGCACCGTGCTGCCGGTCGCGCTGGTGTATCGCCTGCTGCGGTGGCATGAACTTTCAATGGTATGAGGCTAGCTTTTTTGATTGGCGCATGTCCTTATCGGAAAACCGGTCCACTTCTCTGGGACATGCGCGGATGATTGATCTGCGAAGCGACACCGTCACGCTGCCGACCGACGAGATGCGCGATGCGATGCTGCGCGCGGAACTCGGCGATGATTCGCGCGACGGCGATCCGACCGTTCGCCGCCTCGAGGCGGCGGCGGCGCGCCTCGTCGGGAAGGAGGACGCGCTGTTCGTCGCGAGCGGCACGATGTCCAATCTGGTCGCGCTGCTCGTGCATGCCGGCCGCGGTGGCGAGGTGCTGCTCGATGCGGACGCGCATATTCTGCGCAGCGAGATGGGCGGGATCGCGTCGTTGGCCGGCCTATTTTTCCGCACGATTACTGCGGAGCGCGGCGCGCCTGATCTCGCGGAATTGCGCGAACGGATGAACGAGCGATTGATGCCGGGCCGGCTTGCGACCGGGCTTGTTTGCGTTGAGACAACGCACAACAGCGCGGGCGGTACGGTGCTCCCGCTCGAATATCTTGCGGCACTGCGTGCATTGACCGAGGAGAAACGCGTGCCGGTCCACATCGACGGCGCGCGGCTGTTCAACGCTGCGGTCGCGCTCGGCGTCCCGGCCGCGGACATCGCCCGATATTGTGACAGCGTGGGGTTCTGCGTGAGCAAAGGCCTCAGCGCGCCGTTCGGCTCGCTGCTGTGCGGATCGGCGGAGTTCGTCGCGCGGGCGCGCGCCTATCGCCGCATGGTCGGCGGCGGGATGCGACAGGCCGGGATCATGGCGGCGGCGGGCCTGGTCGCGCTCGAGCGCATGGTCGACCGCCTCATCGAGGATCACCGGCGCGCCAAGCGTCTTGCCGAAGGCATCCATGCCATGGACCCGCGCCTCGCCGATCCTGGCCGCGCCGATACCAACATCGTTATGGTCGAACTCGGCCATAGCGGTGCCGATGTCGCGACCTGGATCGCCGCGCTTCAAGAGCGGGGACTGCGAGCGGGAGCCTGGAGCCGGACATCGCTGCGGCTCGTCACGCACCGACATATCGACGACGCCGCGGTCGAGCGGGCGGTTGATATAATGCGGTCCGTTGCCGCCCGTCTGTGCTCGTGCTGAGCGGCGTGCTGCTGCGACTGGTTACCCTGCGTCCACCACACTTTGATATGACGCTTGATCTGATCCAGCTTCATAAAGACACGCTCGATGTCCATCGGAGAGGTTTGTCCGGCGGTACGCCATCCGCCAGCAGCGCGGTCGCATCTCCGTGACGAGCGCCGTGGACCATTTCCCAGTCCTGTCACTCGTCATAGCGATCGCGGCCGCCCTCGAACGGAGGAAAGGGTAGCCGTCAGCTGGCCAGCCACTGCGTGAAGCGTTCTTGCAGCATCGCGCTATTGGCC
>Ga0066388_100003112_pt1 | contig 10588 bp, 9 predicted proteins | sample PanSoiMetaGPlot6_FD_64539 | JGI IMG/M metagenome (GOLD analysis project Ga0066388, IMG submission 64539) | Tropical forest soil microbial communities from Panama analyzed to predict greenhouse gas emissions - Panama Soil - Plot 6 (Hybrid Assembly) | ecosystem: Environmental > Terrestrial > Soil... | reverse complement strand
TACGGCACGACTACCATCCAGCACACCCTCTTCCCGGGCATCATCGATTTTTCTGAGGACGGCGGATTCATCGGTACGTTCCTCACGATCTCTACCGCTGGCGAGGGCTACGTCGAGTTCGGATGGACAGGCGCCTTCCTCTACATGTTCATCTTCGGCGTGATATGGCGCCTCATCTACGAATTCAAGGAGCTCAACCGAAATTCGTTCCCTGCCGTCGCCGTGTACGCCGTCCTTGCGATCGGGATACCCATCTACATTCGCGGATTCACCACGGTGATCCTCGTTGTGTCCGCTTGGTTCGTTCTGCATCTCATCGTGTTCGGATGGCTTGGGGAGTCGTCCCGCCGAGCGCCCGCTCGCACGCCTAGTAAGCGAGAGGGGCCAGACGGAGGGACGACCCCGGTCGTTCGGCCCTCACCGTTGTGATGGTGGCGAACCAAGCACGTGATTCTGACAGCCGCGCCGCCGTCGTCGACCGGCGGAACGCGTCGTGGTTCCCACACTACCGGCCGGCCCACGAGGTCTATCTCGACTACGTCAAGCGCTCCGTCGGCCCGGGGGCACGCGTGCTACACCTCGGGGCCGGCCGGGACTCGGTGGGCGTCGCCGCACAATTGGCCGAGACGCAGATTGTGAGTGGTGATCTGTGCTTCGAAGGCTTGTCGAAGAACCCCAACCGGCTCCGGATCGTGTTGAACGGGGATCAACTGCCGTTCAGATCCAGATCGTACACAGCGGTTATCTGCGAGCACGTCTTCGAGCACCTCGAGCATCCCGAGCAGGTATTCGCCGAGAGCTATCGCGTCCTGATGGAAGGAGGCGTGCTGATCTTCGTGTGCCCCAACCGCTTCAGCTACATCGCGCTGGTGGGCTCGCTAACAACGCACCGATGCCACGTGTGGCTCAAGCGCCTCATCACCGACACGGCCGACGAGGACACCTTCCCAACCCACTACCGCGCGAACAGCCGCGGCCGGCTACGGACGCTCGCGGATCGAGCCGGCTTCGTCATCGAGCGGCTAGAGTCGTTCGTCGGGTGGCCCACCTATTGGGAGTTCTCGGGCGCTCTCCATCGGGCGGCAGTCGTCGGACATTGGTTTCTCGAGCGTGGACCGAGGACCTTTCACGTCTCTCTAGTAGGCGTTCTGCGTAAGAGGACTCGGCCATGGTAGTGCTGTTTGTTCTTCCGCGGATGTCGTATTTGGAATCACCATTAGGGCGTCGCCACGACGTCAATCGGTGACCCTGGCAGTAGCTCATCACCAGCTTGTGTGAGGCGGAGGTCCGGGCATGGGCGCTAGTCCACGAGTGAGCGTCATCATGGCCGTCTACAATGGCGAGCGGCATCTGCGGGCGGCGATGGACAGCGTCCTCGGCCAGACGCTAGGTGACCTAGAGTTCCTCGTGGTCGACGACGGCTCGACGGACGCCACGAGCGAGATCTTGGCGTCCTACGGCGACGCGAGGGTGAGGGTCATCCGGCACGATCACGAGGGGCAGACCCGCGCGCTGAACCGCGGAGTTGAGTTGGCTCAGGCGCCCTATCTCACCCGACAGGACGCGGACGACATCTCGCGACCCGACCGTCTCGAGAAGCAGATCGCGTTCCTGGACCACCACGAGGAGGTGGGCGTACTCGGGACCGGCGTGACGCTGATCGACGAGGATGGGCACCGACTACGGGATTATTTGTATCCCACCGATCACCAGCTACTGTCCGCCCGTCTCAACAGATGCGAAAACCCGCTTCCCCACACCACACTGACGCTTCGCACGACGGTGATGCGCAAGCTCGGTGGGTACGAGCCCCAATTCCGAAAGGCGCAGGACTTCGACCTGCTGTTGCGGGCCATCGAGCGGGACCGCGTCGCAAGCCTCGCCGAGCCGCTCTGTGAGCTGCGGCATTCCCTCAATTCGGCGACCTTCGAAGGCGACAATGCGGAGCAACTACGGTGGACGCTCCTCGCCTATCTCAGGGCGCGGGTCCGCCGCGAAGAGGGTGAGGATCTTCTGAGGATCCCTGACTGGCCACAGCTTCTGACCGATTACGAGAGATGGTTCTCCTCGAGCCGCTATCCACGAGTGTTCCGTGCCAGCCGGGAGAGGCGCCGGGCTCGGATCGCCTTCGGCTCCAAGGAGTACCTCAAAGGCATTCGAGCACTGGCCGAAGCGCTTCTGTACGACCCCTTCTGGTTGCCCAGCAAGGTCGGATTGACGTCGCCGGACACGCTCGTTCGTGACGGGCTTGAGTGGCTACACAAAAGCCGACCAGGGGGAAGGCCGCATGTGCGGAATTGCGGGCATCCTAACGCCTGATCAGACGATCGGGCCTCGCCTCGCACCCGGTCTGTCGGCGAGCCTCATGCATCGCGGGCCCGACGACGAGGGCGTGGTGACGGTCCCGACCGGAGCCGGCGCTTGGTCGCTGACGCTCGTGCACCGGCGGCTCGCGATCATCGACCTATCGCCGCTCGGTCACCAGCCGATGACCGACCCTAGCACGGGCAACTGGATCGTCTACAACGGCGAGATCTTCAATTTTCTCGACCTCCGAAGGGAACTCGAGGCGACAGGCACGCGATTTCGCTCGGGCAGTGACACCGAAGTCATCCTTAAGCTCTACGGGGCCTACGGATTCGATGCCTTCAACAAGTTGTCCGGTATGTTCGCGCTATCCCTCTGGGACGACCCGAGGCGAGAGCTTCTGCTCGCTGTCGATCCGTTGGGGATTAAGCCGCTCTACTACTGCCGCGGAGACCACGGCAGTGTTCTCTTCGCCTCTGAGATTCGGGCCCTCCTCGACACCGGCCTCGTTTCTCGCACGCTCGACCCCGTGGCGCTCGAGAGTTATTTGAGCTACGGCGCCGTCCAGGCGCCACGGAGTCTCGTTCGCGGCGTCACCCAGGTGCGAGCTGGCACCACGGTGCGAGTGAGCGCTGACGGTTCGGTGGACGGGCCTCGGCGCTACTGGTCGCCACGGTTCGCGCCGGCCACGACTTCACCAGTTGACGTCGCCACGGTCGCCCCGCGCCTTCGAGAGCTGTTGCGCGATGTGGTCCACCGGCACCTCGTCAGTGACGTGCCAGTGGGCGTCTTCCTGAGCGGGGGCATCGACTCCAGTAGCGTCGTTGCCCTGATGCACGAGGTCGCGCCAGGAGCGGTGAACAGTTTCTCGGTAACGTTCGCCGAACAGGCGTATTCTGAAGGCCCCTACGCCAAGGCGATCGCCGATCGCTACAGCGACAAGCACCACGAGATCCGCCTCTCTGCCCCTGATCTTCTTTCCGCTTTGCCTGGTGCTCTGGCCGCGCTGGATCAACCGACCATCGACGGGATCAATGTGTACGTGATCGCCAGGGCCGCCCGCGAGGCCGGGATGAAGGTCGTTCTGTCCGGGCAGGGCGGTGACGAGCTGTTCGCTGGATATCCCACGTTCAAGCTCGTTCGCTCGGCGGTGAACTGGCGCCGGCGGGTCGATACTCTGCCTGGGGCCGGCTTGCGGTTCGCAGTGTCTTTCTGGACTGCCATGCAGAGACGCCGCGCGATTCCCGACAAGCTGTCGCAGTTTCTCGCTGGTGACGGCAATGCCTTCTCGACCTTTCTGCTCCTGCGCCAATTGTTCCCGCCCGCCACCCGTCAGCGGCTCTTTCCGAGCCGCCCGACGGGCCATATGATCCACGGCCTCCCGGAGGAGCTTGCGCTCGAGTTGATCGACGACACCGCCGGGCTGGACGACGTCAACCAGGTGTCGCTGCTCGAGCTGAAGACGTATCTGGCGAACATGTTGCTGCGAGACGGGGACTGCATGAGCATGGCGCATGGGCTGGAAGTACGCGTGCCCCTGCTGGACCGCCGCCTGGTTGGGTTCATGGCCGGTCTTCCCGGGCAGACGAAAGTGGATCGCCGGCTCCCCAAGCCCTGGCTTCTCCGAGCGATGGGCGATGCGCTACCGGCGATGATCTACACGCGCCCCAAGCAGGGATTCACATTTCCGTGGGAGAAGTGGTTACGCTCCACCCTGCGCGGCGAAGTCGAGGCGTGTTTCACTTCGCGGACGCTCTGCGAGTCCATCGGGCTCGACTGGCGGACGAACCAAGATCTCTGGCACGCGTTCCTCGCGGGGCGGCCAGGACTCACCTGGGCGCGCATCTGGGGTGTATTCGTCCTGTTGGATTGGTGTCGGCGGCACGGCATGCGCCTGTCGTGAACCGGGTCGGCATCCTGGCGATCAGTGCGACCGCTTACGGCGGCAACACCTATTTCCGTTCGATGCTGCCCTGGTTGGACGGGCTCGGAGGCGGCGCCGAGTATCTCGTCTTCACGACGGACCGTCGCTATGCGTCGCTTCCGCTTCCACACGGGCGTATCAGGCTGATCGAACGTCCGAGGATCCACGCCTCGGCAGTCAAGCGGCTTCTATGGGAACAACTGATCCTTCCGAGGCTCATCGGTGCCTTTGGGCTCGACGTGCTATACACCGCGAACAATGTCGGCGTCGTTACAGCCCCGTGCCCATTCGTGATTTCGATTCGCAACATGGAGCCGCTGGCCGCTGACCTGCGAGGGATGCCCCGACAGCTGCAGGCACGGCTCATCACGCTGCGGGCGCTGACGCGCGTGTCCTTAAAGAGGGCGGCACGCATCATCGCTGTGTCCGAGTACGTGCGTAATCACATTCTCGGTCTCGGGATCTCGGCAGACAAGGTACGCGTCGTCTATCACGGCGTCGACGTTCAAGAGGCGAGCGCCCGCAGTGGGGTCGTCGCCGATGATCTGAAAGCTGGATTCATTTTTTCGGCGGCCAAGTTCGTTCGATACGCCAATACAGAGACGCTCATCCGCGGCTACCACGCGATGCGTGCGTCCGGCGTCACGAAGCCCCTACTCATCGCCGGCGGGTCCTGGGATCCAGTCTACGAGGCAGAGATCCGAGGGCTGGTCCGAGCCCTCGACCTCGAACGCTGGGTTCTATTCCTCGGGTACATCGCCCATTCCGAGGTGTTAGAACTCCTGCGGACGGCCACGCTGTTCATTTTTCCTTCAACGCTGGAAGCTTGCCCCTTCACCTTGCTCGAGGCAATGGCGTGTGGCGCGACGATCCTCACAACGCGAATGGGCCCGATGCCGGAATTCTGCAAGGACGGTGCACGGTACTTCGACCCGTTCGACAGTCGTCGGCTGGCGCAAGAGGCAATCACCCTCCTGAACCACCCCGACGAGCGTCACTGGTTGGCAGCAGTGGCCAAGTCGCGCGCCACACTCTTCCAATGGAAGGACTCTGTTCTGGCATTGCTCGCGGTACTGAAGGAGGCGGCCGGGCGTCCCAAGCGATGACGGCGAGCGCTGCTGGACATCGACCGAATTTGCCGCGGCGGATGTGGCTTCGCGACGGCCGGCCCGCCTCAAGCCGCGCCTCGGCCGGCGGTGGCCTTTCGGCTAGCACCGGCCAGGAGCGCGCACCTCTCGGAACGCCTGAGAGCGGCCTGACAATTTGCCGCGTGAGATCCGGCCGCGACGCGCTATAACTCAGAAGAGGGGGGCCGAATTGGCGAAGGTGCTGGTGGTTGGCGGCGCGGGATATGTGGGCGGTGCCCTGACCGATCGCCTGCGAGAGACGCTGCACGACGTTCGCGTCTACGATTCGCTGGTGTACGAGGAGTCGTACCGCAAACCGCTCGACTTCGTCCTGGGCGACGTCCGGGATCAGGTCCGGCTCCGGCCGCATCTCCGGTGGGCGGACGTGGTCGTATGGCTCGCGGCGATCGTCGGTGACGGTGCGTGCTCACTCAACCCTGACCTCACCGTGGAGTTGAACGACTGTGCGGTGAGCCGACTCGCCGGGGAATTCGGTGGGCGGATCATCTTCACGTCGACCTGCTCGGTCTATGGCGCGAACGAGAACCTGCTCGACGAGACTGCGGCAGTTAACCCGCTCTCGCTCTACGCACATACGAAGCTCGCCGCCGAAAGGCATCTGACCGACAAGAATGCGGTCACCTTCCGCCTGGGAACGCTTTTCGGCGTCTCGGATCACTTCTCGCGGATCCGCATGGATCTCGCCGTCAACGTGCTCACCGCGAAGGCATACGTCTACGGGAAGATCAGCGTGTTCGGCGGGAACCAGCATCGGCCGTTGCTCCACGTCCGAGACGTGGCCGAGGCGATCGTTCAGGCTCTCGATAACAGCCACACCGGAGTTTTCAATCTCCATGCCGTGAACATGCGGATCGCCGAACTGGCCGATCACCTAAAAGGGCAGTTCCCCAACCTTGAGATCGAGCGCACTGAGTTGAAGTTCCAGGACAACCGCAACTACCGAGTATCCAGCGACAAGGCCGCCGCGACGTTCGGCTTCCGTCCGAAGCATTCGGTCGAGGATGGCATCGCCGAACTGAAGGCGCTGCTCGAGGCGGGGCGCATCAAAAATATCAGCCTCTCGCGCCATTCGAACCATCGGTTCCTCCGTGGAGTGTTCGATCGACCGTCGTCGCCGATGGGATTCGAGGTGCCACCCGTTGTCTGACCTTCGGCTGATCGCGGGCGACCTCGCGGTCGACGACCGCGGGTCGCTCAGCTTCGTCAACGACTTCAGCTTCGACGGGGTGCGACGCTTCTACGTGGTCCAGAATCATCGCGCCGGGTTCGTGCGAGCGTGGCACGGCCACCGGCATGAGGCCAAGTACGTCGGGGCGCTCTCCGGCAGTGCGATCGTGGCTGCCGTCGAGATCGACGACTGGGCGAATCCGTCAAAGGATCTCCGTGTCTACCGTTACGTCTTGTCGGCGGAGAAGCCGGGATTGCTACACATTCCTCCCGGCTTCGTGAACGGGTTCATGACACTGACCTCTGACGCTAAGCTCATTTTCTTCTCGACGGCAACCGTGGCGGAAAGCCGGCAGGATGATGTTCGGTTTGACGCCTACTACTGGAATCCCTGGCGGGTGATCGAGCGGTAGTCGGCGTGCCCGAGCTGAGCATTCTCATCCCATGCCTCAATGAGGCGGATAGCCTCCCAGTGCTCATCGAGCGGCTCGAGAAGATTGTGATCCGCGCCGATCTGGACGTCGAGACCATCATCCTCGATGACGCGAGCACCGACGATACGATCGAGGTAGCCCGGACGCTCAAAGCCGCCCACGACGCGCTCAACATCCGCATCATTCACCGCTTCGAACCGCGCCGGGGTTACGGCGCCCTGATCCGATATGGGCTCGCGTGCGCGATCGGACGCTACTGCCTGCTAGCGGCGGCCGATGGGGCACACCCGATCGAGACACTCGGCGAGTATCTATCCTACGCGCGTCAGGGAGCGCAGCTCGTTCAGTGCTCACGCTATCAGCGACCGGAGGATCAGAAGGACATCCCGTCGAGACTACGGATCTATCAGGCAATCTATCGCTCGCTCGCTCGCCTCTTGCTCGGTTGGGATATGCGTGATCCGACCTGCTCTTTCAAGCTGGTCGACCGAGTTCATCTCCTGGCCATCGGCACCCGGCACAATGGTCTCGCTATCGTACCGGAGATTACGTTCAAGATCTGGTTAGGCGGCGGCAGAGTTGAATTCGTGCCTGGTCGACAGTCTTTCAGACGGAAAGGCATCTCAGAATTCCAAATCACGCGCGAAGCTATCAGCTACGGTTATGTGCTTCTGCGTGCAGTACTCCATCGCGTGGGAGTGCCGTGGTTTTGAGGCCACATCGACCGGCAAAGATTGACGCAAGCCCGCTGACTGCGTGACACGAGGAGCGAAACGCTGGGATGAAGACACGAGTGCTCGTGCTGGGGGGCACCGGAATGCTCGGCTCGATGGTAGCAACCGTGCTCTCCAGAGAATCCTGTTTCGAGCTGACCATCGGAGTCAGAGACCTCGCGGTCGCGAGCCGATTCCGTGCTCGTTTGCCTGGAGTACACTGGCTTGCATTCGATGCCGAAGGGGAACTCGGTCAGTTATTGGAGCGGGGCGGCCAGCCCGAGTGGATCGTCAACGCGATAGGAATCACCAAACCTCTCATCAGAGAGGAGCATCCGGGGGAGGTGAGCCGAGCCATCAGTATCAACGCCGCATTCCCGTACCGCCTTGCGCGTTGGGCGGAGGAGCGAGGCACGCGCGTCCTGCAGATCGCGACCGACTGCGTGTATGCAGGAACGGAGCGAGGTTATGTGGAGACTCACCCACACGATGCGCACGATGTATACGGTAAGACCAAGAGTCTCGGCGAGGTCAGGTCCCCGACGATGCATCACCTCCGCTGCTCGATCATCGGGCCCGAGCCGAAAGACTTCAAGTTTCTGGTCGAGTGGTTTCGACGTCAGCCGAGGAATGCACGAGTCAACGGGTTCGTCAATCATGAGTGGAATGGGATCACAACGCTTCAGTTCGCCCGAATCTGCCGTGGCATCATTGCACAGAAAATCACGCTGCCACACCTTCAGCACGTAGTGCCCTCTGATTCCGCTACGAAGGCAGAACTATTGCGTATGGTCGCAGAGACCTACGATCGATTGGATGTACAAATCGTTGACGCCAACGCGCCGAAGACAGTCACCTATGTGCTTGACACTCGCGATCAAGAACTCAACAAGAATCTGTGGCGCGCCGCGGGCTACGATGCACCGCCCTCGCTGCGTGCGGCGATTGCAGAGATGAGTCGTCACGAGCCTCTCGTTTGATTTGAAGCGAGCAAGAGTCGTTCCTCTGCGAAGATTCCCCGAATCTCTAGCTTCGACAAAGAGCCGAGCTCTAACCTGCGTGTCAGTGCGAGCGCGCCTAGCGTGGCGTTGAGTCGTCGACGGCTAGCAATAGTTCTCGGAGTCCGGCCCGATGTAATCCGATCAAGTCTGATCCTTAACGCCGTTCGATCTGACCCACGCTATGACGTTCGCTTCATCTGGTCTGGCCAGCACTACGCCGATAACCTCAAGGACGTCTTTTTCCGTGAGCTCGGTGTGCGACCCCCAGAGATCGAGCTAAGCGCGGGCGGCGAGACTGATGCCGAGATCAGCGCGGCAGTCATCGCCAAGCTCTACCTAGTCCTGGACGAGCTTCGGCCCGAGGCCACTGTCTTCCTGGGCGACACCAATACTGTGATGGGGGCGCTCGCTGCGGCACAGCTGAACATACCGATTGTCCACATCGAGGGATGCATGCGTGCCTACGACTGGCGCATGCCGGAAGAGAAGTATCGTACGGTGATCGACCACCTTTCCGACGTCATCTATACATACTTCGACGACTACAAGCGCCAGGGCATCGATGAGGGACTGAATCCCGACAGCATCGTGGTCGTCGGCAACCCGATCGTGGATGTGCTGAATCGTTACTACTACGATCGGCAAGACTACTACGAGTGGCTCGCGTCGGACGCCTTCTTCCGGAGCAGGGACCTGGTCAAGGGAGAGTACTACCTCATGACCTGCCACAGGCGTGAGAACGTCCACATCCTTCCTTCGCTCCGGCGAATCCTCGAGCTGATCGGCGCAACACGGCGGCAGGTCTACTTTGCGGCGAGTTATCGCACACAGAAAGTAATCCGGGAGAACCGCCTCATTGTTCCGTCGAACGTCTCCTTGGTCGATCCAATTGGTTATGAGGAAATGCTCGTGCTGATGACCCGTGCGCGTGGGGTCATCACCGACTCGGGCACCGTCGTCGAGGAGACGTGCGTCCTACAGGTACCCTCGCTCCAGATTCGGAAGGCGACCGAGCGGCCACAAGTCTATGACGTCGGCTCGAGCGTAAAATTCGACCCCGCGGAGCCAGAGCGCTACTCCGTCACCGAGGCGCTGCGACGACTCGAGGCGCTCCACGGGAGAACCTGGCCGAACCCCCTTGGTGATGGGAAGTCGTCAGAGCGGATCTCCACGGATCTTCTAGCGCGTCTTGAGGAAGGTCGCTTCGATCGACACAAGCCGTCCGACTATCACCTCGATATCCATCGCTCGTTCCGTGAGGACGGGTTGCGTCTCTAGCTGGGAGCGTCCTCCGATGCGGATCCTGATGCTGACAGACCGGTTCCCGCCTGAAGCGCGTGCCAACGCGCACCTGTTCCACGAGCTCGCGACAGGCCTCGTGGAGCGGGGTCACCAGGTTGGAGTTGTGACGCGGATGCCCGGCGACTACGTGCCGTCCGACCGCAGCGCATGGCCGACGGTGCAGGCCCGAGAGCGGATGGACGGTATCGAGGTGATCCGCGTCCGGGGACTGACCGCGCTCCATCGGGCGACCTTCATGCGGGGGCTGGACCAGCTTGCCATCGGCCTGACGTTTAGCTGGGCTGCCCGGTCGTGGCCTGGGGCCGACGTCGTCCTGATCTATTCACCGCCGCTGCCGCTTGTGATCGCGGGCTTGCTATACCGCCGGTTCACTTCCGTGCCGTACGTTCTGAACCTCCACGACCTCTACCCGCAGACCGTGGTCGATCTCGGCCTACTACGGAACCGAGCCTTGATTGCGGCGGCACGACGGCTCGAGCGGCTAGCGTACAATCACGCGTCGAAGATTGTGGTGCCGGCGCCGCGTAGCCGGGACATTCTTGTCGCAGTCGGCGGCATCGACGCCAAGAAGATCAAGCTGATCCCCAACTGG
>Ga0066388_100003111_pt1 | contig 10588 bp, 8 predicted proteins | sample PanSoiMetaGPlot6_FD_64539 | JGI IMG/M metagenome (GOLD analysis project Ga0066388, IMG submission 64539) | Tropical forest soil microbial communities from Panama analyzed to predict greenhouse gas emissions - Panama Soil - Plot 6 (Hybrid Assembly) | ecosystem: Environmental > Terrestrial > Soil... | reverse complement strand
TCGCGGCGGTGGGGCGGACCGCGAGTGCCGGCGCGACTCGGGGGAACGCGGCGCGCCGACGCCGCAGCGATCACGAACAGCCGTGCAGGGCGTTGTGGATGGCGGTCACCAATTCGGTGATGGCGACGTAGCCGTCGCCGTTGCCGTCGAATGCCGGACACCCGAGCAGGAATGCGGAATCGAGCGCGGCGGTGACGCCGCGCACGAGCTCGTCGATGTCGATCGCGGCGTTGCCGTTGCAGTCGCCGAGACACGTTGCGCAGCGGGCGCCGGGCAGGGTCAGCAGTGCTCGGTAGCTGCCGATGGCATCGGCGCCCTCGTCGCCGATCTCCAGCCGATACGGATTGCCGGACGCCGGCAACGGGTCGCATCGGAAGTACGGAAGGGCGGTGGAGAACTCGCCGCAACGCCCGCCGGCCGGAGCGCCGGTAGCGTCCAACAGGCGCCAGGCCGGCGCAAAGCGCGGCGCCGCAGGACCGTCGGATACGACGCTCACGGCGACGACATCGCCGTCGTTGACGGAAAAGCTGAGCAGGTCGCTGGCGAGCGGATCGTGCAGCGCCGCGTTCACCGGCACGTTGCAGATCAGCGACACCTCCTCACATGCCGTCGCGGCGCTGACGCGCTGCACGCCGACGGCGTAGGTGCCCACATCGGCCGCGTCGAGATCGCCAACGGCGAGCTGATACGGACTACCGCTCGCGGCGAGTGGGCCGCACAGGGTTTGCGGAAGATGGGCGATGAACGCATCGCACGGCGGGACGGGGTTGCCGGCGACGTCGAGCAGGCGCCAGGCGGGTGTGAAAGTCCCGGCGGTATCGCTGCCGACGACGCTGACTGAAATGGTCTCGCCGTCGGCCGCCTCGATCGCGCTGACGTCGACCGACCCTGCTTCCTTCACCGCGCGCGTCACCGGCAGGTCACACGCGAGCGCGCACGGTGCGGCAACCTGGAGGGCGAATGACCCCGATGACATGGTGGTGCACGCGTTCACCAGCAGCGTGTGCAGACCCGGGCCGACCTCGACCGCGACCGTCGCTTCGCACGAGTCGATCAACAATTCGCCGCTCGGCGAGTAGATGCGCAGCTCGAGCGGTCCGATCTCCTGCGATGCTTCGCCGGCCGTGAGCTGCACGAGACCGCCGGACGTCGCGAGCGTGTAGCCGACCACGCCGCCGAACACGCCCGGCCGTTCAGTGGTCAGCTCCGGGAAGGTGCCGCTGACCGCATCGGCGTTGCACGGAATGCGCGCGCCGCAGTTCGCTGCGCCGTTCAGCAGCGTGCTGGTGGCGCTCAGCGTCACGGTATAGGGGCCGAGCTCGTCGCCGTCTTCCAGAATGCAGTCGGACACGTCGAGCGTATAGGTGCCCGATTCGGGTACGACGTGGGCGATCTGCCCGCTACAGGTTTCGGCTACCAGCGCGCCGCTCGGCGCGTAGAGGCGCACGAAGATCAATCCGATGGCGCCGCTCAGATCGACGGTTTCGATGGCGACCGCGTCGCCGGCGGAGGCGTCGAAGCGATAGTGCTCGACCAGCGCGTCGTCGAACTTGCCGAGCAACGTCACCCCGCAGGGGAGCTCGGTCGGGTCGGTGCGCTCGCCCGCCGCGGCGCGCTCGGGGGGCAGACTCGCCAGACCGAGGACCGCCATCAGCGCCGCACCGACGGCGCCGACCGCGGCGCGTGGACGGCGCGCGTCATTCGAAGGCACGGCGCTCGATCCACCCCGCACGGCCGTCGGCGAGCACGACGTGGAACCACCCGCCGTCTTCGCCGACGATCTCCACGCGCGTTCCGCGCGGCAGGAGCGCCGTGAGCGGCGCGCGGGCGGCGGGCTGCGGCCACACCTGCGCGCTGGCGACCGTCACCGGCAGCACGTCATGCACCTGCACCGCGCGCGTCTTCCCCGGCCGTGCCGACGGCGTGAGCCAGCTGCGCGGCGCGAGCACGAGCAACGCCGTCAACGCGACCGCGGCCGGCACCAACGTCGGATAGATCCACCACCAACCCCGCCATTCCGTCAGCCGATCGCGCCATGCGTTCCGACGCGGCTGCGGCGCATGCGCACGCTCGGCCGCGCGCAGCTCTGCGCGCGCGCGCGGCGTGTCGTTGGCGGTGGCCTGCACGGCGGCGCGCACGGCCTGCGGTACCGGCATCAGCCGCTGCGCGCCGGCGAGCACGCGCCGCTGAACGATCGGCAGCAGCTCCACGCAGCGATCGCAGCCGGTCAGGTGCGCATCGACCGCGCCATGCTCGGCGGCCGACAATTCGCCGCTGAGATAGCCGAGGACGAGCTCGTCGCTGAGACACGCCCCCGGCGGCCCGTGGCCGTCGGAGCGCACCACCGTCGGAGGGTGGACCTCAGACATGGCTCCTCATGTGCACGGCGGCGGTCCGCGCTGCCGGTGCGTCCTCGTCTGCCGGTGGCCCTTGTTCGCGCAGCTGCTGGCGCGCGCGGGCGATCTGCGAGGCGATGTTGCCGACCGTGGTGTTGAAGAGCACCGCGATCGCTCTGTACGGCGCGGTGACCTGGCGGCGCTTGGCGCGGGCGAGCAGCTTGCTGCGCTGCCGCTGGCGGCGTTCGAGCTTGCGGCGCAGCGCGCTCTGCTCGGCCAGCAGCTTCGCCGTGGGCAGTGCCGCAAGCTCCGCGTCGATGCCGCGCAGGCGGCGCTCGAACAGCTGCATCCATACCTGCACGGTGCCGAGCGTGTCCTCGACGCTCTTGAGCGCCGCTTCGCGATCTCGCACCGTTGCCCGCAACTGCTCGATGCTCCGCACCACCTCGGCAATCGATCGCCCCGACGTGGCTGCCAGGGAGCGGATCTCGGTTGCGGTCAGGTCCCAATCCTCGATGTAGAGCAGCTTGAGCAACAGCGCGTGCGCCGGCTCCAGTCGCGCGAAAGCGTGTTCCAACCAGCCGCCCGGGGCCGCGGTGCCAGAGCCAGCGGTGGTGCCGTCGGCCGGGTCCGGCAGGTCGTCGGCGTCGTCGAGGGGGACCATGTCGACGCCACGCGCCGCCCGCTTCCATTCCAACACCAGGTCGTCGAGCACGAAGCCGAGCAGATAGGCCCGAAACGGGGCGCGGCCCTCGTAGGTGCGCAGGCGTCGATAGATGCGCCCACCGTCGAAGGCGAACACGTAGAAATCCCCGGCTTGGTCGCGGCCGATCCGGTAGACGTTGACCGGATAGTTGTAGATCAGCTCGCCGTGCGCGCGCTGGAAGTCTTCGGACGCTTCCACATCGCCGCTCAGACAGCGACGAATGAGCGCACGTATCGCCTGTCTCTCTGGGTCCCCGTCCACCGGTGCCTGCCTCGCCAGAATCTTGCTGGCGCTGTGCATGCCCGTACTGCTCTGCACAGAGAGATGCATCACTACGTCGAATTGTTGTTCCCCTATCAGTGGGGACGCGGGCGGACGCAGCGACAGGCGGTCTGGGATCCAGGCAGTGGGTTCAGGGCTGGAAAACGCGCCGCATGGCGCGGGGGGACGGAGAGAGTCCGGCCGACATCACATGAGCATCCGGGAACGATGGCTGACCGGATCGGCCAGCGCGGCGCTGATCGCTGTGGTCGCTTGGGCGTGGCTCGACGGCGTCGGCTTCTTCGGCCTCTCGCGCGGCGCGGCTGCCGGCCCGGGCGACGTCAACCCGGCAGCCGCCGGTCCAACCCTGTGGGTGCTGGCGATCGGGGTGAGCCGCTACCAGGACGCGAGCATCGGGCTCGAATTCGCCGAGGCCGACGCCCGCGCCATCGCCCAGGCGCTGGAAGCGCAGGGGCGCGGACCGATCTATGCCGACAGCAAAGCGCTCGTCCTGCTCGACGCGCAGGTGACGCGCGAGAGCATCCTGGGCGGCATTCAGCGCTTTCTCGGCCAGGCCACGGCCGACGACGTCGCCGTGATCTTCATGGCCGGCCATGGCGTGCGCGACCGCGCCACCGGCAGCTACTACTTCCTTCCCTACTCGGCGTCCGCCGACAATTTGGTGACCGATGGGCTGCGCATGTCGGACTTCGACGAGATGGTCCGCATCCTGCGCCGGACCGTCGGCCGCGTGGTGCTCATGCTCGACACCTGCCACGCCGGCGCCCTGCAGCTCTCCTCGCGCGCGCCTTTCGCCGCCGACGACCTCGCGACACAGCTGGCGCTCTCGGACGGCCTCTTCCTGCTCGCGGCGACCAAGCCTGACGAGGAGTCGAACGAAGAACCGGCCCTCGGACACGGCGCTTTCACATATGCGGTCCTGCAGGGCCTGCGCGGCGCCGCGGACGGCGACGGCGACGGCCTGCTCTCGATCACCGACCTGTTCAGCTACGTCGCGCGCTCGGTGCCGCGTCTCACCGGCGACCGGCAGCATCCGTACCACAAGACCGAGGGCACCGACCTCATCTTCGCCGCGGTGCCGGCGTCGAACGGGGAGGAGACGGCGCAGGCGCCGCCGATGGCGGCGCCGCCGTCAGCCGCGCGCGTCACCGCCGCGCCGCGCATTCCGAACAGCATCGCGGTGGCGCAGTTTCGCAACCTGCGCGACGACGCCGAGCACGACTGGATCGGCCGCGCCTTGCGCGTGGCGTTCAACACCGAGCTCAGCAAGGTGCGGGCGCTGCGGGTGTATGCGCCCGATGTCCTCGACCTCGCTGCCGATCGGCGCCACTGGGACCACTTGCGCACGGCGCAGCAACTCGGGATTCGCAGCGTGGTGACGGGATCGTTTCACGTCGTCGGGCAGCGCCTGCGCGTCGACGCCGTCATCATCAACCCCGCCACCGGCGTACAGGAAGCGTCCGACAGCGTCGAAGGCGACCTCGACGAGTTCTTCAAGCTGCAGAAGACGCTGGTGCTGAGCATGCTCGGCCGCCTGCCGGTCGAGGTGTCGGCGGCGGAAGGGCAATCGATCCAGGACAAGACCAACACCAACGTCAACGCCTATCGCCTGCTGATGGAGGCAGAAGGCATGGCCGACAGTCCGACCCCGACCGCTGCGGAGGGCCCGGCGGACAGCACGCCGCCGCTCGAACCGCAGTCGCAGCTTCATCGCCCGTCCGACGGGCGCGCGCGACACGCGGGCCGGGCCGCGTGGCGCGCCATCGCGCAGTCGATCGGCCGCGGCGCGTGGCCAGCGTCGGCGGCCTACGCCGACGACGTCGAGCAGGAAGTGCGCAGCCTGCTCGAAGAGTACCGGCGTGCGCATGTCGCCAAGGATCTCGACCGGCTCGCCGCCGTGTACGTCAGCTTCCCGGCGCACCAACGTGAAGCCACCGGCGCGTATCTGCAGAACGCGCTCGGCCTCGAAGTGGAGATTTCGGACATCGAGATCGCATCGCACGACAAGGAGCTGACCGTGTCCTTCCTGCGCCGTGACCGGTTCACCGACAGCGAGACCGGCGAGGCGACCGTCGTCGAGATCCGCGTCATCAAGATCCTCGTGCGCGACAACGGCGCGTGGAAGCTGGCGAGTGTGCGATGAGCCGCGTCGTCGCTTCCAGACGTTGTCCGTTGTCCGTTGTCCGTTGTCCGTTCCCCGCCCCCCAACGGACAACGGACAACGGAAAACGGAAAACGTCTCGCGGCACCGCGGCCGCCGCCCTGGCCGCATGCTGCATGCTGCTGCTCCGCGCCGCTGCCGGCGCGGCGCCGCTCGACCAGAAGATCCCCGGTCTCTTCGGTGGCAGCCTGCGCCTCACGGTGGCGCGCTCGCAGAACAGCGAGCCACGCCAGCCCGGCGTCACGGCGCGCTTCAAATCACTCTCGCCGGCTCTGGCCGCCGCCCGCTCGCAGGTTCCGGTTCCCTCCGCCAGCGGCTCCTTCCGCTTCAGCTGGGATCCGGACGTCGAAACGTTCGTGCGTTCACGCCAGAGCCTCGGCTCGTTGCTCGCCGAGCGGGCGCAGACCCTGGGACGGCATTTCGGCGCGGTGAGCGTGTCGTACACCCATCTCGACTTCGACACCCTGGAGGGCGACCCGCTCAAGCGTTTGCGGTCGATCGAGCCCGCCTTCTCGGCCAAGTTTCTCGCCCAACTGCCGGAGAGCGATCGCCTGATCGCCAGCGACGACGAGCTGGAGACCCGTCTGGCGATGTCGATTCGGCTCGACCAGATGTTCCTGATGGTCGCCTATGGCCTAACCAACTCGCTCGACGTCAGCTTGGCGCTGTCGCTCAACCGCATTGCCATGTCGGCCAACGCCGATGCCTTCATCCGCGATCCGGCAGGCAACGGCGGCGCGAGCTTCGCGCGCGATCAGCGCGGCGTGTGCCTCGACTTCCGCTGCGCGCACGATCAGTTCGACGCCAGCGCCTTCGGCACCGGCGATTTGTTTCTGCGCGCGAAGTATCTGATCTACGAGTCATGGCTGGTCGATGCCGCCGTCTCCGGCGTGCTGACGCTCCCGACGGGCAACGCCGACGACTTCCTCGGCTTCCACGACCCGACGTTCACGCCGTGGCTCATTCTCTCGAAGACCTGGGGGCGCTTCGAGCCGCACCTCAACGCCGGCTACGCGTTCCGCAGCAGTCAGGATGTCAGCCAGGCGGAATGGATCACCGGGGTCAACGTCATCGCCTGGCGCTGGCTCACCTTGTTCAGCGACTTCCTCGGCTACCACGACGATCAACGCGACGGGATCAACGACGACGTCATCCAGTGGGCAGGCGGCTTCAAGCTCAACCCGGTCCGCCGCGCCGTCATCTCCGCCGCCTTTCAGGTGCCGGTCAACCGCAGCGGCCTGCGCGCCGACGTCGTCTACACTGCGCAGGTCGAGTACACCTTCTGACTCCAGACGGAATCCACAGATGAACACAGAGCTCCGCCACCGCCCCGCCGATGAACACTGAGGTCGGCGTGCGCTGACAACCGTATGGACCTTTTCTAGTCCCACACTGCTGCACCGAGTTCACGTGCGATACTGAATCCGTTCTGTGTTCATCGGTGGGGTGGCGGCCGTGTTCTGTGTTCATCTGTGGTTTTCAGGCGACGCAATTCCCCACGCGGCGCCACATCGCCCAACTGGGCCCTTGAGAATGGGAGGTCCTGAACCTGAGCCAAGCCCCTCTTGGTGTCTTGGTGTTGAAAAAAGCGAGGGCGGCGCCGCCGATTGAAGGCGGGCCGCTCGCGGCACGATACGGCGCGTTACGCTCGTTGCTCTATTCGAGGAGCGGACGCCGTCCCCGATCCGGCGCTTCCGCCTCGAGTCGCGCGGCCATCGAGAGGAGCGCCTCATCCGTCCCGACGCGGGTCACGAGCTGGACGGCGAGCGGCAGCCCATCGCCATCGAAGCCCCACGGCAGCGAGATGGCGGGTGTTGCCGCCAGGTCCCAGTAGCTCGTCAGGCGGGTCAGGCGAATGATGTTGCGATGATCGTTGGCGAAGATCTCGGTGATGATCTCGTCGCCGACCTTCGGCGCGGCGGTGAGTTGCGACACCGGACAGAGCAGCACATCGATGTCGTCGAACAGCTGATCGATCCGCTGGCGAAACGCACGCGCTGCGATCGCGCCCTCGACGTGGACGAGCGGGTCGCGCGTCGCGAAGTGGGCCAGCGCATGGCGCACCGCCGGACCGTAGTCCGCGGCGCGCTGCGGATAGAGCCCGGCGTGCGCGGCCCGCATCTCGACGTCGAACACGTCGGTAAAGGTGGTGGCCGTGCTCTCCAGGTCCGGCAGCTCGATCGGAACGACCGTCGCACCGAGTGCCGCCATGCGGTCGCGTGCGGCGCGGACGGCCGCGACGACCTCGGGCATGACGCCCATCGCCACGTAGTCTTCGTCCCACCCGATGCGCACGCGCTTGAAATCGTCGCGTGGCGCCGGCTCTGCCGGGGGCGCGCTTTGTCGCCGCGTCGACGGGTCGCGGGGATCGGGACCGGCGATACAGTGGAGCAGGAGGGCGGCGTCCGCGACGCTGCGCGTGATCGGACCCACGTGATCAAATGAAGCCGCCAGCGGAAAGACGCCGTCGCGCGACACGCGGCCCCAGGTGGGCTTGAGGCCGACGGCGCCGCACCAGGCGGCCGGCAGCCGAATCGACGCCGCCGTGTCGCTTCCGAGCGTCGCGCTCGCCAGCCCAGCCGCCGCCGCGACCGCGGAGCCGCTGGACGAGCCACCCGGCGAGCGGTCCGCTGCCCACGGGTTCTGCGCCGGCTGCGTGTCGGGATGGTGGGTGATGAAGGCGAACTCGGTCATGTGAAGCTTGCCGAGGAGCACCGCGCCCGCCTGCTCGAGCCGTTCGACGGCGGTCGCCGAGCGCGCCGGCACGTTGCCGCCGAGAATGCGCGGCGATCCGCAGGTCGTCGGCATACCGGCGGTGTCGAACAAGTCTTTGACCGCGATCGGAACACCGTGCAGCGCGCCGAGCTCGCGCCGCTCCGCGAGCGCCTGCTCCGCGCGCCGTGCCGCTTGCAGGGCGTGGTCGGCGGCCACGTGGAGGTAGCTGTGCAGCCGCGGGTCGACGCGCTCGATGCGCTCGAGATAGGCGCTGACCGCTTCCCGCGGCGACACCTCCCGGGCGCGGATCCGGCGCGCCAGGGAAACCGTGGACTCGTAGCAGAGGTCGTCTCGATTCATCGGAGCTCCCTTGGACTCCATCCCCGCTCACACACGTTCTGGCTGAACGCAAGCCAGTGATATACCCGTTCCGGCCCTGTATCCGTACCCGTACTCGTACTCGCACTCGTACACGTCCTCTGGCGCCCACACTTGATCGCACGAGCCAATCACGCGTCTCGCCGTGGCAGTGCTCAGACCGTGTACGAGTACGTGTACCGCTCCGCTGAGTACGTGTACGGATCCGTGCCGAACCACAGAACCGGCGGCGCGGGGCCGTCTAATCGCTTCAGGGGCGATACAGGCGGACGATGGTGTCCGCGATCTCGCTGGGGTTGGCGGTGTCGGTGTCGATCTGGTGATGGGCGGCGGCTTCGTACAGTGGCGTGCGTTCGCGCAGCACGTCCTCGACTTCCTCGGTGAAGGTCTTGCCGGCGGTGAGGGCAGGGCGGTCGGTGCCGCCGCCGATGCGGGCGACGATGACCGGCACGGAGGCGCGCAGCCAGAAGAGGGTGCCGTGATGGCGCAGGTTGGCGACGTTTTCCGCACGCAGAATGACGCCGCCGCCGCTGTCGATGACGAGGTGGTCGCGCGCCGCCACGCGCTGGGTCACGGCCGCTTCGAGGTCGCGGAAATGCGGCCAGCCGTGCGCGGCGACGATTTCGGGGATCGAGCGGCCGGCTTCGCGGACGATTTCCTGGTCGAGGCTCACGACATCCATGCCGAGCCGTGCGCCGAGCAACGCGGCCACGGTCGACTTGCCGGTGCCGCGGTAGCCGATCAGGACGAGGTTCATCGTTTGCGCCGCCCCTTGCCCCCGGCGCCGACGGAGCGGCGTCCTCCGCCGCCGCCGAGATGGTCGAGCACGACGGCGCGCATCGCCTCACGCGGCGCCTTCTTGCCGGTCCAGCGCTCGAACTGCAGCACGGCTTGATTCACGAACATCTCCACGCCGGCGATCGTCTTCAGCCCGCGCGCCTCGGCATCGGCCAGCAGCGTGGTCTTCAGCGGATTGTAGACGATGTCCATCACGGCGAGGTCGGAATGGAGCAGCGCCTTCGGGACGAGGCTGGCGCGGGTGTCCGGATGCATGCCGATCGGCGTGCAGTGAATCAGAATCTGACTCTCCCCTATTTGAGCCGCGAGGCGTTGCGGGTCGAGCAGCGCCCAGGTGGTCTTCACTCCGGTGCGGCGAACGAGGTCGCGCGCCAGCGCCTTGAGCTCGGGCTCGATCGCGCCGAGCAGGAAGAGCGCGGCCGGTTTGGCAGTGGCGGCGAGGCTGAACGCGATCGCGCGCGCGGCGCCGCCGGAGCCGAGAATGGTGACGTTCTTGCCGGCGACGCGCACGCCGGCGTCGGTGAGCGCCTTCAGCGCGCCGGGCCCGTCGGTGCCGAAACCGCGCAGCCGCCCGTCTTCGTTGAGCACGGTGTTCACCGAGCCGATGCCGCGGTCGACCTCGTCGACCTCGTCGAGGTGCTCGAGAATCGCAACCTTGTGGGGAATGGTCACGCTCATGCCGCGGAAGCTCTTGAACGCGCGCATGCCGGCCACCGCGGACCGGACATCCTCGACCTGAAAGGCGAGATACACGAAGTCGAGGCCGAGCTCGGCGAAGGCGCGGTTGTGGATGGCGGGCGACATCGAGTGCCCGACCGGATTACCGATGAGCGCACACAGCCCCGTGTGCGGCCCGATGTCGGTGATGGCTTTCATGATCAAACGCAGGTCGGCGCACTATAGTAGGGCGGTCGCGCTACACAAGCAGCAGGGCACGATGCGGATCCGGAGGGCGCCGCTTCCGCGGCGCCGTCGCAGCGCTTTGCATGGAGAGCGTCATCAATGAACGGGCGGTGGTAGCGGCCGCGCGGAAGCGCGGCCCTCCGACCGGCCGCAGATCCTCGGCACCCCCGGCGCGTTCGCGCGCGCCACGGATGCGATCCTCGATCTGCTACCCGGCGACGTGCGCGACGCGGTCGAGCCCATCGCTCGCGCGGCAACGTCTTAGTCACTGGAGGGCGGCGCGCCGTCGCCGCCGGGGCGGGGCTGGGA
>Ga0066388_100003110_pt1 | contig 10589 bp, 7 predicted proteins | sample PanSoiMetaGPlot6_FD_64539 | JGI IMG/M metagenome (GOLD analysis project Ga0066388, IMG submission 64539) | Tropical forest soil microbial communities from Panama analyzed to predict greenhouse gas emissions - Panama Soil - Plot 6 (Hybrid Assembly) | ecosystem: Environmental > Terrestrial > Soil... | reverse complement strand
CTGGGTAATGCGCGGTAAGGCGAGTAGCGAAATTGCAGTCATTTTGGGCTCTAAAACGGCGACCATTAGCAAGCATATGTAGCATATTTATCAGAAGCTCGGTGTTGAGAACCGTACAGCCGCGGCGAACGCCGCGTCAGAGCTGATCGCGTCTCCTTGAGAACTTCGATTCACGGGTTCGGCGTGAAGCGCGAGGTCGGCGCACGCGAATGATTTTTGGTTTGTCCAGAACAACCGGGATTCCCTAAGCTGGCGCTCGCCTCAACCAAACAAAACGAGCAATTCTTGATATGAAAAACCTAACCTTATTCACGTCATCTCTCTTCATCGCGGCGGCGGCCTTCGCGCAGTCGCCGCAGAAAACAAAAAGTGCTGAGAGCGCCGGTTTTCCGCCAATACGCGACATTCACGCCCATGTGTGCGGGATCCACTTTTACAGTGGCGATATGAGCCGGCAGATCATTGCCGAACATTATTGTTCCCCGCAGCCGCAAGACGTTCTGCAATGCGTCATTTACGATTCGAACAAGCCGGGCGCGCATCTGATCGGGATCGAATACATCGTGAGCACGAAGATTTTCGAAACGTTGCCCCCCGAAAGAGAAGAAACTCTGGCACAGTCATAACTACGAGTGAAATCAGGCGTGCTCACCGCTTCCGACATGCCGGAATCCGCGGAGAAAGACTTGGTGAAAGCGCTGATCGGCACTTACGGAAAAACTTGGCACACCTGGCAGGTTGATCGCGGCGACAAATTGCCGCTGGGGATTCCGCAGCTGATGATGGCTTTCACCGCCGATGCGCAGGCGAAGGCGAATATCATTGCTGAACGCGATAAACTCTATACGCCTTCCGCGACCAAAAAGGCAGCCCGGGCCGATATTCCGGATTTCAAGGTCGATCCTGGCGCGGATTCCTGGCAAAAAGGACAAGCAGTTCAACTCGATTTGAAAACCGTTGCAGCAGCGACCCACTAATCGCCGCGTTCCGGTCCACTGCGAAGCTTCCCGCAGGACGTTAACAGCGTCATTCTGGCTTTGCACTCACGATCTTGACTGCCTCGGCCGAACTGCGCACTGGAACAATCTCGAAATTTATCAGGTCGCGCCAATTACTGATCCACTGATCGAAGAGCGCGAAATCTTCCGTCTGCATTAGTTGCCAGCAAATTTTGAAATCCATATTAATCCAACTGGAGACGTACTCTAAACCGTGAGGCATCATTCGACCTTTCTCGCGGAGACGCCGATAAATTTCCGGCGGCGCGCCTTCCTTGAAACGCTCGATAACCATGTAAAGCATGACAGGTTCTATATCACGTTTTCGGCGAGGGCGCCGAAAAGTCCGAGTCGGACTGGCGCCGCACGCGAGGCGCGTATACTCCCCGGAAATTCGTCGGACGACTCGGCGATTCGTCCCTACCAGTCATTTCAATTCTTCGTTAACTTCGGCGAAAGCGCTCACGGCGAATTCCAAATCCTCGCGCGAATGCGCTGCGGACACCTGGGTGCGGACTCGCGCCGTGCCGTGCGGCACGACTGGATAGAAAAAGCCAATGACGTAGACACCTTTCTCGAGCATGCGCGCGGCAAACTTTTGCGATTTGGCTGCGTCACCGATCATGATCGGGACAATAGGATGCACGCCGGGCTTGATCGTCAGGCCACGCTCCGTCAACGCTGCGCGAAAATATTTTGTGTTTTCTTCAAGTTTGTCACGCAGTTCGGTACTGGCGCTGAGTAATTCGAGCGCCCTCAATGACGCAGCGACAACCGGCGGCGCAATCGTGTTGGAAAACAGATAAGGACGCGAGCGTTGCCGTAAAAGATCAACGATTTCCTTACGGCCGCTGGTAAATCCGCCACTCGCACCGCCGAGCGCTTTGCCAAGCGTGCCAGTAATGATGTCGATCTTGCCCATGACGCCGCGGTATTCGTGCGTGCCCCGGCCGGTTTTACCAAGGAAACCGGTGGCGTGCGCGTCGTCGATCATCGTTAGCGCGTTGTATTTTTCAGCGAGCTGGCAAATCGCCGCTAAATTCGCAATGGTTCCGTCCATCGAAAAACAGCCATCGGTTGCGATCAATCGAAACCGCGCACCCTTCGCCGCGCGCAATTGCGCTTCGAGATCCGCCATGTCGTTGTGCTTGTAACGAAATCGCTGCGCTTTACAGAGGCGAATGCCGTCGATGATGCTGGCGTGGTTCAACGCGTCGCTGACGACTGCGTCTTTGTCGGTAAGGAGCGTTTCGAACAAACCGCCGTTCGCATCGAAACACGATGGATAAAGGATTGTGTCCTCTGTTCCGAGGAATTTCGTGAGTGCGGCCTCTAGCTCTTTGTGAATGTCCTGCGTGCCGCAAATGAAACGCACACTGGCCATACCAAAACCGTGGGTGTTGAGCGCTTCTTTTGCAGCAGCAATCAATGCCGGATGATCGGCAAGGCCGAGGTAATTGTTCGCGCACATGTTGAGCACGCGTTTGCCGCCGGTAATTGCAATGTGCGCGTCCTGGGGGCTTGTAATTACGCGTTCGGTTTTGAAAAGGCCTTGCGACTTGATCTCCTCGAGCGTTTGAGAAACCTGGTTTTCGAATTCTGCGACCATAAGCAAACTGCAAATTACCCGGATATCGCGGCCAGCAAAAGCGATCCGAGACGAAAAAATCAACTTGCCACGGACAAACACCAGCCTTTGAGTTGCTACGCCTTGGCAGGCAGACGTTTTCATTGAGACTCTGATGTTTTTGGCCCGAAAGTCTTACGTTGCCTATACCGGGAGGAACTCGATAGAAAATATGCCTCTCCCTCTGACGAGGCTACCGACGCCACCGCGAAGCTGAGAACTGCCTCTAAAACGATCGCCCGCACAGCAGTTAAGGTGAGAAGTCGGGCGCGCGGCTTGAGAATCACACCCGTACTGGCACGCTGGCTGAGCGCTCAAGTTTACCCCAGCCCACCCACGCGCCTTTGATCGCGCGCAGAATCGCTTTCCAGATGCAGTAACTGAGCATCGGCCGATAAATCAGGCGCATCGGTAAAATCCGCCAAGCCCGCAGGATTGGTTCTCGCTCCAGAAGACAAGCGAGCGTTGCCAGAATAACGTCCATGGACAAAAACGTGATTACGAACGGCATGACCGCGCGCCACGCCCCGAAAGGCAACGACGCGAGCAAAAATAAATCTACCATCGGCGTAACAGCTACGAGAATGATCTGGAAAAACCAGATGCTGGGTAAACTGAACCAGCCGAGGGCGCGATAATTCCAGTTGAACAACATTTCGCGATGTTTCCACAGACACTGCAGCGTTCCGTACGCCCACCGAAAACGCTGGCGCGCGAGCGTGCGCACGCTTTCGGGCGCTTCTGTCCACGCAATTGCGTCAGGCACATAAACGATTCGTTCCCGATACTTGTGCAATGACAGAGTGAGGTCGGTATCCTCGGCAAGCGTTTGCAAACTCAACCCGCCTGCTTCGTCGATGGCCTCTTTGCGAACGGCGCTGATTGCGCCCGGCACAACCGTGATGCAGTTCCATCGATTGTAAGCTCGTCGGTCAAGATTGAAACCGCACGTGTATTCCAGCGCCTGGCAACGCGCAATGAATCTTCGGAGGTTTCCAACTTTCGCGTGACCCGAGACTGCGCCGATGCCTGGATCGGCAAAGGGCTCAAGCAATCGCGGCAAGGTGTCGCGCTGGCATTGCGTATCGGCATCGATAAAAACAACAATGCCGCGGCGGACGGCAGAGAGAGCGCGCCGCAAGGCGCGGGCCTTCCCGCGATTCTCCTGTTGCAGCAGACGTACGCGTGTATCGACAGCTGCCATGCGCTGGACTTCCGCGGCGGTTTCATCGCGCGATCCATCATCGACCACGATGACTTCAATGTCGCGTTTGTAATCCGTATTCAATAGCGCGCGCAATGTGTTTGCGATCACTTTCCCTTCGTTGTAAGCGGCAATGACGACGCTCACCGGCTCCGCAAATTCAGCTCGCGGCTGTCGCCGGAATCGATACGCCAGCCACACGACAACCAGCGTTCTGATTACTACCAGTGCAGTCGCAACAATCATGAACGCCCAAAGAAATTCCTCGATTGCGTGATAGACGCGGAAACCTGTGCTGCTAACTACTCGCGCAAGTGGTTGACCGCTTTGCGCCAATGGCGGCATCACTGCGTCGCGAGTCGTCCCGAGGAGCGTGCTTAAAGGCACGACAGTGTCGCCCCGCGTGTGCAGCCATTCCAAAATGCGCGACAGCGCCTCGACCGTCTGCGATCGATCGCCCCCGGCGTCGTGCAATAAGATAATACTGCCGTCACGGCGCTGTTGTTTCACGCGCCGCAGAATAATGTCCGAGCCTGGTTTCGCCCAATCCTCCGGATCGATACTCTCCAGCACCACCAGATAGTTTAATTCTTCAGCGATTTGCAATGGAATCAGCTCGCTCAACTGTGACGGGCTGGTGTCGGCCGCGTAAGGCGGACGAAACAGTGTCGTCGAGCGACCGGTTATTGTTTCCAGCAGGAGCTGTGTCGCATTGAGTTCAAGCCGTATATGTTCGGGCCAGCAAAGCGCCAGGTTCGGGTGATAATATGTGTGGTTCCCGATCTCGTGCCCTTCATTCACTATGCGACGCACGAGGTTCGGATAACGTTCCGCATTCTCTCCCACCAGGAAGAATGCGGCTTTTACGTTTGCGCTCTTCAAGATGTCCAGGATCTTGGGCGTCCATCGCGGATCAGGACCATCATCGAAAGTGATTGCGACCTGATGTTCGCCGCCCGCGCCCTGATGATAGAGGGTCGGAAATTGCGCGAACTTCACGTATTTCGCGGTTAGATAATCGTCTGCGTCAACGCTGAAGTTGCGCCGACCGTCCATATGGCTCTCGTCAACGGTTACAATCTCCCCATCGCCTACGTCTGTGATTGTGTCCGTGGCCTTGATCAACTCGAGCGACTGCCGCGTTTGCTTGTCCATCTTAAAATCGCGCGGCACGCTTAACGCGTACCAGATTGCCGGGTCTTCGCAGCCAAGCCGATAAAGCGCGAACCCGCCCGCCTTTTGATCACGAACTTCACGCAGTTCATTGAGAAAGGTCACTGCATCCAAAAACCAGACGGCATGCTCCTTGTCTTCATCTTGAAAATAGAAATAGGGGCTATAACTGGGGCCTTTTACCTCCGCAGTTTCCACTTCCGCGTCATTGGCTCGGCTCATTGCTTCCGGAAAACTGATCAGATCCGCTTTCTTTGCTCCGATCGTCCAATCGTATCCATAGCTGCCGAGCGCTATGATCCATTGTTTGGCGTTGCTATCTTCCAGCAAGACGTGCAACCAGCCTTCGAACCACAGCCGCGACGATAGCGGACCAGGCGGATCGATATCGGAAGTCTCGTCAAACAGCATTGCTACAAACCGATCGACGTTGTCCGAAAGCTTATCGAAATCGATGTAGTCCAACTCCTGGCCCGGCTGGACGCACAGCCACAGTTCCTTGCCATCGTCGTGCAACGCGTCAGCAAACTTGTCGATGAATGAGGCCAGATCTTTTCGATAAGCAGGGTCGATTTGCTGCCAATCAATCACCACGCCTGAAGCTTTGGCATTGCGCAGGACTGCTAGCACATTTTGAATAAACCGGTCTTGTCGTTCCGTGGGACCGTGCGCTAGGTTCTCCACCGCTTCCGGTTGCCAGGTGTCGCCGACGAGGTTCGTCAGCAACGGCATCAGCGCGATTCCCTTATTGGCTGCCAGTTTCGGCAAGCGCGAATCCGCGTCGATTTGCAACTCGCCCATGCCGTTGATCACCGTCATCCATTCTGGGCAAACATGAGTGATTTGCGCCGCATGCTGTTGGAGCGACGCGTAGCTGTAAGGATCGCCGTTCGTATAAAAAGCCAGACGCACCTCGTTATCGAAGGATTGTTTTCGGGGGTGTGCCGAGGGCGCTGGCGCGGGCTTGCTGACCTTCTTTGCCGCCTGGCGCGCTGCACCGAATTTCTGCCAGAGAAGCGAAGCCGCCGATGTTTGCCCGGCCGGATTCTCTTTTTGCAGCGCTTTCAACTGCCCTTTCAGCTGCCGCAGCGAAAAGGGGACGCGCATTTGCGGTGCTACAAACAGCGTTTGGACAAATACCACCGTCGCGAGAAAAAATAGCACGCTCCCGATGAACAAAATCAGCCGCAGGCGCGGCCAACGTTTTCCGGCCGGATCGGAAAAGACAAACGGTGTGACTGTCTCTGAAGGGATCTCCCGCATGTGGTGCCTATAATGGCCTATGGCCAAAAATAAGGAAATGTGATTCTATCGATTGCGCATACGGCATCCGTAAAGACGGCTGTCTCAGCCTCAAAACGAAGGCAACTTTAGCGCGGTCGCAAGACGAGAAACGAACGCAGCCTATGGCGGCAAATAGAGAGAACCTGTGGCTGACCGGAATCCAGCGATCCAGCGATTTTATTGTAATCTTCGACTGATGTGACGGGCTGCTGATTGATCTCCTCGATCACGTCGCCCTTTTTCAATTCCGCCATGCCGCTGTCAGGATCGACGTTGGTAACCACGACACCTCGAACGTTGTTCGGCAGATCGAGCTCGCGCCCCATGTCCGGAGTCAAATCGGCCACGTGGATGGAAGCAAGCGGGCTACTTGTGGATTCTTGATCTTGTTGACCGGGAACCTCCGGCTGCGGTTGTGGTCGCCGAGGCAAAATGGTGGACGTCTGATAGTCAGCCGGCTGCTCTCTGATCTGTGTCGTCACTTTGATCGGCTTGCCGTCGCGCTCGATTTCCAGCTCCACTTTTTTGTTTAACTCCGTCTGTGCAACGAGACTTTTAAGCGTGTTGAAATTTTTTACGTCACGTCCATCGAACTTGCGAATAACGTCCCCCTGCTGAAGCTGCGCGTCGGCCGCGGGAGATCCCGGAACTACTTCATCGATCGCTACGCCATCGCTATCGGCGCCGGTTTGCCCGGGCCGCTCTGCACGCGCCTGAATCCCAAGATAGCCGCGAATAATTCGCCCCTTCCTCAATAAGCTTTCCAGTGCGGTACGAACTGTGTTTGACGGAATGGCAAAGCCGACGCCCTGCGAACCACCCGTGGTAGAGGCGATCGCCGTGTTAATACCGACGACTTCACCGCGCAAATTGATCAAGGGCCCCCCGCTGTTGCCCGGGTTGATCGCAGCGTTCGTTTGAAGCAGATCACCGAAATAATCGGACCGACCCGGGCGGCCCTTTGAACTGATGATCCCATCGGTCACCGTCTCCTCAAATCCGAATGGATTCCCGATGGCCAGAACAAAATCGCCGGCCTGTACAGTGTCGGAATCGGCCAGTTTAAGCGGTTTGACACCGGGATTATCGATTTTAAGCACAGCCAAGTCGAGCTGAGAATCCGCGCCGACCAACCGCGCTTTCTTCGTGCGTCCGTCGCTCAACTGCACCTCGATCTCGTCCACTTGATCAACGACGTGATTATTGGTGATGATGTGCCCCTCGTTCGTGACAATCACACCCGAGCCGAGCGAATTTTGCACCAGCGCCTCATCCCGCGGACTGCGGAACTGGCCCCTCGGAGTGCCGAAGAAAAACTCAAATGGATCGAGGCGTCCGTACTGTCGACGAATGCCAATCTTCTTGGAGGTCTTCACCGCTACCACCGACGGAATCACGCTCTTCACCAGCGTGCGCCGCTCCTGATTTAATGCTTCGAGCGAGGCAATTTGTTTTGGATTGATTGCGGGCTCTGAGGCGAACGTGTATTTCTCAGACGTCCGGCGCGGGAGCAAATCCAAATTCCCGTGCTTTAGGCGATAATCGTACAGCAGCGAGATTCCCGCGCTTACCAGCAGCACGAACAGCAGAAATTTTGCGAGATTCTTCATCAGCTAATGTGGGAAAAAGTCCGTCCCTGTTGTTCGACAATTAAACGCCGAAAACGTTGATTCTCAGGCAACTCCAAGCGCGGGTCTGCCTGAAAGATCGACAGCGCCGCCGCGCGCGCGCGCCGCATCAAGTCTGCATCCCTTTTCAAATCGCCAATCTTCAGCACCGGTAAGCCGCTTTGCGCGGTGCCGAGCAAATCGCCCGGGCCGCGCAGCTCCCAATCTGCTTCCGCCACTTCGAAACCGTTACTCGTTTTTTCCAATACGGTCAGCTTTGTTGATGTCTCCTTTGACCGATCCGATGTTAACAAAATGCAATACGACTTGTGCTCCCCACGGCCGATCCGGCCGCGCAGTTGATGGAGCTGCGCAAACCCGAAGCGCTCAGCGTTTTCCACCAACATCACGGTCGCGTTGGGGACATCAACACCAACTTCGACCACGGTAGTACAGATTAAAACATTTGTCTCCCCGCGTCGAAACCGTTCCATGATCTCCTGCTTTTGCGGTGACGGGACGCGACCGTGAAGTAAGTCGCAGCGATACGGGTGTAATCGCTCCTTCCACAACTCGTACTCGGCCGACGCCGCTTTGACGTCCAGTTTGTCGCTTTCGTCGATCAGCGGATAAATCACGTAAAGCTGGCGGCATGCTTCTAATTGCGTCCGCAAAAAACTGAGGACCTCGCCGAGCTTCGATGCATCGCGCACGACGGTAGTTGTCTTTCCGCGATTGCGCGGCATCTCATCAATAACCGAAACATCCAGGTCGCCGTAAATGGTCATCGTCAGTGTGCGCGGAATTGGCGTGGCCGTCATTACCAGCACGTCAGGCGCTGGCTCACGCGCTGTCAATCTGGCACGCTGGGCAACACCGAACTTATGCTGCTCGTCGATCACAACGAGCCCGAGATTCGATAAGGAAACATTTTCGTAAAGCAACGCATGCGTGCCGACGATGATCTGAGGCATCCCATTGTCCGAGTTTGTCGGTCTAACGTGCGCGAACAACGATAACGGCCCGGTCTCTTCCTGTCGTGCAGCAGTCCGGAGGGCGATGCGTAATCCCAGCGGCTCAAGCCATCCCCGCAGCACCTCGTGATGTTGTTCCGCCAGAATTTGCGTGGGCGCCATGAATGCCGCCTGGTATCCAGCTTCAATCGCAAGAAGCATCGCTGCTATGGCGACCACGGTCTTTCCCGAGCCCACGTCTCCCTGCAGCAAACGGTTCATCGGGTGACGCGCCGCGAGATCGCGCCGGATTTCTGCGATCACTTTGGACTGTGCGCCGGTTAACTCGAATGGTAACGCCTTGATAAACTTGTTGAGCAACGCGCCAATTCCACAATGCGTGTCGCCGACGCGAATCGATGCATCAGAGCGCCGGGACGCAATCAGGATTTGCATGGCGAAGAACTCCGAGAGGACCAGATGCTCACGAGCGGCATCGCGCGCTTCCCAGCTCTGCGGAAAATGAATGGCGCGAGTCGCCTCCCATCTCGTACCATGAACCAAGCCGCGCGGCGCAATCGGTTCCAATTTTGGGTCCCAAATTTCATTCAACAGTCGGTAAATGATGCTGCGCAAAACGCGTTGCGAAAGACCTTCCGTCGCAGGATATACAGGCGTGATGCGCCGAAAATGGATCGAAATTTCTTCATCATTTTCGATGACCTCGAATTCCGGATGATCCATGCAAATCCTCTTTCCCCGCAAACGAGGTTTGCCAAAGACGACTAGCCGTTGCCCGGTGGCGATCATCTTCTGCACGTAATGCAGGTTGAACCAACGGCACACCAATGGCTCGCTCAGAGCGTTCGCTTGCGCCTCCTGCAGTGTCGCTTCGAAAATTTTTTTCCAGCCACCAAAGCGGCGCAGCGACGTTTTGATCACCTCGCCGCACAGACAAATCGGCGCGTCGCTTTCCTCGTGTGGAAACTGCGGAAACTCGGTTCGATCTTCGTGGCGACGCGGAAAATGCGTAAGCAAATCTTCCACCGTCTGGATGCCAAGACGTCGCAGTGCAAGCAGACGCGGCCGCTGGATCCAACCGATCTCTTCAAGCGACTGCGAGATTTCGATCCGCGGAACAGTTGCCAAGCTCCGAACGCGTTCGGCGTCACGACCTTCCTCTTTGTGGAATTCGCTCATTGGCTCAGCGCGGCTGAACGCACCGCCTCGATCTGCATGTCCAAAGTCGTTTCGCCTTCGTACTCATCCGCTCGAATCCGAAATGCGATGTCCCATGGTGCAGGCGGCAGTGAAAGGTTTGCCGCATCGAAGTAAATTGCGCGCCGATGATAATTGCGTTGACGCAAGCGTAAAACGAGATGCTTTTCCCTCACTTCCCGCGGCGGCGCGACCGGCTCGATTTCGCGTGCGAAAAAAAGCGGTGCCGGATTTCCATTGCCGAATGGTTGGAGCATTTCGTGCCACTGAAGAAAATCACCAGTGAGCTCCGAAAATGCGAGCTCGTGATCGATTTGCAGACACGGTTGCAAGCAATCATCCGAGAGCAGCTCGCGCGCAACCCTGCGGAACTCCCCTGCGAACCTGTCGATCTTCTCTTGGCGAATCGTCACGCCCGCCGCCATTTCGTGTCCGCCAAATTTTTCCAGCGCTCCGCTGCAACGCTGTAACGCTTCAACGAGATTTAATCCTTCGATACTGCGCCCGCTGCCTTTTCCGATGCCG
>Ga0066388_100003109_pt1 | contig 10589 bp, 8 predicted proteins | sample PanSoiMetaGPlot6_FD_64539 | JGI IMG/M metagenome (GOLD analysis project Ga0066388, IMG submission 64539) | Tropical forest soil microbial communities from Panama analyzed to predict greenhouse gas emissions - Panama Soil - Plot 6 (Hybrid Assembly) | ecosystem: Environmental > Terrestrial > Soil... | reverse complement strand
GTCGGTGCCGCGGTGAGATACGGAAGGAAGAGAGACCGCGACCTAAGCTAGAGAGTGTGGCCCGGACATTCCTGTCCGCGCGCCTGCGGGCGACCGATCCTTCATTGAAGAATCACTCGTCGAGTCCCGCAGGAGTGATTTCACTTCCCGGACAGTTTCGCGGATAAGAATGTCCCGCCACACACCTGCTTTATAATAGAAAGATTCTGTCCCCCTCCTGAAAGCTCCTAGAGGACGTTCCGCCGTATTGCTGTCCCCTGGGTGCAGGATGGTCGCAGATTCTTGTCGGATGTCCACGGAGGCGATCACAGTTCGCGGGGCGCGGGTCCACAACCTCAAAAACATTGAGGTAGAAATCCCGCACAACTCATTGACCGTTGTCACGGGTGTTTCGGGATCGGGCAAGTCGTCACTTGCGTTCGACACCATCTATGCGGAGGGTCAGCGGCGGTATGTCGAATCGCTTTCAGCGTATGCGCGGCAGTTTCTGGAGCGGATCGAAAAGCCGGACGCTGACGTGATCGACGGAATCGCTCCGGCGGTTGCGATCCGGCAGAAGAACTCGACGCGCAATCCACGATCAACAGTTGGAACCGCGACAGAAATTTACGACTATTTGCGCCTGCTGTTTGCCCGGATCGGGCGAACATTTTGCGTTCGCTGTGGCCGGGAGGTAAAGAAAGACACGGTTGATGAGGTCGTGGCGGCGCTGCAGGCCCTGGGCACGGGAACACGGCTGAATGTGCTGTTTCCAGTACGAACCGCCGCAAAGAGCGCTGCTGCACCAGCCAAAGGACGCAAAAAGAAAACTGCAGTGCAAACCTCCACAGGCGAGGCAATGAAGGGGAGATTGTTCGAGCTGCGCAAGCGCGGTTTCAATCGGCTTTATCAAGGCGGACAGATATTCGAGTTCTCCACTCCTGAGTCACTGCTGGAGATCGATTTCGGCAAACCATTGTTTGTCCTGGTGGACAGGATTGTTCTGAACGATGACATTCGCGCGCGGCTAGTGGATGCTATCGAGACTGGTTATCGCGAGTCCGGCGAAGTAATTCTTGAAACCGTGCCGCGGGGCGATGAGGCGCAACAGCAGTTTCGCTTCTCGCAGCGGTTCGAGTGCAAGAACTGCGGACGGGGGTATGAACAACCTGAGCCGCGCCTGTTCTCATTCAACAATCCGTATGGAGCTTGCGCGCGCTGCCAGGGCTTCGGAAACACAATCGATTTCGACCTGAACCTGGTGATTCCCGAGCCATCGAAGTCGCTGAACGAGGGAGCGATTGAGCCTTGGACCAAACCGAAGTACCGGCCATTGTTTACCGAGCTAAAGCGGTTCGCGCGCAGCGCAGGAATTCCGATGGATCAGCCATGGGCTGAGCTGACCCCAGAGCAGCAGTGCCAGATTGTCGAAGGCGAGGGAAAGTTTCTCGGCATACGCGGCTTCTTCGCGCATCTCGATCGAAAAAAGTACAAACTGCATGTGCGGGTATTCATCAGCCGTTATCGAGGATACTCGCTGTGCTCCGATTGCAAAGGCGCGCGGCTGCGCCTCGAGGCGCGTCAGGTCCGGATTAATGGAAAGAACATCTGCGATGTCGTGAGCATGACCATCGAAGAAGCGGCGGTTTTTTTTGGACAGCTGCAGCTTACAGAACAGGAGGCCGGAATCGCGGACAAGATTCTGGAAGAAATTCGGGAGCGCTTGCGCTTTCTGAACGAAGTCGGTCTGGATTACTTGACTCTCGATCGCTTGGCATCGACGCTTTCCGGCGGTGAGGCACAGCGCATTCAGCTAGCCACATCGCTCGGATCGCGTCTGGTTGGAACGTTGTATGTCCTGGACGAACCTTCGATCGGACTGCATAGCCGTGACACGCACCGGCTGATCAGCATACTTCACGATCTGCGGGACTTGGGGAATACGATTCTGGTAGTCGAGCACGATCCCGACGTGATGCGGGCATCAGACCGGATTCTCGATCTGGGCCCCGGGGCGGGAGAGAGTGGCGGAAAACTGATCGCGGCGGGAACTTACGATGAGATCCAGCACGCTCCGGGATCGCTTACCGGACGATATCTGTCGAACGAACTGCGGATTCAAATGCCCGGAAACCGGCGAACTCCAGGACGCCAGCAGATCAAGATTTTCGGAGCGCGCGCACACAATCTGAAGCAAATTGATCTGACGATCCCCCTCGGGATGCTGGTTGCGATCACGGGAGTATCCGGCTCCGGCAAGTCCACTCTCTTGCATGACGTGGTGTACAAGGCACTCTTGGCGGCGAAGAACAATGCCAATCAGGAAGTGGCGGCCGCATCGCACCTCTGGGACGGCCTCGAAGGCGACGAGTACATCGATGACATGATTCTGGTCGATCAGTCGCCGATCGGGCGGACGCCGCGATCCAATCCGGTTACGTACATTAAAGCGTTTGACGCCATCCGCGAATTGTTCGCGTCATTACCCGAATCCAAAAAGCGTGGCTTCGGCGCAGGATACTTCTCTTTCAACATCCCGGGAGGCCGCTGCGAGGCCTGCCAGGGCGACGGCACGGTGACGGTTGAAATGCAGTTCCTCGCCGATGTCGAGTTGATCTGTGAAGAGTGCAAAGGAACGCGTTATAAGCCGCAGGTGCTCGAGGTCAGATATCACGGAAAAAACATTTACGATGTTTTGAATCTGACGGTGAAAGAGGTGCTGCAGTTCTTTTCAGGATACCCGAAGATCGTCGAGAAATTGCGAGTGCTCGAAGAAGTGGGCTTGGGGTATTTGCGGCTGGGCCAGTCGGCGACCACGCTGTCCGGCGGCGAAGCTCAGCGCATGAAGCTGGCGGCACACCTGCAACCAGCAGCGCGAGAAATTCGCTCTAGCAATGGAAGCAAATTGCCGAAAAGGCGGACACTCTACATTTTCGACGAGCCCACGACCGGGCTACACTTCGACGATGTCAGCAAGCTGCTGTTTGCATTTCGACGTTTGATCGATGCCGGCGGTACCGTGCTGGTGATCGAACACAATCTAGAAGTAATTAAAACTGCGGATTGGGTGATTGATCTTGGGCCGGAAGGGGGGGCGCGGGGCGGCTACATTGTCGGGGAAGGCACGCCGGAACAGATCAGCCAGTTGCCACAGTCATATACCGGCAAGTTTCTGGCGGGCATCTTACATGGAAATGGCGCGCACGCCGATGGAAAGACGGCATAGGACTAGAACCGCCGTTGCATTCTTGCTCTGGATTTTGGGCTGCTCAGTGGAATTCACCGCGGCCCAAACTAGCGGCAAAACCGTTCGACATCATCGCATCGTTGAGGAACAGGCCAGCCCCCAGCTGGCGCAGGCCGAAACCGCAATCCAGAGCAAAGACTATGCCGCGGCGCTGGCGTTATTGCAAAAAGTCGTAGCAGCTGATCCGTCGAATTACCAGGCATGGTTCGATCTGGGCTTCGTAAATAACACGTTAGGAAACACCGAGGATTCGATCGCAGCGTACAGGAAATCGGTTGCCGCAAAACCCGACGTTTTCGAGTCCAATCTGAACCTTGGGCTGATGCTGGCCAGGTCTGGCTCCGACGATGCGGAGCAGTATCTTCGCGCAGCTACGAAACTCACCCCGACCGCGCTCGCCGAACAAGGCCGGGCGCGAGCGTGGCTTTCCCTAGGCCATGTCATCGAGGCTCGCAGCCAGGATGAAGCGATTACGGCATACCGCCACGCCGCCGAGCTAACACCCAAAGACCCTGAACCGCACCTCGCGGCCGGTCCTCTGCTCGAAAAACAAAATCGCTTTGCCGATGCCGAGCAGGAGTACAAGCAGGCGCTGGCACTCGACCAATCTTCTGCCGACGCATTAACCGGTATGGCGAACATCTACATGCGCGGGCATCGATACGCTGAGGCAGAAGAGAGCCTGGGCAAACTGGTCGCCTTGCAGCCGAACAATCCTGCGGCACATGTACAGCTGGGACGTATGTTGGCCGCCGATGGACAGTTCGACAAAGCTAGCGACGCACTCCAGATCGCGCTCAAGGCCGCGCCCGACAATGCCGCTGTGCAACGCGACGTTGCTGACGTTTACGTTATGGCCAAGAAGTATCCTGCAGCTGAGGCCGCCTACCGTACGCTGCTGACAACCAACACGAGTGACGCGGAGCTGCACCTTGCTCTCGGGCAAACGCTGCTCAAACAACGCAAATTTCCCGAGGCCCAACAGGAACTGATGACGGCGATTCAGCTGAAGCCGGATCTGGGGCCCGCTTATGGGGATCTCGCCGTTGCGGCCAGCGAGAACAAGAACTACGACCTCACGATCAAGGCACTCGAGGTCCGCGCCAAGCTGCTGCCGGACATTCCGGTGAGCTATTTTTTGCGTGCGACTGCCTACGATCACCTGCGCGATTTCAAGCAGGCGGCTGTGAATTATCATCGATTCTTAGACGTCGCTAACGGACAATATCCGGACCAGGAGTGGCAGGCACGGCATCGCTTAATCGCGATCGAGCCAAAAAAATAGCATGGGAAGGCTCGGGCAAACGATGATTGTCGTTCTTGCAGCATCCCTGATTGTGCTTGCCCGAAAAGACGAGAGTCTTGAGGAGATGAAAGGCCGCATTGACGCGGCCCGCCCCGAAGATCGTATCGCGCTCAGTATTGAGATTACCCGCAAGGAACTGGATGCAATCGCGGAAGCAAACAAATCCAACAACTCCGATGCGGCGCATTCGGCGCTTGCCGACTTACTCACCTATGCAGGCAAAGCGTCGGACACTTCGCTGCAAACGAACAAGAAACTTAAAGACACAGAAATTGCGCTGCGTAAGATCGCCGAAAGGCTGCGTGATCTGAAACGAAGCGCAGATTTCGAAGAGCAAGCTCCTCTGCAAGATGCATCGGAGCGGGTCGAAAATATGCGCACCCAGCTTCTCTCGCGAATGTTCGCGAAGAAGGAGCATAAATGAAGCTCTACGCTGTTACGCTTGTTGCCTTTATGGCCTTCGCGCAGATCGCTCGAGCGAATCCTCGCCGTGACGTGCTTACCCCGGCCGAAATCGATCAGCTGCGGGATGCTGCCCAGCAACCGGAGTTGCGGCTCAAGTTATACCTTAAGTTTTCGCGCCAGCGTCTGGATGCGGTTGACCAGGCGCGCACCGATCTCAAGATTACGAATCATGGCGAAGAAATTCACGAACGGCTCCAGGACTTCCTCGATCTTTATGACGAGTTGAATGAGAACATCGATACCTATGCCGACCGTACAGCGGATATTCGCAAGGTCCTGAAAACGATTATTGAAGCCGACACTGAGTTTCAGGCGAAGCTGCGGGCTCTGCGCGATGCCAGCGCTACGAAACCGGAGGACGCGAAGCAGTACGAATTTATTCTTACCAACGCACTTGAAACTTTGGACGCCAGCGTAGAGGACCATCGCCAGCTGCTCTCCGAGCAGGAAGAAGCAGCCAAGCACAAGAAACTGATCAAGCAACAATAGTGCGTCTGTTACCTGCTACTCTGAGCATGGCTGCGCGCCTTCGCACCACCCAGCCGCAACGCGGCGGTATTTGATTATGCCTAGTGCGTGAACGCTGGGGAACACAGCCCAACCGGATCGAGTCCGCTTCTAGCGGACGACACACGAAGCATGCCTGACGTTCATTCCATTGTTTCCGACATGTACCGCGATCTGCGGCCACGCGCTCCAATTCCTGATCTGAGCGTTGAATTTTTTGCCTATAGCGGATTGAACAGCACCATTCGCTTGCGCCAGGGAAAACTGCTGGTTCGACTTTCAGACGTTCTCGAGGGGGCTCCTGAACACATCCTGCGATCGATAGCGCACATTCTCCTCGCGAAGATGTATCGCAAGCCCATACAGCGGGAACATTCGACACGCTATCGCAGGTACGTGGGCAGCTCTCATGTCCGGCAGAAGTCTCAATTGCTGCGCCAGGTGCGCGGGCGCAAACAGATCGAAGGCACCCAGGGCCGTGTCTATGATCTGATTGACATTTTCGAGGATCTGAACCGTCGGTTCTTTTTCGGCTTAATGGGTCAGCCGAATCTGACCTGGAGCCGCACCGCATCGCGACATTTGCTCGGGCATTATGATCCGGCGCATAACGCCATCGTCATAAGCAGGCTGCTCGATCACCCGCGAGTGCCGCGCTGCGCTGTCGAGTACATCATGTACCACGAAATGCTGCACCTGAAGCATCCGGTGAAGTTAAGAGGCGCGCGACGGTGCGTACACTCCGCGGAATTTCACGCCGAAGAAAAACTGTTTCCCCATCTCGAACAAGTGAAATCCTTCCTGCGAGCCCTATAAACGCCCGCCAGTCCTGTATAATTAGTGGAGCGCTCTAGTTGAAACTAAGTTGCAACAAACTGTAGACCAGCCAATTCATGCTACCGGCGTTTATCGTCACATTGCGCGAAGGGGTCGAGGCGGCTCTTATAGTCGGAATCACACTCGCCTACCTGGTCAAGATTGGGCGTCCCGAGCTGAAGAAGTCTGCCTACGCGGCGCTCGGCGCGGCATTCGCGGGCAGCATTGTAGTGGCAATTTTGCTCTCCCGGCTGCAGGTGAACGAAGACGCGTTCGAGGGTTGGATCATGCTGGCGGCCGCTTTCTTCGTGATCAGCATGATCGTCTTCATGATGCGCACGGGGCGCAAGCTGAAGGGTGAGATCGAAGGCAAAGTAAGTTCCCTTGCCAGCAAAAATGCTGCTGTCGGTCTTTTCTTCTTTGTCTTCCTGATGGTCTTCCGCGAGGGCGTTGAAACCGTATTGATCCTGGGCGCCGTGTCGCTGAACTCAACGGAACTGCTAAGCTTTCTTGGAACGCTGCTGGGCGTTGTAGCTGCCGTACTTTTCGGCGTGATGTTTGTGAAGGGCAGCGTGCGAATCAATCTGCAGAAGTTTTTCCGTGTAACCACTGCAATCCTGTTCTTTGTTGCCGCGCAGTTGATCATTTCCGGTCTGCATGAACTTTCCGAAACCGGAGTGCTGCCTTCTTCAAAGCGCGAAATGGCGCTGATCGGGCCGATTGTTCGGAACGAAATGTTTTTCTTTGTCACGATTGTGGCCTTGGCAGCCTTAATGATCCTCTTCGAAGCCAAGCGGCGTCAGCCGGAACCCTTGCCGGAATCTCCCGCAGAACGACGTAAAGCGCTGTGGAGCGCACGGCGCGAACGGCTGTGGATGGCGTCTGTCTATGCCAGTTCGTTCATCTTCATATTTCTGATTACTGCGGAATTCATCTACGCGAAAAGCGCAAACGCCATGTCCCCGGCCACGCCGGTTTTGTTTGCCGACGGCGTGGCGCGGATTCCGCTGTCCCAGCTTTCCGATGGCGACCTGCACCGCTTCGAAGCGACAGAGGGCGGACTGGAGATCCGCTTCTGGCTATATCAAAAGCCGGACGGCAAGGTGGCAACCGTGTTTGACGCTTGCGAGATTTGCGGCCCGGTGGGATTCACGAAAGGCCCCAACGGGATCGTCTGCCGCAACTGTGCTGCTCCCATTAATGGCCAAAGCGTTGGAGCGGCCGGCGGTTGCAATCCCATCCCGCTCAAAGCCGAACAGACCGCCGATGCAATCCTCGTACGAGAAGCCGACCTGGCCGCTGGCGCTCGCTACTTCCAGGCCAAGTGAGATGTTCGTGCGGCTGGTTTACGAATCTTTTCGCCGTCAGCGCCGACGCAAACTTCTGGCGGGAATCGCGATAGCTCTGGGTGTTTCGGTCGCTACGGCGATGATCGCTGTGGCGAACGATATCGGCGATAAGATAAGCCGCGAGCTGCGCGCGTACGGCGCGAACATTCTTGTCACGCCGCAGGATGACACCCTCGATGTCGAGGTTGGGGGAGTGAACCTGAAGCCTCCGAGCGACGGAACTTACCTAAACGAAGCCGACCTGCCAAAAATCAAAGGCATGTTCTGGCGCAATAACGTCGTCGCATTCGCGCCGGAGCTGCCAGTCAACGTGAGAGTTCGAGGCCACGAAGTTACTCTTCTGGGCACTTACTTCGCCAAACCTTTCACTTACGGCAAGCAGGAATACGTAACTGGCGCAATGAAAACCTTTCCCTGGTGGAAGGTAAATGGCGGGTGGCCTTCCGACGATTCTCAGGATGTTCTGGCTGGCGAACGGCTGGCTGCGCGAATGAATCTTCAAGCTGGCGCTCAAATTTCGATCTCAGGGAAATTGCACCGTGTAGCGGGCATTCTCAGCACCGGCGGCCCGGAGGACGATCAGATCGTGGCGCCGCTCGCGGTTGCGCAACAGCTCTTGGACAGGCCCGCTTCCGTCAGGCGCGTCTATGTGAGCGCGATTACCAAGCCCGAGGATGACTTTGCGAAGCGAGACCCCAGAACACTGCGCGGCGCGGTTTACGATCGATGGTATTGCTCGCCCTACCCACAATCGATTGCATATCAATTGCAGGAGGCGATCACGCACGCCCATGCTGAGCCGATCCGGCAGGTTTCGCAGAATGAAGGCGTGGCGCTGAATCGCATCACCGGGCTCATGCTGCTGGTGAGTGTAGCTGCACTGATCGCATCGGCGCTGGCGGTCGCCGCGGGAATGGCGACCACGGTTCTGGAGCGCCGCGCGGAGATCGGATTGATGAAGGCGCTGGGCGCGGGCAGATCGCTAGTGGCTTGGCTGCTCCTGGCGGAGGCGGTTCTACTAGCTGTCCTGGCCGGCACCGTGGGTTTTGCCGCCGGCAGTGTCTTGGCTCGTCACATCGGCCTGGCGATTTTCGGGTCGCAAAGCAGCGCCCAGCCGGTTCTCTTGCCGCTTGTCTTGCTGATCGCCATCGCAGTCACGTTTGCGGGAAGTGCATTAGCAATAAGGCGGGCGGTATCGCTTGATCCGGTTTATGTCCTGCGAGGGGAAGCGTGAGCTCTCCTCCCAATCGCCGCCGATCTCCTTCCATGTTCTTGCGCCTGCTGATCCGGGCTGCTGTGGGCCGCAAGCAGCGGACTGCAAGCGCGCTTGCTGCGATGACGGTTGCGGCCGCGGCGGCCACGGCAATTCTGCTCTTGTTCACCGATGTTCAGAGCAAATTGCGCGCTCAGTTTCGCAACTATGGAGCGAACGTCGTCGTGGTCGCCAGATCGGGCCAGCTTCCGCCAAACGCCATGGATCACGTTCGCCGAGTCCTGGGCGAGCGCGGCCTGGCAGTTCCCTTCGCTTATGTCGTCGCGCGCACGTCCGAAAGTCAGGCGGTCGTCGTCGCAGGCACTGACATGTCGCTGGTTCGCAAACTTGCCTCCTGGTGGGAAGTGACTGGCTGGCCAGTGTCTGCTCACGACGCGTTGGTTGGGGTGAAGGCCGCCGGCCTGGCATCTGCGACCAAGCCGTTCGAGCTCGCCTTTCAGCAAAAGAAGATTGTTCTGAATCCAGTCGGGACCGTGCACACCGGATCTTCCGAAGACAGCCGAATCTTCATTGGCCTGGATGAATTTCAGATCTGGACGGGGATTCCTGCTTCCATACTGGAAATTGCAGTTTCGGGCTCGGTAGCCGAGATCACTGCTGCGATCAGGGATATTCAGACGGCTCTTCCTGAAGCGGAAGTTCGTCCCGTGCGCCAGCTGGTAGAAGCTGAAACGCGCATCCTCGACAAAATGCGCTCCACCCTGCTCTTCGCCTCTATTTTTATCGTGATCACGGCCTCCCTCTGTTTGCTGGCGACGCTCACCGGTTGGGTGCTCGACAGGCGCCGTGACTTCGCCATCATGAAAGCGCTCGGGGCTTCGAACCTTGACCTCCACGGATTTTTTGCCGCCGAAGCTGTCGCTTTGGGAGCGGTCGGCGCGGCGTTTGGCTTCATCGTCGGAACCGGCATCGCGGCCTGGATCAGCCGCGCTAATTTCAATGCCTCACTGAGCCCTCGCCTGCTCGTACTCCCTCCCGTGTTGCTTGGAGGCGTCGTGGTCGCACTGATCGCCGCTGCCGTACCGATGTCACTACTCGCACGAATTGAGCCTGCTAACATTCTGAGGGGCGAGTGAAATGATCAGGCTCAACGATGTCAGCCGTCACTATCCGGCTCAGGCCGAGCGCGGCGGAGTGATTCGCGCGCTGGACGGCATCTCGCTCCAGGTCGAGCCGGGCGAGTGGCTGGCGGTGATGGGCCCCTCGGGTTCGGGCAAATCGACCCTTGTAAATCTGATCGGATGTCTTGATCGGCCTGATTCCGGTGAGATATGGCTCGATGGCGAGAATGTCGCTTCCATCTCTGCTTCCGCGCTGAATCGGGTACGCGCGGAAAAGATCGGGTTTATCTTTCAGCACTTCCATCTGATTCCCTACCTCACCGCGATTGAGAACGTCATGCTCGCACAGTACTTCCACAGCATGACTGATGAGCAAGAAGCACTCTCCGCGCTGGCACGAGTCGGATTGAAAGATCGCGCCGAGCACATTCCCGCGCAGCTTTCAGGTGGTGAGCAGCAACGGGTGTGCATTGCACGGGCGCTGATCAACGATCCGAAAATTATTCTGGCCGACGAACCAACCGGAAATCTCGATGCTGCGAACGAAGAGATCGTTCTCCGCCTGCTTCGCGAACTACACGCGCAG
>Ga0066388_100003108_pt1 | contig 10589 bp, 11 predicted proteins | sample PanSoiMetaGPlot6_FD_64539 | JGI IMG/M metagenome (GOLD analysis project Ga0066388, IMG submission 64539) | Tropical forest soil microbial communities from Panama analyzed to predict greenhouse gas emissions - Panama Soil - Plot 6 (Hybrid Assembly) | ecosystem: Environmental > Terrestrial >... | reverse complement strand
GCCGCGCCGGTGCTTTTCGTGCTCCTCTGGAGCACAGGCTTTATAGGCGCACGCTATGGATTGCCGTATATCGAGCCGCTGACCTTCCTGGCCCTTCGCATGGCCTTCGTGGTCCTGATTCTGCTGGTGATCGTGACGATCGGTCGGACGAAAATGCCGAACGTGCGCGAGGTGCAGCACGCGCTCGTCGCCGGTTCCCTGGTCCACGGCCTCACACTCGGCGGAGTGTTCACCGCCATCAGCCAGGGGATTCCCGCCGGCATTTCGGCTCTGATCCCCGGGCTTCAGCCGATCCTAACCTCAACCATCGCCAATCGCTTCTTGGGAGAGACGGTTACGCGCACCCAGTGGCTTGGACTCGCCCTCGGCCTGCTGGGCGTCGTCGTGGTCCTGCACGACCGCAGTATTGTCCTGGCTGGGTCGCCCCTCGGCTGGATCGCGAGTTTTCTGTCGCTTATCGGTATTACGCTCGGCACCCTTTACCAAAAACGCTATTGCAGTGCCATCGACTGGCGCGCGGGCAACCTCGTGCAATATACCGGCGCCGGCCTGTTGTTCACCTTTGGCGCTTTTGCATTTGAAACCCGCGAGATTCACTGGAGCGGAGAACTGATCTTCGCGATGGCCTGGCTCGTCCTGGTGCTGTCGATCGCGGCAGTCGGGCTGATGTACTGGTTGATCCGCCGCTCCACGGCAACCGGATTCGCCAGTCTGTTTTATCTCGTGCCAGGCGTGACCGCGTTGTTCGCGTTCCTGTTGTTTGGCGAACGGCTGGACGCCGTCTCGATTTGCGGCATGGCCATCTGTGCCGGCGGGGTCGTGCTCGCCAATCGCGGGACGGCACCGACGCGCGACCCCTAGGCGTTAATTCCCCGTTCGAGCACAAGCTGGGTCTGAGTAACCAGCGCGCATAATTTGCCGTCGCCGCGAGTGATGCGCGTTTGCCAGACCATGGTGGTGCGGCCGCGGTGCAGCGGCGTGCACTCGGCCTTGGCGACGTCTCCTATCGGCACCGCGGCGAAAAAATTGGTTTTGCTTTCGACTGTCGTGGTGGATTGACCAGGCTTGAGGTTGGCGGTGGTGGCAGTCCCGCCAAGATTGTCGGCTAGCGCCATGAGCGCGCCACCATGCATGATCCCGAAGCGGTTGTTGAGGTCATCGCGGGCAACGAGCTCGGCAGTCACCCGTTCCGGCGATATATGCGTGATTCTTAAACCGAGAAATTCGGCAAAAGGCGGTTGTTTGTTGGCTGCTTCATTCATTCTTTATAGGCTCCGCGCCTGCACCGAATAGGGAAGGGCGCGGACGTTATCGCCCGCGCCCCAGCATTGCAATCTTGTGTGTACTAGCCGCGTGGCTGTGGAACAATGCGGATATAAGGGCGCGGAGCCTTGAATCCCTGTGGCCAGATTTTCTTGGCCTCGTCATCGCTGACCGATCCGGCAATAATCACGTCCTCACCCTGCTTCCAGTTCGCAGGCGTCGCGACGCGGTGCTTCGCAGTCATTTGCAGCGAGTCGACAACACGCAGAACCTCGTCGAAATTGCGTCCCGTTGTCATCGGATAGACCAGGATCAACTTGATTTTTTTGTCCGGCCCGATGATGAAAACGTTGCGTACCGTCTGGTTGTCGGCAGCCGTACGGCCTTCCGACGTTCCCGAGGTTGCCGCCGGCAACATGCCGTAAGCCTTTGAGATCCTCAGTTCGGTATCACCGATCAACGGATAGTTCGGTGCGAAACCAACGACCTCCTTGATGTCGTTAGCCCATTTCTTGTGATTGTCGACCGGGTCGACCGACAGGCCGACAATCTTGACGTTACGCTTGTCGAATTCCGGCTTGAGCCTCGCCATCGTGCCAAGCTCGGTGGTGCACACAGGCGTAAAGTCTTTCGGGTGCGAGAACAGCACGCCCCAGGAATTACCCAACCAGTCGTGAAAACGGATTTTTCCTTCCGTCGTTTCGGCTTCAAAATCGGGTGCGGTTTCGCCAATTGCCAACGTCATGACCAACCTCCACTCAAATAGTTGTGCGTCCACTGGTTAATATAGGCCCCGGTGCCTCCCGGGAACAGGGAAACGCCAAAGAGCATTGTTGCGCCGTCGATTGCAAGAGGCGGAGAACAAATGTTCGGTGCTAGGGCACTGGGGGGCAAAGCTTTTCCATCCGACGGCTGTCAGCGGCTGGCGGCCTTGCGCTCGTCCATTCCGACCGTGCGTTCCGGGAAGCCGGCAGCGTCGAAATATTGCACTCGGCCGACACTTTGGCCGACGAGGATGGTTGTGAGCCCCGTTGCACTCGGTTGGCTTCGTTCGACCCAGGTTTGGGTGGCCGGAGGTTCGCCCCCTGGCAATGCCTCTTCCAGAACGCGCCCCTGCAACGAGCCCTTGAACGGTATTTTCAACACCAACGCATGAGCGATCGTTTTTCCGATATCGGCATTGCTTACTGGAGCCTCGTCAACAAAGCCTGTTTTGAAGCTCGGGCCGATTGCCGCCATGAAATTCATCGTGTCGGCGCGGCTGAAACTTCCGTGCATGCCTTGGCCTTGCTGTAGTCCTGTGTCGGCGATATTGACTGCACACATAATTGGCTGTCCGCAATCCGTCGCGTAGGAACGGAAATTGATTACGATCGAGGGCCGCGGCGTGCGGGCCGCGCCCTGCATGTTGATTGCGGAGAGCGGCAACGTGCCAGGGAAGCTCCCGATATCGCTGTCAACAAATAGCCCGCTTACATAATCTTGCGCGAGCAGGGCCTCGATCACCCTGGCGGTGGCAGAGACGTCTTTGCCCGGAATATAGACGAGGTCGGACCCGCCATTGGCGGCGACGACGACGTCAGGTCTTTCAGGATCGGTGCCGATCAGACCGTTGCCGCGCTTCGGATACTTGCCGGGACCGATCGCGGCATTTTTGTCGTCGGGATCGTTGAGTGGCAGGCCGAGGGCCTTGGCGAGGTCGATCGCAACAAACCCGGGCGGCAGCAACCCGGCCGGCACGTCCGCATAGATCCCCTGGGCCGCCGGGCTGGTGTTGCTTTCTTTGCTGATCGTCGAGAACCCATGATCGGCCGCAATGACGATATCGGTTGTCGAAGTAAGCCCTAGATCGTCCAACGCGTTGCGCACCTGTGCAAGATTGTCGTCGGCATTCTTGATGGACGCCAGTGACGTGGCTCCGTTGATGCCGGGGGTCACCGTCAAATGGCTGTCGCCCTGATTGTGCTGCGTGCCGTCGGGGTCGCGTGACCAGAGCACCAGCACAAACGGCTTGTTGCGTGCCTTGAACATTGGCAGCACGACCTTGGTTGTGACATCGGCGAAATATTTCTGCTGCGCGATATTAGCGACCAGCGTGCCCGGTTTTTCGAACGTCCCGGCGTTGGCGTTGTCGCCGGGCGTGTCCTTGCGTGAGGGAGCGATCAGGGGCAAGCCGGCAGCTTTTAGTGCTTCCTGCATTGCTTGGGAGAGTGGAATTCCCTGCTTGCTGCCCGTGGAATCATCGACGATGACTGTTTCCTCACCGCTCCGCTCGGTGTGATCGAACATCAATGCCGGCCCGAGCTTTCCGATTGCTGCGGTGCTGAAGCCCTGCCGCCGCGCGATGAAGAGAATTGAGTCCTCATCGACAAAATTGCCGGAGAAATGCGCATCGATGTCGCCCAGGATTGGGTCGTTCTCGATAAACGGGGTCACGCTGCCGCCGGCCGTGGGCACCGGATAGGCCGTGTAAATGGTATTGCTGAACGCGCCGGTGTCACCGAGAAAATGGCCGGTCGCCATTCCCGATGCGTTGGCCATCGTGAAAGTCGGAAACAAAGAATGTGGGTTGCTGAAATTGACGCCATTGTCGCGGACCGCGGCCATCGCCGGCGCGGTCTCTGGCGTCACCGAAAGTGCGCGAAGTCCATCCGGAACGAACAGAATGAGGTTGCGCTGGTTTTGCGCGCCCGCTGGCGCGATTTGAAAAAATATGGCGCAGGCAGCTGAAAGGAGTGCCTTGGAGCGCAATGACATGGCTTTCTCCGGGTCAATCTTTTGTTCCGGTAGATACCGTTCCAGTAAGACAGTATTGTAACAAACGCCGGTCATCCGCAGCCAATTCCCCGGTTTTGGTGCGAGGCAGTGTAAAGCCACATGTTCAAGCGTATTCTGATCGCCAATCGCGGCGAAATCGCCTGCCGGATCATCAAGACCGCGCGCAAATTGGGAATCGAAACGGTCGCCGTCTACTCGGATGTCGACAAGGACGCGCTGCACGTCGAGATGGCGGATACTGCGGTTGCCATCGGACCGCCGCCGGCGAGTGAAAGCTACCTAGTGATCGAGAAGATCGTCGCAGCCTGCAGGCAAAGCGGGGCGGAAGCGGTACATCCCGGTTATGGATTCCTGTCGGAGCGCGAGGCCTTTGCGAGGGCCCTGGCGGCGACCGGGATCGTTTTCATCGGCCCAAACGCAAAAGCCATTGCCGCCATGGGCGACAAGATCGAATCCAAGAGGGCCGCCGCGGCCGCCAAGGTGTCGACCGTTCCAGGTCATCTGGGCGTGATTGAGACCGAGATCGAGGCGGTCAAGATCGCCCGCGACATCGGTTATCCGGTCATGATCAAGGCGAGCGCTGGGGGCGGGGGCAAGGGCATGCGCATAGCCCATAACGAGGCTGAAGTTGCGGAAGGATTCGCCCGCGCGCGTTCAGAGGCCAAGTCGTCGTTCGGCGATGAGCGCGTCTTCATAGAGAAATTCATCACCGACCCGCGCCATATCGAAATTCAGGTACTGGGCGACAAGCATGGCAACGTCATCTATCTCGGCGAGCGCGAATGCTCGATCCAGCGGCGCAACCAAAAAGTGATCGAAGAGGCGCCGTCGCCGTTGCTTGACCCGGCAACGCGCGTGAAGATGGGCGAACAGGCGGTCGCGCTCGCGCGGGCCGTGGGCTATGACAGCGCCGGCACGGTCGAATTTGTCGCCGGCCAGGATCGAAGCTTCTATTTTCTCGAGATGAACACGCGGCTGCAGGTGGAGCACCCGGTCACCGAGCTCGTGACCGGCATCGATCTGGTCGAGCAGATGATCCGAGTTGCTGCGGGAGAGAAGCTTTCTATCCGGCAAAGCGACATCAAGCTCGATGGCTGGGCGATCGAAAGTCGGATCTATGCGGAGGATCCCTATCGCAATTTTCTTCCCTCGACTGGTCGGCTGACGCGCTATCGGCCGCCGCAGGAAGGGATGTCCGATGGCGTGACCGTGCGCAATGACACCGGCGTCTATGAGGGTGGCGAAATTTCAATTTATTACGATCCGATGATCGCCAAGCTGGTCACGCATGCGACGAGCCGCAGTGTAGCGATTGCGGCGCAAAGCGATGCGCTCGATCGTTTCGTTATCGATGGAATTCGTCACAATATTCCGTTTCTTGCTGCTCTGATGGCGCATCCCCGGTGGCAGGCCGGAAAACTTTCCACCGGATTTATCACCGAGGAATTTCCCGGCGGCTTTCATGCGCATGCCCCGGAAGGCGAGACGGCCGAAGTGATAGCAGCAGTCGCCGCTGCAATCGATCACGTCCTAGGGGAGCGCAAGCGTCGTATCTCGGGCCAATTGGGCAGCCGCACGGTCACGCGCGAGAGTCAGCGAGCAGTCTGGCTTGGCGAGCGCGAGATTAAGCTTGAGGTAAGGCGCGCGGACGATGCTATCAACGTGCGTTTCAGCCATACCAAAGCCCGAGAACTCCGCTCGGGCTGGAGACCCGGTGACATCGTGTGGAACGGGACGGTCGACGACCAGCCGCTGGCGGTGCAGGTACGCCCTGTCCCGAACGGTTTTGCATTGAGTTATCGCGGCAACGAGGCGAGGGCCTTCGTCTATACCGAGCGGGAGGCCGGCTATGCCCGATTGATGCCGCCAAAGAAGACTGCCGACACGGGGAAGCAAGTGCTGTGTCCAATGCCGGGTCTGGTCGTCTCGATTGCCGTGAAGGAAGGTCAAGAGGTCAAGGCTGGCGAGACCGTCGCCGTCGTCGAAGCCATGAAAATGGAGAACGTGCTGCGCGCCGAGATCGACGGCACTGTGAAAAAGATCAATGCCAGGCCAGGCGACAGCCTTGGCGTGGATGCCGTGATTCTGGAATTCTCCTGACCAGAATTGGCTCCCCGGAACTCCGCGGATGGCGCAGCGTTGGTTCCGGACATGAAGGAGAGCCAGGTCATGCCTGATCAACCGCAGCAGCGACGCCAAACGCCCGATTTGGAGACGAACATTGCGTTGGATCCGTTGCGAATTGCGTCGGCGTGGCCAACCGGAGACGCCGCCCGACTCCATGTCACCGCGTGAAGAGGAGAGCGCCGAAGACGAACCCGCAGGCGGCGCCAACGAGCAACATCCGGTCCATGACAATGATCAGGGGGACATGGAGCCTGAAGGGCACGTGCGGAAAATCGACCGGCTGGACGAAGCCGCACATGCCTGCTCGCCCTGACACGAGGCTTGGAGGTCTGCTATGCCGGGGCGATGACCGTTTATTTCGCCTACGGCTCCAACATGCAGCGTTCGGCCATGAAGCGGCGTTGCCCCGGCGCTCATGCCCTTGGCCCTGGGATGCTAAGCGGTTATCGCTTCTTCGTCGGCCTCGACGGCTGGGGATCGGTTGCGCCGAGCGCAGGCAATACCGTGTATGGCGTATTATGGCGGCTGACGCCACGCGACATTGCCGCGCTTCACGCCTATGAATTGCTGCATCAGGGCCTCTACCAAGTTCGATACCTGACGGTCCGTCATGACGCGCGACGGATTCGCGCGATGATTTACATCTTGCGTCAACGTGCACACGGCATTCCTCGCCCGGGCTACGTGGAGATGATCGCGGCCGCGGCACGCAGCTGGAAATTGCCCGAGCCTTATGTCCGATCGGTCGAGCGCTGGTCTGCTTCGCGCTGGACGGGCGCGCGCGTGATTGATGCGGGAGAGCTTGCGTGAGCGATCACATTATTCGCCATGTTGTTGTGCGCGGGCGAGTGCAGGGCGTCGGATATCGCGCCTTTGTTGAGCATGAAGCGTACCGGCACCGGTTGCATGGTTGGGTGCGCAATCGCCGCGACGGCTCCGTCGAAGCTGTGTTCGCTGGATCTCGCGCGGCCGTCGAGGCGGCGGTCGACGCTTGCCGGAGCGGCCCGATGTCCGCGCGGGTCGACGCGGTCGATTACGAGGAGGGCACGGAGGCCGATCTCCTCGCGCGGGGAGAGGGCGAGACGTTCTCGGTGCTGCCGACCATCTGATCCGCGGCTCGCCCGAACAGCTGTTCGAATTCCCGCCGCAGGATCATATCCACTTCGGCGAGCGTTGCCGGAATGCCGAGATCGACAAGGCTGGTCACGCCATAGCGTCGCTCGCGGACGCCGCATGGAACGATGCCGGAAAAATGCGACAGGTCCGGATCGATATTCAACGCGATGCCATGCAGCGTCACCCAATGCTTCACGCGAACGCCGATAGCTGCAATCTTGTCTTCGTGGCCTTCACCCTTTTCGGTTCGCCGGACCCAGACGCCGATGCGGTCCTCGCGTCGTTCCGCGCGCACGTTGAAAGCGGCGAGGGTGCGGATGATCCACTCTTCAAGGGTGGCGACGAAACGGCGGACATCCGGACTACGACGCCGAAGATCGAGCATCACGTAGGCTACCCTTTGGCCGGGGCCATGATAGGTCAGCTGGCCTCCGCGGCCGCTTGTGTGGACCGGAAAGCGCGCCTCGATCAGGTCGGCAGGGTTTGAACTGGTCCCTGCCGTGTAAAGCGGAGGGTGCTCCAGGAGCCACACGAGTTCGGGGGCTGTGCCCGCGGCTATCTGCGCCGCGCGGCTATCCATTGTCGCGACCGCCTGGCCATAAGGCACGGGAGAATCGGAGAGGCGCCATTCCGGGGCCGGTGATCCGGGCGGCGCCGGAAGGCCGATTACCAGCATGTTTCGGGCGTTGACCACGCATTCACTATACCATGATGACCTGATGCCTGCTCACATTCGACAGCAGCAGAGGATCAACGTGGCTACTCTCGACAAGGTCGCCGTCTACATCACCGTCGTACCGGCACCACACCCATGCCCACCAGGTCCTTCCGCTCGGCCGCGGCGCCATCATCGAGTCGGACGCATCCGAGGAGGACGCGGTGAGCATCCTCGCGAACAAATCTGCTGGTGGCCAAGGGCACCGTAGTCGTGAATGGCAATCGCATCGCCGCGCCCGCCCGATATGCGTTGAGTAGGCCGCCGCAAGGGCCTCAAACTGCACTTAAATTTAGTCACGCTTGGGCAGGCGCGGCCCTTGTCCCTCAACATCCTATTTGTTAGATGGTCGCCATCGTTGGGCGTGGCGGTGTCCAGACCCTCGCGTCCTTCTCCCCATGCATGATCCCGAATAATGGGAACCGGTTTTCGGGATCAGATTATGCTCGGGCGAATGCGGCCGTGGCGGAATTGGTAGACGCACTAGCTTGAGGTGCTAGCGGGGCAACCCGTGGAGGTTCGAGTCCTCTCGGCCGCACCATCGAAAAATTAAGCCGCTGAATTCACTTACAGTTTGGCTCTGATGCTCACACCTTTCGGTTGGGTGTGAGCATAGAGATTCGATTTTCGTTCTCTTGCGAACTGTCGCGAGCAAGTTTCTCGGTTGCCTGCCGCGCGAGCCTCTTGCGATCGGCTGCCTGCGTGTAGAGCGATGCCATCGCTGTTCCGGTCCAGCCGAAGATCGCATTTAGTTCAGCGACGGTCGCACCATTCTCGGCCGCTCTGGTCGCGCCGATCTTGCGAAGGCCATGCGCTGACTTATTCGGAATGCCCGCGGCGATGCAGGCTTCCTTGAACACGTTGCCAAAACTTTCCTTCCTGAATGGTTTGCCGTTCTTTCCGCAGATGAATGAAAGTTCTCCAGTCGGCCCGGAATCGAGTGTTCGCTGCAGCACCGGAAGGATGGGAATCGAAACAACCATTTTGCCTTGTGATTTCTCGGTGCGAAAAGTCGCAATGCCGTCGCGCACATGCTGACGACCAATTGTCACCGCATCGCCGCGACGAACACCGGTAAATAACAGGACATCGATCCAGATCCGCTGCCGTGTGCCGAGCGGCCACTTTGCGTAGTAGCGGTCGACATCATCTTCGGTCCAGATCGGAAAGCCTTCACCAGTCGAGCGTTTGGGATTGCTGATCCTTTCGGTCGGATCGTCGGGGCGATGATTTTTTTCTTTCGCCCATTTGAGCAGACCCTTCATCGCATCAAGAAAATTACGCGCCTGGTTCGGAGTCTTGGCTCGTCGGTCAAGCCCGGCAATGATCGCAGCACGATCGATTGCGCGGTGCGGTTTGTCGCCTGCCGTCTTGCACACCTGCCGAAAATGGTTCTCGCGGTTTTTCCTGGTAGCAAGCGCAAGTGCGTTCCAGGCACTGGAGTCGCGGTATTGCTCGATCAGCCACGCCAGCGAATAGACTGCAGCCTTGGTGCGCCTGGTCGGTGCGGTGCCATTAAGTGCAGCCTGATACGCCTCCATAAATTCAGGCGAACCATAGTCGCCATAAATGCGGATGCGCTTGTTGCGCTCTCGTGCGAAGTACCACGCGAGGCGGCCATGCCGGGTTCGCTGGCGCCACAGATAGGGCAGGCGAGGGCGTGACATGTCGTCTATCACAGGATGATTTGCTCCAGTTTTTCAAGGGCGGTTTCTGACGCTGTGGATGGCGATATCCGCACGACAATAGACGCGGCACCTACACGCACCTCAACCTCGGCTGCCCCGGTTTGTTTGGCAGCTCTGATAGCGCGGGCAATATCCGCCTGTGTGATGCTTGCGGCCTTGCGTGACATTCAAAATATCCTTGGGTTAAAAGCAAAAGCCCCGCCGAAGCGGGGCTCGTACGTCTGGTTTATGCGCTCGGTGGGCATACATATCTCCTACGTCAGTAGGAGTGCGTGATGCCCAAGATTGAACTAGATGGCTTGCCCGTCATCGATGCCGACGAAAGCGAGGAGATCACGGTCGCAGTCAGTGCCGATGACATTCAGGCCGGTAATCCGAAAAACTCCGAAAAGCACCCGATAGCGATTGCGCTGAGACGTAAACGAGGCGTCGATGATGCTAGGGTGTCGAAGCGCGAAGTGCTCATCAGGCGCGGTGATCAGTGGTACCGATACGACGCGCCAAAGCTCGTGGAGAGTTAGGTCTACACTATTAGCGCCCCGCCCAAGAACAGCAGCGCAAGCACGATCAGCGCGATTCCGACCCAAATCAGCGGCCTGTCGAGTTGGTCCACCATATTGATCACCATCACGGACCAGCAGCCTCTGCCACCTATCTATACAGCTAGGTCGCCCCGATATTCCCTCTAAGGCGTTACGTACCGATACGACGCGCCAAAGCTCGTGGAGAGTTAAAAAGCCTGCGCCGCTGCTAGGGAAGCGGGAACGACGCAGGCTAAGTAGATCCATTTCCAGCGGGTCCAGGAATCCGACAAGGACCCGCAGGGAAAGCGTAGTCCCGCTAATTCGGTCTGGCGGTGATGCCCATCACATTTGTTTTTTGGGGACGCTGTAAAATCGGGG
>Ga0066388_100003107_pt1 | contig 10594 bp, 7 predicted proteins | sample PanSoiMetaGPlot6_FD_64539 | JGI IMG/M metagenome (GOLD analysis project Ga0066388, IMG submission 64539) | Tropical forest soil microbial communities from Panama analyzed to predict greenhouse gas emissions - Panama Soil - Plot 6 (Hybrid Assembly) | ecosystem: Environmental > Terrestrial > Soil... | reverse complement strand
GATGTCGTGCAGCGCGACGATCAGTTCCTCGAGCCCGTCCAAAGGCGTGTCGTTCTGCCTGTTCAGCAGGGTGCCGCGGTACTCCTGCGGGGAGATGGCCCGGCCGGGCAGCTCGATCTGATCGTCCCCGGCGCGGAACAGGGCCTGGACGGAGGTGTCCAGGGCCAGGGCCAGGGCGGTGAGCTCGGCGGCGGTGAAGGAACGCTGGCCACGTTCGGCCTGGTGGACGGCCTGCCTGCTCCAGGGCTTGCCCAGATAGGAGCCGAGGGCTTCGCCCAGGTCGGCCAGCGACAGCTGCCGCTGCGCGCGCAGGCGTGCGATCTGCCTGCCGATGGCGTCTTCAACCCGCATCCCGGCCTCCTGGCGTCAGTCCTGGCAATGACAATGCTCGGCTGTGATTGACAGTTCCCCGCCGCTGGCACTAGCGTAATCACATAGCTTTCCTTGTCAATCCTCCTCATGACAAACAGTGGACGGGAGCCGGATATGCGCGAGTTCCGCCTGGACACCGTCGGGCCGATCGGCGACTGCGCCGTGCTTCAGGTGACCGGCGAGGTCGATGCCTATACCGCGCCGATGCTGCGCGAACAGATCCGGGAGCTTGCGGCCAAGGGCGCCGTGCACCTCATCGCCGACCTGGGCCGGGTCGACTTCCTCGACTCCACCGGCCTGGGGGCCCTCGTCGGCGGCCTCAGACGGCTCCGCGAGGCCGGCGGATCGCTCGCACTGGCGATCAGCACTCCGCGCATCCTGCGCATCTTCCAGATCACCGGGCTCACCAAGGCGCTCGCCGCCCAGCCCTCGGTGGAAGACGCGATCACCGCAGACCCGCACTGGCGGCAGACAGCCGCAACCGAAGCCGGAAGCGTCCAGGAATGGTGCAGGCGGCACGGCCTGTCCTGACACCCTGCCCTCGCACCAGGCACCATCGGCACACCGGCAGCATCACTCACTCGATCACGGGCTGACCGCAGATACACCACGCCAGAACGACCCCATCTGCGCGCCTCAGCTCAGGACCGTCGACCAGAATGGCGGCAGGCGGACGTCCGGGCCAAGTGCAGCAATGCATAAATATACGGCTCGCCGCCTGCTTGCCCGGCGGCAGTCGGGATTGCGAACGGTGCGATGAGCTCTTGATAACCGCGCGGTCGGACCTGCCTCGCTGAGCGTCGCGATGGCAGCGGCAGCCACGGCGCGATCGTCGTCCTCGATGAGCCATTCCAGGGCCAGCCTGGCGGCTCGGGCCTGCTCCGCGTGCTCGCTGCGTAGCATGCCCGCCAGTTCCTGAACCGCCCCGCCCCGCACCCCCGCCAGCGGGCTGTTGATCGCCTGCCGCAGCTCGGCCGTCAGCCCGCCGAAGGCCGCTCGGCGTCCGTCCATGCCCCCACCGCCGTCTACCTGCGGCTCAGCCGGTAAGCCGGGCAGTGATCATAGAGCCGCGACAACGCGGGCGGAAGCCTTCGCGTAAGAAACGGGTCCGGGCAGACCAGGGATCCTTTTCCGGAGCTGCTGGGAAAAGTTTCCTGGCAATGCACTACGGACCCTGAGCCGCAGGTTCTGCGCCTGCGAGCGGGCGTCTCAGGTTCGGTCGCCCGCCCGGTACCAGACCGTCCGCCTGCGAAGCAGCCACGGCGGCTGAGCTGATCAAGTCCACGTCTCGCACTATCGAGCTTCACTTCGACCCGGCCAGGCGATACCCGCTGACGGACGAAACAGCACCCGCACTTCCCAGCGGCGGATCTCCAATTCCTCCCCTCCGTTCTTGGGCAGAGGGAGGTGATGGTGGGAAACGCGCGGTACGGGCACGCCGCCTAGCAGTCCGCCGCGGTTATACAAGCACATAATTGGCTTATCGGTGCGGATCCCCACGCCCTAGATGCATGGATATCAGCCGCGCGGAATCGGCAGGGAGGAGGCGGGAGTCGATGGCGGGCTGTCTGCCGCTTCGCTGGCCTGTCCTGGCGGGCAGCGGCCTGTGACAGTGACGCGGGGAGCAGCGAGGAGCAGGCCACCGGCCCTGCGCCCTGGCAGCTAACGGCGCAGGTTGCTGAGCACGGGTTTGATTCTGATGGTGGTCCCGGTATTTCTCAGCCCGGGTACCGCCTCCGGCAAGTAGTAGTGGTGCGCGGCAACGCCGTTACCCCGCCGGCCCGACGGACAGGCCGGGCTAGGCGGGCAGATGACATCGATGAAAAAGGGGCGGGTATGGCGGCAATCCGGATCTCGACGTTCAACCTGGAGAATTTCGACGACCTCGCGCCGGGCAAGCACCCCTCCCTGGACGAGCGGATTGCGCTGATGCGACCGCAGATCGTGCGGTTGCGCCCGGACATCGCCTGCTTCCAGGAAGTCAACGGACAGGAACGCCCCGGCCAGCCCCGCGCCCTGCAGGCTCTGGGCGACCTGCTGGCCGGGACCAGCCTGCAGGGCGCCAGCATGATCAGCACCGGGCCCGCGGCAGGCGGAGTCTACGACGAGCGCAACCTGGTCGTGGTCACCCACCTGCCGGTCACCGCTCACCAGCAGCTGCGCAATGACCTGGTCAGCGAGCCGCTGTATAAGCGGCTCACCGCGGACCCGCCCGACGCCGCAGCGGTTCCCGTGGCGGTGGAGCGGCCGATCCTGCATGTCCAGATCGATCTCGGCGCGGCCGGCCCGCTGCACGTCATCAACGTGCACCTGAAGTCCAAGCTGCCCACCGACATACCTGGCCAGAAGAAAGACCAGTACACCTGGCGGACCGCGGACGCCTGGGCCGAGGGCAGCTTCTTGTCCTCGATGAAACGGATGAGCCAGGCCGTGGAGGTCCGCCGGCTCGTCGACCAGATCCTGGACGCCGACCCCGGCGCCCAGATCGTGGTCGCCGGGGACTTCAACGCCACCCCCGACGAGGTCCCCGTCCTGGCCATCCGCGGCAATGTCGAAGACACCGGCAACGCAGGCCTGGCCACCCGGGTCCTGGTCCCGATCGAGAACACCATCCCCGAGCCTGCCCGCTACACCCTCTACCACCAGGGCAAGGGCCAGATGCTCGACCACATGCTCGTCACCCGTAACCTCCTGGCCGCCTACCGCGGCTCAGAGATCCACAACGAAATCCTGCACGACGAATCCCTCGCCTTCGCCACCGACATCCAGTACCCCGAATCCGACCACGCACCCGTCGTCGCTACCTTCGAGCTCCAGTGAACCCGGCAAGACAACCTCCGCAACACCCGTAACGAAACGATCTGCGCGGGAGAGACCAACGGCGAGAACCACGCCAATCAGCGCCTTCGGCGGCGGCCAGCGGACGATCAGCGCCCGAGCATACGGGCGAGTCGGCCGGAGATATCGTGATAGTCGACCGGGCCTTCGCGCATGCGCTGGCGGGACAGCGGCGGCGTGATGATCTGGCTCGCGCCGGGCGTCAACCGCCGGGCGGTGGTCGGCAACGTGCCGAGCGCTGGCGGCGCCGGCACATCCAGCCGTGGCTCCGCTTCGGCCAAGAAGGCGTCGAAGCTGTGCGACACGTGCACGCGATCGCTCAGGAACGGCTGGCTGCCGCCGCCGAAGCGCGCCAGCACAGTTTTCAGGATCGAGCAATGGTCCAGCGTTAGTCTTGGACCCATGCCGGGCTTCACCCATGGTGAGACGACGAAGGTCGGCACTCGGACGCCGTACGGAATGGTGATCGGCTCCTGCGGAGGCGCCGGCGGGTCGGTCCCGCCGTCGCCGGGATCCGGTTCCACCCCGCCTGTGCCCGGATCCGGCTCGATGTCACCACCCGGATCCGGCTCGATTTCGATGCCACCGCCCGGATCGGTGTCGTCGCGGCGCCGCCTGCGCGCGAGCAGAACTGCGCTGTCGATGCCACCATCCAGAGCGGTGTCGTCGTCACGGGGCTGCCTGCGCGCGGGCCGAACTGCGCTGCCGTCCAGCCTGTCGCCGGTCCTGCCGGGGCGGCCCGGCGACAGCACGTCGGCGATCGGCGGAACGACATGGTCGTACAGGCCCCCGTGCTCGTCGTAGGTGATCAGCAGCAGCGTCTTCCGCCACAACGACGGATTGGCGCGCAGCGCGTCGTAGACCCGCTTGGCGAAGATCTGGCCTCGGTACATGTCGGCGTCGGGGTGGTCGTCATCCTGCGGATGGTGGTGCATCGCCGGCTCGACCACCGTGAACGAGGGTAGGTTGCCGGCCGCCATGTCGGTTTCCAGACGCGCGATCGGGACGATGTCGGTGGTGTTCGTCGCGTAGCGCGCGAACATGCGCAACATCGTCACCGACGGCTCGGATTCGTACACCCGCCAGCTCACGCCTCTGCGCGTCAGCAGGTCGTAGATCGTCGCCGCGCGCGACAGCAGGAAGTTGTCGCCGTTGTTGTTGTCGAGGATCGGCACGCCGAACCGGTCGTACTGCACGTCGCCGGTCAGCGAGTACATCCGGTTGGGCAGGGTCGGCCCTGGATGCGAGCAGAAATAGCGGTCGCAATAGCCGTAGTGCTCGGCCAGGTAGGCGTAGAACGGCAGGTCGTTGGCCTGGTAGTAGCCGAGCACGTCATCCGGGACGAGTCCGAGCGGATTGCCGCCGAGCTTCTTGCGGGCGAAGTTCTCGACGAAGCCCTTCGGGTCGTTGATCAGCCGGCCGTCGGCTCCTGGCGCCCGGCCAGCGAGCTGCTCGCGCACGTCTTCCAGCTCGTGCCCGACGCCTTTCGGGATACGGGTCATCAAGCCCAGCGCGTTCTTATCGAAGCCAGCCTGGCTCAGGGCGCGCACCTTGTGCTGGCCGCCGTCAGCCGCCTCGATCGCCGCGATCGCCGCCTCGGTCAGCCCGTCGGCGCCGTCGGGCGCCGGGCCCTGCGCCCGGTAGCCGAGCACATGGTCGTACGAGCGGTTTTCCATCATCACGACCACGATGTGGTCGACCTTCGCGAGGTGGGCGGCGGCCCACGTATCGCCGAGCGTCAGCGGCTTGAACAGCGGATGTGCGGGGCTTATGTCGATGATCGTCCGGCCGATCGCGCCAGCGTAGGCCGCCCGCGGACGCGGGTCGGGTTCGAGCGGCGCGACGTGGTCGAACAGGATAGTCTCGCCTTCGATCCGGGCCGCCCGGTAGTTCAGGTGGGCGCCGCAGATCGTCATCAAGATGCGCGCGGCCAGTGCGGGATCCGAGAACAGCTCGCGCGCACCAGATGCGATGCGATCGTTGAACACCTCCTCGAGGTACTCGCTGAAAGCCACTGCCCCCAAGGCGATCAGCGGCGTGGCGATCACGCCGAGGGTGAGCACGACTTGCCATTTCATATCGATGTCGAACGGGTCATCCGGCACCCAGCTCACGACCTGAGGCGTACCGTCGGCCGCCACGACGATGCCCACCTCCATCTCGAGGCTGCCGCCTCGGACCCGCGCGGTGGCGATCGTCACGGGTCCGAGGGTGACCTTGGCCGCGCCGGAAACCGCGACCTTCAGCCTGACCGCCGGCACCCCGGCGAGCCGCACGCCGGGGCCGACACCGAAGTCGATCGTCGCGACCTTCAGCGAGCTCACGTCGAGCCGCGTCCCGGCCTTTAGCTCCTGCGAGCTGCGCGCCAGGGTGTAGACGACGTTGGCCTGGACGTCGGCGGCGTTGACACCGGGGTCCTGCTCGGCACGGGCGAGCGGCTTGTCGAGCACGCCGTGCATGTCGAGGGTCTCCGCCGCCACGACGTCCTTGATGACGAGCCTCGCCAGCGCCTCCCCGCCGACGTTCTCCCCGTAGACTCGAACGAATCTGCCGCGCGGCCCGAGTATCCGGTCGATGCGCGACTGCAGCGCCCCGGTCGTGACCCGGCCCGAGCCGATCACCGTGGCGGACACCGTCGGTCCGGTGCCGGTGCCGACGACGACGCCGCCCTGCGGCGCTACCTCGAGCCGCCACTGGCGCACGTTGCCGTTGGCGTCGCGCGACTTGGCCAGCGTGACCAGCTCGACCGGAAACGAGAGCGTCGGCCGCCCGGTCGACTCGACCCGCACGCCGTCCGGGTCGATGAGGCTGATGGTGCCCCGCCAGTCAGTCGCGGCGACGTTCGACAACTCGGCGACGAACGTGCCGACGCGGAACAGGTCGAACTCGATCGACTGCCGGCCGCCGTGGACCGGCGCGTTCGCGATCAGCGGCGCCGCGCTCTCGCTGCGCACGACTTCCCGTATGGTGATCCTCAGCGTACCGCGCGAGTCGATGATGCTCTCGTGCTCGCCTAGGAGGACATGCCGGCTTTCGCCGCTCAGCCGGTAGCGCCACGGGCCCTGCGGCGAGCCGCGCAGGTCGCGGAACCTTCGCAGGTCGGCAAGTGTGATTACGCTCCGGGTGAATTCTCGACCGTCGGGGGTAAACAGCGTGGCCCGCAATGGAATGGATTGAGTCACGGTCTGGAATCCGCCGTGCGGGGGATGCGACCCGGAGTCTTCGCCACCAGGCCCCGGATCGTCGCTGATGCGGACACGATGCCTGAAGCTGGCGCTCGCCGCGACCTGCAACCGGCCAGGATAGAGAACCTGCATTTCACCTTCGACGTTGACGGTGCAGAAGCCATCCTCACCCGCCGCGTGCCGGGTCGGTGTGAACGGCCTCGATACGACGATATGGTCGAGTTCGAAAGGCATCATTTACTCCCGAAAGTGATGTGCGACGAGCGATCCCAGGTCGACCCGGGCCCGGTCGACCTCACCGGCCGGATCGGCGCTGGCACCGGTACGGGCGGGCTGCTCAGCGGCGACTGACACATCGGCATGAGGTTGATCGAGAGAGATTCGAGCTGGACTACCGCGGTCACAGTCATGAACAGCGAGCTTTACTGCACCTTTGAGTTCTTGGCGAACGAGACCGGGTGGAGGCGCCCGAACTGAATGAGGCGCAGCCGTAGCTCGCCTCGACATCGACGGCGAGGGCGCACTCGAGTTCGTCCGTCGAGTTGATCCGTGGAACCTGGATGTTGACAGTAGCGCCGCCAGCCCGATCGACGGGCGTCGCCTCCGGCTTCCCAGGACTGTTCGCCCACGCGAGGCCCGCGCCGACGCCCATGTCGTGGCCTGGAGTCCAGGGGACTGTGATCTGCCGACTGGTCATAGGCCAGGTAAACGAATCTGGGTGCAGCTCTTTTCGAGATGGTGAGGAGATCACGTGGAGATTTCACCCCCTGGGGCCATCGCGTACAGTCCGCTCCGGGGAGGCCCCGCTGCCGTATCCCGCGATCCGGCCGGGCCAGCCGGATCGCCCGGAATCATGCACGTCGAAGATTGCGGCTGGGGTTCGGGGCGCACGATAACGCCTGCGCGCATATGTTCCAGTTCCACGCGCTTTGTATCACCGATCTGGCGCCGATGCCACATAGTCGCGATGAGAGCGGGGGCGGGAATGAACCGGGCACCGGGTCGGTTGTGAGCTGGCTGCTCTCCAAGGGTCCGCCCCGGGATAAGGACGTGGAGATCCTGGCGCTTCGCCACCAGATCGCGGCGCTGGAGCGGCGGCTGGGTAAGACCCGGCCGCGGTTCTTGTTAGAATCTGAAGGCACGGGATCCGTAGAGGCTCAGGTCCGAAGGCCCGTCACCTCGCGGGCGATGATCGTCTTCATGATCTCGGACGTGCCGCCGTATATGGTCTGCACCCGGGCATCGGTGAAGGCCCGCGCGATCGGATACTCGGCCATGTAACCGTAACCGCCGAACAGCTGCAGGCACCGGTCGAGGACCCGGTTCTGCACCTCGGTGGCCCAGAGCTTGGCCTTGGCCGCGTCGACCGCGGTCAGCTCGCCTGCGTTCAGCGCGAGCACCGCCTTGTCCAGGTAGGCCTCGAGCACGTCGACCTCGGTCACCGCCGTGGCCAGTTCGAACGCGGTGTTCTGGAACGCGGCCAGCGGCTGGCCGAAGGCGGTGCGCGCAGTGGTGTAGTCGACCGTCCAGCCGAGCGCGGCCCGGGCCGAGGTCAGCGCCAGCATGGCGATCGACATCCGCTCCCGCGGCAGCCGCTCCATCAGGTGGACGAAGCCGCCGCCCTCGCGGCCGAGCAGGTTAGCCGCTGGCACCCGCACGTCATCGAAGAACAGCTCGGCGGTGTCCTGCGCGTGCAGGCCGATCTTGTCCAGCTTGCGGCCGCGGCTGAAGCCGGACATGCCGCGCTCGACCACGAGCAGGCTGATGCCGCGCGAGCCCGCGTCCTCGTTGGTGCGAGCCGCCACGATCACCAGGTCGGAGTTGATCCCGTTGGTGATGAACGTCTTGACGCCGTTGAGCACCCAGACGTCGCCGTCGCGGACCGCGCTGGTGCGAATGCCCTGCAGGTCGCTGCCTGCCGCAGGTTCGGTCATGGCGATGGCGCTGATGTGTTCGCCGCTCGCCATCGGGGGCAGCCAGCGGGCCTTCTGCTCCTCGGTGCCCAGGTCGATGAGGTACGGGAGGGCGATGTCGTCCTGCAAGCCGAAACCGAGGCTGAGCGACGTCGCGGCTACCTTGGCCAGCTCTTCCATGACCACGCAGCGGAAACGGAAGTCGTCCGTGCCCGCGCCGCCGAACCGCTCCGGGATCGGCAGCCCGATGATGGACTGCTTGCCCGCGGCCAGCCAGGCCTGCCGGTCGACGTTACGCTCGGCTTCCCAGCGCGCTTGGTTGGGCGCGACCTCACGCGTGATGTAGGCCTGGACGATCTCGCGGAACGCCTCGTGGTCCGGCTCGTAAAGATTCCTGCGCACGTCAGCGGCCCTTCCACACGGGGGTGCGCTTCTCCGCGAACGCCTGCGCGCCCTCGCGCGCGTCCTCCGAGACGAATACCGGCCGCATCCGCTCGGCCATCGTGTCCCAGCGCTCGGCCGCGGTCCAGTCGCCGCCGCCGTTCGAGATCTCCTTGGTGGCGATGAGCGCCAGGGGTCCGTTAGCCGCGATCTTCTGCGCCAGCTCCAGCGCGGCCTCGAGGGCCTTGCCCTCGTCCACCACGTGGTTGACCAGGCCCATCTCGGCGGCCCGGCGGGCGTCGACCGGGTCGCCGGTCAGCAGCATCTCCATCGCCAGCGCGCGGGGTATCCGCTGGGCCAGCAGCAAGGCCGCGCCCGCCCCGGCCACCAGCGAGCGCTTGACCTCGGGCACGCCGAACCGGGCCGACGCGCCCGCCACCACGAGATCGCAGGCGAGCAGCAGTTCGAATCCGCCGGCCAGAGCCCAGCCCTCGGCCGCGCCGATCATCGGCTTGCGCGGCGGCGTCTGAGTGATCCCGCACAGCCCGCGGCCGGGGAACGAGGGCGTCTCGCCCTTGAGGAACGCCTTGAGGTCCATGCCAGAGGAGAACGTGCCGCCGGCCCCGGTGAGCACGCCCACCCGCAGGTCGGTGTCGGCGTCGAGCTCGTCGGCCGCGTCGCGGACCCCGGCCGCGACCGCCCCGTTCAGGGCGTTACGGGCCTCCGGCCGGTTGATCGTGATGACCTGCACCGCGCCGCGCCGCTCGACCAGCACCTCGTCGCTCATGCCGCCTCCGTCCCGTCCCAGGCACTGTGACCGCAAGGTCATTACATCAAATCTGCCGGCGGCCGCGGCCCCTGGGCGCGACCCGAGGACGGCCGGGCCAGGGCCGTCTGCCCCCGGGCAACGCCACCATGTTCACGCACGTTGCCCCGTTCGACCCGTTCGATTCATACCGACGCAATATCCGCATTATCTCATCCTGATAACAAAGACCTCGCTAGGCTGCGGCCTGGGATGTTCCGGTGCACGAGGCCGACGCTCTATCCAGGTCTTTTCTGAAGGTAAGGATCGTGGTCATGAAGCACAGAGCTAAGACGAAGCGCAGGATCTGGCCCGCAGTCATGGCCGCCGTCCTGATCGCCGTGGCTGGTGGCGGGACCGCGGTCCTGGTCCGCGGTTCGGGTCAGGACGGCGCCTCGGTGGCCGCCGCCGCGGTTACCCCGGCCGTCAGGCAGGCTCAGGTACTGGCCGCTCTGAAGCACAGGACAAAGCCGCAGGGCCGGTGGCACAAGCACAAGAACAAGCACAAGCCGAGGCACGGCCACGGTTCGCCGTCGCCGCTCTCCGCCTGGCCGAGTCCTCAGCCCACCTCGCCGGGTACCGGTCCTACCTCGCCGGCTGCCACCCCGACCTCGCCGGGCACCAGCCCCACGTCGCCAACCTCCACCCCGACCTCGCCGGGCACCAGCCCCACGTCGCCAACCTCCACCCCGACCTCGCCAGGCACCGGTCCCACGACGCCAACCTCCACCCCGACCTCGCCGAGCCCTAGTCCCAGCAGCACCAGCCCGTCTGCCAGTCCGACCGGCCCGAAGAACTGGGCTTGGTGCTCCTCTGACGCATTCGGCACGTTCAACACCTCGGACGGGTTCGACCTCTACAACAACAAGTGGAACAGCTCCGGCAACCCGGGGCCGCAGCAGATCTGCGGGAACTCCGGCCGTGACTGGCAGGTCACCTCCACGCAGCGGGCCGGGAACACCGCCGTGCTGACCTACCCCTCGGTCCAGCGGAACTACCCCAACCGGGCGCTCAGCTCCTTCACGTCCATGACCAGCTCCTACGCCGAGAACCTGAACGCCACGGCAGGCACCGACGCGGAAGCCGCCTACGACATCTGG
>Ga0066388_100003106_pt1 | contig 10596 bp, 25 predicted proteins | sample PanSoiMetaGPlot6_FD_64539 | JGI IMG/M metagenome (GOLD analysis project Ga0066388, IMG submission 64539) | Tropical forest soil microbial communities from Panama analyzed to predict greenhouse gas emissions - Panama Soil - Plot 6 (Hybrid Assembly) | ecosystem: Environmental > Terrestrial >... | reverse complement strand
CGGCCGTTCACTCATGCTCTGCTCCGAGCTCAGGGAAGAGACGGCTGAGTTCATTGATCGCCCGACGTAGCACCTCTATCGTGGCGTCCGATGCAGGTGTCCCATGACATCCGCCTTCTACAAGCCTGTGCCTCCATGCTTGGGCGATACGTCGCTGTTCTACCAGCCAGTCACGATACGTCTCTAGGCGCTTCACGGCCGGCTCCACATTACCCAGTAGTTCGATGAGCAGGTCCGATGGTAACTCGCATCCCACACCCCGTAGGCCATGGAACCATAGAGGAGCTCAGGTCCCTGGTACTCAATCAACGTGCCCTCTAGCTGACGAGCTCCCTGAAACTGCGTGTAGTACCGGTCATACTTGAGGCATAGCCTCGTGACAGTCCACGAGCATGTCCCGATCGGAGCCATGTTCCCCGTGCAGGCTCCGACGCTGATTCCCGCGCAATCGTACTGTTGACGTTCCTGTCCGAGCGAACCACATGTACCGCCAGGCCGCTCTGTGAATGTGAGCACGTAAGAACCATAGGGCCGATCGCAGGAGAGACTCTCGGATACCTTGCTTTCTGAGGGGCCCGGCTCGCAACCGAGGGCGAGCAACAAAACGAGTGCGAATATCATGTTGCCTCCAATCCTCTCTTTGCAACCGCAATAGCCAGCCTGTCGAGCTCACTCAGGCCCAAATGGGTCGAGTAGCCATCGACATCGTCCGGATCAAAACAACGCAGGCGCTCTCCCTGAGGCATCCAATTGAATGCTTTGATTGCTCCACGTACTACCCATGACGTTGTCAGCATGGCGAGCTTAGGTGGCTCGATGAGATATTTTTTGACCTCAGCCCTTTGGAGCGGATTCGGGATACCTTTCTCCGCCCATGCGACGATTCCTCGAAGGACAGGCCCATTGTGCGCACAAAATCTACAGTAAGCTTTCCACTCCGAATCGGATGGAGCCTCGAACATCACAAGAACGATGATGTTTTTGGCGATATCGAACGCGAGCGTCTTTCCCTTGAACGGGTCACCGTCTTTCATGTCCATACTCCCAAGGGGATTTTTGGTGGAGCTGGCAACCGCGTCTCTCGCGTCTCTGCCTTTTTGAGCAGGTCGCGAATGTACCAACGCGGCATTTGCTCTGTGTCCGGCCAATGCCACCCTTTTCCGTCGATTTTGATGTCCATTTTTGCCTCCTAGAATCTATATCGGACGTTCTAGGGAATAATGTAGACGAAAATAATCTTTTTGCAAACAAAAATCCCCCCTGCTACGATTGAGAAATGCAAACACCAAAGCGCGGTCGACCCACGAAAGGCGTCCGGCCCATGCCACACACGATTTCCTTTCGAGTTTCGAGGGACGAGCTCAAGATTATTTGCGAAGCCGCAAGCCTTGCAGAACTCCCCTACTCGATTTGGGCTAGGGAGCAGCTCCTACAATGTGCGCTTGTCCGCGTAGGACGGAAATGAAGAATCCCCATTTCCGCACGGAGTTTCGTTGCCCTCACTGCGGAGTGCGCACAGAGCTCCAGGTTTTCTCCGAACTAAAGGAACTCGACCGGCTTCAAACTGAGCTCTTCCACGCCTTTCAGGACTTACGACGTCGAATCGAGCGATTGGAGAAACGAAGTGAACTTCAGTAAACTTGAGCTCTCAGTACTGGCCGAAGAGCTCAGACCCGACTTCAAACGTGCTCTTGCTCGCATCGAATACGGCGCAAAAGAGCTCGCGCGACAGGAAATCACTCTCATGATGCATGGTGCAAAGAGCTGGGTTGGGAAGCTCGCAAAGCGAATCCAACGAGCCGAGGAGCTCGCACGACTCCAACAGTCTCGAATCGATGAGCTCGAAGAGCGCCTCCAACGTTCAGGGCTCTGATCAAGCCATCGCAATCAATCGTTTGTCCAGCTGCTCGATGTGCAATCGACAAGTCGTCGCCACAAAGCGAGGGGCACAAATCGGACACCTTGTGCATTTCGCCTGCTCATAGGTTGGGAACGTGGAAATCTCGAGATGGCCGCATTCACAGAGACAGAATACTCGGTAGACGTACTCTGTCCGGCAATCGAGAATCACCGTACTCTCCCAAGCGTGTAGATCCCCAACGCGAGAGACGCGACGACTAGAATCTCAACCCAGTGTTGCGAAAGCCACATTTTACACCCACGCTCTTATCCAACACAGCGCAAACGGGAGGAAGACAAAAAGCATCCAACCCCCGTCAACGAACCATTGCACTAACGATTCTCCACGCGAATGTGCGCCTTCGGGAAAAGACGCTTCGCTTTGCTCATGGCGCTTGTCGCTTTTCGAATGGTTTCGCAACTCGCCAGTTTGGTTTTCATTCTCCCATCGGCCCCGACAATCTCAACGATGTAGTGCCCGCTTGTCGAATGAGACTTTCGTCTCCGATGTCTCTTCTTTTTTTTCATGCCTTCACCAATGCCTTTGTCAGCGTGACCCGATTCGCCACAAGGGCGTTCACGGCCGTATTATCGAACGAGAGATCCGTTCCTTCATTCACTGATTTTGTTTCGAGCTCCGGGATTTTCGAGCTCGCGTACGCGTCCCAAAAGCGTTTCAATCGATCGATCTTTGCATCATCGCCAGCTATGCCCGCATCGAGCATTCCTTCCATGACACGCAAAAAGATGAGCGCCCCTTCTCCATCTACTGTTACATCGACTTCTTTCGCCATTCCTATCCTCCCTGAGGCTTAGGCTGACAAATTGTCTTGCCAGTCTTCGGATCTCGCACACAGGAATATTCGATCGTCCGCTTTTTTCTTTCCTCCTCTAGCCAGAGAACGAGAGCGGCGGCGCCAATCAACCAGATCAGATTCTTCTTCATTTCCTTGCCCTCTCTAGACACCTTCGCAGCTGTGCGAACGCCACTTCAATCGCTTCAATTTGTTTGATGGCGGACTCGAGCGCGAGAATCCGAGCCCGATGGGAGACGCAACATCCAATTGCGCTGATCCGTTTTCCGCATTCATCGCACTCTGCTCCCTCCATTTCACACGAACTTCTCCCGCTGTGTCGTTTCGAACTCTCGCTCGAGTCTCCCGAGTCTGTCTTCGATGCCGTGGATGAGAAACCCATGGGCTGTCATACCTCCTAGCGCTGTCAGAATGTTCGACATCAGCCGATCCATTTCTTTCACTTTTTTCGCAAGTCTGTCCTCGAGCTGCAAGACATAGCCTTTCAACATCTCAACGCGCTCTTCGGGAGTCATACTGCGATCCAGGTCCACTCTATCAACTCGGGTCAAGCGACAACTCCCCCCTACCCCCTCGGAACGAGGGGGAGTACTTTGCCGCTAGATAGCGGAGAGTGGGGTCAAGCTCGAGAATCGTACGGATCCTCGTGGGCTCTGATCCTCGTTTTTTCCTCAATGCATCATCGATCACCTCAGCTGCGATTTTGATCCCAAACGCCATCGCCGCAGCGAATAGAGCAAACCGCTCGTTTTCATCTTCCGCAGCCGCCACTTTGAGCTCTTTTGCTCGTGCCACTAGGTCGTCGATTGCTTTCTCAACCACGTCACGCGCCATGATTCACCTCAATCAATAAAACTGTGTCGAGACACAAAGCTGACCCGCTCCTCCAAGCGTGAGAGTGAGCGTGTTGTATGTCGAAGATGCGGCCCAAGTAATCCCCAGGTTCGGGAAGAACTTACCCTCATCGAGCGCTACCCTGTCGGCTCTCCCCGGAAGCGTTGTTACGTCCCATTCGAAAATTGGGGCGGTACCGTTCGGCGGAGTAAGTAACGAATCGAAGAACATCAGAATCTTTACAGCGCCCCCAACGGGATTATTCACAATGAACCCCGTGAGCCACCCTGGCGCGTTCTTCACAAGATGAGCATTGTCGCGTATCGAAACTTCCCAATTGTCGACAACGCTGCAAAAGGCTTTTGGCATTTACTTCCCTCCGTTTGGAGCCATGTCGGTTGACACGATTTTCGCGAGCATCGCCCCTACGATGCCATCGCTAGGGCCGTCCATCGTCTTCGAGTCGGCCTCAGCCTTCGCTATCGTCGCGTCATAGAGCTCGCGCAACGTGAGGCTGAACATCTTCTCGTGCGCGTTCAGCCGGTCTGCCATCGTGCGGTGCATTTCGACGTGCGCATCGAGAGTGGGTTTGATAATGGCGATGATCCGCTCGCAGGCATGATCTTGGCCACGAAGCATGAGGGTCAAAAGGCCAGCGACATCCGATGAGACCTTTCCGCCGCTCCCTTCAGGGACCTGCGCATCGAGAGTCTCATCTTCGAAAACCCATAGGACGTTGTCCTTTGCGTCACGTGCTTCGATACGAGCTCCTTGCGCGAAAAATGCTCGTGCGGTTCGGGCCGTCCTTTCCCATCGGTTTCGATTGCCGCTAATCGCAATGGAAGTGACGTTCCCGCCATCGTCGATCGCGACTAGGCGCGCTGGCTTGAGGCGCTTGAGCGTTGCAGCATCCAAATCCCGAGTCCCAATATCAGAGCGATCATCCACGGGTTACTCCTTCTTGCCTTCGGCAAGCGAGTGGCGTCTTTGGCCCTGCGATCCGAGGGCAACGCCGGGGTACTCCAAAAGGGGCGTACGGGCGGACCTCACCCGCCAACCAAGCGCCAGGATCAATGCTCACTTCCACATTCTGGATACCAGGCGGAGGAAGACGTCGCGTACGAATCTCCCAATGGAGGTGATGCTTTTGAGCAGAGACGTAACCGACAACCTCGCCCTCATGGACATTCTCACCCTGAGAGACCCGTAGGGACCTTTCGAGGTGGGCCAAGAGGTGGTGCCTAGCTCCATCGGCGGATCGGATGACGACGATGGCAGGGTCGTATCCGCTCCAGGGGGGTGTCCCTTCTCCTTCGAGGTCTTCTCTGGCGTCGGTGACGGTTCCATCTTCTGGCGCATGCACTTCCCTCCTATCCGCAGCTGCGATATCCACTCCGGCGTGCAAACGCCCGTTCGGCCGGTCAGCGAGCCAGGCACCTGCTCCTACGGTCGGGATCCTTCCGCCTTTGACCGGAATCACAGAGTGAGCCTTTCTAGAATGCGCACTCCGAAACCGTTTCCAGCTGGAAAAAGACCAGAGTTATTCTGGATCTGGACGAACTCCGCGGCGTAGTTGTAATCGATCCAGGGACTCACCCCTGTTTGCGTCCAGCTTTGCCCTAGATGGACACGCTGGCTCGTCATGACATTGCCAGCGGGTCCGAGTTGGTTGATGAAAAAATCGGCGATTTGATTTAAGTCTTCGAATTGAATTTGGAACTTCGTGGCCCACAAAGACCGAGCGATACTCGCTGTGGCCCCCACCGTGGCGATATTGATGCTAATAGCCTGAGTTCTTGTGGGGTAGGCATCTTCGACATGGCCCCGCTGTACTGAACATGACACGTCGAAATTTGATCCGGGAAGGACGCTAGGAACGAGGAGCACATCGTATGCGCTTGCCGGAGGGAGATTGATCGCTCCACGTAGATCGATGCCCTCACATTTGTGGCGCACCCCGCCCGCTCCCCATTCTACGGTAAGACTTCCCGTAAGATTTCCGGGGATCCCTGCCCCTGCACGGAACGGGCCTAGGTTTGTTTGCGGTGAGGTAACGATTAGGTGATGAGGTCTGCCTGGGAGATCATCCGAAACGAAATGTAGCAGCCCGACATTTTTCAGCTCCGTCGTAAGACGAGTTGTCGAGCCATACTGCGCTTGTTGCTGATGAATCGACGGCATCAATCCTCAGTGTCCTCATCATCGTACGAGTCCGCGGTTTCCGTCGCATCGATCATGTCTTGGTCCGGTTCTGTATCCATATCCTCATCAATGAAGTCTGCTTCGGGCCCGAGCTCGGGTTTCTCCTCACGAGTCTCTTCTTTCTCCTCCATGGCCTCCTCGGTATCCTCCGGAGGAACGGGAGGGAGAGCCGCACCTGGGGGAGGAGGCGGAGGAACACCTGGCATGGCTTCTTTCTTTGTGATTTTCGCAGCTGCCTGAAGCGCTTTCGCGGCCTTTTTATCACCCTGCTTTGCTTGCTTCTGAGCCTGCTTGATCGTCGCCTTAGCGTGGGGGTCGCCCCTACGCGCATTGCGAACTAGTTTCACTGCAGCGTGTGTCGCTTTCAGTGCGGCCTGCGCATGGATCGGTACAACGGCCTTGACGAGTGGATTTTTCACCACCTTCGCAGCCGCTCGAAGCACCTTGTTATGTGCGACTTTCTTCGCGGCTTTTTTCACGATCTTCCTGAACTTCGAGGCTCCAATCGAATAGCCCACGTGCGTCCCTAGAATCTGGCGTACGTAAGGAGCGACTGAAGCGAGTGGCACCAGGGCATGCACCTGAATAGGAGCACCTCGCACTGTTGGGAGCTGAAGCACGGCCTGGATCGTATGATCGTGGTCGTAAACTTGAATCGATGGGTTCATGTCACATTCCTAAGCGCCTCGAGGGATCCTCGGATTTCCCGTTCGCGCGTCTTACCAACACGTGGTAGCCAACGTAGGAGCGCCTCACCATTGGACGCGCCTTAAGCTCACCCCGCTCTCTGAGCTCAGCAACCCTGTAAGCCGCCAGGTCTTCGCAGTCGCCATAGCCGCGTAGGTAGGTCTCGAGTGCGGATTGCCAATCCTCTCGACCCGGAGCTTCTCTCTGATAACGCACCCCCGCTCGATAGAGCGGAGGAACGTTCTTGTAACGTATCTGTACGCGGCTGATGGCAACCAATGCCTCCAAAGCGAGCAAAATCTCGAATGGGTTTTTTATCGCTACGCGAATCGTTGCGATCACATACGTCGTCTCCGGTTCAAGAACCTTCTAGTTTCCTTAGTAAGCCGCCAAGCCCCAAATTGCGCCATTGAACACGACAGCACCACCCGTGGGGTTATTCACAGACATGATGACGTCGACGGCTGGCATGGCCGTGTCGAGCGAGAGATTCGTGCCGACGGACGTCGCTGCGAAGAACTCGTTCATGATGTTTCCAGCCTGAGGCAGCTGCGATTTGTTTCCTACTTTGATGTCAGTTAGGAAAAGCCCCGCGCCTGAGGTCATCACGCGACGACCTTTGAACGGGATTTGTGGACGCGCTGTGATATTTGAGGTTGCGCCAGCCGCAATCGACGTCGAGCCGAATCCTAGAACGAACTCCCTCCAACGCGAGACGCCCGTTGCAATGATTTTCTTTCCTCCGCCGCCCCCGCCCCCGCGGCGCCGCGAGGCTCCCACGAGGTCATCTCCGATGAGCTCATCTCCGAGGTAGTCTCCGTCATCTCCCACTAGATCGTATGGCATGTGTCTCTCCTCATTTCTAAAAAATAAACGTCACGCCTCACTCAGCCGGAGGCGCCAAATTCGCTATCAGATTTCTCAGTCTCTCCTCCGAAAGCGCGAGTAACCTCGCTTCCGGGCTCCCCACTTGCGATTTCCCGATCAACTCTCGGCAACGGAAGAGCTGCTCGATGGCGTGTATCGCTGTCACCACCGTCTCTTCCATCGTTGTGTCGTCGTCCATTGTTCTCTCCTTCTAGGTCAACGATTTCAGCCCCAGTCACATGTCGATATCGTCCCCAACTAGCTCGTCCCCAATCTTTTTTTTAGAGAGCTCTCGCCCAAGGTCTCTTGCACCAATGGCGAGAAGCCCCGTGGCCATGTGAGAGAGCGAACGGTTTCTCATCCATCGGGCCAAAGCCCATGTTCCAATGCCCCACGTACCGGCCACTCCAATCGATTTGAAATGTGGCAACGTCGCCAAATTGGGTTCGAGGTAGCCGAATCCTAGCGCAGTGAAGAGCGCTGCAAACGTATGCTTCTCCGCTTGCGCTGCTCTTGCACCAGCACTCACTCCGCGTCTAGCAAGGTGCACCGCGCGAGCTCGCGCTCGTGGAAAATGAGAACGCCTAACCAAGTGAAATCGCCGTCTAGCCATTCGTTGTCTCCTTACCTTCTGAAACCCTTCGCCCCCGCAAAAATCCACACTGCAATTGCAACCACGAGGGCGAGGTACCCCGCGGAATAGGTCACAGCCTTCAAACCCAAGTCAGCCGTCGTTGCGACGGCTTTCTTCAAATGCCCGTAGCTCGTCTTAAGGATTTTCAGCGTCGAGTCCTTCAGAGCCTTATCCGCAAGGTGCGGAACCGTGCCAGCCTTGTAGGCCATCTGAGCAATCTGTTTCGACACGTTCGCAATTCGTTTTGCGACTGCGCTCTTCGTTCGCTCGGCAAGGCCTAAGAGCTTTTGGACGGCGGAGTTTCGTTGCGCTGGGGGGAGAGCTGAGAGCTTTCCTGCGATCGAACGCACTCCCGCGTCTGCACGCTTCTCAACCGTGTCTAAGTCTCCCGCAACACGGTCGAGATCATCACCGGAAAGTACCCTCGAGGATATCGCCCCATCCCATTCGTTCAGGAAAGGTCGTAACGCCTTCGCGCTGTCCGTCGAGGAGTCCAACTCCGCGAGCCATTCCATTCCCAAAGCCATGGAGCGGAGGGCCCCGATTAACTTGTCCGCCGTTTGGACTTGCATAGGAGGCTGGGCCCTCGCGCTCGATGGGTTCGGTCGTGCCGACACGAAGCCATAGTTCAACAACCCACTTTGATTTGCAACACAAAGTTTCGTTTGATTCTTTTGAAAACAAGGCTTTCGAGGTGCTTAGACGGCGTCTCTGCCACGAGCTCGCATACCATGCGGCTCCTAAAGTCGCGTTTAGGCCCTTCACTCCTTTCGTAACGTATTTAGCGGCGTATTTGGCACCATCCGAAACGCTCTTACGTTCGAAATGAATGCTCCCATCGCCGCGAGTAAGAGCCTTCCACTCCGCTATACAATCGTCGTAAGAGATAAACGGCCACAAGCTAATCAAATGAGCATGTACGTGGCCGTCTTTCTCCGTCCCTTCTGTGCATTCCCACACCATGACGTACGGTGGAGCGCCTGTACGATGGTGTAGCCACGCCCTAAAACGTGGCCATGCCTTACGGATTGCGTCTCTATCCTTTTCTAAATCCCCCGAATGTCGTATCGTGAGCGTGATTAGAATAGGGGAGTAGCGTTTGAAACCCGTTTTCACTCGGTTCTCGACGCCGTTCAGGTGCTTGATCCAACGATTGAGCCCATCAACCGTCTTGGCGCGGATTTTGCCGTAATATTTGCGGCTACAAGCGCTGCAACATTCGACCAGGCCGCACTTCGAGTATAGCGGGTCGGCTTTGCCGCATTTCTTGCACGCTCGAGTGCCTAGCTGTTCCTTTCCACAACGCTCGACGCGCTCGGAGACTGGTTTTGCGGCTGAGCCCGCACGGGCTTCCCAGTATCTACGCCTCGAACGGGAGAGCGAGAGGAGAGCTCGCGCATTTAGACGCGCCACGCGGAACTTCCTGCGTTGCCAAAGCGCACGATCTAGAGCCTTCAGGTCTGGATTGGTCGCAAACGTCGCGAGAGACCAGTCAATCGGCTCTCTACGGGCAAGCTCGCCTAGGAAATCACCCCTGTCGGGCCAAGCCTCAAGGGAGCCCCATGAGGAAGCTTGACAGGCCACCCCGGAGGTGGTCTGCTCAGGCACGTAGACCTATGGCGTTTTGCACACCTCATCGGTACTACGATTGTCGGCACACGAGTGCGGAAAAGGCGTCTAGGGCAGGTCCTAGACGCCTTTTTTTTGGATATTGCCTGTAGTATTTAGCCTACGGTAGAATCGACTGGAGTGCCGAGGGGCGCGGCTGACTCGAAGTGGTCGATTGAGTTGCCACCCGGACCAGCTCGGCACTCGTTTCAAACTGAGGCTACAAGTCTTGCAATTTTTGCAAAAACTGGGCCAATGTGTATTTTGCCGCGGCTTTCTCTAGCCGCTCCATGATCGCGCGAGAGACCTCGTCATCACCATGCGATGGCTCCACAATTACTAATCGAAAGTCGCCCTGTCTGCAGGTAGGACAGCGGGCCGTCAACTGCAGTCCACATCTCGGGTTCTCGCAAATCAAGAACTTCATGGTCGCATCCTGCCCCAGGCCCATGCCCAAGCCACCGCTGCAACTAGGTCTTTGATTTTCGTCCACACAGTCATTGCCATTTTCTCCTTTGGTTCCCACTAGTTTACACTTACTCCCTTTGTTTCAAGACAATGCGGCTCCGCCGCACGGTTGCCGCTACCGCGGCACTTTTCTTTTCTTTGCGGCTGGAAACCTTTGGTCCCATTGTTCAGCCACAACACGAAGCGCATCCGTGGCCCCGAAGACCACCAAACTAGTGTGCGTGGCTAACTCTCTGGTCTGAGGATCTCGAGCCTTCCCTGGCGAACGTGACGCACGAATAAGCTTAGCCTCGATCCGTGTCGCTTCTCGCAAATAGCCTTTCAGCCAGCTCCCGAACCGCCTGCAACCCTCGCAATTGCTCATGGCTCATTCCTCCATTTCCAGACCAGTAACTCGAACGCCTCTTTCACTGAACAGATTGCCCGGAGCTCCCCTAACGCGATGTCGTGAAGCCGTGACTCGTGTCCATGCATCGTGAGAATGCGCCTCGGCTCTTCCTCCTGCTTTGCCAGCCACTCGTTGAAAATGGTGAGTGCCTCTAGTCGCGTTTTCGGCCGTTCACTCATGCTCTGCTCCGAGCT
>Ga0066388_100003105_pt1 | contig 10596 bp, 8 predicted proteins | sample PanSoiMetaGPlot6_FD_64539 | JGI IMG/M metagenome (GOLD analysis project Ga0066388, IMG submission 64539) | Tropical forest soil microbial communities from Panama analyzed to predict greenhouse gas emissions - Panama Soil - Plot 6 (Hybrid Assembly) | ecosystem: Environmental > Terrestrial > Soil... | reverse complement strand
GCATCCATCATGAGGCTCGTGGTGCGGTCGGCCTCGTGCTCGGTCTGCATGGCCTCCAACGCCAGCGGCACGCACGCGCGCACGTCCGCCGAAAGCGCGATGATGTCCTGGCACAGCTTCGGATTGCGCTTCTGCGGCATGGTGGAGCTGCCGACCGTGCCTGGTGGCACCGGCTCCTCCACCTCGCCGAATTCCGTCTGCATCAGCCGATAGATCTCGCGGCCGATCTTGCCGCAGGTGGCCGCCAGCATGCCGAGCAGACAGATGTTCTCCGCCAGATGGTCGGCGAGTGCGCGCGAGGGCACCTTCATCGACCCCATGTCCAAGTGCTTGCCGATGCCGGCTTGCACGAGCGGACCCCACTTTCCCAGCGACGCGAAGGTGCCGGCACCCCCGCCCAGCATCGCCACGAACAAGCGCGGCGCCGCCTGCTGCAGGCGCTCCACGTGACGCAGCAGCTCGTCGATCCACACGGCCACCTTGTAGCCGAAGGTCGCCGGCACCGCGTGTTGCCCATGCGTGCGCCCCGGCAGAGCCATCTGGGCACCACGTTCAGCAAGATCGGCCATGGCCGCAAGCACTTCGCCGATCAGCCGCAGAAAGATGCGATGCGCCTGGCGCAGCACCAGCAGGTCGCCGGTCTGGGTGATGTTCTGCGTGGTAGCACCCCAGTGCACCCAGCCGCCGTGGGGATCGCCAACCACGCGCGCCAGCTCCCAGACGAGCGGCACCAGCGTGTGACCCGTGCGCGCCAAACCCTCAGCAATGCGCGCGCGGTCAAGGCGTTCCAAGCGTGCCGCACCCGCAATCGCCTCGGCGGCTGCAGCGGGGACGATGCCGAGCTCTGCCTGCGCCTTGGCCAGCGCCACCTCGACGTCGAGCCACGCCTGCCAACGGGTCTCCAGCGCATAGAGCGCGCGAATGCCGGGATCGGCAACACGCGTGGCCGTGGGAAGGGTGTCGCTCATGGTGGTTCCGGGTGGCGAGTTCGCCCTAGCGCTACTTGTCGAGCCAGACGTTATCGAAGCGCCAGTTGTTGTAAATGGAGTTCTCGTGCTGGACATGACCCTTGACGTGCGGGTGCCAGCACGTCGCTCCGTGGCCATGAAAGATGATCGGCCGGGCGACGTCCTCGACGAGGATGCGCTCGATCCGCCAGACGAGGGCCCTGCGCTTTTCCGCGTCGGTCTCCTGCGACTGCGCCTCGAGCAGCGTGTCGATCTCCCCATTGCAGTACTGGGAGAAATTCGCCTCCGACTTGCAGGCAAAGCCCATCTTCAGGACGCCGTCCGGGTCGTCGATGCCGGCGCCGGCGAGATTGAGCGCAACCGAGTAATCCTTCTTGAAAAGCCGGCTGTACCAGAGCGAGGACTCGATCACGTCGAGCTCGGCGTCGAAGTGGATCTTATTGAGCTGGTCGACCAGGATCACGGCCGCGTCGCGGAACGCGTTGAAGTCGCGCGTCGCCACTTTGACCTTGAGCCTGTTGCTGGGGCCATAGCCCAGCTCTTTCATGATCTGGCGCGCTTGTTCGCGCTGAACGACAGGGTCGCCATAGCTCGGCAGCTTCTTCAGCTCCTCGGTCGGCATGCCCCAGCTGCCTTCGGGCGGCGGCATCATGTTGACTGCAAGTTTGGCTTTGCCGAGCGCCAGGATGTCGATGAATGCCTGCCGGTCGAGGCTCAGCAGCATGGCGCGGCGCAGCTGGGGGCTGTCGAATGGCGGCCGTTCGCGGTTGACCAGCATGTGGGTCGTGACATTGGTCGGCAGCAAGGAACACACGGCGTTGGGCGCGCTCTTCGTCAGGTCCTTGAGCAGCGGCGGGGTTATGTCGGCCGTTTGCGTCAGATCGAACTCTCCGGCCGCGAAGGCGAGAATACGCGTCGAGCGGTTGGGCACGATGCGCCACTCGATCGCGTCGAGATAGGGCCGGTCCTTCATCCAGTAGTCCCCATTGCGCACGAGCCGGATCGATTCGTTGCTCTTGAACTCGACAAACCTGAAGGGTCCGGTACCGATCGGCTTGATGCGCATGTCGCGCGCCGAGACGTGGCAGGGATAGATGGCGGTGTAGCCCGAGGCGAGCATGGCCAGCAGCGAAGGCTGCGGCTGCGACAGGTTGAACGTGACCTCGAAATCGCCGTTGCTTGTCACCTCGGTCAGGTGCTCGTACCAGATGCCGCGTGGGTTGCGGCGCAGATAGTCGGGCTCCTTGCCATTGAGGCGGTTGAACGTGCACTCGACGTCCTTGCCGGTGAACGGCTTGCCGTCATGCCACTTCACGTCGGAACGGAGCTTGAAGGTGAGTTTCGTCTTGCTTGCGTCCCAATCCCAGGTCGTCGCCAGCTCCGGGATGATGGTGTCGAAGCTGTTGTGGGGCTTGGCCGGATCGAAGCGCACGAGGTTGTTGTAGACGGCCATGAACGGCATGACCACGGCGATCGTCGTGTCTTCGTGGGGCGATGCGCTCGGCGGATTGGAGCTGTTGTAGATGCGCAATGTCCCGCCCTGCTTCTGGGCCGCCGCGGGCGCGGCGGCAGCGAGCGCGAATGCCGTCGCGGCCATGACGCCGCGCAGCAGCCTGGGGGCGAGCGAACCCATCTCTTCCTCCATTGTGGCTTCTTGATTTGCGACGCTGGCAAACCCCATGCCGGCACGGATGACCAAGTCTTACAGGAAGTCCGGCCAGAGAAAAGCGACGGTTGGGCGAATTTTGCACCGGAAGCGATCCGCGGCATCCAGCACGGGCATGGCAGGGGCCCGGCACGCGTCGCTCCGCCCGGTGGACTTTGTCGGCGTGAGGCTGTTTGCTTGCCCATGCCTTGCCAATTGGGCGCTCAGTTGCGAGCAGGCCCTTGCTCGCCGAGGAGACGACATGCGCGATATGGTCATGGTGGGCTTCTTGCAGGCGCAGAACTGCTCGAATTTTGCAGGCTCCTGGCGGCATCCCGACGCGCGCAACGATTTTGCTTCGCCCGGCTACTACGCCCACATCGGCCAAGCTCTCGAGGCCGGCAAGTTCCAGCTCGCCTTCTTCGACGACCGGCTCGGCATGCCGGAGTTCCACGGCGGGCGCTACGCCGAGGCCGTGGCGCACGGCATCCGCTGCGTCAAGATGGACCCGATCGCCTGCCTCATGCCGATGGCCATGGCCACCTCGCACCTGGGCCTCGGCGCCACCTACTCGACGACCTACTACCATCCCTTCCACGTGGCACGGCTGTTCCAGACCCTCGACTTGATGACGTGCGGCCGCGCCGCCTGGAACGTGGTCACCTCGATGAACGACGTTGAAGCGCAGAACATGGGGCTCGAGGCGGTCATCGAGCACGATGCGCGCTATGACCGCGCGGACGAGTTCATGGCGGTCGTACAGGGCCATTGGGACACCTGGGCCGATGACGCGCTCATCCTCGACAAGCAGACGGGACGCTTCGCCGACCCCGGCAAGGTGCGCCGTCTCGGTCACGCCGGCCGGCATTTCCGTTCGCGCGGGCCCTTCACCGTGCCGCGCTCGCCGCAGGGCCACCCGGTCATCATCCAGGCCGGGCAGAGCGGGCGCGGGCGCCGCTTCGCCGCGCACTGGGGCGAGCTCATCTTTACCAGCAATCCCAACCTCGAGCCCGCCCGGCGGGCCTACGCGGAACTGAAGGCCGACGCTGCACGTCAGGGCCGCAACCCCGACCACGTGAAGATCGCCACGCTCTGCCACCCGGTGGTGGCGGCAACCACGGCGGAAGCGGAGGACAAGTTCGCGCTCATCGAAACCCTGCCGCTCGAGGTCGACTCCCTGATGCTGCTGTCGGAGAACACCAACTTCGACTTCGGATCGAAGCCTCTCGACGAGCCATTCACCGCCGCTGAGCTCGCGCGCTTCAGCGGAACGCAGTCCGGCCGCGATCGGGTGCTGGCAGCTCTGGGTGGCAGCAGGATGCCGACGCCCCGCGATTTCATCACCATCACCCGGCGCGGCAAGCTGCCGCCGCCCTGGGTGGGCGGCCCCAAGGAAGTGGCCGACATGTTCGAGGAGTGGTTCAAAGCGCCCGCCTGCGACGGCTTCGTGGTGGGCGCGGCCTGCGTGCCCGGCAGCTACGAGGACTTCATCAAGTTCGTGATCCCGGAGCTGCAGCGCCGCGGGTTGTTCCACAAGGAGTACAAGGGCACGACACTGCGCGAGAACCTGGGCCTGCCACGCCCAGTCGTCGCCCGCGCGCAGTGGGAGAGCGAGAGCGCGACATGCAAGAGCTAGCGACGGGCTACGGTCTCATCGAGGCTCCAGTGTGGGATGCGGCCAAGGGGCTCTATTTCAGCGACGTCCTCGGTGGCGGCATCCACCTGCTCGATCGCCAGGACCAGATCTGCCTTGCCGTGCCGAAGCGGCGCGGCGTCGGCGGCATGGCGCTGCACGCCGACGGCGGCCTCGTCGCCGGCGGGCGGGACATTGTGCACGTGAGCCTCGCAAACCATAGCATGAAGCTGCTGTTCGATGGCAAGGCTGCCGACAACGCCGTCGGCTTCAACGACCTCACCACTGATAGAATGGGTCGCATCTGGGTGGGCTCGATCGCCTATGCCATCTTCAAGGGCGAGGCGCCTAAGCCCGGCAACCTCTACCTCATCGACCTCGATGGCGGCGTACGCCAGGTCGCCGACGGCATCCTGCTCAGCAATGGTCTTGGCTTCTCACCCGACGGCCGGCTGCTCTACCACTCCGATGCCGGCCGCGGGCTGGTGCGCATGTACGATGTCCGCGACGACGGTTGGCTCGGTCACTGGCGTGCCTTCGCCGCCATGGGCCCCGACAGCGTGCCGGACGGCCTCAAGGTGGCGGCCGATGGCTCCGTCTGGGTCGCCGATGCGCGCGGCGGCCGGGTGGCGGTGTTCTCGCCCGACGGACGCCACCGCGGCGACCTGGCGGTGCCGCGCCCAATGGTGACGAGCCTCTGCTTCGGCGGCGACGACCTGCGCGACCTCTATGTTGTCACCGGCTCGCGCGGCGGGCCGAGCGAAGCCTGCGGCACCCTCTATCGCCTGCGCAGCGACGTGGCGGGCTTGGCGCTGCCCGCGGCGCAGGTGCGGGCGCGCGCCTGAGGAGAGGGGTAAGGGCCGCGCTCCCTGCACGGACCCATGATCTATTGCTCCGGCTTTGCCGGTCCGGCGTGTGCTTCGCTGCGCGCAAATCTCCCCCGATGTGGGGATGCGCAATCCGCCCGCCAGCGCCCAATTCAGGGCTGCAATCACCGGAGCGAACCCATGAGCGCACGCGCGCACAGAAACGTAGCCCAGAGCCGCAAACACCCAGAGGCCGTCACCTTGGACAACGACTACTGGATCTGGGCAGTCATCTTCACCACCGCAGCACTCACCGCACTCTGCGTGGTCACGATCTTCAGCGTGGCGACCGGTTGACGCGCGTTCTTCAAGAGCGACGTTGTTAGCGCGACACAATCGCCCCCCAGTCGCGATCAGCGGCTTCAGCCTCTCGAGCCCCGTCTGGCGGCCACCACCGCGCGAGCACGATTGCAGAGCCCGGGTGGGCCGCCGACCCACAGCGCTTCACCAGCGCGTAGCCCGCGACCGCCCACCAGCGAGGCCACGACCACTCCGGCCGCAAAAAGCAGCGCCGAAGGCTAGAATGCCGATGTGAAACCGATGCCAGCCAGGATCGAGACGCGCGCGAGCCGCGTCCAGGTGCTGTCTTGGGTCAGGTGACAGCAGCGCGCGCACGCCACCGGCGTTGGCGAGGCCCAACAACGAAAGAATGCCGAACGCAACCCAAGGCTGTAGACCCTCTCCACGCGTTAGACACCGCCAGCGCTCCACCCATGGTGGCGAAGCGCGGCCAACCTTGCCGTTTGCATGGGCACGCCTTGGGTTTTATGTGCGAGACGCCGACACAGCGTTGCTCAGTCTGGGCGCACGTGGCCGGCCAGCCTGGAGTGGGCGCCCGAGCGGCCGGCGCGCGGTGGATGCCCGGGGCGATTGGCCACGGCCGGCTCGCGATCCACCGGCTGATGCATGGGCTCGTGATGATCGACGCATGCCGGCCCAACACCACCGCAAGCCCGAGGTCGGCCGCCACGGTCAACAGGTGCTCCTTCCCTCAGGTACAGACGCAGCGGGCCTCCGAGATCAGAGGCTTGCGCCAGGTGAGCAGCCTGAACGGGCTTGCCAGTAAGGGGTGCATGCTGTAGGCGTCGCGGAGAGGGTTTTCACTGATTGCGTGACGGCGGTTAATGCGGCGATCATTCCTCCTTTGGGGAGTATGGCGGCGCGTTTCTGACCATCCACGTTCACAGGCTTGAACGGCTGCATGCTGGAGGGAACTCCCATGACATCATCGCGTGACCCAACACCGAATGCCTCTATCCTCAATGGCGTATCCGTTCTCGTTGTAGAAGACGCTTGGTTTGTGGCCAAGGCCGTGAAGTCGGCCTTGGAGCAGGTGGGAATGAATGTGCTTGGCCCAACGGCAACCACTGCGGAAGCAAGACGGCTGGTGGCCATGGAGATGCCCAAGGTGGCGCTCATCGACGTGAATCTCAAGCAGGAGATGGCCTTTGACCTGATCGACGACCTACACGGACAAGGGGTCCAGGTGGTCGTGGCGTCGGGCTACGCAGCACCGCCAATAGCCAAGGAAAAGATCGCTGCTTGCTTGCAGAAACCGTTCAGCGGAGCAGAATTGATCCGAACGATCTGCGCAATTGTTGACCGGCTCCACTGAACGCATCGGCTTGTCGGGTGCTTGCAGAGCCCTCGTGCGGGTAGCCCCGGCTTGCAACGAACCCCAGCAGAGGCAAACATGTCGTCGGCGCTGCCGCCAACTTCGCAGGAGATGCGCATGCTCTATCCGCGAGGGATGAAGGTATTGCCTTCTCATTGAGGGCGCCGGCTCGCGGCGAGGGAGATCGCGCAGGGTGATGCCCGGCCAGCCACAGGACGCAAGCGCGCTCCGGTTCGCGCACATCGCGCATGGAACATCGTACAATCTGAGAATGTAGCCTTGTCTGGGCGGATACGCTCCGGCAAAGGCGTCGATGCTGAAAAAGCAGCGCGCGTCGTCTCCTTCTACATTCCTCGTACGGCGATGACGTGATCGCGCAGCACGTGCACTTCCATGTCGGTGTCCCGGAGGATGACCTCCAGTACGTCAGAAATTGAAAGCAATCCGACCAGACGGCGATCCTGCATCACCAGGAGGTGTCGAATGCGATTGGCTTTCATCAACTTGCGGGCCGTGACCATGGCGTCGTCCGGCGTGCACACGATCAGCGCCGTGGACATGAGATCGCCGACCAGCAAGCGCTGAACCTCCTTTCCGCGCTGCGAGAAGGCTCTGATGATATCGCGCTCCGAAAACATTCCCACGATCCGGCCGTCAGCGTCACGAACGGGCATGGCTCCGATGTGATTGGTGGCAAGCAGCGTTGCCGCCGTTTCGATCGTATCTTCCGGCCGGCAGGTGATGATCACCCGCTTAATGGCGGCGAGATAGTCTTTGACCTGCATGATACGTCTCCCCGACGCATGGGCGTCGCGAGCAAGAATAAACGCGTCACCGGCCCCGCCGGCATTCCGCGCGTAACCATGCCTAAATCCTAGCATTTCGCGCTGCATCCGTGTTCAGAAATTTTGGACTGGCGTTCCGACCGTGGTGCAGCGCCAAACCGGCCGTGCCGCCGCCCCTCCGCCGGCGACACGTGATTGAATATCGCGATGGCAACCGCGTCGTTTTGCACCGGAGCCTGGGCATAGCCACGCGCGGCCATCGGCGCGGCTCGTCGTGACCTTATCCGAGGACCTTATCCGGCTGGGATTGGCCTGCTATATAGATCGCGGCCGGTGATTGCGGGAGACGTCGCGGGCGCGCTTGCCGCCGGCCGATACGCCTGCAAGTGGCGCAGGGAACCATGGCTGTTAAAGACATCCTGAAGGCGCACCGCACGTGGGAAGACGGCGCGGGCCTCATGCTGGGTATCATCATTGGACTCAGTCCATGGTTCTACGACGAACCCGTGGTCCCAGCGGTGGTTTTGAACTCCGGCCTGGTCGGTCTGGCGGTGCTCGCCCTCGCCCAGCTCGAACTGGTCCGCCTGCGGCGCTGGGAGGAAATCGCGCAATTGGCCTGCGGCATTTACCTGTCGATATCCCCTTTCATCTTCCAGTATGCGCATCAACATCACCTTCGCCTGTGGCACTGGGCGCTCGGCGCCGCCGTGTCAATTCTCGCCCTGTTCGAACTCTGGCAGGACTGGAACAGGCCTGACATCGCCGGCCGGCGTTAGCTCAAAGGCAATCCTCGCGTGCGCCCAATGGAATGGCATGACATTTCAAGCCGTGGCCATGGTCTGGAACTCAGGCTTGAAGAGCGGCAATGGCTGCACCGTCCAAGGGCCCAAACACCACGGGCGATCGCCGCACCCAATCAATCCGCGCCGTCATCGGCGAGGCCGGCAAGTTTGCTGCCGAGGCGGCTCGCCAGCTCGTAATAGTCCGCGCTGCTGGCAGCCATCGCCGCTGTTGCGCGGCCCGTCCAGCGCACTATCACGCTCCCATCACGCCAGCCAAACCATCTCCCAGTTCAAGTCCCACAATGCCAAGTTCGACGCAGCGCGCTGTCCAGGTGTGCGCAGGCATTTTGCCATTGCTCAAGGCGAACAGGAGCCCAAACGGCCTCACTTGAGTGCCACCGACGTTGACCGCGGCTTCATGACCGAGTGCCACATCGAGCTCGCCGCCACGTCCGACAAGCAACAACGCCAGTGCGGCTCCAACGACGGCGTCGGCCAACACCTCCGCGTTTGCGTCATCGGGCGTCTCATTGTCGGGATCCACCAGCGTCTTGCCAAAGGCTTTCAAGTTGGCTGCCACGTCGCTCAAAGATTCAGGCGTCAAACCTTTGAGACGGCCGGCGTTCAGCTTGACGAGCCGCGTCCAGAGCGGGATGTAGACCCTGGCGCCGACTTCGCCCCAGACGATCGGCTCCAATTGGGCAGCCTTGTCGGCTCCTGCGAACTGCGCCAACAACTCCCTCTCCAGGGCGCACACATCTTCCAGGAGCGATACGGCCGGCGGCTCTTGCGACTGTGGCGGACCTTCAGGCAGGCACGCAATCGCAGCAATGCGCTCCCTGAGCGGCGGGTGGGTATCATAGGGATCCGCCTTGCCATCGGCCAGTTGCGCCTCCAGACGTCGGTGCATGCTATCGGCGATGTGACCGGCGCTTATGAACTCATCGAATCCGTCCGCCAGCGGCGGCAAGAAGCCGGCGTTGAAAACCGGCGCGCATTCGCTGCGCCAATAGTAATCAAATGCCGGCGCAACCTTGTGGACGCGGCACAAGCCGTCCTTCAGCGGCCTCGCTCCCACCGTGCGCGCCGCCAGTGCATCGGCGATGAACTCTTGGCGGCGCGAAACCGCGTGCGTCACGCGCAGGAACATTGTCCCATACCACCGGAACGGGGCTTGCAACCACCCACGATTTCCCAAGGAATTAAGGGTGCGACCGATGGCGGCGCGCGTCTTGTAGATCCATGGACCGATCTTTGTATCGCCACCGTGATAATGTCCAAATTCATGGGCCAGAACCGCGCTGAACTGCGAGCAGGTGAGAATGCGCATGAGCGGAAGGCCGAGACCCATTACCCTGCGGCTGCCGAACCCCATGATGCCACCCCGCTGCATCACCCATGCATTCACGTCCCCCACCAGGTAGACTTCGGCAGGCATGGCTTGCTTGGTCGCGCGCGCAACCGCCTCCAGCGCCTTAAACAGCCTCGGGTGTCGCTCGTTGCGCAACAGCGGACCGGGCGGGCTGAACCTGTCGCGCCGCGGCAGCACCGAGCAAAGGATGGCCAGTGCACCGAGAATGCAAATAATGGCCAGTTTCGGCGTGATCCGCTCCGCCAACACCAATTCAGCATAGGGGACCCACAACAGCCCCAGCACGATGCCTAAGGCCAGGACGTAGAAGCCGATCATCAACACCACGGCAAGAGCCGCCCTGCCAATCATGAACGAAGCATGCATGCGCCCGCCCCCATGGTCTTGGCCTGCTGACTTGGCGCGACTATTAGCCTCTGCAATTGCGGCAGCACCGGCGCCGCCGGCCGGCTGCGCGCTTGTCCTGGCGCGGCGTTGGCCAGAAAAACACAGGTCTTCGGAAGGTCCGTGATAGCCATGTTCCGTGTCCGGCCGTCGCGGCCTGCGCCCTGCTGCGCGGACGTGGGGCTGTGCGGCGGCGCCAAACGTGCCCGGTGGATGCGCGCTTGAACCCGCACGTTCGCCGTGAGGTTCCTCGCCCTGCACACGCTCGGCGCATGGGGGGGAGCGCACGGTCGGGGGGCGGGACCAATGGCGCGGCGACGAGCCCCGTCAGAGCCACAGCACCTTGCGGCGCAGGTCCAGATCTTCCGACAACGCCTTCGAAGGACCGATGTGCGTCACCTGCCCGCGCTCGAGCGCCACGGTGCGATCCGACAGGGCGAGCGCGAGGTCGAGATGGTGATCGACGATCAGGATCGAGACCTCTTCGCGCAGCTTGTCGAAGGCTTCGAACAGCTCCTCGATCACGGCCGGCGCCAGGCCCTCGAA
>Ga0066388_100003104_pt1 | contig 10597 bp, 7 predicted proteins | sample PanSoiMetaGPlot6_FD_64539 | JGI IMG/M metagenome (GOLD analysis project Ga0066388, IMG submission 64539) | Tropical forest soil microbial communities from Panama analyzed to predict greenhouse gas emissions - Panama Soil - Plot 6 (Hybrid Assembly) | ecosystem: Environmental > Terrestrial > Soil... | reverse complement strand
ATCTCCTTGTAGCCACGCAGCGCCGCCTCGACCGCGCCGCGATTTTTGGCGAAGGCCGGCGGGTCGAGCACGATCGTGTCGAAGCGTTCGCCGGCGTCGTCGAAATCGCGCAGCAGGTCGAAGACGTTGGCCACGATGAATTCGATGTTGGTGATGTCGTTGAGCTCTGCATTGCGGTGGGCGCGTTCGATGGCCGGCTCGGAGATGTCCACGGCGGTCACTCTTTCGCAGCCGCCCGCCATATGAAGAGCGAACGAGCCGTGGAAGCTGAAACAATCGAGCCCGCGCCCGCGCGCGTAGCGCATAGCCGCCGCGCGGTTTTCGCGTTGATCGAGGAACGCGCCGGTTTTCTGTCCTTCAAGCAGGTCTATCCGGAATTTGATCCCGTTCTCGGTAATGTAAAGATCGGCGCCCGTTGTAGGGCGAACTGTCAGTTCGCCCTCATCTTCTCCGTCAGCGCCTTTCGAGGCCATGGGCAAACTGACAGTTTGCCCTACGCCGGGATAAAGCGCGCTGTTGATCATCGGCAGCCCTTCGAGTTGGCGAACCTTGGCGTCGTTGCGTTCGACGATCAGGCGCGGATGGAATTCTTCGACGAGCAGCTCGGTCCACATCGTCTTCAGCGCATCCATTCCTCTGGTGAGCGTCTGTAGCGCGAAACAATCGGCGTAACGATCGATGATCAGACCTGGCAGCAGGTCGCCTTCGGCATGGACCAGTCGGTAAGCGTCAGTATCGCTGACCACGCGGTCGCGCCATGCGGCCGCGGCGCGCAGACGCGCCAGCCAGAACCCGCGATCAATCTCGACATCCGCTTTTGAAACTATCCGGAGAGTGATCTCGGACTCTTTGCCATAATGCGCGCGCGCGATGAATCGCCCGCGATGGTCAACGACGCGCACGATCGATCCGCTTTCGGCTTGTGGCTTTTGCGTGACATCGCTGCGGTAAATCCACAGATGGCCTGAGAGAGCGCGCGCCGCCCCTTTCGCCGAGACGACGGCGCCGGACGGCGAGTCAGAGGGACTCAATGAAATTGTTCTTCGACGATCTACCATTCGACCGTCACATTACCGCCCGGCGGCGCGCTTGCGCAACGGCCTCCGGGACAAATCGAATTTAGACGTTGTCGCCGGTGAAGAGGCTCATAACAGCCCGCCTGAGGCGCCAATAGCGGTCCAAGAGCCTCCAGTGATTCGAATGGTAAATGTCATGCAGGTTTTGCTCCAACTCGGCGATCCTGGCCAGGTCTTTTTCATGGAGGTTTTTCCTTTCATCCTCAATCGCGCCGCCCGCAAAAAGCGGGGCCAACTCGCCACTGTTCCATTTCTCCAGCATCCATTCGGTTCCGTATGTGTTGGTCATCGTCAGGAAGAGCCGGGCTGATAGCCGATTGATTGGTGAAGATTGCGGCCCAAGCTCGGGGACGAAATTGAAAATATTCGGAATCACGAGCCCATGAATTTTATAAAAGTAGGCGATGATCTCGATGTACTTCATGGCGGATTTCCGTCTTTCCTCGACGACCAGAGAGACGTTCAGGCCTTTCGGCTCGTGAAAGTGCAGCGCGACCGACTCGACCACGCGCTGAAAGACTCCTTCGGCGGATCCGCCGCAGGATTGATTGAACCGGTAGCACCACTCCAGGTCGTCGTAATAATTACCCACGTTCGGGTCGTAAGGGCAGTCAATCAGCGCTTCACGGCGGAGCAGCGTCAGACAGCCCGGAACCCACTGGCACGGCCCTGATGCGCCTTTCCAATTATCGAATTTGTGTCCGAAGCCGAATAACTCGAAATTCAAAACGCCGTCCTCTATTCGATAGCCGGCGCCGCACAAATGCATAGAGCCGTCAGGCAGGACGACTCTTCCGGTGGCCCCCATAGCTCCCGGATTGGTTTCGAGGCGGTGGAGCAGATGCTCTACTGTACCAGGGAAGACCTCGATGTCGTTGTCAATCAGCATGACGTAGCGGGTCTGCACGCGCCGCATCGCATACGCGCGGCCGCCTGAACAGCCCAGGTTCTCGTCCAGTAAAATCAGCTCGATGAAATCGTAAGACGCGCAGGCCTGCTTGAGCCTCTCCTGGACGTCGGGCCCCGAATTGTTGTCGATGAGCAGAAGCTTGAACGGAATGACTACGTTCTCCTTGAGAGCCTTGATTGCGTTGATCGTTTGTTCGAGACGGTGGTAGGAGAGCATGACAATAGTGATTTCGGGATCGTGACCCCGCGAGAAGAAATCGCGGGGAAGCAGGGACTGACACTCTTTCGCCTCCCGGTTCAATTTTTCCCTGACCAGCCGTGTGTCAAGTTCTTCTTCGCGCTCTACAGGAAAAGTCTGTAAGGCGAATTGGGCGATGGCCGGCTCATTGTGATGGCAGGAATCGCGATAGAAGACCCGTTTGCCCATCATCGCGGCCGCGATCATGACCTGCGCCCGGTCGGTTCTAATCACCTCGTGACGGGAAATGGTCCAAAGCCATTCATCAAGGGTTTCACACGCCACCGAGATGTCGTTATTATCAGCCGGCAAGATGCGATGCGGCGCATTCGCGTCCGCGCGAAAGGCATGCAGCGCCCCGCGTCCCGCGCGCAGGTAAGGACTGTAATCGAAGAAGAAGGCGCAATCGTGCGCGAGATCTGACTTGCACAGCCCTCTGATCTGTTCGTAAGAGACGCGCTCACGGGCGAAGACGAGCGCGCGGGTTTTCGTGAGCGCCTCTCTGACGTTGGCGACCGAGATGTCGAAGGACGACGGCAGCACGACCACCCGTCGGAATTTCTCCTCGACGCGCGGCAGGTGTTCTGACATGTCGTGATCAGGCCGGCGCCAGGCCTCGCCTCCGGCGATCAGAGCCAGATCGCCTCCGGCGCCGGAAAGATTCAAAACGCCGGTCTCTTTGTACTGAAGGCCGCTGAGCAGGCGACGCGCTCCCGCGTAGCTCAGCTGGTCGCCGACGTCGCCATAGACTCTGATGAAAGTGATGTCTGAAGAACCCGCAATGGCGTCCAGCAATTTGGTTTTGCTCTTTTCGATTTCGTTCCTTGTCTCACTAAGCATATCGGATTGCGATCAATGGGCAGGATTAACGGGTTAGGATGAGTAACGCCGCTGCAACCATTCAAGAGTGGCGGGAGTGTAATAGATGGAATTGAGGGATGCAAAGCGATTGACAACGGCGTACCTGGGTCTGGGATCGAACCTGGGTGATCGCGCGGCCAACCTGCTGCGGGCGATTAAGGCGCTCCGCGACGCCGGTCTGCGCATTCATGCCCTGTCGTCAATTTATGAAACCAGGCCGGTTGATTATCTCGACCAGCCCGATTTTTTGAACCTGGCCGTCGCCGTCCGCGCGCCGCGGATCGGGCCGTTTTCACTGCTCAAACTTTGTCTCGATGTGGAGACGCGTCTGGGCCGCGAGCGATTGATTCCGAAAGGCGCGCGCATAATAGACATTGACCTGTTGCTCATTGACGACCTGACGCTGAACGGCGTTCATGACGGAATCGAGCTGACGCTGCCTCACCCCCGATTGCACCTCCGGAGATTCGCGCTCGCGCCGCTCGCCGAGATCGCGCCGGAACTCCGTCACCCGGTCCTCGGCAGGACGATTAAGCAGCTCCTGGACGAATTGGACCATTCGCCCTCGGAGCCGATTTACGCAGGGTGAAGGGTCATTGCAAAGCGCGGGCGTCGGCATATAATTGCAGCCGTGTCGTCGTCATAATAAACAGAAGAGAGCTTTTCGATGAGTCGTCTTGCGGAACCGCAATTCAGCTTAGATCATCCCCAAATTGAATCGGAGTGTCAGTCCTGTCGCCCCTGCTGTCGTAGTGGATGTCGCCCCTGCTGTCGTAGTGGATGTCGTAGAGGATGTCGGATGAGCAGGCCGAAGGGATTTTATGGGGATAGCTCGATTTAAATGTGGAGCGCCAGCCGGAGAGGTTGGCGCTTCAATTGTTTTCAGCGTTTCTTGAGAGGGCGCTTATGGAAATTATTACTAAGGCCGCGCGCATGCGGGTCGTTTCGGGCAAGTTGTGGGAGGAGGGCCGCTCGATAGGTTTTGTTCCCACGATGGGCGCGCTGCATGAAGGCCATCTCAGCATGGTGCGCGACGCCAGCCGGATGGCCGACACGGTTGTTGTTTCAATCTTCGTTGATCCCGCGCAGTTCCGCTCGGGGAAGGAGTTCGAGCAGTTCCCGCGCGACCTGGCCCGCGACGCCGACCAACTGGCGCCGATCGGCGTCGATTACATCTTCGCGCCGAGTTACGACGAAATGTATCCGCCGGGGTTCGCCACCCATGTCGAGGTCGAAGGATTGAGCGACAAACTCGAAGGGCTGTCCCGTCCGGGCTATTTCCGCAGCGTGACCACGGCCTTGACTCTTTTATTCAACATCGTGCACCCGAAGTTCGTCTTCCTCGGTCAACGCGACCCCCAGCAGGTCGTGATCGTTAAAAGACTCGTCCGCGATCTGAGCCTCCCGGTCGAAGTGGTGGTCACGCCGATCGCGCGCGAAGAGGACGGTCTGGCCTGTTCGTCGCGAAACCGCCGACTTTCGCATGAAGAGCGGCTCGCCGCGCCGGCGCTCTATCGCGCGTTGACGATGGCCGCAGAAATGTTCAATGACGGAGAACGCAACCCCTCGCGGATCATCAAGGCCATGCGCAAGCAGATAGAAAGGGAGCCGCTGGCGCGCATTGATTACGTAGCGATCACCGATACTGAGCACCTCGATCCGCTCGATGATTTGACCGACCAGAACGCGCTCGTCTCAGTCGCGGTCTATTTCGACAAGACCAGATTGACGGACAATACGGTGCTGAGTGACAGCAAGTATAAGTCGAAAAACAGCCGTCTGAAGCTGGGGTGATCTGAGCTTCAGGGGTGAAGGAAGGTCTGATTAAACGTTGAATCGAAATTCGATCACGTCGCCGTCCTGCACGACATATTCTTTGCCTTCCAGCCGCATCCATCCTTTCTCTTTCGCGGCGACTTCCGAACCGGCCTCGATCAAGTGGTTGTAGGCGATGACCTGGGCGCGGATGAAACCTCGCTCGATGTCGGAGTGGATCTCTCCGGCGGCTTCGGGCGCCTTCGCGCCTTTGCGAATCGTCCAGGCGCGCGCCTCCTTCTCGCCCGCGGTGAAATAAGAGATCAGGCCGAGTGTGTGATAGGCGCCACGGATCAGTTTGCCCAGGCCGGTCTCCGTCACACCCAGACCGGACAAATATTCCGGGCGCTCTTCAGGCTCCAGGTCCACCAGATCGGCTTCGAGCTGCGCGCTGATGACGACGTAGTCCGCGCCCTCGCTCTCGGCATGCCCGCGGACCTGGCGGATGAAATCCGTTTCGGGCTTGCTCAGATCGGACTCCGAGACGTTGGCGACGTAGATCATCGGCTTCATCGTCAGCAGGAAGAGGTGATAGGCCTTCCCCTTTTCATCGTCGGTCAGCCCGGCCAGCCGCGCCGGTTTGCCGTCATCGAAAGCCGCCTGCAGTTTATCGAGCAGTTCCAGCTCTTCTTTGGCGGTTTTGTCTCCGACCTTGGCCTGCTTGGTCACGCGCTCGCGCCGTTTTTCGACTGTGGCCAGATCGGCCAGGATCAGTTCCAGGTTGAGCGTTTCGATGTCGCGTCGCGGGTTGATCGTCTCCTCGACGTGGACGACGTTCTCGTCTTCAAAACACCGAACGACGTGGACGATCAATTCGGTCTCGCGGATGTGATGCAGGAACTGATTGCCCAGTCCCTCGCCCTGGCTCGCGCCCTTGGCCAATCCGGCGATGTCTACGAACTCGACCGTCGCGTAAACGATCTTGGTGGTCTTGGCGATTTTGGCCAGTGGTTCGAGTCGCGCGTCGGGCAGGTTGACCACGCCGACGTTCGTGCCCGTTGTGCTGAAAGGATAATTGGCGCTCTCGGCGCCGCGCGTCGCGGTGAGCGCGTTGAATAGAGTTGATTTGCCGACGTTCGGCAGACCAACTATGCCTGCGCGTAACATAGCTGATGATTCCTCGATTGATTGATTCGGGAAGTAAACGTCAATTTATCAGCTTGCCAGGAACTGCCGCAACTCCATCTCGCTCGGCAACCCTTCACGCGCGCCGAGTTCGCGGCATTGCAGAGCGGCCACGGCGTTCGCCGCGCGCATCGCCTCTTCGATGCTCATCCCTTTGCACAAACCGTAAATGAATCCGGCGCGGAAAGCGTCCCCCGCGCCAGTCGTGTCGCGGATGACCGGCGGGCGAAAAGCCGGCGAGGCGATGAATTGATTCTCGACATACGCCAGCGCGCCGCGCGCGCCCTGTGTCATCGCCACCAGGTAGCAGCCATAACGCTCATTCAATTCCTTGAGCGCCTGCTGCTCGTCCATCGTCCGGGTGAGCTCATTCGCCAGCCCCTGCGAAGTGATCAGACAATCAACCATCGGCAAGAGGTCGTCAATCCCCGGATAAGCCGTGTCCAGGTCTATCGTCACCGGCATTCCCGCTTCGTGCGCCCATCGCGCCGCCTGCATCGCCGCTCCGGTGTCGAAGCCGTCAATGTGCAAAACGCGCGCGCGCGCGATCATCTCGCGCTTCAACTCTCCGGGAGCGATGCGCGTGCCGTCGTCGTGATACCAGAGGATGGTCCGTTCGCCCGAAAATTGTTCGATGATGATCACGGCCCCTTGAGTTTTGGCGCCCATCGCGATCATCACGCCGCTGCAATCGACACCCTCTTTCTGCAACGATTCGATCAGCATCCGGCCTTCGTTATCATAGCCGACTTTGCCGATGTAACTGGCGCGCAATCCCAGGCGCCGCGCTCCGACCATCGCGGACGAGACCTGCCCTCCGGACATCTGTCGGTGATCGGTCAAACGAACTTTGGAATTGAAGGAAGGGAAGCGCGGGATCGTCACCAGATGATCTACCGCGTTGAGGCCGAAGCCGACAACATCAAACTCTCTGTCGCTAGGGAGTGTGAAGGAGAAATTCATAGCGCGGGGATTATGAATGATCACCGCCGCGCCGCCAAGACTCGCAGTTGTTTCAGTTAGCAGACAGAAAAATGTTAGACAGAAAAATGAAGAATGGGACTGGTCTTCTGCATTTTTCTGTCTAACATTTTTCTGTCTGGTCGGTCTCGGCGCCCGAAACGACGGATGGAACTGGGCGCCTCCATAGCGCGTATTTCGTTTTATAATTTGCGCAGTGTTTAACGTTTGCTAAAAGCCAACGCGGTCGGCGCCGAATTAACCTGATACGCGGTAATCGTATGGAACTCATCATCAATGACCTGCCGGAACACGGCGTCGTGATTCACGGGCCGGAAAGCCCGGCCTTCAGGGAGAGACTCCTGACGCTCATGGCGCGCTCCGCTGTCCCTCTGGTGATCGATGACGACGCGCTGGGTTACTCCTTCATCGTCGAGAACCAGTCGCCGCAAGACATCATCAAACTATCATTAACCTTTGGCCCCTATCCACGAGAAAGCAGGACGCCCTTTTCCCAGGGGGGCGGGATTTCCAACAATCTGGGGCTCATCACCGGGTCGAGTATTCGGATTCCACCCGGCGGGCAATGTCCATGGAACTTCCTGTACGGCTATGGGTTCCTGGCGAGGAAGATCGATTCCCCTACAGGAGGGGGCCGCCGGAGAGAGAATCGAGATCATGTGAAGAAGCGACTCGCAGCAGGCGACAAGTGGTCGGTTGATATTGACTATGTGATATTTGGCGACGGCGTCTTCGTCGGCCCGGACAATCACATGCAGTTCGACCAGATCGAAGCGAGTAACAGAGCCTCGAGGGATATAATCGCCGAGTTGAATAGAAAGCTCGACGCAGGCGAGGATTTCTTCGCGTACGTCGGGCAGTGCGCCTCGATCACCGGGGAGCAAATCTATGAGCCAAGCCCGGAACTCTTACAGACATGGGGGAAAAAAAGCGCGGCCGGGTTTGTCGCCGGATTCTGGCAGCTGTGCGGCAAGAAGAGGACCGTCGAGTGGATCCGGGAGAGAGCCAAATCTCAGATTCCCCTGGTCAGACGATAGGGAATGCCTGCCGCCTATTGATGCGAGGAATTGATGCGTCACCTCTTACTGATTTTTCTGCTTCTGTTCGGCGCCTCATCGGCCGGGACTCAATCGGCGCCACAATACGACCTGGTCATTTACGGTGGCACTGCCGCGGCGGTCACGGCGGCTGTACAGGCGAGTAGGATGGGCAAAACGGTCGTCATCATCTCGCCGGACAAGCATCTGGGCGGCCTCTCCAGCGGCGGTCTGGGATTCACTGACACTGGCGACAAAGCGGTCATCGGCGGTCTGGCGCGCGAGTTTTACCATCGCGTCTGGAAGCTTTATGACCAGCCCACGGCCTGGAAGTGGGAGAAGCGCGAAGAATATGGCAATAAGGGGCAGGGCACACCGGCGATCGACGGCGAGCAGCGCACGATGTGGATCTTCGAGCCGCACGTCGCCGAGGAGGTTTTTGAAGAGCTGATCAGGGAATACAAGATCCCCGTCCATCGCAACGAATGGCTCGACCGCAAGAATGGCGTGAAGAAGGACGGCGCCCGCATCACCTCGATCACGACGCTCAGCGGCAAACGTTACGCCGGCAAAATGTTCATCGACGCGACCTACGAGGGCGACTTGATGGCGGCGGCGGGCGTGGATTACCACGTAGGCCGTGAAGCCAACAGCGTGTACGGCGAGAAATGGAACGGTGTCCAGACGGGCGTTTTGCATCACCCCCATCATTTCGGCGCGGTGAAAGAGAAGATCAACCCATATGTCGTTCCCGGCGATCCCAGGAGCGGCCTGTTACCGCGCATCAGCGCCGAGCCGCCGGGCGAATACGGCCATGGCGACAAGAAAGTGCAGGCATATTGCTTCCGCATGTGCATGACCGATCATCCCGACAATCGGGTCCCATTTCCCAAACCTGCCGGTTATGATCCAAAACAATATGAACTGCTCGTTCGGATCTTCGACGCCGGCTGGCGCGAGACATTTCAGAAATTCGACCGCATCCCCAATCGCAAGACCGACACCAACAATCACGGGCCGATGAGCACGGACAACATCGGTTACAGCTACGATTACCCGGAGGCGTCCTATGAACGACGCCGAGAGATCATCCGTGAGCATGAGACTTATCAGAAAGGCTGGCTCTATTTCATCGCCAACGACCCGCGTGTGCCTGAGGATGTGCGGACGGAGATGCGCCGATGGGGACTGGCCAGGGATGAATTCAAGGACAACGGCAATTGGCCGCATCAGATCTATGTTCGTGAAGCGCGGCGCATGATCGGTTCGTACGTAATGACCGAACACGAATTGCTCAAACGGCGACCCACGCCTGATTCAGTTGGGATGGGTTCGTATGGCATCGATTCGCACAACATCCAGCGTTACATCACGCCGGAGGGCTATGTGCAGAACGAAGGCGACATCGGCGTCTCGACCAACGGACCGTATCAAATCGCCTACGGCTCGCTCACGCCGAAAAGAGGGCAGGCCGACAACCTGCTCGTGCCGGTGTGTGTCTCCAGTTCGCACATCGCCTTCGGCAGCATCCGTATGGAGCCGGTCTTCATGATCCTGGGACAGTCCTCAGCTACAGCCGCAATTCTGGCGATTGACGACGGATTGGCTGTGCAAGATGTGCCTTATCCCAAGCTGCGCGAGCGTTTATTGAAGGATGGGCAAATCCTAGAATCGGCGGCGCGGTAATGGGGACTAAATCGGGCAACAAACATTCGGACATTCAACCGCAGAGGTAACAGAGGTATGCGGAGAAAGAACCGTATTAACTCTGCTCTGCGTACCTCTACGACCTCTGCGGTTGAATGATCTGTACCCATCACTATTCAGTGATTTAGAACTCCAGCCGCAAACTCATCTGCAAATTGCGACTGTTTTTCGCCCCCCGGATGGTGCCGGCGGTCGGGACGTCCACGTTGTTTTCCGGCAGATTGAAGTTCGGATGATTGGGCAAATTGAAGGCCTCCACCCGGTACTGAATCGAACGCGACTCGCCGAAGCGGAAGCGCCGCGAGAGCGAAGTGTTGATAATGATCGTGCCGGGGCCGTCCAGAATGTTGCGGCCGGAGTTGCCAAACCGGTACGAACCGGTCGGGACGACGACAAAAGCGTTGCGGTCGAACCAGCGATCTACGGTCGGTTTGTCCACCGTGCCTTTGGCGATGCGGTCGGGACGCGTCGCTTCGCCGTTGGCGAAATTTACGGTGGCGACGCGCGGGGTGAAGGGCTGCCCGCTGTATATCGTGCTGGTTCCGGCCAATTGCCAGTCTCGTCCGAGCCAGTGTTTCGTTAATTGTGGCGCCCAGATGAAGCTTCCAGCAAAAGTATGGCCGATGTCGAAATCGGAGCGTCCGCGTTCGAGTTTCAGATTGCGCGAGTCCTGCGCCTGCGAGAAGTTGAATGCAATAGTGCCGCCGGTGTTGGACGATTCGTCAATTGATTTCGCCCAGGTGTAAGAGCCGCGCAGGAAAAGCTGATTTGACAACCGCCGCCGCACCGTCAACTGGCCGGAGTGGTAAATCGAATTCGAGCCGTCGTTGATGATCTGAATCGAAGAG
>Ga0066388_100003103_pt1 | contig 10598 bp, 9 predicted proteins | sample PanSoiMetaGPlot6_FD_64539 | JGI IMG/M metagenome (GOLD analysis project Ga0066388, IMG submission 64539) | Tropical forest soil microbial communities from Panama analyzed to predict greenhouse gas emissions - Panama Soil - Plot 6 (Hybrid Assembly) | ecosystem: Environmental > Terrestrial > Soil... | reverse complement strand
CGCTCGAGCCGGAGCCACGCGCTGTCGGCCGCCGACGGCCCACCCGATCCCAGCTCGGTCTCCGGGAGCGGGTCGGCGCGCCGCCGCTCCTCGCGCCGGACGAGGTCGACGGCGCGGCGATGGACGAGCGTGAGGATCCACGTGCTCGCCTTCGCCCGCTCGGGCAGGAGGCCGGCGGCGGAGCGCCACACGGCCAGGAACGCGTCCTGAACCGCGTCCTGCGCCAACGCGTCGTCTCGCAGGATGCGCAGCGCGAGCCCGTAGGCGACGCCGCCGTAGCGGTCGTACAGCTCGGCCAGTGCGAGGTCGTCCGAGCGCGCCACGAGGGCGAGCAGCTCCTGGTCGGTTGCCTGCCCGGGCGGCCGCCCATGAGCTTCACGGCCCACGTCGGCCGAACCTACCACCGCCGCTTCGGGAGGCGAAACGCCGGCGAGCGTGCTCATGCCGGCTCCGACTGGATGATCGGTCTGGTCGTGGGCTGGTCGCTTCCCCCGGCGGGCTCGACCGTGACCGCCACCGCCGACCCGGAGGGAACGCCGCGGGCGAGCGGCACGGCGACGCAGCCCTGGCCGCCCTGGAACTGTCCGGCGCGCGCGGCCTTACCACCCGTGATGACCCACGCCTCGTACGTCTTGCCGGCCGGCGCCCGCCCGATCCCGCACGTGAACAGGACGGCACCGCCCGAGTCAGCGACGGCGAGGTTCCCCTGGGCGCCCTTCAGCGTGACCGTTGTGAAGGTCTTGTTCGCGTTCCTCTGGTCGTCGAGCGAGTTGTGGAGCGAGACGTTCCAGATCGCGAGCGCGAGCGCCGCCGCAACCGCCGCGGCGGCGACGGCGCCCAGGCCCCAGGTGCGGCGGCCGGCGCTGTGGATCGGCACTACGTTGGGGCGCTCCGCGCGGGCGGTCTCGAGAATGCGGCTGCGGAGTGCGGCAGGAGGCGGTGCCGTCTCCGGGACGTAGGCGAGCGCGGCCGCGGCATCGCGGAGCTCAGCCAGCTGCGCGGCGCATCGCTCGCAGGTCGCCAGATGTTCCTCGAAGGCGGCTCGGTCGTCGTCGTCGAGCGCGTTCAAGGCGTACGCGGCGACGAGCTCGTGCAGGTCGGCTTCTTCGGGCATGCGAGGTGGCGCCATGAGCGTACCGGGGAGATTCGTCCAAGCGGTCAGGGCGGTTCGGCCGCGACGGGGCGGCCTGCGAGCCCGGCCTCGCGGAGCACCTCCGCCAGTGTCGGCGAGCCTACCTCGCGCAGGCTGTACGTCACGCGTACCGCCGGCTTCGAGATGCCCATCAGGCGGCGCAGGTCGATCGGCGTGCCGATGAGGACGACGTCGGCGTCGGCGCGCTCGATCGTCTCGCGCAGTTCGGCGACCTGCGCATCGCCGTAGCCCATGGCCGGCAGCACGGGCCCGATCGACGGGTACGTCTCGAACGTGCGCGCGATCGACCCGACCGCGAACGGCCGCGGGTCGACGAGCTCGGCGCCGTGCTCGCGCGCGGCGACGGTGGCCGCCCCGAAGGCCATGCCGCCGTGCGTCAGCGTCGGGCCGTCCTCGATCGCCAGCACGCGGCGGCCGGCGAGCTCGGCGCCGCCCTCGAGCTCAATCGGCGACTCGGCGCGCAGGATGACCGCGGCCGGGCTCGTCGCGCGAATCGTTGCCTCGACCTGCTCGACCGCACCGGGTGGCGCCGTGTCGACCTTGTTCACGACGACGACGTCGGCAAGGCGCAGGTTCGTCTCGCCCGGGTGGTAGCGAAGCTCGTCCCCGGCGCGGTGCGGGTCGGCCACCACGATCAGGAGGTTCGGGGTCAGGAACGAGGTGTCGTTGTTGCCGCCGTCCCAGAGCAGGACGTCGCACTCCTCCTCGGCGCGGGCGAGGATGGCGGCATAGTCGACGCCGGCATAGACGACGGTGCCCTCGGCGATGTGCGGCTCGTATTCCTCGCGCTCCTCGATGGTGGTCTCCGCGACCTGGAGGTCGGCGTAGGCGGCGAAGCGCTGGACGGCCTGGCGAGCGAGGTCGCCGTACGGCATCGGGTGGCGGATGACCGCGACCCGGCTGCCGGAGTCGCGGAGCAGCGCGGCCACGCGCCTCGTCGTCGGGCTCTTGCCCGCGCCGGTGCGCACCGCGCACACGGCCACCACGGGCTTCTGCGAGGTCAGCATCGTCTCGCGTGGCGAGAGCAGTCGGTAGCCGGCGCCGGCCGCGAGCGCGCGCGAGGCCAGGTGCCCGATGTGCTCGTACGTCACGTCGGAGTAGGAGAAGACGACCTCGTCGACCGCGTAGCGCCGGACGAGCCGTTCGAGCTCTGCCTCGGGCTCGATCGGGATCCCGTCGGGATAGCGGGCGCCGGCGAGCGACGCCGGGTAGACGCGGCCCTCGATGTTCGGAATCTGCGTCGCGGTGAACGCGACGACCTCCACGTCGGCGCGGTCGCGGAAGACGACGTTGAAGTTGTGGAAGTCGCGGCCGGCGGCGCCGGCAATGAGCACCCGCGTTGCCGTCACGCGCGCGAAGCGTACGCGGGTAGAGTCGCGCCGTGGCGCGGTTCCCCGCGGTGATGAACCAGCAGGTTGCAAACGAGTTCGCTGCCTCGCAGCAGTACGTGGCCATCGCCGTGTACTACGACTCGGAGACACTGCCGCTGCTTGCCGCGCACTTCTACCGCCAGGCGGTCGAGGAGCGGAACCACGCGATGATGCTCGTCCAGTATCTGCTCGACGCCGACCACGAGGTCGCGATCCCTGGCGTCAAGGCGCCGAAGGCGTCCTTCGCCGACGCCGCCGCGCCGGTCGCGCTCGCGCTCGAGCAGGAGAAGCGGGTCACCGAGCAGATCTCGGCGCTCGTCGCGCTGGCGCGGGAGGAGGGCGAGCTCGTGGGCGAGCAGTTCCTGCACTGGTTCCTGCAGGAGCAGCGGGAGGAGGTCTCGAGCATGAGCGACCTGCTCTCGGTCGTGCGGCGGGCGGGCGACAACCTCCTGCTCGTCGAGGACTTCCTGTCGCGGAACCAGGTCGGCGATGCCGGCGCGGTGGACGTGGCTGCTCCGCCGGCGGCCGGCGGCGCGCTCTAGACCGACCGCGGCCTCTACCGCGTCCCCGGCGCTGTGAGCGCGATCGTGCGCGTCGCTGCGACCGTCACGCCCGGCACCTGCTCGTAGCTCACTCGCGCCTGCGCCGAGAGACGCCTGGCGCGGGCGAGGGCCTGGAACCCGCGGGTCGAGAGGGGGATTGCGACCGCTCGTGTGCTTCCCGCCGGGATGGAGAAGCGCTTGGCTCCGAGCTTCCCGGGCCCTCGTGCGGTGAGGGTCACCGTTCCGCGGCAGCGCGCGGGGGCGCCGCAGCGCAGGGTGAGCGTCGCCAGCCGGCCCGGCGTGACGGCGACCAACCGCGAGACGATGGTGGTCGTCGCCAGCGGCCCGAAGCCGACGACGGCGACGGGTGTCAGCCTGCGCGCAGCAGGGTCTCCGCTACCAAGTCCGGTGTTGACTTGCGACCCGTCGCCGAGTTGGCCCACGCCCGACACGCCCCAGCACTTCACGCCGCCGTCGTGCAGCACGGCGCACGTGTGGAAGACGCCGGCCGAGATCGCGGTCACGCCGCTGCTCAGACCGGCCACCCCGACTGGCGACAGACGGTCGACCGTGGTCCCGTCCCCCACCTGCCCGAAGTCGTTCTCGCCCCAGCACTTCACGCCACCCGCGGAGAGGAGCGCGCATGCGTGCCCGCCCCAGGCCGAGACAGCGGTGACGCCGCTGGTCAATCCGACGACGTCGACAGGCGTCGCGCGGTCGACGGTCGTCCCGTCACCGACCTGGCCGCGGTCGTTCCGCCCCCAGCACTTCACGCCCCCGGCGCTCGTGAGCGCACAGGCGTGGGTGACGGCGACGATGCCACTCCCCGGAGCGAAGACGTCGACCGGCGTCAGCCCGTAGGAGCCGCCCCAGCACTTGACCGCGCCGGCGGTCGTGACCGCGCAGCCCACGGTGAGGGCGGTCACACCGCTGCCCAGGCCGACGACGTCGACGGGCGCCGAACGGTTCGTGGTCGTTCCGTCGCCGAGCGCGCCGGAGGTGTTCGATCCCCAGCACTTGACTGCGCCGGCCGTCGTGAGCGCGCAGCTGCTGTCGACGCTGGCCGCGACCGCTTTCACGCCGCTGCTCAGACCGACGACGTCGACCGGTGCAAGCCGGCGCAGGGTCGTCCCGTCGCCGAGCTCGCCAGAGTCCGCCATTCCCCAGCACTTGACGCCACCTGCAGACATCAGCGCGCATGTATGCCGGTCGCCGCCGGCCAGCGCGGCCACTCCCGTCGCAAGGCCGGAGACGTCGACCGGGACGGAGCTGGCAACGAGGCCCTGTTGCCCGGTGCCGAGCTGATCCTCGCCGTTGTAGCCCCAGCACTTGACCCCGCCGGCCCTCGTGAGCGCGCAGCTCCCCTCGGCTCCGGCGACGACGGTCGTGGCAAGTGTGGGGCGGAGCGGCGACGTGGCGCCCCCGAGCGCCGAATCGGCAGCCGCGACGACCGCCACCACCAGCACGGCACGCATCAACAGCGATCCGCCGCTCTGCCGCTGCATCGGCGACCTTCCTTCACATCGGGCGAGACGCTCCCACCGCGCCTCGCGTGACGTCATCGTGTCACGAAAGCGCGGCGCTGTCCGCTACGCGAGCGCCAGGCTCTCGCGAATCCGGTCGTCGAGCGCCGCCATCTCCACGCGCGACCCGGTCAGGTCCTCGAGCATCGCGTCCGCCGTGCGTGCCTGCCCCTCGGACCACAGCTCGCGCAGCAAGGCGCCGGCGTCGCGCCGGGTGAACCACGCGTTGCCGAACTCGGTGCGCAGGAAATCGCGCAGCTGAGCCTCGAAGCCCCACGAGCGCAGGTACTCCGTCACGTAGAAGCCGGCGTCGATGTCCGCGAGGTAGCTGGCTCGGCTCGGCTCGATCTTCAGCGCCTCGCCCAGCAGCTCGACGTAGCGGCCGCGCATCGTCTCCGGGTCGTCGGCGCGGTGGAACTCGAGCTCGTACAGCAGCTTCGCCGAGTAGCGCCGGGCGAAGAACAGCTCGATGACGCCCCCCTCGGCGGCGAGCTGGCGCGGCCGGCCGACGTCGAGGCGGCGCTCGAGCCAGGCCGGCTCGCGCACGAGGCCCTCGAAGAGCGACGCCCAGCCCTCGGTCACGGCCGAGTCGCCCATGCGCCGCGCCTCGACGCTCAGCGCGCCGTCGGTGTTCGCGTAGTGCTCCGTGTGCCCGGCCTCGTGAAACAGGGCCCGCCAGTCGTCGATCCCACCGTTCGGCTGGATGACGAGCATGACCCGCTCCGGCACTTCGATCGGCGCGCAGAAGGCGCGCGGCGACTTCAGCGGCCGCTGCTCGACGTCCAGATGGACGTTCGCCTGCGCCGCGAGGTCGACACCCAGGTCGGCGAGCGTGGCCTCGAGGGCGGGGAGCATGCGGTCGGCCGGGAAGGCGTCGTCCCAGTCGTCCGCCCGCAGCAGCCGCGGAATGTCCCACGCGCCGGCCTCGTCGAGGCCGACGCCCGCGCGCCGGCGCAGCAACCGGTCCGCGCCGTCGATCCAGGCGCGCTCGGTCGACTCCAGGAGCTCGCGGCAATCGTCAGCCAGTGCCTCGAGGTCGAAGCCGATGCGCTCGTGGAGCGACACGTAGTCGCCAGCCCCCAGCTCGGGCACCGCCGCGTGATAGGCCCGCGCGGCCGTGAGCAGTATCGGGTTCAGGTGCTCCTCGCGCAGCGCGGCGCCCGCCTCGTAGAGGCGCTGCCGACGACCGCGGTCGCGCTCGCGGGCTACGGACGGCTGGATCATTCGGAACGGGATGCGCTCCCCGTCGACCTCCGCGACGAGCTCGGCCTCCAGGGCGGCCACGCGTTCGAGCTCTGCCTTCGTCACGTCGGTGAGGTAGTTCTCCGCGGCCCAGCGGAAGAGCCAGCGCGTCCGCTCGTCCTCGGCCGCCGCCCCGACCGCGCGCACGCGATCGAGCTCGACCAGGGCGCGGTGGCGGTCGTAGATCGGCTCGAGCTCGAGCGCGGCCTTGTGTCCCGCGTAGTGGAGGTACCACTCCTCCATCAGCTCGGCCTCGAGGCGGTCGGCCTCGCTCCGGTAGGCGTCCAGATCAGCGGGAGCGACGGCCAAAGGCGACCGTAGGATAGCCCGGTGCGCGAGGTCACCCTGAAGACGTCCCGGCGGACGCAGGTGCTCGACATCACCGAGCAGGTGAAGGCCGTGGTCGAGGACGCAGACGGTTCGGCGGTGCTCGTCTACGTCCCCCACACCACGGCCGGCGTGACCATCAACGAGCACGCCGACCCGGCCGTCGCGCGCGACTTCGAGCGCGCGCTCGAGCGCATCGTCGGCGACGACTGGGGCTGGGAGCACGTCGAGGCCGGGGAGGAGAACGCGCCGTCGCACGTCCGGGCGCTGCTCGCCGGGCCGCAGGTCGTCATCCCGCTCCGCGACGGACAGCTCGCGCTCGGCACCTGGCAGGGCATTTTCTTCTGCGAGTTCGACGGCCCCCGCACCCGCCAGGTCTATGTGACCCCGCTGCAGTGATCGACGTCACCTCGCTGACCAAGCGGTTCGGCGAGACGCTGGCGGTCGACGACCTCTCCTTCCGCGTCGAGCCGGCCCGGGTCACGGGCTTCCTCGGCCCGAACGGCGCCGGGAAGACGACGACCATGCGCGCCGTCCTCGGCCTCGTCCGCCCGACGTCCGGGTCGGCGACCGTGCTCGGCCGGCGCTTCCGCGACCTCGACGAGCCCGCGCACCGCGTCGGGGCAGTGCTGGAGGCGACCTCGTTCCATCCGGGCCGGTCGGGTCGCAACCACCTCCGGGTGATCGCCACCGAGGCCGGCATCCCGTTCGCGCGCGTAGAGGACGTGCTCGCGCTCGTCGAGCTGCAGGACGCGGCGCGGCGGCGCACGGGCGGCTACTCGCTCGGGATGCGCCAGCGGCTGGCGCTGGCGGCCGCGCTGCTCGGCGACCCCGAGGTGCTCGTGCTGGACGAGCCGGCGAACGGCCTCGATCCCGCCGGCGTGCGCTGGCTCCGCGACATGCTGCGCACTCTCGCCGAGCGCGGGCGCACGATCCTCGTCTCGAGCCACATCCTGTCGGAGGTCGAGATGATCGCGGACGAGATCGTGATCATCCACCACGGCCGCTTCGTCGCCAGCGGCACGACGCAGGAGCTGGTCGCGCGCGCGTCGGGCGGCGTGCGCGTGCGCAGCCCCGACGCCGCGGCGCTGCGCGAGCTGCTCGCCGCGGGTGGGGCAGAGGTGGCAGAAACGGACGGCACGCTGGTCGTCACCGGCATGCCGCAGGACGCGGTCGGCGAGCTCGCCGCCGCCAACGGGATCGTCCTGCACGAGCTGGCCGCGGAGCGGGCGTCGCTCGAGCAGGCGTTCTTCGAGCTCACGGAGGGCACACCGTGAGGCTGCTGCGCGCGGAGCTGCTGAAGCTGCGGACGACGCCGCGCACGGTCGTCGGGCTCATCCTGCCGCTGCTCGCCATCGTCGTGCTCGGCGTCGTCGGCAACATCACCGGCTCGCACGACGCGAGCACCGTGGTCGGCGACATCCTCGACGTCACAGGGTTCGCGAACGTGATCGCGCTCGTCCTCGGCGTCCTGATCGTGACCTGGGAGTTCCGGCACAACACGATCGCGGGGACGTTCATGGTCGAGCCGCGGCGCGAGCGCGTGATCGCCGCCAAGACGGCGGCGGCCGTCCTGATGGGCGCCGTGCTCGGCGTCATCTCGATCGGACTGGCGCTGACGATGACGTACATCTGGATCGGCGGCGATCCGGGCGTCTCGTTCGACGTCTGGGGCCGCGCCGCGCGCGTGGTGGTCGTCGTGGGTCTGTCCGGCGCGATCGGCGTCGGTCTGGGGGCGATCATCCGCGGGCAGGCGCTCGCGATCGTGCTCTCCTTCATCTGGTTCCTGATCATCGAGCCGCTCATCGTCGGCCTCTACGACACGGTCGGGCGCTACCTCCCCGGCCAGGTGCTCGACCGGCTCTCGGGGCACGTGGGCGATCATCCTGAGGTCGGGATCGGCGCGGCAGTAGCGCTGTCGCTCGCGTACACGATCGGCATCGTCCTGGTGGGCACCGTCTTCACCGTCCGGCGCGACGTCACCTAGTCTGGCCGCATGGCGGCCCCGGTCTCGGTCGACGAAGAGGTGGAGCTCCGCATCGACTCGCTTGCGTACGGCGGCAACGGGGTCGCCCGCGCGAATGGATTCGTCGTCTTCGTGCGCCGGGGCCTACCCGGCGACCTCGTGCGCGCGCGTGTAACCAAGGTGAAGCGCAACCACGCCGAGGCGACCGCGGTCGACGTCCTCGAGCCGGGGCCGGCCCGGGTCGACGCGCCGTGCGCCCACTATCCCGCCTGCGGCGGCTGCCGGTTCCAGGACTTCGCCTACGCGGCGCAGCTCGACGCGAAGGAGGCCCAGGTCCGCGACGCGCTCACCCGCATCGCCGGCGTCGCCGAGCCTCCCCTCGAGCCAATCCTCCCGGCCGAGTCGCCGTTCTTCTACCGCAACAAGATGGAGTACTCGTTCACGCGCAGCGAGGACGGGCCCGTCTCCGGCCTGCACTGCGCCGGCCGCTGGGACGAGGTGCTGGACATCGACCGGTGCTGGCTGACCACCGACCTCGGCAACGAGCTCCGTGAGACCGTGGATGCCTGGGCGCGCGAGGAGCGGCTCGAGGCCTACGACCAGGCCGACGGCACCGGCTACCTGCGGCACCTGGTCGTCCGAGAGGGGCGGAACACCGGGCAGGCACTCGTCCAGCTCGTGACCGCGAAGGGGGAGCGCTTCGAGCGCGACCACTTCGTCGAGACGCTGCAGCGCTTCCCGCAGGTGCGCTCGATCCACTGGTCGGTGAACGAGACGCCGGCCGAGGTCACGAACCTGCCGACCGAGCTGCTCTGGGGCGACGAGGCGATCGAAGAGGAGCTGTGCGGCCTGCGCTTCCGCGTGCGGCCGAACGCCTTCCTGCAGACGAACACAGCGATGGCGGAGGAGCTCTACCGGCTCGCGGGCGAAGCGGCCGGCCTCTCCGGCAGCGAGACGCTCTGGGACCTGTACTGCGGGATCGGCACCATCGGGCTCACGCTCGCGACGAAGGCGCTGACGGTGTGGGGAGTGGACATCACCGAGGAGTCGATCGCATGCGCGCTCGAGAACGCCGACCTGAACGGCGTCACGAATGCCGCCTTCTTCGCCGGCAACGTCGGCCAGGTGCTCGAGGAGCTCCGTGAGCGGGCGGGCGACCCCGACGTCGCGATCGTCGACCCGCCGCGGGCGGGTCTTGCCGGCAAGGCGCTCAAGCGGGTCGGCGAGGTCGGGGCGCCGCGACTCGTGTACGTGTCGTGCAACCCGACGACGCTCGCGGGCGACATCAAGACGCTCGCCTCGCAATGGGGCTACCGGCTCGAGTCCGCGCGGCCGGTGGACATGTTCCCGCACACGCCGCACGTCGAGACCGTGGCGCTGCTCACGCGCGAGCCCTAGTTTTGCGGCCGCGCATGCGATAAGAAACGCGTCTGAGGGTCAGGAGGGTTCTGCTGCTTGCACTGCTGCCGGTCGCGGCAGGGGCGGCGCTCGCCGCCGGGTCGAGCGGTCGCGCAGCGCGAGGCGCCGACGGCGGCACCTTCCGCGTGATCTCGAAAGTGGACGAGCTCGACTATGTCGACCCTGCCCTCGCCTACGCCACGACGTCGTGGGCGTTGCTCGGGGCGAGCTGCGCTCAGCTCTTGAATTACCCTGACCGGCAGAGGAAGCAGTTCGATCCCTTGCCCGAGGTCGCCGCAGGCCCGCCGCTGTCGTCGAACAACGCGAGGACGTTCACCTTCACGTTGCGTCGCGGCTTCCGGTTCAGTGACGGGACGCCGGTGCAGGCGAGCGCGTACGCTCGCGCGATCAATCGCGTGCTCGCCCTCGGGCCAGATGGAGCCTTGGCGGCGTACCCGTACATGAGCGACATCGTGGGAGCCGACGCCGTGGCGAAGGGCGAGCGGCCCAGCGCCTCCGGCGTGACGGCCGACGGCTACCGCCTCGTGGTCCGACTCAAGCAGTCGGCGCCGGACTTCCCTGCCCGGACGGCGATGCCGTTCTTCTGCCCGGTGCCGCCGAAAACCCCCGTCTCCCCGGAGGGCCTCGGCACCGTGCCGGGGTCCGGCCCGTACTACGTCTCCGATTACGTGCCAGGAAAGAGCGCGGTGCTCAAACAGAATCCGTACTACCGCGGCGGGCGACCCCACCACGTCGAGAGCTTCGTCGTCGACGTCGAGCCGATCTCTGACCAGGACGTGCTCGGCAAAGTCGAGCGCAACGAGGCCGACTGGGGCATGGCCGCGCCGCCCTTCTACTACGACCCTTCGCTCGGACTCGTGAAAAAGTACGGCATCAACAAGACGCGGCTGTTCGTCACGGCAGGTCTTGCGATGCGCGCCTTCTCGTTCAACATGTCGCGCCCGTTGTTTCGCAACAACCTCGCGCTCCGGCGAGCGGTCAACTTCGCCGTGGACCGGCCGGCGCTCATCAACCAGCCCTTCACGCCTCGCGGGGTTCCCACCGACCAGTACCTGC
>Ga0066388_100003102_pt1 | contig 10598 bp, 5 predicted proteins | sample PanSoiMetaGPlot6_FD_64539 | JGI IMG/M metagenome (GOLD analysis project Ga0066388, IMG submission 64539) | Tropical forest soil microbial communities from Panama analyzed to predict greenhouse gas emissions - Panama Soil - Plot 6 (Hybrid Assembly) | ecosystem: Environmental > Terrestrial > Soil... | reverse complement strand
GCGACTAGGTTGTTCGATGTTGATGAACTCGTCGAGTTTTTTCTTTGTGAGCGGTTCCAAAACGAAGGGGAGTTTTACATTTCGCTCAGTTCGACCGATTTCTTTCGCCCTCCCCAAGACTGGAGGTTGGCCTAACAATTGCCGGGCCTCATTCACCCAACGCAAATGTCTCATCTCATCGAGAGCAATCATCAGGATCTCTCTGGAGACTGCAAAACTACGCTTCTCCTCTGTACTCAAGCGGGCGAGGTCCTCTCTAGAGAACGTAAGCCCTCTAGGATTCCCGGGATCGCGATCCATTTGGGGTGTGTTCACAGAATAGGACGCAAATAAATACTGCACGAGCACAGCGTGTTCCACTGTCGCGAGGTAGCCGAGTTCCCTGGCAACTCGCTCACGGTCAAACGACTCTACAGGTGCGGGCCACTGGCGCGGCTGGTGACTATCGGTTTCTCTTTCGGCTACTACAAAAGGTAACGTTTCCCATTGTCGGATCATCTGCGGTGGTGTCAGCTGTATACTGACCCAATTCTCAAGTTTGCTTTGGGAATTTCCAGCTTCAATGGGACGATCCCGGTTCACGCGCTGAAAATTCGAAATCTGTTCAGTCTGATCCCTGGCAGTCACAATGTCCGGTTTGCTTCCCGCCCAGTAAAAGCAGCCGCACTCCGCAAAATCCCATTGCCACGGCGAACACAGAGTCTGCGTCAATTCGCCAGGCTTAATAAGGTCAGTTCGGATGACGCCGTCTTCGTTGAGATACGTCTCTCGATGGCCAAAGAGCACCGCAAGCTGCACAGCGCGCTCTGCGTTCCGCAAGACGATATTCCGTCGCGGTTCAGCTGCGGCTGCCTCACCGGTTTCTTTGAGAATGCCGACCAGGTCCTCCACCTTTGGCAATCCGGCATTTCCTGGCTTAGGGCCGATCACAATGGTCAGTCGACCGGGATCAAGACTTGTGACCGTGCGTATCACTTCATAACCATCACGCCCATACAGTTCTGTGAACTGTGGGAGCGCTGGCTGCTGCTGAGGAAAAGTAACGATGTACCAAAGAAACAGCTGCTGGGTCTCTATGTCGTCCTGTGTGAGACCGCCTGGCAGTTCAAATAAATCCGGTTTGACATCGACAACTCTTGCGCCCACTTTGTAATAGAAATCGAATACTAGCCCTGGAAAGAACACGCGATTCAGCGCGCGTGAGTCAAACTCAATTCCAGGATGCGCATTGTCGACACCGCTTTCGGGGCGAGCGTTAACCGGGTTACCTCGAACCAGCTCCCACCTGGCGGTCAGGTTTCGAGGGAAGAATTTTCTAGGGGGTTTGGGAAAATCAGCCAAGAGTGCTCCTAACTCAAAAAGCCGTGACTCGAAAGGAATCCTTCTTCGAGAGAGGCGAAGTACCCGGGACAGTCTGACGAAATTTCGACGTACGTGCGCAAACAAAAGTCAAGCCAACCGCGAATGTAGTCGCATCCGGGTCGCCCAATTCGACTGACTTCATGGTAGCAACCTCCACCGCACAAATACCGTGCCCAACAAGTCCGACACGGCTCGATCACATCCACGTGATGCCGGTTGAGATGGCCCACTCTGGCCTGGCGATCAAGACCGTCCTGCAGATTTCCCATCAGGAACGCATCATCATTCACAAGACGGTGGCAAGCGAAGAACCTGCCGTCGGCAGAAACACTCAGGTAGTTCCCGCCCGCACCGCAAGGATGCGGGCGATGAGTTCCAAGATGGATCTCGCGCAAAGCTGTCTCGAGGTTGCTGAAAGGATAGTTCTGGCGTCGACGCAGCATGCGGATTGTCTTTTCACCGCACTGGATCATCTGTTCGAGCAGCTTGTCAAAGTCGCCATCACAAAAAGCCAAGGCAGGATCCGGAGATACCAATACGGGCGCAACTCCCACCGAATCGAAATCAAGAGAGACAAGGTGGTCTACGATGTCTATCAGCCGTGCACCGCGGGGTGTGATGGTCGCCCGCGCAGACAAATGGCGCGGCCACCCATGCTCACGGAACATTCGTATCGAGCGCTCGACCGCTGCGTAGGAGCCCGTCCCTGAATTCAAAACACGAAAACGGTCGTTTTGAATGGGATCACCATCCAGGCTCACCGAAATATAGAACTCATTCTCCGCAAGAAAATGCGCATCGCTAGGTTCGAGCAATGTGGCGTTGGTCGTCATCGAGAAGCGGATGCTCCGTCCTGTTTGCTCCGCCCGGCTCCTGGCATACACGACGGCTTTGCGCATCAAACCTCTGTGCAAGAGCGGTTCACCGCCCATGAATCCGAGCACGCAGTCCTCACCTGCCGGAACTGATCCGATTAGAAGATCAATGGAGCGGAATGCAATCTCTTCAGGCATCCTCCGGCTGTCTTGACCGAAGTTTCCGAAATCCGCGTAACAATATGCGCACCGCATGTTGCAAACTTGGGCAAGATTCAACGAAAGGGATCGCAAAGGAGGAGGCGTTGCAGGTCCTTGTTTAACGTAACCGCGATGAGCACTCAGATCCCCGAGGATACCGGCCAGCGCGCCCGGCTCTCCGCTGTTCGCGAACCAATTTGAAAAATCTGCGGCCAATTCCGGGCTGATATCGTATATACGACTGCCATCGGCAAGAAAAAGGTGTGAACCTTGCTTACTGACAAATACCTTGAAGTCGGATGTGCGTAACGAGTCTTGCATAGAGGCTACCTAAGCCGAGCGGCCCATCGTTTCAACAGCTCAAACTGACGTTTGGTGAGGTGTAAAGGTTGGCGATCTGCCCCTCGCATCAAAGCTGGCATCCTTTGGTCATAGAACCGTGATGGATCGCCCGGCGGGCGCACCAAATACTCAATCAAATTCGGATTGTTCCGTATCAGCCCATCGAGCACCCATCGGACAACATTCCGACGATGTTGCTGCCGGCCGAGTTGAGTTAGCGGCAGGCTATGAACGGTGGGTAGGACATCGACCATCCACAACTTCGCTGCCGCGTCTTGCTCACTAAGTTGGCTACCTGGGAAATTTGCGCGAATGGTGTTTTCACCCTGAAAAAATTCGTTCCAGACATCCAAGTTTGACAATCCTGATGTTTCAAGGGCGCGGTCGAACAGATCGTAAACCTCTTCTGACGTGTCATTCGATTCAATGAACTGTGGATCGAGAACCTCTTTTCGTTTCTCCCGATCAGCCAAGCCGTCTGCAATCGAGACTGGCTGCCTTCGATCTGGTGCCAATGCGGGAGGACAGACAACGATACGAGCCTTTGCGGTTCCGACACCTTTTAACTCACAGCTGATGATGCCGTCTCCCGTATCATCGACCAATCCCAGGCTGCTGACGAACGCCCGCCGATCCTCCGCGATTGCCGGCGTTACAACCGTCGCAGCATAGGCGAAAAGACCCGGCGGCAAATTACCCACATCGGTGTCCTCGCCGAGAATGAAGCGTAGGAGTTCGCTCCGCTCGCTCGTTCCCATCGCCATTTTGATTATCTGATTCAACCGTGGTAACAACTCTGGCAAACGTTGAAACAGCTCTCTTACTTTGAGAAGCGAATACTGCGGCCACGATGCATTCGGGTTCAGAAATTTCTGTTCGGCAGGCAGGTCAAAGCCTTTCCAACGTGAATTCTCGAAAAAGTCGTCGAACCCTGGAATTCCAAGTTGCGGGAAGGCGGAAGCATCACTTCGAGAGAGTTCATCCAGCCGATCTTCCAAATTAGACGGTGCGTAGACTAGGCCCGGAGGGGCATAAAATCGCAATCGGAACTCAGGAAACTCAGGCGTAGGCCGTGTGACTTGGACACTTCCCATTAGAATGTGGCGATCGCGTGGAATTAACGGGTTCTCTCCTTGCGGAGATGTTCCATTCAGGGAGTGAATCGAGAAATCGTTCTTGGCGAGCGGTATTTCCAAAGTCGCGTCTATCCGGTCACCTGGGCTGTGTGTCAAGTGAAACGCTTTGAGATTCGCGTGTTCGATCTTCCACGTAATATCCTCTGGCCGATGGCCCGATTTTTCCAGAATCTCCAGCGTGATCGGTCCGTGCCCTGAATCCCATTCGCCGTGCAGTTCAAAAAACGGGCAAACTGGACGAACGCTTCCGTCCTCTTCCTTGAACACGATCGTTTCACTTTGTTCAGGGAGGAAAACTCTTCCGTCTTCGTCGACAGAGAGCGTTTCATCCGAGGCAATATCGGTTCGTCCCGTGCCGCGCGGACGCAGGTCATTTGCAGTCCAATAAAAACTCTGCAATGGTGTGCCGGAACCGACACGTGCGAACGCAAGCGGCTGTATAAGCCAGATTTTCTTGATCGTGGAGCACCTTCCCCTGCCGCTCGCGCGAACTCGCAGAGCGGGCATTGGTTTTTTGCAGATGGTGAGCGTTGTGCATGGTACACCCAGCTTCGATGAAGATCTAGTCTTTCGGCATCACGATGAAGGAAAAGAGGGCAGGTCCTAAACGCGCCTATATTCTAGCTGGCCGATCACATGAAACCTTTGGCAACCACTTTGGCTGGCTGGACGGGCCTGTTCTTCGGACCCCTAAGTTGAACGAGCAGGATAGGTGTGGAGAACAACGAACTAAGAGCGTATCGCCATCTTTCAAATTGGTTCACGTCGCTCAATACCCAAATTGTCCGGCGCTCGTTAGATTTACCTAGGTCTTCGGCCCGGATAGCATCGAGTAAGCGTTTAGCTTCGATCTCAGGCCCACTTCCCGATATGTCAATATCGTCCAGGATGATTATGTTGCTTTCCTCAAGGGACCAGAGCGGACGATTCTGGGTCGATGTGGGGTCCCGCTTCAAATTGGAAATTTGGAGAAACGCCAGATACGTCAGATAGCGGGCAGGGCCCAATCGGAAGGTATGCTCAGCCCCAATTGCACAGGCGAGAGTTGTTTTTCCGCTCTGAAGCGGCCCTGAAATCAGCATGTGCCGCCAGTCGCCCTTCATTGAAACAAATTCAAGGATGGCGTTGACTAGTTTTTTTTCTTCGGAAGAGTTCTCGAAATCAATTTGGACGTTTGACAATCGATAAACAACTGGAACGTCCGACTGCTGAAAGCATTTCTTCCGGCTCAGCCACCACCGCCCGATGAAGATACTGATGACAACCAATATGAGCGACAGCGTAAGACCCCAGGGAAATGGAGCGATCGCTTCCTCTCCAATGAAAATGCCCATCACGACAAACCAGACGGCAGTCGCAGCATCTTTCGCCACATCCGCCTTATCCATCGGGAACCTTGCTGCTGTTGCAGCGTCTTTCACAGCATTGCGGTAGTCCCGCCATTCTTTAACGGCAATTAGCACGCCCATCAACGCTCCTGGGGCGATTCGGTTCCACAACGTTCCGTCTTCGGGGTAAACGACTGACCGAATGAATACCAGAACGAAGAACCCTAGAGCGAAATGCCCAAACTGCCCGGCGAGCCACGCATATGTGGATGAATAGCCTGTTTGTACTCCTTTGGACCAAAGATCCAAACGAATCTGGGCCAATATCTCCCGAGGACTAAATCGGTACTTGTACTTTTCCTGTAGCTCTATGGTGTGTGTCAATTTTCAACCTCGCAAAGGACGCTGTCTCGTTGAGACAACAGCCGTCAAGACAGCTTTCCCGCACTTTGGATTTTCTCAGGAAGCGTCAGCGAAATAGTCTGCATTGAAGGGTCATCCCGCAACTCTCGTTCGGTGTGCGGCCAAGTCGCCAACAAGGGAATCAGGTCAGCGCGGAGGTCTGCAATTCTGTTGTATCTGTGCGCAGGGTCTAGAGCCAAACAGCGACTCAGTACTACGTCCGACTGTCGCCCAAGCGGTGTCGGGAGACTACTGACAAATTCCTGGAGCCCAGTCATGAGGCGTGAGTGGGACGCCTTTTGGTAGGGTGCCACGCCACAAAGCAGTTCGAGCGTGATTACACCAAGCGAATAAATGTCGGCACGCCCGTCTGTCTCGTAGCCGAAGCATTGTTCCGGTGCCATGTATCCGATGGTTCCACCCCAACTCTCTTGAGTACTTTGCTGTGCGGATCCGTCGGGCTCTATTTCCCGGATTTGAGCAAGACCAAAATCGACTACTTTGACGATGAGTCGATTGGGTGTAGGCCTTAGTAGAATATTCTCGGGCTTGAGATCGCGGTGAATGATTCCATTTAGATGGGCGCTTTCGACGCCATCCAGGACCTGGCTTAGAATGTTGGCCATTCTCGTTGGTCGTCCTCGGACTGTAGGCAGTTCCATCCGGAGACTCGTGCCTGGGATGTATTCCAGCACCAGAAAGGCTCCGCCACCATCGAGGTCCCCGAAATCATGGATGCGAACGATGTTCGGATGATCCAGACGTGCGCAGGCATGAGCCTCGCGGGCAAAGCGGCGTCGGGCAGTACGGTTATGGAATAGTGATGCGGCCATTACTTTGATGGCGACTTTACGTCCCAAGCGAAGATCGCTAGCCAGATAAACGGTTCCCATACCGCCGCGTCCGATAAACTTCTCGAGTCTGTACTTGCCCTGTATGACGCGCTCGACCGGAAGATTCGTCGTGAGTTCCGTACCGTCTACGGCACAAACGGAAACTTCCGAATCGTAGCAGGTGCCACACTTCGGGCATTCCTTGACGATGCTGATTTGGCGGTCTTCCAGTCTCGCGCGCATGTATGTCTGCAGCTGCTTTTCACGGCTGACGCGCTCACGAAGGGTCAAGTTTTCACATACGACACCCATCTGCGTCGACACCGTTTCCAAGAGAAGAAGGTCCTTGTGAAGATAGGGTTCTTCAGACTTCTTTTCACCCAGCAAGAGCATGCCAAGTAATCTAAGGTCTGTTCCCATGATGGGTACAACGACCCGCACTTGAAGTTTTTCGAGCCACGCGCTTTCTGAAGGTTCGATGCGACGTTCCCACTCATGTTCGGTTATGCTCGACCGCCGTTCTTCCAAAAGAGAGACGAGCGTTCCCTCACCCGGCAGCCGGAATTCCGAACCGAGTCCTGGGGAGGTGCGGATAACAGAGAAATCCTGTTCGGCTTCGAAGCGATAAAAGATGTAGAGCGCCTGAGGATGCAGGGCCTGGTCGATCTGCTGACCCAGAAGGCGCGAAATTGCTGGGATCGTTTCGAGTTTCTGAATGGATTCAGCCAGATCAATCAGGATCTTTTCCTGCCTGTAAGATTCACGAAAAAACCTTCGATCAATGATGTCCGTCATCACAGGGCGATACCGAAAACAAAGCAGAACCAGAACCAGTAAGAGCAGGTTAGGCTTTGCCGGTCCAGAGAATAACAAGTCCGTTACAGTTGAGTTCGGATTCGCTATAACTGTGAGTACAAGACCCACCACCGGTAGTGCGAGCACTGCTCTGAGAACGTTTTTGGCCAACATATACTGGAGGCCAATGCGCAACGCAACGCGGACGCCGAGTACCCGGTGTTTGATGATGGCGTAAGCGATCGTCACTGGAATCATGATTGCCAGCAGGTCACATATTCTGTTCGCTACGAATATGCCCGTCTCGAGCTGCCTGGATGTTTCACTGGCTGAGAGCAATGACTTGACGATGTTGATGGTGAACATCGGCAGCAGTCCTACCACCGCACCCCATGCCACCCAACGGATGCGCCTCCTCAGATCACCTTCGGAGAGAGAACGATAATTCCAAGAGACCGTCAACAGAATGCTGGCTATCGAGAACAAGATGAAGATTGAATAAGCTGCATGGACAGGTTCGCCGAGGAACTCGACCGCGCGAGGATATCGGTATGCGACCGACCGGGCTGTTTCTTCCGGCATCACCAGTATCAGTCGGGAAAGCGTCATTGGTATCCACAAAAGGACGCTTCCGCTGATCAAGCTCCAGTCGAGTATTCGCCAGAAGCCGCTGCGCTTCACCTCAAACGGAAATGAGGAATAAAACAAGTAGCCGCCAACCCACTGGAATGGGGCGACGACATACAGCATCACGGCAAACCCGAACAGTGGCGGATAGACAGTACCTCCTTCAATGTTGCTGGCGAGCGCAAAAACATACATTGCGACCAGTACGGTGTTCAGAAATGCAAGCCGCGCTATGCGCTCACCCGGCTTCACAACTGCGATCAACACACCGATGAAGAGGAATCCAAATGCCTCGACAAGTTCTCCAATGCTTAAATAAAGGGCATCGCGATCTGTCCTGCTAATGAGCTGCAGTTTCTCGGTTCGTAATTCGCCACTACGGTCGACAGTGATTTCGTATTCAGTCCCGGCTCGTGCTTTTGTCAGATAGAGTTGTGGACCAATCGTGGCAGCTCGAGAATCACCAAAGATTGCAGCAAGTTTGTCTCCCGGCTTCAGTATTCCAGCGGCCGGGCCGGATTCATCAACCTGCGTGATAATCCAAGCGTTGCCCGATTGTTCGGCATCCCACCCCTGCTCTTTATGCGAGCCTCCGGATTGCCAGATGGCGAGAATTGGGATCACCGAGCATCCAAGAACGAGGCAACTAACGGCCAACGCAATATAGAAAAATCGAGATCCTTCAGACGCTTTGGTTTGATCTCGAGCTGAATCCTGAAAGTCCATTGAATGCTCTTTGAGTTGTTACAGCTGTTTTGGTGAGGTGATCATAGCCAAGCACCCGGGCGGGCGCAAGTTGGTACGCATGGGGCGCTCTATTTCAGAACGTCGAGGTGCCGCCTTACAGGCTTACGCGGCAAGGGAATTCTATCTCTCGGTGGAACCAACTCGGCGTAGCGTCCGAGGCGCCGTTTAAGAACCTGCTGATAGTATTCGGGCAGAGCTGCTGAGCGCCCCTGATGGAAGGCCAGGAAACGCCGATCCGCGGCTAGGTGCCTTCGCACGCGACGCTGCTCTGAGAGTTCCTGACGCATGGCCAGTGTGCGCATAACGTGTCCAACACGTATTGCGAATGGTGAGCGCGCACGAATGCGCTCGAACAGCATTCGTCGCGACGTCATCACCTCATAAATGCCAATAAGCTGATCGTAATATTCGAGTGGATTGTAGTGTTTGACCGTCGTTACAAGATATGGAGCAAAATAAAGTGATATCGGCATTTCCTGCAAAATCCGTTCCTCCGCCAGGTACCGGTCGTAGAGTGGCGTGCCGCCATAGGGTGTGGGGATGTTGACCCCCGGCCAAACATAGGGGAGACGGCGCATGAAATCCTTGGTCAGCTCCGCGGGTTCGTTTCCTCGGTCAACATCCGTACCAAAAAGAAAATTTGCCTGCAAACCAGGCACGAATCGATGCAGCATCTCAAAGTGAGTGACGACATGATCGAGTTTTGCTCGCCCTGTGACTGCCTTCGTTCCCGCCTTATTCCCATAGTCCGCAGCCCACGACTCAACACCGGGTGCGGTGAAGATGCAGCCGGTTCGTCCCAACCGTTCCGCTCGGGATTCCTTGAGAACGGATAACGAGTTCTCCATGAGGTAGTGATTCCGCCGATTTTCGGGCACTGTCTCCAGAACATCCATCGTTTCGTCGAATCGAACCGCAAAATTTGCGTCATGGAAGGCGAGCAACGCGTTCGGAAAGTTCCTTGAGATGAAATTTATGTCAGCGAAAAGCTGGCTCTTTGACACCGGGCGGTAGGTACTCTGCCAGTCCGTGCAAAAATCACACGTGTAAGGGCAGCCGGTGCTGGCGAGTACCGAGATGACGGTCAACGTTGTTGGCCGGCCCCGAGTAAAGGCGGTCTGAGAAATCTCCGGCAGGCGTTCTTCGACCAGCGGAAATTCCGTCGGACCAGTGACACTGGAGACCATGGCTGGAGGCGTGATCCGTCCCCTCAGGATGTCTTCGACAAGCGCCTTATCGCAGTTGCCGACGACAATGTCAAAGAAGCGCTGGCACTCCTCAGGAAAGGATTTCGCATGTGGGCCGCCCACAACGGTCATCACGCCGGCCATCCGATAAAATACACCTAACGCGTTGGCTACCGCGCTTGCTTGCGTGTAAGTGGAGATGAAAACGATATCCAGCTCATCAGGTAGCAACTGCGCAGGATCGCACTGTCCATAATACGTTTCATAATGGACTTGATGGCCAAGCTGGCGGCACCACACCGCAATCACCTGAGGCATGATGCTGTAGAGTTGGCGCCGCAACACCCAGCCTACGATTGCGTCAGTCCGACTGGGCACCAATGTGTCGAGCAGAAGTTCGAGGATTCCGACTCTCATGACCGTCTCTCTTGCGCACGTTATTAGGCTGGACGGCCCGAAACGCAGGGTTTTGGACTGTCATGATTAAATGACCTATTCCTCTACGCTCCGTCGAACGACCGGCTCAGGCTCAAGGTAGTGTCAAAAGATAACCCCGCGAAGCATTGGGCGCAATGCAAAGTGATTGGAAGCATCCGGCGGCAGCGCACGCCGGGTTGCAGCAGATTTTTTGGGTCCTGTCTTAGTTGCCTACTGCGGCGTATCCATTCTATCGTTCGGTAAAGTTCAACTCATGAGCAACGCAATCTCGACCAATGGGCAGCCTCTAGTCCGCACCGAACGAAATCTCGACCGTCAACACCACCTCACACGGCCGAAAACCTTCATCACTCGCTGGGGACTAGCCATTCAAGATGCGCTGGAA
>Ga0066388_100003101_pt1 | contig 10598 bp, 9 predicted proteins | sample PanSoiMetaGPlot6_FD_64539 | JGI IMG/M metagenome (GOLD analysis project Ga0066388, IMG submission 64539) | Tropical forest soil microbial communities from Panama analyzed to predict greenhouse gas emissions - Panama Soil - Plot 6 (Hybrid Assembly) | ecosystem: Environmental > Terrestrial > Soil... | reverse complement strand
CGTGGCGCCGGGATGCGCTCGAAAAGCGCATCAGCACAAGGATAGCCGCAAGGGTGAGCAAATAAACGACGAGCTGCATGGCCGTGGGCTTTGCGGTGTAGCCAACGAGAACATGCAACAGCCGCCCGAGGATGCTGGAGTCCGACAGCAGCCAGGAGGTGTCCCAAACGCGATTGGAAAGCGCGGTGACGACGCCCGCGGCTTGCAGCAAATGAATCGCCTGTGCCGCCATCCCAGCCGCGAGCAAGGTCAGCAGCGCCGTTGTTACGGAGAAAATATAACGGGTGGGAAGCGCGATCAGGCCGAGATAGCTCAGACCCGTAAGACATGCTCCGGCAAGAAGCCCGAGGAACCCTCCTACAAGCAGCGACTGGCTCGAGGTTCCTGCGACCACGATCCCGTACAAGAACAGCACGACCTCCGAGCCTTCGCGCATGACGGCTGTGAACACCACAACGGCGAGCACTGCCAGCGGTTTGCGGCCGACGCTTACGTCGGCACCAACTTGGCGAAGCTCGGCGACAATCTCGCGGCCGTGCTCGGCCATCCAGACATTGTGCCAAGTCAGGCTGCTCACCGCCACGAACAGCACCAACGCGTTGAGCAGCTCCTGGCCTGAGCCAGAAAATGCGCCGGAGATCGCGCCGGCAAACATGGCAACGATGCTGGCGCCGAGAAGGCCGGTCGCCACGCCAAGGCTGACCCACCAGCCCCGGCCTGGAACGCCTCGCGTTGCCGCCAGCACGATGCCGACGACGAGTCCGGCCTCCATGACCTCGCGAAATACAATGAGGAGAGCGCCGAGCACCCCTATTTGACCACGATGGTGCCTTTGGCGGTATCTTCGTGATACTCGCCGTGAAACTCGTATTGCCCCGCTTCCAGCGGTCCAACCCCCACTGTCGCGCTCTGCTGTCCAGCGATAACCTTCTCGAAGTCGAGATCGTTGCTCTCAAATTCCTCGGGCGTCGCGTCCAGGTTGTTGACGCGCAGGGTGACCTTCTGCCCCGCAGGAAGGCTGATCTCCGCGGGGTCGAAGCGATGGTCCTTGATGGTGATGGCGATCTCGTCGCCGGCTTGCGCGACCGAGATGACGCTGCCAAGAGCGACGGCAACGAGGATGACTAGCATCAACTGCATATTTGTTCCTTGTGTTTTTGATGGACGACTTTGCCGGTGGGCGCCGGCCAACATGGCGGTGAAACCATCGGAGGTGCAAGCACTTAGACGACGCCCTGGTGGTCTACGCTGCAGGTTATAACTATTCCAATGCTAAGTTACGCGCTAACCGCCCATGAGTTAGGCAGAATTGGGAATGGCGCGCGAAGTTGCCTTAGAGGGCCATGCGGCGATCGGACGCGTGTCCGTTCGCACGCTCGTGCACGCCGATCACTTTGCTAGCAAAGCTCGGCCGCTCGGCTATCAGCACCACATAGGTGAGGAGCGCTTGATTCAGCGGCTGGTTCCCGATCTTGAGCCGGTCAGGGAGTGCCGAGACGAGGGTGCGGCGGTGACCGCGACCGTTGACCCATCAGGGCCCGCAAGCGGGAAAGGCAGCGAACTTCGCGCCGCGACGATCGCAGCGCTGATTGCCGTGGTTAGGAAAGGTGCTAGGCGAGCCAGGGGGTGAGCGGCGAAGCGAACAATGAGCGCCGCAAACGACAGGCCATAGGCGATCGAGATGGTGTTCCTGATCAGACCGGCGAAAACGTCTCTGGAGAGCGCCGCAAATTGGCCTGCTGCCGGATTGCCTCGTTCCGGTAGCGTTGACCGACATGCCGAGCGCCGGGGCTATTCCGCCGCCTGCTGCGACTTGGCGTCGGTCTTGGCGCCGAGCTTCTGCAAGAGGTCGATGGCCGCTGCGGCGATGGGTGTGCCAGGGCCAAAAATGGCCTTAGCGCCCGCCGCGTCGAGGGCCGGGTAATCCTGCGGCGGGATTACCCCGCCCACCACCACCATGATGTCGCCGCGGCCAAGCGCCTTGAGCGCCTCGCGCAGTGCCGGCACCAGGGTCAAATGACCCGCAGCGAGCGACGACACGCCGACGATATGCACGTCGTTCTCCACCGCCTGCCTTGCCGCTTCTTCAGGCGTCTGGAACAGAGGGCCGATATCGACGTCGAAGCCGAGATCGGCGAAAGCGGAGGCGATGACTTTCTGACCGCGATCATGGCCGTCCTGGCCCATCTTGGCGACCAGGATGCGCGGCCTGCGGCCATGCTCATGCTCGAAGCTGTCGATCAACGCCTTGACGCGGGTCAGGCTTCCATCCATGCGCCCCATCTCCGCCTTGTAGACGCCGGTCACCGCTGAAACCTCGGCGCGGTGGCGGCCATACACCTTCTCCAGCGCGTACGAGATCTCGCCGACGGTCGCCTTGGCACGGGCGGCGCGAACGGCGCCTTCGAGAAGGTTGCCCTTTCCTGTCTTGGCGCATTCGGTCAGCGCGTCAAGGGCAGGCTGTACTTCGACCTCGTTGCGCTCGGCCTTGAGCCGCTCGAGCTTTTCCAGCTGCTGACGGCGGACGGCGCGGTTGTCGACTTTGAGGATGGCGATCTCAGCATCGCTGTCGGGGCGATACTTGTTTACCCCTACGATGGTCTGGCGCCCTGAATCGATGCGGCCTTGGGTCGCCGCCGCAGCCTGCTCGATCATGCGCTTGGGAATGCCAGCCTCGATGGCGCGTGCCATGCCGCCGAACTTCTCAACCTCCTCGATATGCTTCAGCGCCCGGGCGGCAAGGTCGTGAGTTAGCCGCTCGACATAGAAGCTGCCGCCCCAAGGATCGATGACGCGCGTCGTGCCGGATTCCAGCTGCAACATGAGCTGGGTGTTGCGGGCGATGCGTGCAGAGAAATCGGTGGGGAGCGCGAGCGCCTCGTCAAGCGCATTGGTGTGCAGCGACTGCGTGTGGCCTTGCGTCGCCGCCATGGCCTCTATGCAGGTACGCACCACGTTATTGAACACGTCCTGTGCCGCGAGACTCCAGCCGCTTGTCTGGCAATGGGTGCGAAGCGCAAGCGAGCGCGGATCCCTTGGCTTGAACTCTTGCGCCATTAGCTTTGCCCACAGCAGTCTGCCGGCGCGCATCTTGGCGATCTCCATGAAGAAGTTCATGCCTATCGCCCAGAAGAAGGAGAGTCGCGGCGCGAAGGCGTCAACGTCCATGCCGGCTTTGAGGCCAGCACGCACATATTCAACGCCGTCGGCAAGGGTGTAGCCAAGCTCGAGATCGGCGGTCGCTCCGGCCTCCTGCATGTGATAGCCGGAGATCGAGATTGAGTTGAATTTCGGCATCTTCTTCGAGGTATAGGCGAAGATGTCAGAGACGATCCGCATCGAAGGTCCGGGCGGATAGATGTACGTGTTCCGCACCATGAACTCTTTGAGTATGTCGTTCTGGATGGTGCCCGACAGCTCTTCCGGCGGCACGCCTTGCTCTTCGCCGGCGACGATGAAGAGGGCGAGCACCGGAAGCACCGCGCCGTTCATAGTCATCGACACCGACACCTTGTCGAGCGGGATGTGATCGAACAAGGTACGCATGTCGTAAATCGAGTCGATGGCAACACCGGCCATGCCGACATCGCCGATGACGCGCGGATGATCGGAATCATAGCCGCGATGGGTGGCGAGGTCGAAGGCGATGGACACGCCCTGCTGGCCTGCCGCTAGATTGCGCCGGTAGAAGGCGTTCGAGTCCTCCGCCGTAGAGAATCCGGAATATTGCCGGACCGTCCAAGGTCGCTGCACGTACATTGTCGGGTAGGGGCCCCGCAGATAAGGCGGGACGCCTGGAAGACCGTCGAGGAAATCGAGCCGCGCAAGATCCTCTCCTCCATAGACCGGCTTCACTTCGATGCCTTCCGGCGTCTGCCAGGCTGAAGCTCCGCTCGGTGCAGATGTTCCGCCGCTACCGGCGTCGAAAGCGATGTCAGCGAAGGCGGGAATGCGAGTCATTCGCCCAATCTCTCATAGGCGTCTTGCAGCAGGCCGAGCGTATCACAGCCTTGGTGAAGGAAAGTTCCGATGCCCGCGTCTGCCCAAGTCTGGCGGTGCTCTCCGGGCTTGCCTGCGATATAGACGTGCTTGGCACCGGCAAAATCAAGCACCCTTGCGGCTTCAGCGGCTTCAGTCCCGTAGACTTTATCGGACGAGCAGAGGCAGGCGATCGACGCCCCGCAGTCCTTGAATCCTTTCAGGAGGTTATCGCCTCGACCTTCGATCGCCTCGATGCCGCCGGCTTCGAACAGGCTCTTGGCAAAGCTCGCTCGCCCGGTGAAATCTGAGGCGCGTCCGAGGCATGCGAGGAAGACTTTTGGACGATGGCCATGGTAAGCGAGGTAGGCGTCGCTCCGGTCGCGCAGCCGCTCGAACGGCTCGGCCGAGCGGAAGCGTAGAAGCGGCTGGATCGGTGCCCCGGCCGGAGTGGCAGTTGAGGACATCTTTGGCGCAACGATCACACTGACTGTTTCCTCTGCGAGATCGGGAAAATCGCTGCTGCCGATCAGCGAGTCTTTCCGCCGCGCGATATTGGCTTGGCGCTCGGCCCGCACCTTGGCGACCGCGTTCTGGATCAGCCCAAGCTCGAGCGCTTTGACAGTACCACCGGCGCGCTCGATCTCCTGAAATAGCGCCCATGCCTTCTCGCAGAGTTGGCCAGTGAGAGATTCGATGGCGCCAGATCCGGCAGCGGGATCGGCGACGCGGTGCAAATTCGCTTCCTCGATGAGAATGGTTTGGCTGTTGCGCGCGATGCGCCGCGCAAACGTGTCCGGAACGCCGAGCGCGGCGCTAAATGGCAAGACCGTGACCGCATCGGCGCCGCCGATCGCTGCTGCAAGCGCGGCGATGGTGCCGCGCACGATGTTCCCATGCGGAGCGCGTCTGGTCATTATTCGCCAAGCGGTCTCCGCCGTAACGCAAGCGCGCGATGGCTTCAATCCGCAGCCGTCCTCGATGCGCGCCCATAGCTTCCGTATCGCTCTGAACTTGGCGATGGTGAGGAACTGATCCTGATCGGCGGCAAGCCGGAAGAAAATCAACCTGCGCGCCCGGTCGAGCGACATGCCTTGAGCTTCGAGCGCGCGGAAATATGTCACGGCATTGGCAAGCGTGAAGGCGAGCTCCTGCGCCTCAGAGCCGCCGGTGGCGTGCACCGGTCTTCCGTCAGCCGCGAAGAATGGACCGGAGAAACCTTGGGCAGCGAAGCCGGCGATAAGCCCTGTCACCTCGGTAGCAAGCTCGTCCCAGGGCTTCGGGACAACGCCGCGCGTCGTCATGGCACCGAGCGGATCGAAGCCGAAGCGGATATTGACCGCGGACGGCGCCAGACCCTCCGCCTTGACATAGTTTGCGACAATGCCGGCCGCCTGTCGCGACGGCGGCCCGAAGTCGAGTTCGAGCACGATGCCGGCGTCGAGACGAACGCCATTGAGAGCTTGCTCGATCACAGCTTGGGTGGCTGGCAGCGCGTAGCCGTAATCCCCCACGGCGCCGTTGAAAACGAACACGGCGCTGTTCGCGCCGTTGCTCAGATCATCGAGAATTTGGGCGTTAGCGGCCTCGGCGTGGGGCACGTCGATGCGTTGCATCACGCTCCACGCCACACCGGGCTCTCGTCCGGGGATGACACTCCCGCCCCTCGCTCGCTCATATAGCGGTTCGATGACGATGCCGTCATAGGTGGTCGTGCGGAGCGAGGTGAGCGGTGCGCCCTTCAGCGCCTCCTTGACCAGTGCCTGCCAGTCCGCCTGTTGGGCGGGCGGAAAATCGCGCGCCAGGGATAGTTGAGCCATTGCCATCCTAGCCTTAGCCCCCTCAAATCCCCTCCTAGCACGAAGCCGAAGCCGCAAGAAAGCTTGGGAATCCTGAAGGTGGGCGAGACACCACGGCGTCTTTGCCTCTGCCTTTTGCACCGCTAGAGTGCAGGGCAGCGACATGAGGAGGAGGAGCCATGGCCAAGCGCAAAGCTGCGCCAACTGAGGACGCGCCATCAGGCGGTGCCGCGCAGACGGCGCCCGCGGACAGTGTCTATATCGGCAAGAGCGTCAAGCCTGAGTTCATTTATCTGCGGCTCTCAAACCGCCATGGGCTGATCACCGGCGCGACCGGCACCGGCAAGACGGTCACGCTTCAAGGTTTGGCGGAGGGTTTCTCCGATCAGGGCGTTCCGGTGTTCTGCGCCGACGTGAAAGGCGACCTGTCGGGCGTGGCCGAGAAAGGTGAGATGAAGCCCTGGATCGAGGCGCGCGACAAGGATATCAACTACACGCAGAACTTTCGCGCCTATCCGGTGATTTTCTGGGACCTGTTCGGCGACAAGGGGCATCCAATCCGCGCGACCGTTGCCTCGCTTGGACCACTTCTCTTGTCCCGCCTCATGGATTTGAGCGAGGCGCAGGAAGGCGTGCTCAACATCGCCTTTAAGATTGCCGACGACGAAAAGCTGCCGCTCATCGATCTCAAGGATATGCAGGACTTGCTGCAGAATTTGGCTGATCGCGCCGGCGACCTGACTACCAAATACGGCAACATCACGAAGGCCTCGGTCGGCACGATTCAACGTTCGCTGCTCGTGCTCGAGCAGCAAGGTGCCGATCATTTCTTCGGCGAGCCTTCGCTCAAGATCGCCGATTTGATGCGCGTGGCGCGCGACACGCGCGGCTATATCAGCGTGCTCTCGGCCGAGAGGCTCATGCAGGCGCCTCGCCTCTACGCGACCTTCCTTCTGTTCCTCATGTCGCAGTTGTTCGAGCAGTTGCCTGAGATCGGCGATCCGGACAAGCCGAAGCTCGTGTTCTTCTTCGACGAGGCGCACCTCCTGTTCAAGGACGCGCCGAAGGCGCTGCTTGAGAAGGTCGAGCAGGTGGTGCGCCTGATCAGGTCAAAAGGCGTCGGCGTCTATTTCGTGACGCAAAACCCGCTCGATATTCCCGACACCGTGTCGCGCCAGCTCGGCAATCGTATCCAGCATGCCTTGCGCGCTTTCAGCCCGCTCGAGCAGAGGGCGGTGAAAGCTGCGGCTACGACTTTCCGCGCCAACCCTGCCTTCGATACCGAGAAGGCGATCATGGAGCTTGGCACCGGCGAGGCCCTTGTCTCCACGCTCGACGACAAGGGGCAACCGACCATCGTGCAGAAGACCTTAGTCAAGCCGCCAAATTCGCGCGTCGGGCCGATCACCGACGCAGAACTCAAGGCGGTGATGCAGGCAAGCCCCCTCGCTGGCGTCTATGACGAGCGTGAGGAGCGCGAGTCAGCCTCTGAGATTCTTGAAAAACGCGAAGCGACCGAGGATAAGGCCACAAAGGCCGACCAGCAGGCCGCCCCCAAGCAACGCGCCGGGTCGCGCGCTGCGAGCCCGGGGACGACTTTCTTGAACTCGGTCATTCGGTCCGCGGTGCCGGTGGTGGCGCGAGCTCTCGAGGGCGCCTTCAAGAACTACACCAAGAGGCGCTGAGGCGAGGCATTCGGGGGTTTCGCCGAAATGTCACCACAATAGCTGATGGAATTAGCACGTTGGTCGAGCTAGAAAGGGACATCCCTTGACAGGTGATTGCGTAACTCGGGGGGGACCACATGGGACAAAAGCGATTTGCCAAGTCAGCTTTGTTGGCCGCGGCGTTTCTCCTGTCGGGTGCGTTGGGCGCGCCGGTTCAGGCGGCGCCTTGTGGCAACGGGCCCGCAGGGTTCGACAGTTGGAAGCAGGCCTTCGCCCAGGAGGCCGCCGCTCGCGGCATCAAGCAAAAAGGCATCTCCGCTCTGATGGGTACGACCTATTCCGTGGGCACCATTCGCGCCGACCGGGGCCAGAAGAGTTTCAAGCTGTCGCTCGATGCCTTCATGGCCAAGCGGGGCGCCTCCGGGATCATCGCCAAGGGGAGATCACTCAAGGCAGCCAACGCTGCGCTCTTCGCCAATATCGAGAAGCGCTTTGGCGTGCCTCCCGGACCGTTGATCGCCATTTGGGGGATGGAGACTGGCTTCGGCAGTTTCATGGGAAATGCGAACACGCTGTCGGCGGTGGCCACACTTGCCTATGACTGCCGGCGCCCCGAATACTTCACCGAGCAGCTCTATGCCGCGCTGACTCTCGTCGATCGCGGCACGCTCAGCTCGGCCACGCGCGGCGCCATGCACGGTGAGGTGGGGCAGACCCAGTTTTTGCCAAAGAACATCCTGCTCTACGGCGCCGACGGGGAAGGCAATGGCGCCGTCAATCTCAATTCAAAGGCCGACGCGCTCGCCTCCACCGCCAATTTCCTGAAAGGGCACGGCTGGGTGCGCGGCGCAGGTTATCAACCGGGCCAGCCGAACTTCGCCGCTATTCAGGGCTGGAATGCCGCAGGCGTCTATCAGCACGCGATCGCTATCATAGGCAAGCAGATCGATGGATAAGACGTCCGCCGATCATCTCGGCTACGCACGCCTATGAGCGGCTGCACAAGCGCGTCGACGTCGTAGAGTCCGATCTCGCCACAAGTATCAACCGATCGGGACTCGATCTTCGCTTTTTTGCCGCAGCACATTCTATCGCTGGGCGTCGTGATGGGAGGAGACCTCTCCCAAGGCGCCCCGGGTGATGGCGGTCGGCGATCTGCCGTGGAGAATTTTGGAAAGGAAGCCTGACTGGCTGCATGCCGGACTCTCGCCATGACGAAGGCAACCGAGCAGGATTGGCAGGCTTATCGCTGGGCAGGCGGTGAGGCTTAGTGCGAAGTGCAGCCGGAGCTTCATCAAGACGGGCCATGGAAGCGCATCGCGATCTTGCGATGGTTCTCGCGGTGCTGCTGAACTGCTTCGCGCTTATCGTCACCGGCGTGATGAAGCTTGGTTTCTCGCTGATGTAACAATTTTCGGTTGAGCTCCTCGACGGCGCTTGGAGGAACCTCTCGGGTCCCCTTCACGTTTTGCTCTCTGAGAATGTGGACAAGAAACGTGAGGACCTGCAATGAAGGACCACTCGGAGCACATCGTGTGCGTGGCGACCGCGAATGGATTCGGGATGCCCTATCGGGCAGCCACTGCCAAGACAGAGCGCAAGCCACGCCACAAAGAAATACTGCCCCGGGCGGCCAATGGGCTACCCGAGGCGGAGACGTCTTTTCGACACGGAGACTAGCAGCGTCGCATCGTCACGCCTTCTGTTGAGCGCATACCGATAGCGCGCGCCGCGCCCAACGATAGGTCGAGCGCTAGGCCTGCGGTGAAAGGTCCGCGATCCTTTACCCGCACCGCAACCGACTTGCCGTTTCTTGGATTGCCCACCACGAGGCAGGTGCCAAGCGGCAAGGAGCGATGGGCTGCGGTCAGCCCATCCGGATTGAACACTTCACCAGACGCAGTGCGATGTCCCTCTGAGCTCATTGCCATACCATGTAGCGCGAACCACCTGATCGGCGTGAGTCGAACTCGCAAGCAACGCCAATCCCAACGTGGCAAACACGACACGGCTCATTGTTGATCCCCTATGTTGATCTTTGGTGATTGGTTTTGGAACGCTCGCGACGCGAATTCGTTCGCGTCGCGGAGCTTAGATTGGGCAGCGGGCAGCTCTTGCCGAGCCGCCCGCTGCAAATCGCCATGACTCCTTGCAAATCGCCGCAAATCGCGTCGATCAGCGCACTATTTCGGCGCTAAGTTGTACATCTCCTCGACGTGGTCCCAGTTGATCAGATTGTCGAACCACGCCTCGAGATACTTCGGCCGGAGATTGCGATAGTCGATGTAGTAAGCGTGCTCCCATACGTCGCAGCCAAGCAACGGCCAGCTGCCGTGAACCAGCGGGTTCTCGCCGTTGGGTGTCTTGGTAACTTCGAGCTTCCCGTTCTTCACCGTGAGCCAGCACCAGCCTGAACCGAACTGAGTTTTGCCTGCCTCGATAAAGGCTTCGCGGAACTTGTCGAAGCCACCGAGGTCGCGGTCGATCAAGGCCAGAACCGAGCCCGGCACTTTCTTGCCGCCGCCGCCCTTCTTCATCCACGGCCAGAAATTGTTGTGATTGAAGTCTTGGCCGGCGTTGTTGAATATGGCCTGGTTCTTGCCATAGCTCGCCTTGACGATCTCTCCGAGACTCATGCCCTCAAAGCCTGATCCGGGAAGTAGCTTGTTCAGCATATCCACGTAGGCTTGGTGATGTTTATCATGATGATACTGGAGCGTTTCGGCCGACATATACGGCTCGAGCGCGTCGTACGAATAAGGAAGCTTCATCAGGTCGAAGGCCACGGCAGTTCTCCGAAAGTTGTCGCGTGAAGAAGTCGCAGGAAAGCTAAAGGTTCCAGGAAGCTGAGGCAAGCAAGCTGAATGAATGCCTTGAAAGTAGGGTGGGCGCGAAACCCCCAACGACGAACATAAAGATGCGTGTAATGATGCTGACCCCGAGTGCGTGAGGCAGGGGCTAATCGACGTGTTCCGCGAGCACTATGGAACCGAACTGCGAGCCCAACTACCGCGGGCACAAGTGCTCCGCCAGCTCCGCTTAGCGTAGATAGGAAAGTAGGACGGGACGATTGAAATAGCCAAACGAGGTTCACATTGGCGAAGCGGGACTATTTGATGCGCGATGAAAAGGGTTACTTATCACCGGTCGGGGG
>Ga0066388_100003100_pt1 | contig 10599 bp, 3 predicted proteins | sample PanSoiMetaGPlot6_FD_64539 | JGI IMG/M metagenome (GOLD analysis project Ga0066388, IMG submission 64539) | Tropical forest soil microbial communities from Panama analyzed to predict greenhouse gas emissions - Panama Soil - Plot 6 (Hybrid Assembly) | ecosystem: Environmental > Terrestrial > Soil... | reverse complement strand
CGAGCCGTGCGGGCCCGCCGTGACATCGTGGACGGCCAGGTCGTTCAGCGACCCGTTCGGCGGCAGCAGCCGGCTGATCGCAGGGGCCGGCGGGCTGCCGGTCGCCGGCATCGCCGGGCGGGTGTGGATCGTGGTCAGCGTCCACGTCACCGGCGGGCCGGCAGTCCGGTCCAGCCGGTAGATCGCACCCGGCAGCAGCACGTACAGCCGGTCGTCGCTGCCCCACCGCATCGCCCGGATGCCCGGGCTGCTGTCCACTGTCCGGGGCGGAAAGTTGCCGGGCGGCAGCACGTCCTGGATGCGCTGCGCGGCGGTGACCACCGCGCCGGCCAGTGGGTCGTTGTTCGTCGGCAGGGTCACCCAGTCCCGCAGCATCTTGGTACCGGCAGAGTTCAGCCGGGAGCGGCCCCAGGTCTCGGAATACCAGACCCGGTTCGTGCCGACCGCCAGTTGGGTGACGCCGGCAGGGTGCTGCGGGTCTGGCGCCCGCACCCGCACGGCCGGGTTGGAGTAGAACCTGCTGGCCTGCTCCTCCGGCTTCTCCGCCGCGGCGCCGGTCCGAAACGGTGGGCTGAGCAGGACGTCGTCCTGGTTGATCCAGTCCGACCTGCTGGACTGGGCGACGAGCTGACCGGGCTGACCGGGGTCGAACGCGACCCCGCCGGAGTCGCCGGCCCGCAGCACCCGCCGCCAGGCGCCGCCGAGCCGCAGCTGCGCGCCGTTGTCCTGGCAGCCGATCAGGACGGCGCCGTCGGTCCCGGGGTGCGCGGCGACGTAGTTCGCCTCGCTGACCGGCATCCCGGCCGCACGGGAGACGAACGTGCCGAGGTCGCCGTCCGCGGTGGAGTGGTAGATCCCACCGTCGGTCGCGGCGAAGACATGCCCGACCCCGCCCACGTCCACCCAGCGGAGACGGTGCACGTCTGCGTGCACCTCGGCGCCCACCCAGGTCGGGTCGTTCTGCAGCTTCCCGGTGTAGTCGGTGGACCAGGTGCCGCCCGCGCCGGGTGCGGCCGGGACGGTGAGGCGGTACAGCGCGGCCTCGGGGTGCCCGCCGCCGTCCGGGCTGTTCACGTCGGTGCCCCCGACCAGGAACCGGCGCGGCTGGTGCGGGTCGACCGCGATCGACAGCACGTAGTCGGAGAGGTCCACCTTGTCGAACAGCGACGCCGGCAGCTTCGGCGTGGCGACCTGGCGCACGGTCGCCGGGCCGTCGACCCGCCAGACCTTCGGCCCCGAGCCGAGGACGTACAGCACGTTCCGGTCGGTGGGTGCCGCGGCGAGGCCGAGCCGGTCGACGGCGGCCATGCCCCCCGCATCCCGGGCGCCGGGCAGCAGGACCTCGGTGAACGGGCCGGCCACACCGTTGTCGCTGCGCCACAGCCCGGTCAGCGCGGTGCCGCCCTCGCGGATCGCCACCCAGAGCCGGGACGGGGTGGGCGGCGTGGTGGTTGGGTCGCCGGGCACCCAGACGACGTCGGTGACGGTGAGCTGAGCGCTGCCGGGTGAGCCTGGCCTGGTGTCCCAGGTCGGGTCGGTGACCTGGCTCCACGGGTCGCTGCCGGCCGGCGCGTTCGGGTCGTGCACGTGCAGGCCCCTGGTGGTGGCCGCCACCAGCCGGCGGTCGTTGTCCGGGTCCACCGCGAAGGAGTAGAAGCCGGCGCCGCGCAGCCCTCGGTAACCGGTGCGCGGCTGTGCCTGGCGGGGGGTCCACGGGTCGACGGAGGGGTTCGTCCGGGACTTGCCCACCGGGCCCACGGCGTGCAGCACGCCGACGCCGCCGAACAGGTTCTGGACGCCGCCCTGCTCACGCGGGAACAGGAACGCGCTGGGCTCGCCGGTGCCGACCCACACCTCGTCGTGGTCCTCGGGGTTGGCCGTCCCGGCTGCGGCGAACCGGACCTGGATCGCGCCGCAGCTCAGTGTGTTCGACGACGGGGTGATGTCCGCGCGGTTGGGCGTGGCCGCGAACGCCCCGACCGGTTCCCAGCTCGCACCGGCGTTCGGGCTGTACCACACGCCGCCGATCGCGCTGGCCGCGTAGATGCGCTGCCCGTCCGGGCTGACCCGCAGGTCGCGGACCCGGCCGGCGATCCGCTGCTCGAACTTGAGCAGGCCGCCGACCGTGGTGGTCGGCCCGATCGGGAGCCAGAGACTGCTCGGGCCGGTCGGCGCGAGCGCCGGCTGGGCGGGCGGCACGGCCGCCTCCTCGTGCAGCCGGCGCATCGGCCGGGCCGCCTCGACCGCGTCCGGGTCCGCGCCGGCGTCCCGGTCGGCCGTCCAGGCCCGGCGCCGCGCGGGGTCGTCCCGCCACCGCGGCCGGGACGCCGGCCAGTCATACCTGCTCATGTGGTCCCCCCACCGGAGTCGGGCGGCGGGTTCGGGTCGACCCGCACCCAGCCCTCGCGCAGCACCGCGGCGCTGTCCGGCAGCAGCGCGGACTGGGTGGCCGCGAGGATCGGGTCGTCCCGCCAGGACAGCGGGCCGTTGCGGTAGGTCAGCACCTGCCGCTCGCCGAGCGCGGCGACCGGCGGCAGCCGCACCTGCCCGGGGTCGACCAGCACCGGGCCCACCCGCACCGAGGGCAGCAGCCGGTCCAGCACCGGGCCGAACCAGGCCCGGGACAGCCGCACCGCCTGCCGCGGCGTGACGCCGGCGGTCCAGTGCGCGGCCAGGCCGGGCAGCATCAGCAGGGTGACCAGCCGCGGCACGCCGGGTCGCAGCCGGAGCACGTCGTCAGCCGAGACGTACGGGTGGGTGATCGGGTCCGCGGCGGGCACCTGTGGGGTGGTCCCCCACGGGGCCAGGTGCCCGCGCTGCCGGCCGGCCTCGCGGGCCAGCTCGCGGACGGCGCGGTCGACCACGTGCACGGCGGTGTAGTCGTCGTCGGCGAACCAGCCGAGCAGCCCGTCGTCGGCACGGGTCACCTCCCCCAGCCGTACCGGGACCTGCACGGCGGCCAGCTCCCGGTACGCCGCGGCCCGCTCCTCGCGCTGCGCGCCGGTCAGCTCCAGCCCGGCGGGGTCGTCGGCGAGGTCGTCGGCGACGTCGAGCAGCAGCACCGCGCGGACCACCGCGATCGGCCGGCCCACGATCCCGCCGAGCGCTGGCGTGCCGGCCCCGGCGAGCGGGTCGCAGGTCCACAGCGTGGTGTCCACCGCGCGCAGGAACGCCGACAGCGCCGACTCCGGCGGGCCGCCCTCGGCGCCGGCCGGGCGGCCGGACCGGGCCGCCGCGTCCGCCGCGACCAGCCCGGCCGCGAGCCAGCCCAGCGGCCGGGCCGGCGGGTCGAGGCCGGCGCCGGGCGGCGCGTCGGCTGGCAGCGGCCGGCCCGGCGCGGCCTCCCAGACCACGCCGCCGCCGACCGGCTGGACCAGCAGCTCGCCCGGCGGGCCGCCGCCGGCGGCGAAGAACTCGACGGACTCGTCGACGTGGTCGGGCAGCAGGAAGCCGCAGACCGGGGAGACCTGGTGCGCCGGCTCGACCTCGTCCACCCGGGCGTCGGCGGCGCCCCCGGCCTGCACCGAGGCCGCGTCGACCAGCCGCAGCCGCACCCGCGACGGCGCGGTGAACCGGGGCGGGCGGGCCAGGCTGGCCGGCTGCCCCGGCACCTGAAGGCGGCTCGGCACCGCCGCGGTGTCCACCGGCAGGTCGAGGGTCCGCCCGAACCCGTCGACCAGCCGGACCCGGCGCAGCGTCAACGCCCCGGCCGCGAGCAGGTCCGGCGCCCGGCTCGGGCTGGGCCGGGTGACGGTGCCGTCCGCGCGGCGTGGGCGCAGCGCGCTCACCGGCAGGCCGAGCAGCGCGTCCCGGACGCCGGCCAGCGCCGCGCCGACCAGGTCGAGCGCCTCGGCCCTGGCGCCCAGGTCGGCCAGCCGCCGCTGGGTGTCCGGGTCGGCCTCGCCCTGCTCGTTCACGTCCCGGGCGGTCTCCTCGACCAGCCAGCGGGCGATCGCGCCGGCCAGCGTGTCGCCCGGCGCGGTCGTCAGCGGCACCCGGTTCGCCACGGTCCGGCTGGCCGGCGCCGGCGGCGGTGCGCCCCCGGGGTCGGCCGGCTCGAGGTCGACCGCGCCGAGCCGCCAGCCGGTGAGGTCGCCGACCACGCCGACGGCCACCTCCCACTCCAGCCACATCGGCACCCAGGGCTGGGCCCAGGCGGTGATGCCGACGAGGTCGGGTTCGACGCCGTCCAGCAGCGAGTGCCGGCGCAGCGCCTCCTGCACCGCGGCCCGGGTCGCGCCGCGGTCGCCCAGCGCGCAGAACCCGCCGGAGCTCGCGGTGCCCTCGCCGCCGGCCACCCGCAGCCCGGCGGCCGCGGTGTACGCGCCGGTCGCGTCGTAGCGCAGCGCGAGCTCCGCGGCGATCCGGCCGGTGGCCGCGCCGCGGGCCGGCCCACCGTCGGCAGTGGACCGGCCGGCGAGCCAGCCGGCCAGGTGCGGCGAGAGCAGCAGCACCTCGCGGGCCAGCGCGAGCGCCTCGTCCGGCAGCGCGCCGGAGCCGAGCCCGGGCAGCAGGTCGGCGCCGCGCAGCAGCCCGGCGTAGTCCTGGGCCACCTGCGAGCCGCGCCGGCAGCGCAGCCGGCCGTCCGGGCTGCCCCGGCCGTCGCCGCCGTGGCGCAGGCTGCGCCCGGCGCCGGCCAGCGCGATCACCGGGTCGACCGGGATGTGCCGCGGCGGGGCGGGATGCTCGACGGTGCGCTCGTCCGGCGGCTTGGCCCCGGGCGGGACGGTGACCGCCGCTCCCCCCTCGTCGGCCGGCACCGGCGGGCCGAGGAGGGTGACCGCCCGGCTGGTGCCGGGCAGGGCAGCCTGGGCCGCGGCGGCCCGCAACCGCTCGGCCCGGCTCACCGTCGCCGTGGCCGGCTCCTCGGTGAGGAACCCGTACGCGGTGGGCGCCGTGCCGAACAGGTCCGCCCGGAACTCCAGCGTCGCGCCGCCGGCGGCCGGCCGCGGTGGCCGCGGCGGAATCTGCTCGCCGCGCACCAGCACCCGGTCGGTCACCGGCGGGTCGCCGCTGTCCTGCCCGGCGAACCCGCGGGCGTGCTCGTACTCGTCGATGTCCACCAGCCCGTCCGCGCTGCCGAGCCGGTCCAGCAGCCGCCCGGTGAACGCCGACAGCAGCCGCTCCACCGCCCGCCGCTGCTCGGCGCCGGCCGAGTCACCGGTCCCGGTGGTCCCGCCGGCGAGCAGGGCGGCGACCAGGTCGTCGGTGTGCTCACCGAGCACGACCGCCACCCCCGCCGGGTCCGGCCGCAGGTCCACGGCTGGCTCCCGGCCGTCCACCGGCACGCCGATGACCGCGCCGTGCAGCAGCGTGCTGGCCTCCGCGGCGACCAGGCTGCCGGTGACCACCTGGCTGGCCTCGGTGGCGAACGCGACCGCGCCCGAGCCGATCAGCACGCCGCCGGCCACCGCCGAGCCCAGCTTGCCGGCGGCCGGCGAGCCAGCGGCGGCCGGACCACGGCGGGCCTGGGAGCCGAACGCGGATCCGCTCGCCGGGTCGAACCGGGTGCTGACCGGCACGCCCAGCCCGGCCGTGCGGGACTGCCGGCCGGCCGCGACCAGGTGCTCCCGCCCACCGCCGGGGACGATCCGCCAGCCCAGCTCGGCGGCCCGCTCGGCCAGCCCGCCCTCGGTGCGCACGCCGTCCAGCGGGTCGAGGTCCGGCCGGGACCACCAGCCGAGGACGAGGTAGCTCGCGGCGCCGCCCTCCGGCCCGCCGGGCAGCGCGCCACCAAGCTCCTTGTCCGCGGCCAGGTCGTCGAGCGGGTCGTGCCAGCCGAACCGGGCGAACGCCGAGTCGTAGCCGGCGGTCCAGGTCAGCGTCCCGCCGGCGGTGCCGGTCAGCTCCGCCGGCGGCACCAGCCGGCCGGTCCCGGTGCCGGGCAGCGGCTCGCTGTCCGGGCCGGCGGCCAGGTCGCGGACGGCGCCGGTGGTGGCGTCCAGCAGCCAGCCGCGCACGTGCACCGGGGTGTCCGGCGGCGCCGTGCCCACCGCGGCGCCGGCCGGGGCGAGCAGCCGCAGCACCGCCCACCGGTCGGGCAGCGCGGCGAGCCCGAGCCCGCCGCCCGGCTCGCCGCGCGGGTCGCGCAGCCGGCCGCGCAGCAGCGCGTCCGGCATCGCCCAGTGCAGGTGCACCCCGGCCGGCCGCGGGCTCGGGTCGGCGAACGGCTCCGGCCCGTCGACCGCCTCGACCTCGCTGGGCACGCCGGGGGTGAGCGGGCCGGGCAGCGGCACGCCGGCGACGTCCCCGCCGGGCGGGGCGGCCAGCGCCTGCACGTCGACCGGCACGAGCACCCGGGGTTCGCGCAGCAGGTCGGCGTCCCAGGTCGCCACGACCGGTGCCGCGTCGCCGTCCAGCCCGGTGCGGGCCGCGGCGCTCCACCGCGGCGAGGTCTGCTCCCGCTCCACCAGCTCCGGGTCGTACCTCACGGCCGGTCGCCGCCCTCGAACCGCTCGCGCAGCACCGCGAGCCCGACGACCGGCCGGAACACCGCCCCGGGCGGCAGGCTCGCCCCGCCGGCCAGCGTCCGGTCGCCGAACACCGCCCGGTACGGGAACTGCAGCATCTGCATCGCGAACTCGGCGGAGTCCAGCGGCGGGCCGCCCGGGCGGATCCTCGCGAGCATGTCCGCGGCGGTCGCACCGAGGTGCACCACGCCGGGAGCGTCCTTGCGGAACCGGACGTCCACCGACCGGCCGTCGGGGTACCGCTCCCCCGTTGCCGGGTCGCGCAGCACGACCTGGGCACCGACGCCGGCACCGGCGGCGGTCTCGGCCACGCCGAACTGCACCCCGGCCCGCGGCTCCTCGACGTGCACCAGCTGCGGGACGCCGTCGAACAGCGCGACCAGCACGGCCGGCGCCAGCCGCTCCAGCCGGAGCAGGCCGAGCCGGCCGAGCGCCGCGTCGTGCTCCTCGCCGACCCGGTCGTCCGGCACCGGCGGGGACAGCCGCAGGTTGTCCTGGGCGTAGCCGCGCACGTGCAGCGCCGGCCAGCCGGACACCAGCCGGGACCGCAGCAGGAAGCCGGACAGCGGTCCGGCCGGGCCGGCCGGCACCGCCGCGCCGGGCGTCCAGCCGGGCAGCCGGACCAGCCGCTCGGCCTCGTCCACCTCCTCGCGCACGGTCCGGTACAGGCCCTCCAGCGCGGCCCGGTCCGGGGTGGTCACCGTGCCGACCGACAGCGCGCCCTCGACCAGCGCGTCGGTCCAGCCCCGGTCGAGGTAGAAGAACCGGATCGACTCGGGCGGCAGCAGCGCCGGGTCGGCGACCAGGTGGCCGAACGGCACGCCCTCCAGCAGCCGCAGCCTGGCCAGCCACACCCGCAGGTCGCGCGGTACGGCCCGGGGGCCCGGGTCGGGCTGCTCGACGTCGACCTCCTCGACCAGCTCCTGGGCCACCTGGAACACCGCGTTCACCACGAGGTCGCGCAGGAACAGCTCAGCCGTCAGCGCGGCCTTGATCATCAGACCTCTCCCCCATCCGCCGCAGCCCGCCCCGCCGCCCGCCCCGGCGCCCGGTCCAGCAGCTCGTCCAGCGCGTCCCGCGCCGTCCCCGCCGGACCGGCCGGTCCCGCCGCCCCTGGCGTCCCCGGCGCCCCGACCCGGCCGGCCATCGTGGCCAGCTGCATCGCCTTGTCCTCCAGTGCGGCGCGCAGCGCGACGGTGGCCCGGGACAGGTCGGGATCCCCGGTCCGCACCGGCAGCGGGGCCAACCCGGCCAGCAGCGCGGCCGAGTCGTCGTAGGCCAGGTCGGGCAGGCCGAGGCCGGCGACGGTGCCGGCGTCCCGGTCGGGCAGCACCCGGTCGAGGTCGGCCGCGACCGCCGAGGGGTCGGCGACCGGGCGCGGCGGGCCGAGCGCGGCCGCGCCGCGGTCGCCGAGCAGCTCGGCCACCGCCCGGACCGCCCGCGGGCCGAGGGTCCCCGCCCGCCGCCCGTCCCGCTCGTCGGCGGCCAGCACGTCCGGCCGTTCGGCCAGCTCCCGCACCTGGTCCGGCGCGCCGGCCACCGCCTGCGCCCCGACCTGCTGCACCCGGGCCGCGCCGTACGCCTCCTGCCGCCACCGGGCCAGCGCGGTGACCACGCCGGGTTGGGACAGCGCGAGCAGGCGGCCGATCTCGAACGCCGCCGCGTAGCCGAGGTCCTCCTGCCCGTCCGGGACCACCCGGCGCAGCTGGTCGGCGTGGTGGGCCAGCGGCGGCCGGCCGTCCGGGCGCAGCCCGGCCCGCGGCACCGGCAGCGGGGTGGCCGGCCCGCGGTACCAGGCCGGCGCCGGCTCCCCGGCCCGGCTGGCATGCCCGAGGCTGACGTGCCCGGTCTCGGTCACCAGCGGCAGCGGCCGGGTCGGTGGCGGCTCCAGCACCGCGCCGGGCACCGGCGGGTCGTGCGGGTCGACCGGGTCGCCGTCCGGGGTCTCCGGGCCGGCCGGCACGTGCCCGAGCAGCCGGACGTGCACGTGCTCGGCGAGGTACCGGAAGTCGCCGCGTTCCTCGCAGGCGAACGACCAGTACGCCAGCACCGGGAAGCGCAGCGCCGGCCGGGTCACGACGCCGAGGTCGATCGACCAGCCGTCGGCCAGCTCCTTGCGCGCCTTGCCGGCCGCCTCGGCGTACCCGGCGCTCGCCGCCACCCCCGGCGGCGCGACCGCCCACTGCTCGCCGAGCCGGGCCGCCTGCCCGGCGGCGGCCTGCACGAACACCGTCCCGCCGCCAGCCGCCGGCAACACCGGCCGCGCGCCGCCGGTCGGGCCGGTGCGGGCCGAGCCGGGCAGCCGCATCGTGGCCGTGTCGAAGTCGACCACCGGGCCGTACGCGGCGGCCGCCTCGGCCCGCAGGTCCAGCACCGCGCCGGCCCGGACGTAGTCCAGCTTCAGGTCGGCGTTCGGGATGCTCGGCAGCGCGCCGTGCTGGCCCTCCAGGTTGACCAGGCAGGCCAGGTAGCGCACCCCCGGCTGCGGCAGCCGGTTGCCGAGCACGACCGCGAGCCAGCCGTCGTCGTCGCCCATCGCCAGCTCGGTGTCGGCGAGGTCGACCGCGCGCACGTGGCAGAGCAGCGCGAGGTCGTCCCGGGTCGGGAAGGTCCGCTCGACCACCTCCCGCGGCACCTCCAGGCAGGAGGACTTCGGCACGTCGACGTCGCCGGTGAGCGTGACCCCGGGCGTCACGCACTGCGCGGCGTCCACGTCGCTGAGCAGCCGGCCCTCCCCCTCGGCGACCAGCACGAGCGCGAGCCACGGAGTCGGCGTGGTCGGGGCGTCCAGGTCGGTGGACCGCTCCCAGGGCAGCGTCCGGCGGCGCAGCACGACCTGCGGCAGCCGGGAGGTGAAGCTGCCCCGGGCGCCGGCCGGCGGGAACGTGGCGAGGATCTGGTCGGGCGGCAGCGTGAGCCGGGGCGCGACGACGTCCACCCGGGAGGTCATGGTCTGCACCGGACCGGGCAGCCCGGACACGTCGCCGGTCAGCGTGTAGCGGCCGGCCCGCAGCGGCGGCTCGGCGTACGGGTGCAGCGAGAACGTCCCGGGCGGCAGCGACGTGGGCACTCAGGCCTCCATCCATAGCACCCGGTGCCGGCGCAGGCCGTCAGTGGCCGGCACCGGCACCAGGTCGTCGAGGCCGCGGGCGGCGACGGCGGCAGCAAACCGGTCCGGGTCGGTGCCGGCCGCGCCAGCCACTGCGGCCAGCCGCCGGCCCGGCGCGGTCGCGACCGTCACCGTCACCGGCCCGGGGTCCTGCCCCGTCGGGTCCGGCTCGACCGGGTACACCGCGACCGTCCGGGCGCCGTCGGCGACGACGACCGGTGGCTGCGGCCGGCCGTCCGGGCCGACGACCCGGCGGGCGCCGGCCAGCCCGAACGCCACGTCGTCGGCGGTAGTCGCGCCGCCCTCGACGGACACCGCGACGACGGACACCGCCGGGTCGGCGAACGTGGTGACCACCGCGGTGTCCCCGGCGACCAGCGCGTCCGGGGTGACCCAGCCGGCCGGGGCGTAGGCGATCCCCCGCGCCGGCACCCGCCCGGTCGACCGCACCGCGACCCCGGCGCCGAGCCAGACCTCGTCGCCGAGGTAGGCGACCGGCGCGTGGGCGACCCAGCCGGCGACCGCCGGCGTTCCAACGCGGCCCGGCACCGGGTCGGGGGTCCCGGCCAGGCAGGCGACCGTCCGGGTGCCCGGCGGCACGGGCAGCTCCGCTTTCGGTGCGCCACCGGGGGTGACCGCTGCGAGCACCAGGTCGGCGGCGACCACGCCGCCGGGAAGCAGCGCGACCACCCGCACCTTGCCCGCGGCGACCCGCAGCCGCGACCGCCGCTGCGGGTCGACATCCCGGTCGGCGTCCGGCAGCCGCAGCACCGCCACGTCCCCGTCGGTCAGCTCGGCGCCGTCCCCGGTCAGGTCCTTGCCGAGCAGCTGCAGCCGGGCGCCGGCCTCCGGGTCGCCGCCGCGCCCGGCCACCGCCTGCGGTCCGGTCCGCCCGGTGCGGGTGACCGGCGGCGCGCCGGTGGGCAGCACGGTGCGCTCGGCGTCGGCGACCGGCAGCGGCACGCGCAGCAGCCGGGCAGGGATGGCCGCGTCGAGCCCGCGGTCGATCGCGTCCAGCCG
>Ga0066388_100003099_pt1 | contig 10599 bp, 5 predicted proteins | sample PanSoiMetaGPlot6_FD_64539 | JGI IMG/M metagenome (GOLD analysis project Ga0066388, IMG submission 64539) | Tropical forest soil microbial communities from Panama analyzed to predict greenhouse gas emissions - Panama Soil - Plot 6 (Hybrid Assembly) | ecosystem: Environmental > Terrestrial > Soil... | reverse complement strand
CACGGCATTTTCGGCGAAGGGTTTTTCCAATCGATGTATGCCACTCCGCAATCGGACGTGGCCGCATACTTGAGTAGCATCGAATGGTTCGCCCTGACGCTGTTTCTTTTTGGCGTGGGAATTTTCCTGCCGGCATTGCGGATCGTTCCCTATCTGATGCTCGGCGGCACGTTGACGGTCGCGCTTTCCTACATGGTCCGCGCCAGAATCGAACCGAAATTTGATACGGTCCCGGCACGTTTACTGGTGATGTGTCTGGCGTTTGTACAACCACTCGTTCGCGGATTTACGCGTTACTTCACTTGGCTCCATTTCAAGCGCACGCCGCGGAGCGTCATTAGCACGCACGAACAATTGCCGCCAGGCGTCATGGGCCGCGGTTTGCGACGTCGGGTTTTTTGGAGCGAAGACGGCAAAGATCGGCATCATTTGCTCGGCGCGATTTTCCAATTGCTCGACGAAGAAGGCTGGCGCTATTCGATCGATACCGGTTGGAAAGAATGGGACATCCAGATTTATGGAAACTTCTGGTGGAGCATTGCCCTGCAGACTGTGACCGAGTATCACGGCGGCGGAAAGCAGTTAACGCGCGTCCGCCTTCGGAATCGCTTTGTCACCAGCACCGTAATCTTTGGTCTGCTTGCGCTGAACATCGTGATTTATCGGCAGCTTCACACGTCGCATCTCGATCTCTGGTCGGTCATCCCTTTCTTGCTCTCTTTGGTCTTTCTCGCGTCCCGCGCGCGCGCATTGAAGGCGAGAGTCGCCGAACTTGTCGATCTTGCCGGGCACCGCGCTGGGTTGCAACGCGTGACCCGGCGCGGTGTAGCGGTCCCTCCAGCACTCCCGGTTCGAGCCGTTGAGGCGAAGCAAACTGAAACCGCGCCGCGGACATGAACGGCGCGCTTTTTCTTCGCTTCGCAATTCTCGTCGGCGCCGAAGTCTTCTTTCTCGGAAGTCTGAATCTTTTCGACGACTGGACCCTGCAACAAATGCCGGTCCGATTTGTCGGCGCGGCGTTTGCCAGCGGCATCGCTTACCTCGCCGCGGTATCACATTTTCCGCCAAAGATCGACCTCCGAAAGCAGGCGATCATTTTTTGGGGCGTAGCCTTCGTTTTGCGCGTGGCCGCACTTCCACTCGTGCCGTCCGACGATCTGGTTCGCCATCAGTGGGAGGGAAAAGTTCAACGCGCCAGCTTCAATCCCTATTTAATCGCGCCGTCCGACTCGCAGTTGGATGATCTCCGCCACGATTTTCCTGAAGCTGCGAAGATCAATCATCCCGAATTGCGCGCGTTCGATCCGCCAGGCACCGAACTTCTTTTCAAAGCTCTCGGTGGCGTAACTGATCAGCCACTCTTTTATAGAATCATCTTCGCGACTGCCGATCTGGCGGTTGCAGCGGTGCTATTGCGGTTGATTGGCGGCGAAGAGCGTTATCGCAATGCGGCTTGGTACGCCTGGAACCCGCTCGTTGTTTACAGTTTTGCGGGCGCGGCGCATTTCGACAGTGTGATGATTCTAGCACTCGTCGGTGGAATTCTTGGGCTCGCAAAATCGACATCGGATACGGGATCGGAACGCCAGTGGGTTTGGGCGTTGTTGGCCGCCGCGTTGTTTGGAATTGCGATCTCGTTCAACGTCTTCGTCGCATCGCTCGTTTTGATTTGCGTGTTCGCGCTCCGCTGGTGCTCGATTGCTCTGGTCGTCACCGCGTGCATTCCGATTCTTTTAAGTCTTCCATTCGGCTTGCAGAATGTTTGGAAGTCGCTCGGACAGTTGGAGCAATTTCCGCGGCTAAATGATTTCTTTTGGTGGCTCATCGAAGCCTTTTGGGATAACCCGCACCAACGAAACTTCCATTACTATCCAGTTTTAATTCTTTGTGTCGTGCTGGTCTCGCTTCTCTTTGTTCGAGATTGGAAACGGGGAACGCTCTGGAGCCTGGGCACCGCGTTGATTCTGAGTCCGATTCTCCATCCGTGGTATTGCACCTGGATTTTGCCGCTCGCGACCTGGCGCCGCGCTTATGCCTGGCATGTGTTGTCGATCACGCTCTTTACTTACTACCTGTTTTGGGATGAACGGCTTTTTGCTTTGCCGTGGCACGCGGACCCATGGATGCGAGAGTTAATTATCGCGCCGGTGTTCGCGGCGCTGATCATGCTCGCTGCTGCGCGAAAACGAGCGGAAGTTGCAACGACTTAGCCGCCTCTTGGAAGTCATCTGGCAGCGGAGCGTCGAAATTTTTTCGTTCGCCGGTGCGCGGATGTTGAAAAGCTAGCTTCCACGCGTGCAGCATTTGTCGCGGTAAATTCCCGACGTATTTCGCTCCGTAAACTTTATCGCCAAGCACCGGATGGCCGAGATGATGAAGATGAACCCGAATCTGATGAGTTCGACCGCTGTGCAGTCGGCATTCGATTAAACTCATTTTCTCCGACGAGCTGATCACGCGATACTCCGTTTTTGCGGACCGGCTGCGTCTCGATTGGACCGACATGCGCTGTCGATACACCGGATGACGTCCGATTTTCTCCTCGATTGTGCCCGCGGTCTTGCGCAGCTTGTCCGCGACCAACGCGAGATAAACTTTTTCCACCGTGCGGTCGGCGAATTGCGCAGCCAATCCGCGATGCGTTTCATCCGTTTTCGCGACCACCAGACAGCCGCTGGTCTCTTTGTCGAGCCGATGCACAATTCCCGGCCGTTCTTTTCCGCCGATCCCGGAAAGTTTCGGAAAATGGTGCAATAAGGCATTGACCAATGTGTGCTCACGTTGGCCTGCGCCCGGATGCACCACCAATCCCGCCGGCTTGTTAATCACAATCAAGTCGCCGTCTTCGTAGATGATCTCGAGAGGAATCGGCTCCGGTCGATTGTCAATCTTCGTCGGTGGCGGCTCGTTTATTTCGATGCGATCTCCAGCTCGCACCAGGTCGCGCGGACGGGCAGGGGAGCTATTTCGCGTGACGAATTCTGTGCGGATCAATTGTTGAATGCGTGATCGCGAGAAATTCGGCAGTTCGCGCGCGAGAAACTGATCGAGTCGAAGACGCGTTGCCTCCTTCGGGACAATCAAATGAATCGGCATATTCATACAACATTGCCCCAGAAATCGGCGATGATACAATCCGATCGATTGCCAGCCGAGGGAACTGTTACGACGCCTTTTCGCTCGATAATCGTCGCCAACCGGCCCGGACCTTGCTCCCTAAGGTGCATGCGCCGCTGGGTTTATCTGGGTTGTTGTTGCCTGTTTGTTTTCGCAACCCAGGCTGGTCAACTCCCCCTGACTGTCAGCGAGATTGGCCTGATGCTACGCGCTGGTTATTCAAGCCGTACCCTGTTGGGCGAATTATCGGCGCGGCGTTGCGCGGACGTGGTCGACGAAACGAAAGAGAAAACGTTAATCAACGCCGGCGCTTCCGCTGAATTAATCGCCGCGCTCAAAAGCGGAATGTATTCGCTTTCAGCCGACAAGACCGCCGCCGTCCTGGAACAAATGGCCGCCGCCAAAGAGCGCCGCCAAGTCCAGGCGGAAATCGCGCGCAAATCGAACGAGCGTTATCAGGCGCAGGTTGCGCGGGAACGCTCCGCCAAAACGCCGCAAACTAGTGAAAACGTCGGGTCGATCGCCGCCTTTTTGAGAGATGATCTCGTCCAGTATCGCAATGGCGGCCTTCTTCACCTCGATGATACGGCGCTTGCCAACAAAAAGTTGATCGCCGTTTATTTTTCGGCGCACTGGTGCGGACCATGCCGAAAATTCACGCCGCAACTTGTCGATTACTACAAACGCGTCGCCGCGGAGCATCCCGAGTTTGAGATCGTTTTTTACAGCCACGACCGTTCGCCGGCTGATTTCGAAAACTACATGCGCGAGGCGAACATGCCGTGGCTCGCGATCGATTTCGCGAAACTCAAAGGCAAGCAGGCCCTGACCAAAGACGCCGGCTCCGGAATTCCTTCGCTCGTCCTTCTCGATTCCGCGGGCAATTTGATTTCAAGCAGCTATTCCGGTTCGCAATATCTCGGACCTCAACACGTTCTAGCCGACCTTGATTCGATCTTCGCAGGAAAACCTCCCGGTCGATTGGCGTCTACGCAATAGAGTTGCCGATTGATCCGGAAGTTCGTCTATTTCGACGAGCAAATGACAAAAGGGTCTCTCGCGGAAAGAATGGCGCGACTCGGCGTGCACGAGGTCGATCTTGAGGAAAGCTTCGCGCGTTCCGGCGGACCTGGCGGTCAGAACGTAAACAAAGTTGCGACCGCGGTGACACTCCGGCATCTCCCGAGCGGCAGTAGCGTCACGATCCAGGATTCGCGATCGCAAGCAAGGAACCGCAAATTGGCCCGCGAACGCTTGCTCGATGCGATTGAAGATCGACAACGCGCGGCGCGCCGGGCGCAAATTTCTGTTCGCGAAAAGGAACGACGCCGCAAGTCGTCGCGGCCGATAGGGTTGAAGAAAAAAATTCTTGAATCGAAACGAAAACGCGGGGCGTTAAAAAAACTGCGGGGTAAGCCTGGCCCGGGCGATTGACTCTACCAGGAAGCGTCCTGTAGCACCTCGATCCGCGCAATCGTGAGTTTCGATTTTTCGGCGAGCGAGCCGGCTGCGTCGCGTTTTTTTAACCATTCACGCTGCTCGGCCTGCAGTTTTGCGAATTCCGCCGGCGAGAGAATGAGACGCGCCGCTTTGTAAACGTCATTCATGGTATCGTCGACGTACTTGAATTCTGATTCTTCGGATCGGAAATAAACATTGCCGTCCGAAATCTGCGGTTCTTCGGCATCGGAATTCAAATCTTTGAACGCGTCCGGGGATACTTTATATTTGTCACCGTCGTAAGTAGTGGACGCGCGATCGAGGAGATCATTTTGGTCCGAAGTTAATGGCCGCGTCTGCGATTTAATCCATCTCTTTGCTGGCAAATCGTAGAGTCCTTGGAACAACGCAAAATAACTTTTCGCGTCTTCGAGCTGCTTGGGATTGGTCACAGCAGTGGCGTAAACGCGGATCTTCCGCCCGGGTTCGATCCGGAATAACGAACTGACGTACCCGCCGGCCTCGCGCTCATGCGCCTGCTTTTTAATCACGGCATCGATCGCAGTTTGGATGTGTTTGCCGATCTCGGTTTGAACAAACTTTGATGGTGTCGGTTCGATCACGAATATGGAATCAGAACCAAAACGGCCTTCGTAATTGACGACCGCGACTTTCGAATCGTCTGCCCAGGTGAGCGATAGCCCCGCGTGATTTTGGTGCTCAAAGTAATCCGCGCCCTCGATCTTTCCGAGAACCTGATGCGTTTTGATATTCGCTAGATAGTTGACCGAATATTCTCCGTCGGTTTCAACGTCCTCTTCATTTGGGACGATGATTCCGTACTGGCCATCGGGCGATTCGGATTCTTCGTGAACAACGTAGCCTTCCGGCCAATCCGCGCCCAAGGCTCGCGAGATCGCGAAGATCAATAACACCGCAATAGTCCGCCCAATTAATATCACCGCGGCGGATTTTGCTCGGGCAAGCACTCGTTGGCAAGATCGACAACTAATTTACATCTGCCGAACCGGTTTAGAGCGAACCAATTATGTGATGACGATTTATACTATGAAAAAGCTGCTTATTCCTTTGTTTTCGCTTCTGATTGCTGTGTTCCTGAACTCCTGTGCGAGCGAAGAGCCGGTCACGACGACTACCACTACGCGTCAAACGACCGTGACCCAACCGACGACAACGTCACAGACGACCACGACGCGTTATTAAGTTGGAAGTTCTCGCTACGAGAAGGGCACGTTGGCGCGTGCCCTTTTCTTTTACGACTTCTTGGGCTTGGTGGGCTTTGCGGTCGGCTTCGGCGGCTCTACCGATTTTGCTGGTTCTTTGGCCTCGCCGCGTTGCGCTTCTTCTTCGGCGGCCTGGCTGACCACTGGCGCAATCGCCTGCAGTTTTTCGCCGCTGCGTAAATCCATCAATTTCACGCCCATTGTATTGCGGCCGGTTTCACGAATTTCCTTCACCCGCGTGCGCACCAACTGACCCTTCGTCGTAATCAGCATCATCTCGTCGGTTTCGCGCACGGTCAGCGCACCGACGACATTGCCGGTTTTAGAGCCGGTCTTCATCGTGATGATGCCTTTACCGCCGCGATTCTGTTTTCGGTAATCGTCAAACGGCGTGCGTTTGCCGATCCCGTTCTCGCCGGCCACCAAGAGCATCGCTTCAGGATCGACAATCGCGATCCCGACGACGTGATCTTTCTTCTCTGGGCGAATTCCCCACACGCCAACGGTATTGCGGCCCTGGTCGCGCAGCTGTTCTTCATGGAAACGAAGGCTCATTCCCTCTTTTGTGATCAACACCAGCTCGTTGTCTCCGCTGGTCAGCTTCGCGTCGATTAAACGATCTCCCTTTTCGATTTGGATGGCGATGATGCCGCCTTTGCGAACGTTGCGATAATCGGAAAGGTTCGATTTCTTCACGATGCCCGACTGGGTCGCAAAAACGACGTGGAGATTTTCATCCCACGTTTGATCGACAGCGTTTCCACCGACTCCAGATTTTTTGGATTGGATCCGAATTGTGGCCGCGATTTTCTCGTCCGGTTTCAGCTCGAGGATGTTCGCGATCGAGCGTCCTTTCGCAGCGCGCCCCATTGCTTCAATCTCGTAAACCTTTTTGACATAGGCGCGGCCGTCTGTCGTGAAGAACATCAAATAGTCATGGGTCGTCGCGGTAAAGAGATGCTCAATGAAATCGCCTTCTTCTTCCTCGGTTGCACCTTCGCGCGTTGTCATGCCGATCACACCTTTGCCGCCGCGACGTTGCGCGCGAAATGCGCTCACGGCGGTCCGCTTGATGAATCCGCCGTGGGTGATGCTGATGATGCAACCCTCGTTCGCGATGAGATCCTCCATGTTGATCTCACCTTCATCGGCAATGAATTCGGTCAGACGCGGCGAGCCATGTTTATCTTTGAGCTCACGCAGCTCCTTTTTGATGATCGTGAAGACGCGCTGCTCTTTCGCGAGAATGTCCCGCAAATCCTGGATCGTCTTGAGCAACTCCTTGTATTCGTTCTCGATCTTGTCCCGCTCGAGACCGGTCAATTGATACAAACGAAGATCGAGAATCTGGTTGGCCTGATGTTCGCTGAATGCATAACGGCCTTCCGTCAACCGCGCTGGATTGCGAATTAGAATTCCAATCTGCTCGACCTGCCGCTTGGTGAAATCGAACGCGAGCAGTTTAACGCGTGCTTCTTCACGATTGGCGGATCCGCGAATGATCCGAATGAATTCGTCAAGATTCGCGAGCGCGATGAGATAGCCTTCCAGAGTCTCGGCGCGCTCTTCGGCTTTCTTTAATTCGAAGCGGGTGCGGCGCAGAACAACTTCCCGGCGATGCTCGATATAAGCCGCGTTTGCTTCCTTGAGCGAGAGCAGCTTCGGCCGACCGTGATCGATCGCCAGCATGAGCGCGGGAAAGGAGCTTTCCATCGCGGTGTGCTTGTAAAGATTGTTGATGACGATCTTCGGATTGGCGTCGCGCTTCAGCTCGATTACCACGCGCGTGTTCTCGTCCGATTCGTCACGGATAGCGGTAATGTCGCCGAGAGCTTTTTCGTTCACGAGCTCGGCGACGCGCTCGACCAGCGTGGCGCGATTTACGCCGTAGGGAATCTCGGTGATGACGATTTGTTCCTTGCCGCCTTTGAGTTCTTCGACGCCGGCTTTGCCGCGCACTTTCATGCTGCCGCGGCCGGTCTCGAGATATTGTTTCACGCCAGCGAGGCCGCAGATCGCGCAGCCGGTCGGGAAATCCGGACCCTTCACGTGCTTCATCAACTCCTCGAGCGTGATGTCCGGGTCGTCGATCTGCGCGCAAACGCCATCGATCACTTCGCCCAGATTGTGCGGCGGAATGTTTGTGGCCATTCCAACCGCAATGCCGGTTCCACCGTTAACGAGAAGATTTGGAAACGCCGCCGGAAAAACTGTCGGCTCGGTGCGTGTTTCGTCGTAGTTCGGAACAAAGTCGACCGTGTCCTTGTCCATGTCGACCATCAACGCCGCGCCGAGATGCGTCATGCGTGCTTCGGTGTAACGCATCGCTGCGGGCGGATCGCCTTCGACGGATCCGAAATTTCCCTGACCGTCCACGAGCGGCTCCCGCATGGCCCACGGCTGCGCCATGTGGACGAGGGTGGGGTAGATCACTGCTTCGCCGTGCGGGTGATAGTTACCGCTCGTGTCACCGCAAATCTTCGCGCACTTACGATGTTGCCGTCCCGGAAAGAGCGACAAATCGTGCATCGCATAAAGAATTCTCCGCTGCGATGGCTTCAGTCCGTCGCGCGCATCGGGCAACGCGCGCGAAATGATGACCGACATCGAGTAGTCGAGGAATGACCTCGACACTTCTTCGGCCACATTTACCGGATCAACTTTTTCGTTCGCCGTATACATGGCTTTGCCGCCCTAATTCGTTAAATCGCTAAATCGTTAATTCGCTAAATGATCAAACGTCCAAGTTCCGGACATTTAATGCATTGTCCTCGATGAACTGGCGCCGCGGTTCGACCACGTCGCCCATCAGAATGGTAAACATTTTGTCGGCATCGACTGCGTTGTCGTCGTTCAAGTCGACCTTGAGGAGCTTGCGCTTTTCGGGATTCATCGTGGTCTCGAACAATTCTTTCGCGTTCATTTCGCCAAGACCTTTGAAGCGCTTGATCTGCACGCCGCGGCGTCCGATTTCCAAAATCTTCTCGAGAATTTCTGGAATCGAAAACAATGGATGCGTGACCGCTTTCTCGCCTTCGCCTTCGATCAATTCGAAGATCGGCCGATCGCTCGCGGCGTAGTGGTCGACCTTTAGCCCTTTGCGCGCGAGCTCGGCGATAATTTTCTGGATCGCGGCCGATTCATGCAGCTCGACCAATTTGCCGCGGCGGCGGACACCGCCCGGCTTGGTGGCAACCGATTCGCCATCGCCCAGCGGCAACAACTCCTGCTCCATCTGGGTGTCGAACAAATTGAGATCGAGATTCGACTCGTGAAACTTTCGGACACCTTTCTCGTCGTGGAAATAATGAACGCTCTCGTCATTGCCTTCGCGTACCTTCACCAGATAGGCGGGCAGCTTGCCTGATTTAGAATTGCGCTCCTCCAGATACTCTTCGAAATCGCCGCCGTGCCGGCGAACAACTTCACTCAGCTTCGCCAGCTTCTCGAGTGATTCGAGAATGTCTTTCAACTGCCCAGCCGTGATCTCCTTGTTGTCCGCGAGATTTTTCAGCTTCACGTCCTCGGCACCGAGCGAAATCAAAATTTTGTTCAGCTGCACGTCGTCGTCGACGTACTCTTCGCGCTTTTTGCGTTTGATTTGGTAAAGCGGCGGCTGCGCGATATAGATTTTTCCGGCTCGAACCAGTTCGGTCATCTGTCGGAAGAAAAATGTGAGCAGCAGAGTGCGAATGTGCGACCCGTCGACGTCCGCGTCGGTCATGATGATGATGCGTCCGTAGCGCAACTTGGAAATATCAAATCGGCCTTCGTCTTTACCGTTCCCATCCTCTTTCGGCTTGCCGATGCCGGTCCCGATCGCCGTGATCATCGATTGGATCTCCGCGTTCTTGAGAAATTGATCTTCGCGTGCTTTCTCGACGTTAATCAGCTTGCCGCGGATCGGGAGAATCGCCTGATAACGCCGATCGCGTCCTTGTTTTGCGGAACCGCCGGCGGAATCGCCCTCGACAATGTAAAGCTCGGTTAATTCCGGATCGCGCTCCGAACAATCTGCCAGCTTGCCGGGCAAACCGCCGCCCGTTAGCGCGCCTTTGCGGATCGTCTCGCGCGCTTTGCGAGCAGCTTCACGCGCCCGCGCGGCCGTGAGCACTTTGTCGAAAATCCTTCGCGCGACTGGCGGTGTCTTATCAAAAAACGTCATCAGCCCTTCGTAGACCGCCGAGTTAACGATGCCGTCGATCTCGGTATTGACGAGCTTGACCTTGGTCTGCGACTCGAACCGCGGATTCGGCAGCTTGATGCTGAGCACGGCAATCAATCCTTCCCGCACGTCATCGCCCGAAAGCGAAGGGTCTTTTTCTTTCGTGAGATTGTTGGCCCGCGCGTATTGATTGATCGCGCGGGTCAGCGCCGTGCGGAATCCAGTAAGGTGTGTTCCACCGTCCGGATTCGGAATCGAGTTCGCGAATGGCAAAATCTGATCGTTGTAAGTATCATTGTATTGCAACACGACATCGACAAACACTTCATCGCGCTGGCGCGAAATAACGATCGGCTTCGGGTGGAGCACCTGTTTGTTTTCGCCGAGCTGCTTTACGAATTCCTCGATGCCGTGCTTGTAAAGGAATGTCTCCTTCTTCGGCGATTCGGTGCGCTCATCAGTCAGGTTGATCTCGAGTCCCGGATTTAGGAACGCCAGTTCGCGCAAACGAGTGGCGAGCCGCTCAAACTTAAACTCACTCGTGATGGTGAAGATGGTCGGGTCGGGGAGAAACGTGATCAATGTCCCGGTGGCCTTTTTGCCTTTCACCTCGCCGATGACTTCGAGTTTTTG
>Ga0066388_100003098_pt1 | contig 10600 bp, 11 predicted proteins | sample PanSoiMetaGPlot6_FD_64539 | JGI IMG/M metagenome (GOLD analysis project Ga0066388, IMG submission 64539) | Tropical forest soil microbial communities from Panama analyzed to predict greenhouse gas emissions - Panama Soil - Plot 6 (Hybrid Assembly) | ecosystem: Environmental > Terrestrial >... | reverse complement strand
GAGATATCCAACGACACGCTCTTACGCTGGTACACGCTGCACGTCTTGTTACTCCCGTTCGTGATCGTGATCTTCATGGCCGTCCACTTCTGGCGCGTCCGCAAGGACGGCGGCCTCTCCGGGCCGCTGTAGAGGCGAGGGATCGATGACCGAGGTTCCCGAGCACCTACTCCGACGCAGCCGTGAGCGCCGCAAGGCGCTGGGCCTCCCCGTGCCCGGCGAGGAGGGTGGCGAGGAAGGCGCGGGAGAGGCCGAGGCAACGGCGGCGGCGGAGCCGAGCGCGCCGGCGGCCGCGGAGGCGCCGGCGGGCGCGGCCGCAGGCGGGGGCGCCGACGACACGGCCGCCGCCGCGGCGGCGAGCGGAGTGCCCGCGCACCTCCTGGAGCGTTCGAAGCGCCGGCGCGCCCAGCTGACGGGTGAGGGCGACGGCGGCGCGGCCGCCCCCGCGGCGGCTGCGGCGGCGACGACGGGTGGCGGCGCCACCGCGACGGCCACCGCGCCCAAGCCGACACCGACCGCGACCGGCCCCGGAGGTCACACGCAGCGGCTGCTGACGGTCGTGAAGTCGGGCTCCATCCAGCAGACGCGCGCCGAAGCGCAGGACAAGGTGCACGTGTGGCCACACCTGCTCGTCATCGAGTTCGCGGCGGTGCTCGTCGTGACGGCGGCGCTGCTGATCTTCTCGGCGCTCGTGCGCGCGCCGCTCCTCGGCCTGGCCGACTTCAACAAGACGCCGAACCCGTCGAAGGCGCCGTGGTACTTCCTCGGCCTGCAGGAGCTCCTGACGATGTTCCACCCGATGGTCGCGGGTGTGACCATCCCCGGGATGGGGCTCTTCCTGCTGGGCGTGGCGCCGTTCATCGACAAGAACCCGTCGCACGCGCCGTCGGACCGGAAGTTCGCGATCTCGATCTTCACGCTCTTCCTCATGCTCTGGGCGGTGCTCGTCATCATCGGCTCGTTCTTCCGGGGCCCCGGCTTCAACTTCGTGTTCCCGTGGAACAACGGGATCTTCTTCGACCTGTAGGGCGTTTGTAGTTCGTGGACTCTTCGACTGTTCTCATCATCGCCATTCCGGCCCTGCTGATCCTCGCTGCCATCGCGATCGTGGCCGAGGGGTGGCGTCGTCGCTCGGGCACGGGCCGGCTGAGCCGCGAGACCCGTAGGAGCGACCGCTCGACCCCGGAGGGGGAACCTCCCGTGCCCGCGACCGTGGGCACCGGGCTGGCCGAGATGGACGAGGAGGCGCGGGCCCGGGCGGAGGAGTCCCGTCAGGCCCTGGAGCCGGCCGGGGCGCGCGCGCCGGTCGAGTACGTCCCCGTCGAGGACGAGGAGATCGGGCTCACCCGCCGCCAGTTCTTCAACCGCGGAATCCTCGCCGGGCTGGGGATCTTCGCCGCCGGCATGGGCGCGGCCATGCTCGGGTTCCTCTGGCCCAGCAGCGCCGGCGGCTTCGGCTCGAAGATCGTCGTCGGCTCCGAGGACGACGTCAAGCAGTCGTTCGACAAGAAGCAGCCCTTCTACAACGCGGCCGCGCGCACCTACATCCAGCCCTATCCCAAAGAGGACATCCCGAAGGCGAAGAAGGTGTACGACCCGCGGATCGTGGCCGGGATGGAGCAGGGGTACGTCGCGCTGTACCAGAAGTGCGTGCACCTCGGCTGCCGGGTCCCGTGGTGCGACTCGTCACAGTGGTTCGAGTGCCCGTGCCACGGCTCGAAGTACAACCGGGTCGGCGAGAAGAAGGGCGGCCCGGCTCCGCGTGGCCTCGACCGTTTCGTCCTCCAGGTGTCGGGCGGCGAGATCACCGTCGACACGTCGCAGAGCTCGCTCGTGCAGGGCCCGCCGATCGGCACCGACACCACCGGGCAGACGGCCGAGGGGGCGCTCTGTGTGTGAGGTTCCCACGCGGTGAATCTCCGTCTCGTCCTGATCATCGTCAACGTCGCCGCGTTCGCGACCATCGGCATCATCATCCTGTGGCGGGTGTTCAGCCTGCGCCGCAACCCCGAGCCGCGCCCGCCCCAGAACCTCACGCCGTTCCTGCCCGACGAGGAGCTCGAGGGGCGCAAGCTCGAGCGGGTGCTCGGCATCGCGTTGCTGACGACCGCGCTCATCGCGCTGACGCTCTTCGCGTACTACGTGTTCGAACCGAACCGTTCCAGTTCGATGGAGAAGCAGTTCCACGACAGCTCCGTCGAACGCGGTGCGATCCTGTTCGCCAACGACCAGAGCAAGGCGTACGACCCGACCCGTTCACTGCTGTGCGCCAACTGCCACGGCGTCAAGGGTGAGGGCGGGAGCACCAACTACACGCTGAAGTCCGACGATCCCCGCTGCGATCCCACCGCTTCCGTCACCGATCAGACGCCGAGCTACTGCCTGCCCGTCCAGGTCACGTGGCAGGCGCCGCCCTTGAACGTCGAGCTACTGCGGTACTCCAAGGACGAGGTGCACGACATCATCACGTACGGCCGACCAGGGACGCCCATGCCCCCGTGGGGCGTCGCGAGCGGGAAGGGCGTGCTCAACGAGCAGGGCATCCAGGACCTCGTGAACTACGTCCAGACCCTGCAGCTCTCACCCGACAAGGCCAAGCAAGAGTTCACGAAGCAGCTCCAGGACGCCAAGGCGAAGAACCCCGGCGCGAGCGACGGCGCGCTGCTCTTCCAGCTCCAGTGCGCCCGCTGCCACACCAGGAACTGGTCGTTCTTCAATCCCGACAGCCCCGGCCCCGGCCCGCTCCCCGGTCCGCAGGGCGGCGGCGCGTTCGGCCCCAATCTCACCGGGGGAGAGACGGTGCGGCAGTTCGCGGGCCCGAAGGGCGTCGACGACCAGATCGACTGGGTCACGAACGGCAAGCCCGCCAACGAGCTGTACGGCACGCGCGGCATCTCCTCGGGCCGCATGCCGCACTTCGGCAACGTGCTGACCAAGGACCAGATCCAGGCGATCGTCGACTACGAGCGGGGCTTGTGATGCACGGGAGCGCGGCATCGTGATCACGTCGCTGCTCGCCCAGGCAACGCCGACGACCGAGCAGATCCCGAAGGACCTCTGGTACCCGACGATCCTCGGCATCCTCGTCGTCGTGGCCGGGATCGGGCTGTTCTGCGGCTCGGTCTACCTGCTGCTGGGGACGAACCTCGGCGCCCGGCTCGGCTTCCTCGTCGCGTTCACCGGCCTGGCGGGGTTCATGGTGATCCTCAGCTCGCTCTGGGTCACGACAGCGTCACCGTTGAACACGCTGAAGGGTCGAATCCCCGCCTGGCAGGTGCAGCAGTTCGCCAAGAGCCCGGACGAAATCAAGTACCCACAGGCGCGCAAGCTCACGAAGAACCACAAGGTCGACACCGTCGCGGCCTCCGACGTCAAGGCCGCCGTCGACGCGCGGCTGGTGACGATCCAACCCACCGCGATCCACAAGCCGACGCCGGAGGAGAACAAGTTCGCGAAGTTCGACAAGGTCACCGACTACCAGACCGTGAACACCTACGAGGTCGGGGGCAGCAAGCCCAACTTCCTGCACTTCCAGTTCACGCACACGCCCCTCGTCGCCGTCGTCCAGGTCTGCGCCGTGCAGCCGGTGAACACGCCGTTCGGGGTGCCGCCGCCCAAGCCCGTGTGCGACGAGACGTCGGACAAGAACGGGTTCGTGGTGCTCACGAAGGATCTCGGGCAGCTGCGGCTCCCGCCGATCCTCGCCTTCATCGCCTCGCTGGTGCTGTTCGGCCTGGGCCTGCTCGGCCTCCACTGGCGCGAGCGGGACGAAGCCGAGCGAGCGCGGGAGCGGGCGGCGCCCGGTGAGCCGGCCCCGGTGCCGGCGAAACCATGAGGAGGTCGGCATGAACCGTCGCACCCGTGACGTCGTCGTGATGGTCGTGTCGGCGGTTGCCGCGATGGCGGCGACGGCGTCGCCCGCCGGCGCCCAGCAGCTGGTCGACGCGGGCAAGGAGAACGGCGGCGGGGCGACGGCCTTCGTGCTGTTCGCCTTGCTCGTCGGGCTCACGTTCGCAGTGCTCTTCTCGATGGACCGCGTGCGCCGCCGCCGGCAAGAGGCGGAGGAGCGCGAGCAGCAGCGCTGAGCTACTGCGTCCCCGCGCTCGCCGAGACCTCGCGGGAGATGATCCCCCAGTGCACCCGATCGAGCATCGCCTCGGTGTGCTGGGCATCGAGCTTCCCGTAGGCCGACGAGAGGTCGTGGCACAGCGCCCGGTCGCTCACCAGAAGCCGCGACGCGACCTCGCGGGTCGAGTACCCGTCGGCGAGGAGCCGCAGCGCGTCGGCTTCACGCTTGGTGATGAGGTCGTGCTTGACGTGCGCGGGGGCGGTCAGCTCCCGCAGTATCGAGCCCGCCAGGTTGGGTGAGAGGACGACGTCACCGCCTGCGACCGTCTCCACCGCCGCCACGATGTCCTGCATCGAGAAGTCCTTGGTGAGATACGCGCTCGCTCCGGCGCGCACCGCCCGGGCGACGAGCGCCGGGTTGGCGTGCATCGTCACGATGATCACGCTGAGCGCGGTGTCGCCGGTGCACAGCCGCCGCGTGACCTCGATGCCGTCCGGGCCCGGCATCGACACGTCCATCAGCACCACGGACGGGCAGAGCTCGCCGGCGAGCCGGAGCGCTTCGTCACCGTCGCCCGCCTCGCCGACGACGTCGTGGCCGGCGAGCTCGAGGGCCGCCCGCATGGCGTCACGAAGCATCGCGTGATCGTCGACGATCAAGACGCGGGTCCCGCCGTCCAAGATGGCCTCGATCCGTTCGCCGGGTCGTGCCTTGCAGGACCTCCGAATGATGCGGCAACGGGCGCTCCCGCGTCTACCGCCCGAAACCGGTCACATCATCCGGAACGGAGCGCGTCGGTCAGTCGCCCCCGGCGACCGTCGCCGCCGCCAGCGTGTGCTCGAGCTCGGCGTCGCCGTGGGCGAGGCTCGGGAACATCGCCTCGTAGCCACTCGGCGCGACGTACACCCCGCGGTCCAGCAAACGGTGGAAGAACGACGCGTACGCCTTGTGGTCGGCCGCGCGCGCAGCGTCGTAGTCGCGCACCGGCTCGTCGGCGAAGAACAGGCCCACGAGCGTGCGGGCCCGCGGGACCTGTGCCGCGACTTCGTCGCCGGCGAAGGCGGCCATCAGCCCGTCGGCCAGGCCCGTCGCGATCTCCTCGAGACGCGTGTAGGCATCGTCGTCCAGCAGCGAGAGCACGGCGAGGCCGGCGGCGGTGGCGAGCGGGTTCCCGGACAACGTGCCCGCCTGGTACACGGGCCCGACGGGGGCGAGCTCGTCCATCACTTCCGCCCTTCCACCGACGGCGGCGAGGGGCAGCCCTCCCCCCACGACCTTGCCGAACAGGCTCAGGTCGGGCGTCATGCCGAGCAGCCCCTGGACGCCGGCGGGACCGACCCGGAACCCGGTGATCACCTCGTCGAACACGAGCAGGGCGCCGTGCTCGTCGCACCGGCGGCGCAGCGCGGCGAGGAAGTCATCGTCGGCGGGGACGAGGCCCATGTTCGCCGCCACCGGCTCGACCAGGACCGCCGCCACCTCGTCGCCAAGGCGCGCGAACACCTCGTCGACGGCGGGTGCGTCGTTGTAGGGAACGACGACGGTGTCGGCCACCGTGCCCTCCGTGACGCCGGCGCTCCCGGGCAGTCCGAAGGTCGCGACGCCGCTGCCGGCGGCGGCGAGCAGGGCGTCGAGGTGCCCGTGGTAGCAGCCGGCGAACTTGACAATCTTCGTCCGGCCCGTCGCGCCGCGCGCTACGCGGACCGCGGTCATCGCCGCCTCGGTCCCCGACGAGACGAGACGCACCTTCTCGACCGACGGGACCCGGGCGCAGATCGTCTCGGCGAGATCCACCTCGCGGGCCGTCGGCGCGCCGTAGGACGTCCCGTCGGCGGCGGCCCGATGCACCGCTTCGACGATCTTCGGGTGTGCGTGCCCGAGGATCGACGCGCCCCATGACTGCACGTAGTCGACGTAGCGGCGCCCGTCGGTGTCGACGAGGTACGCTCCCTCGCCCCGGGCGACGAAGAACGGCTCGCCGCCGACCGCACCGAACGCGCGCACCGGCGAGTTGACCCCGCCAGGGATGCGCGCCAGCGCCCGATCGAAGAGGGACTCTGCCAAGTCAACTCTCTGGTCGCACGTGCTTGCGCACGTGCTCCAGCCAACCATCGTCTCGATCCGGGGCCGGGGGAACCCCGGCCCCTGCCGCAGGTGCCCCTCTCACGTGCCTGCCGCGCGGAGGCGCTCGGCGGCTTCGCGCGCGAGGTACGTCAGCACGAAGTCGGCACCGGCGCGCTTGATCGCGACGAGATGCTCGAACCCGACCGCGTCGCCGTCGAGCCACCCAAGCTCCGCCGCCGCCTTGACCATCGCGTACTCGCCGCTCACGTGGAACGCGGCGACGGGCACGTCGACCGCCTCGCGCACGGCGGTGATCACGTCGAGGTACGCCAACGCGGGCTTGACCATGACCATGTCGGCGCCCTCGTCCACGTCGAGCGCCGTCTCGCCGACGGCCTCCCGAGCGTTCCGCGGGTCCATCTGGTAGCCGCGGCGGTCGCCGAACTGCGGCGCGCACTCGGCGGCGTCGCGGAAGGGCCCGTACAGCGCGGACGCGTACTTCGCGGAGTAGGCGAGGATGCCAGTCTCGGCGTGCGACGCCGTATCGAGCGCGGCGCGGATGGCGGCGACCTGCCCGTCCATCATCCCGGACGGCGCAACGACGTCGGCGCCGGCGTCCGCTTGCGACACCGCGATCTCGGCGTATCGCTCGATGGTGGCGTCGTTGTCGACGTCGCCGTCGGCGGTCAGCACACCGCAGTGCCCGTGGTCGGTGTACTCGTCGAGGCAGTTGTCGGCGATGAGCACGAGGTCGTCGCCGACCTCGTCGCGGAGCGACCGCAGCGCGACCTGCACGACGCCGTCGGCGGCGTCGGCGCCCGACCCGGTGGCGTCCTTCACGGCGGGCACGCCGAAGAGCACGACGGCGGGGATGCCGAGGTCGGCGAGGCCGCGCACCTCCTTGCGGAGGCTCTCCTGAGTGTGCTGGAGGACGCCCGGCATCGAGCCCACCGGCTCCGGGACGTCGATGCCGTCCTTCACGAAGAGCGGCGCGACGAGGTCGTCGACGGCGACATGCGTCTCACCGACGAGGCGACGCAGCGCAGGCGTGCGGCGCAGCCGCCGGGGCCGGTGTTGCGGGAACGCCACGAGTGCTCCTTTGTCGCCTCGCAAGCTCGGGCTCGTGCTTCGGCGGTCGGCGGAGCCGCCGCCTCCGCGGCAAGGGTACCGGCCGGAGCTGCGCACCTCTGCGGGCCTCGCTCTTCGGTAAGCTGCCCGGCGTGTTCAGGGCAGGACACGCGCGACGCCCGTCGCTCCGTGTGACCATCTGCATCGCCGTCGCCAGCCTCGCCGTGGCAGTGGTGGCGTGTGCGCCGACGCCGCCGCCGCCCGGCCCCCCGCCGCGGCCCGTCTATCCCTACGTGCCGTCGCCGGTCTCCGGGCCCGCGAATCCGAACGCCTGCCGCAAGGTGCTCGTGATGGGCGACTCACTCGCCTTCGAGGCGTCGGACGAGCTCCAGGCCAAGTACCAGCAGTACGGCTACTGCGTGACGCTCGTCAAGGGCGCGACGTTCGGAGGCAACACGATGGTCGACGCCGACGGCAACCCGCAGACACCCCGCCTCGCGAGCTTCCTTGCCGGCGCGCCGGACGGGGTCGTGTTCTCGTTCGTCGGCAACGTTGAGCCGCCCCAGGTCTCCGCGGCCGAGACGGCATATCTCGGACTGGTCGACCAGGCCGCCGCGGCGAACGTCCCGGTGTTCGTCACCAGTCCGCCGGTGTCGATCGGGTCGTGCAACCCGGATGGGGCGTGGACGCAGGGTCACGAGCAATTCCGGCCGTGGGTGATGGCGAACCTGCCCGGGGCGCGACCGGTCGTGCGAGCCCGGTGGTCCGAGGTCCTGACGCCGGGAGGCACGCCGGAGACCTTCAACGACTCCCTGCAGTTCACCGACGGCGTTCAGGCCGTGCGCCAGACCGACTGCCTCCACTTCACGCAACGCGGCGAGCAGGTCGCAGCACAGGAGATCGTCGCCGCCACGCAGTCACTCTGGGCGCCGTAACGCGCCGCCGCGCTACTCGCCGCGTGAGAGACGGCCGACCAGCGCGTCGACGAGACCGTCGATCGTGTGCTCGGTGGCTTCGGCGTCCACCCGCAGGCCTCGTTCCATCGCCGTCTTCGACGTGACCGGGCCGATCGACACGACGAGCGGTTGCCGCACGGGCACCTCGCCGAGCAGGTCACACAGGTTCGTCACGGTCGACGACGACGTGAAGCTGAGCGCATCGACGTCGCCGCGACGGACCCGTTCCAGCGCGGCGGTGTCGGGCGACGCGGTCACGGTCCGGTAGACGGGGAGCACGTCGACTCCGTACCCGCGCTCCGAGAGGCCGGCTGGAAGGACGTCGCGTGCCTGTTCGGCCCGCGCCACCAGCACGCGTTCGCCGGCGGCCGTCGGGGACGGGAACGCGTCGAGGAGCGACTCGGCGACGAACCGCTCGGGGATCAGGTCGGCTCGCAGCCCGCGCTCGGCCAGGGCGGCGGCGGTGCCGGGCCCGATCGCCGCCACCCGGAGGCCGGCCAGCGCACGGGCGTCGAGCCCGGCGGGCGCCAGCCCGCGATCGAAGAACGCCGCCACGCCGTTCACCGAGGTGAAGACGAGCCAGCCGTACCGGTTTAGGTCGGGCACGTCGAAGCGGATGGGCTCGATCGTGATGGCGGGGAGCTCGACGACCTCGGCGCCGAGCGCCTCGAGGCGCCGCCGGAGCTCGCTCGCCTGCTCGCGTGCGCGGGTCACCACCACGGACCGGCCGAAGAGCGGACGCGACTCGAACCACGCGAGGTCGAGACGGGCGACCTCACCGACGACGATCGCCACCGGCGCCTGCACACCGGCGTCGGCGACCGTGTCCAGGGTCGCCCGAGTGGTGCGCTGGTCGGCGCGCGTGCCGTTGCGGACCGCCGCCACCGGGGTCTCGGGCGCCAGGCCGGCGGCGACGAGCCGGTCGGCGATCTCCCCGATGCGTCCGGCGCCCATGAGGATCACGAGGGTGCCGCCGGCCGCGGCCAGCGCGGCCCAGTCGACGTCGGTGCTCTCCTTGGTGGGGTCCTCGTGCCCGGTCACGACGGTGAAGTGCGTCGAGGCGCCGCGGTGCGTGACCGGGATGCCGGCGTAGGCGGGCGCGCCGATGGCGCTGCTGATGCCGGGGACGACCTCGAACGGCACCCCAGCGGCCGCGAGCGCCTCGGCCTCCTCGCCGCCGCGGCCGAACACGAACGGGTCGCCGCCCTTGAGCCGGACCACGGCGTGCCCGCCGCGCCCGCGCTCGACGAGCAGCGCGTTGATCTCGTCCTGGCTCATCTCGTTCCGCCCCGGCGCCTTTCCGGCGTAGACGCGCTCGGCGCCCGCCGGCGCGAGGTCGAGCAGCGCCGGGGCCACGAGCCGGTCGTGCACAACGACGTCGGCGCGTCGCAGCACCTCTGCGCCCCGCAGCGTCAGCAAGTCCGGGTCCCCCGGCCCGGCACCGACGAGGTACACCGTCATGTGCTCGGGCCGACGAGCTCGTCGTCGAGCACGAGGCGACCACCTTCGTCCTCGATGAGCCGGCGCGCCGCCTCGACGCCGACCGTCCCCGGGTCGTGCCCGGTGACGCGGGCGCGCAGGGACAGGCGGCCGTCGAGCGACCCGAGCAGCGCGTCGAGCCACAGCGAGCCGTCGTCACCGACCTCCGCGAGTGCGCCGCACGGGAGGTTGCACCCGCCGCCGAGCTGGGCAAGGAAGGCGCGCTCGGCGGTCACCGCGGCGCGCACGCCGGCGTCGTCGACGCGGGCGAGGAGATCGCGCGTCCCGTCGTCGTCGACTCGGCACTCGACCGCCAGCGCGCCTTGCGCGACCTGCGGGAGCACGACCGCGGGATCCAGCCGCTCGGCGACCCGGTCGGCGAGCCCGAGCCGGTCGAGGGCGGCCGCCGCCACCACGACGGCGTCAAACGCTCCCGCCTTCTCGAGCCGAGTGGGGATGTTGCCCCGCAGCTCGCCGAACCCGAGGTCGGGTCGCGCCGACGCGAGCTGGGCCCGGCGGCGCACCGAGCCCGTCCCGACGCGGCCGCCGGTCGGGATGCCGTCGAGGGCCCGGCCGACCAGGGCGTCACGAGGATCACCCCGCTCGGGGAGCGCTCCCAGCACCAGCTCCAGCGGCGTCGTCGACGGGAGGTCCTTGGCCGAGTGCACGGCGACGTCGGCCCGTCGGTCGAGCACCGCCTGCTCGACTTCTTTCACGAACACGCCGGTCCCCCCCATGGTGTGGATCGGCACGTCGCGCCGCTCGTCACCGCGCGTCGAGACGATGACGTACTCCGCTTCGACGTCGAGCATCTCGACCACCCGCTCGGCCTGCCGGCGAGCGAGCGCGCTGCCGCGTGTCGCCACGCGCAGCCGCGGCACTACGCCCCGTCGGCGGGCGGATCGGCAGGGTCGGAGGCGGCTTCGAGACCGAACAACGCCGCCAGCGCGTCGGCGTACTGGTC
>Ga0066388_100003097_pt1 | contig 10600 bp, 12 predicted proteins | sample PanSoiMetaGPlot6_FD_64539 | JGI IMG/M metagenome (GOLD analysis project Ga0066388, IMG submission 64539) | Tropical forest soil microbial communities from Panama analyzed to predict greenhouse gas emissions - Panama Soil - Plot 6 (Hybrid Assembly) | ecosystem: Environmental > Terrestrial >... | reverse complement strand
GAGCACCACCGGCAAGGTGATCTTGCCCTCGCGGAAGTCGTCGCCGACGTTCTTGCCGAGCTTCGCCGACTTGCCGCCGTAGTCGAGCGCGTCGTCGACCAGCTGAAAGGCGATGCCGAGATTCATGCCGAACGAGCGGCACGCGGCTGCGTCCTCCTTCGGCCGGGCGGCGAGCACCGGGCCGACCTCGCAAGCGGCCGCGAACAGCTCGGCGGTCTTGGCGCGGATCACCGCGAGGTACTCATCCTCGGTGGTGGCGGTGTTCTTGGCGGCGGCAAGCTGCATGACCTCGCCCTCGGCGATCACCGCCGCGGCGGACGAGAGGATTTCGAGCGCGCGCAGCGAGCCGACCTCGACCATCATCTTGAACGCCTGTCCGAGCAGGAAGTCGCCCACCAAGACGCTCGCCTCGTTCCCCCACAGCATGCGTGCGGCGAGCTTGCCGCGGCGCATTTCGCTCTCGTCGACCACGTCGTCGTGCAGCAGGGTCGCCGTGTGCATGAACTCGACCGCGGCGGCGAGCTTGACGTGCCCTTCGCCCGGGTAGCCGGCGAGCTGCGCCATGGCGATCGTGAGGATCGGGCGCAGGCGCTTGCCGCCGGAAGCGATCAGGTGATTGGCGACCTCCGGGATCATGGTCACCTCGGAGCCGGTGCGCGCCAGGATCGTGGCGTTCACGCGGTCCATATCGGCGGCGACGAGATCGAGGAGCCGGTCAATCGAGACCGGAGCAACGGATTCGAACGGAATAATGACGGCCAAGGCGGTGTCTCCGGCGCCCCCCGGCGCGTGCGTAAAGGCCTGAGAACGCGGGCGTTTCAGACCAGCTCCTCCAGCCGACGTCCAGCGCGGGCCGGATCGGCCTGGCACCCGCCTGCTCGTGCCGGATTGGCGGGTGTCCAGCGCCATGACCATAGAAACGCACCCAAGCAGCGGCAAGGGCATACCTTGTCGCAACACCGAACCACGGACGACAGACGACAGACGACGGAAAAGCGCCTATGATCGCCCTATCGTCCTCTGTCGTCCGTCTTCTGTCCTCTGATATGCGCGAACTCGTTCGCACCAACGACGCGGTGCTGGTCTCGGCGGTCGGCGCGCTGCTCGACGGCGCCGGCATCGCCCATGTCGTGCTCGATCAGAACATGAGCGTGCTGGAGGGTTCGATCGGAATCCTGCCGCGGCGCATCCTGGTGGCGAAGGAACAGGCGGGCAAGGCGCGGCAGCTGCTCGTCGACGCGGGGCTCGCCCACGAGCTCCGGCCCGACGAAGCCTGAATCGGTCAAAGTTTTTAGATTTCGCATTTTCTGCGGAAAACCGGTGCCCACTTTTCCGGAAAATGCTCTGGACGCGACCGAGGACGCCGTGCTCGGCGGCCGGCTCGTACTGCGCCAGCCGCGCCGCGGCCACCGAGTCGGCCATGACGCGATCCTGCTTGCCGCCGCGACGCCCGCCAATGCGGGCGAGCACGCGGTCGACTTCGGCGCCGGGGCGGGTGCTGCCGGCCTCGCGCTCGCCGCGCGGGTGCCGGGCGTCCGCCTGACCCTTGCGGAGATCGATCCGGCGCTTGCGGCGTTCGCCGCCGACAACATCAGCCGCAACGGTTTTGCCGAACGCGCGCGCGCGGTCGTGCTCGACGTGACCGCCGGCGCCCGCGCGTTTGCGGCGGCGGCGCTGCCGCCCGGCGCGGCGGCGCGCGTGCTGATGAATCCGCCGTTCAACGATCCGGCGACGAGCCGGGCCTCGCCCGACGCCGCGCGCCGCCGTGCGCACGTCTCGGCCGGCCTTGAACCGTGGGTTCGCAGCGCTGCCCGTCTGCTCGGCACGGGCGGGACCGTGACGCTGATCTGGCGCGCCGACGGCGTCGGCGACGTGCTTGCGGCGCTCGCGCGCAGCTTCGGCGCCGTCACCGTGCAGCCGGTGCACCCGCGCCCCGATGCGCCCGCCATCCGCGTGCTCGTGCGCGCCGCCAAAGGCAGCCGCGCGCCGCTCGCGTTGCTGCCGGGGCTTGTGCTCGCCGGCGCGGACGGCCGCCCGAGCGAGGCGGCGGACGCGGTGCTGCGCCATGGCGCGGCGCTGCCGCTCGCGAATTTATGACGGGCGGCTGCGCCGTCCGAGCAGGACGTGAACGACGAACAAGGCCGGCAGCGCGAACCCGAGGGCGAGGTGCAAGTTGCTCATGAACGGGCGCAGCGCATCCGAACCGGAATAATAGAGGCTGAAAGCGGTCACGATCAGCACCGCGTTGAGCGTCACCATCGCCGGTCCGGTGATCCGGTTCCGTCGGCTGCGCCACCCGAGTCGCATGTGCAGGGGAAACAGCGCCCCCAGCAGCAACAGCGTAACCATGGCGACACCGCCGTGGATCATGAGCATGGAGGCGGAGATACGCTGCCACAGCTCACCCTCGGGCGAATCCTTGAACGCATCGGCCACGAGCCAGACGGCGCCGGTAAGCACCAGCAGCGCGAACGCGCCGTAAAGGGTGAAACGGAACCAGCGGTCAAGCCGCACGGCGAACCGCAGGCCAGTCGTCGGTGACGCGAACGTCGCCGTTCGCCAGGACGATGAGGGCACTCGCGCGCAAAGATGCGAGCAGGGCGGGAGCGTTCGCGGGCGCGACCATGAGCGCCTTGGTCAGGGCATCGGCGTATATGCACGTTCCCGCGCGCACCGTCGCCCCGCGCACGGCGGACGCGGGGACGCGTACGGCGGGATCGATGATCGCAACGCCGGCGGCATCCGCGGACCGCACGAGGTCGAAGCGGGCTCCGCTGGTCGCCAGCGCCTCCTCGCGCACGGCGATCGCGCATAGCAGGCGACCTGGATCCTGCGGATCGCGGATGTGGATCGCATGCGGCTCGGGCCCGAATGCGGCGAGATCGCCCCCGGCGTTGACCAGACCGCCGGGTACGCCGTGGCTGCGCAACGCATCGACCGCACGATCGACCGCGAAGCCCTTGGCGATGCCGCCGAGGTCGATCCGCACCCCGTGATCGCGAAAGCGGACACGCCGGCCGGAAAACAATTCGATGGACTCGCGACTTGATCGCCGCGCTGGCGCCGGCGGCCGCTCGTCGCGCGGCAGCAGCCCCAGCCGTTCCAACACCGGCGCCACAGTGACGTCGAAGGCACCGGCGGATCGCTGGTTGAGATCGAGCGCCGCTTCCAGCACTTCGAACGTCCAGGGATCGACCGTGACGGCGCGCTCGCCGGCCTCGCGGTTGAGCCGCGCGAGGTCGCTTCCGGGCTCGTGAAAGCTCATCAGGCGGTGCACTTTGGCGACCGCGGCAAACGCCGCCTCGACGGCCGCCTCGGCAGCGGGCGTGGGCATCTCGGCAAGGCTGATCTCGACGAAAGTGCCGAGCAGCGGCCGCGCGCGGCGAAGGCTAGCGAACGCGGGAGCCATAGGCGGCCACGATCCTCTTCACCCCTTCGGTCACATGCGTGCACGAGAGCGTCGCCCCGGAAATATTCCGGATGTCGCTGCCTACTCTCAGCGCGCTGCCGCTGGTTTTCCCGACGAACTGCGCAAGCCAGCTCGCGCTGCGGATTTCGCCGCCGTAGGATTCCCGGTACGCCAGGATCTCGACCCGTTGCACCCGGCCGCCCGGGGCAAGCGCGACCGCGTAATCGATATAGAGATGCTTGCCGATCACGTGATCGACGACCAGCAAACCGAGCACCTTCCCGCCGGCTTCGGCCTTCCAGGCGCGCCCGCCCTCGGCTTCAGAAAAACGCGTCGCCGAGGGGAAAGCGAGCTTTTGCGCCTGCGCCACGCTCAGGTACTGGACCGCATACGCGGGCGCTGCGACCGTCAACACGACTGCGGCCGGCGCACTCCAACGCACCCATTCGGTCATCGCTCACTGCTCCATCGGCTCGGGAGGACGGATCGCGCCATCAGAAAAAGAATCCGACTCCGCCGAGGAACGAATCCGAATTAGCACCGGCGGGGTCATTGTTGATGACCTTCTGGTAGGTCGCTTTGAGCACGACCTTCGGCGACGGGAAAATCGCAACACCCAGGTTGTGGAATTGCGTCTGCCCGGCGCCGGTGGGCATGTTCAGGTCGGTCCCCGCGAACCCGCCCGTTTGCAGGTTCTGATAGGTGTAGCGATAGAACGGGACCGCCTCCCATTCGCTGTTGAGGATCGTGCCCATTGGAAGGTGAAGGGCGACTTCGCCCGAATAGCCGTACATCGACTTGCCGACGTTGTTGGTGGGATCGCTGTCGTTGTTGGCGCGCAGGTTGGCCGGATTGCCGAAGATGACGTAGACGCCTTCGCCGCGGAATTCCAATGCAGTGTCTGGTACGCGATAGCGGAACTCGGCATCGAACATCGTAAGACTCGAGTTCCCCAGCGGATTGCCGAAGTCGTCATGAGCATCCCGCGGCGTCGTATTGGGGGTGTAATAGGCGCTCACGCTCCACCCCAAGCCGCGCAACGACGCCGGCTCCGTGAAGTCGAGCCGGCCGGAGATGGCCAACGAGTTCGAGAGCTGACGGAAGTCGCCGAGCGGCGGACTGGAGAACGACAGCGCGTTGAGGCCGTCGATGCCGGGGAAATACCAGGGCCCGCCTTGCGTGCAGGGCAGCGTGCCGCTTCCCTTGGGCACCGTGTTGGCATCGGTGCGACAGTCGAATGCGTCGCCGAAGTCCTCCTGCGCGGCACTGATCATTATTTGGTATTTCACGCCGTCCGCGATTGTGCCGTAGATGCTGGTCCCGGGCACTCTCCAGGTCGAGGGGATCAGGCCGTTGTAGAGCTCCGGCCGCAGCACGCTGTAGAACTCGGTCGGCTCGTGATGCTGGTTGATCCAGCCGATCGGTACGAGGTCGATGCCGGGCGCGCGCCAGTTGAACTGATCGACGATCTTGAAGTCGATCCAAAGCTGCTCGATGCCAACGCTGCCGCGCATCTTGTCATCGTTGTCGAAAGCGACCCCGGCGTGTTCGAACTCGATCTCCGCGTTGAAGATGATGTTTTCGGTGATCGCGTAGGTCGGCAGCAGCACGAGACGGCGCGCGGCGTCCGAGCCGGCCTGCCATTGTCCGCCCGCCGCCGGATTTTGCATCAGGCCGAACTGGATTTCGCCATACGCTCCGATGCTCAGCCCGGTGACCGGAGACTCGGTGAGCCCGAGGATCGGCTTTTTGCCCGGCACATCCGGCGTGGTCACCGTGGCGGCTGCCGGCGATGGCGCCTTGGTCACCGGTTTCTCGCTTCCAGTCGGCGTTGCCGGTGCCGCCGGCTTGGTCGAGCCTGGCGCTGACGGATCTCCGGCCGCCGGGGCGGCTGCCGGCGCCGGTGCCCCGGCCGGGGTGGCGGACGCTTGCTTCTGCTTGAGCTGGCCTTCCAGCATCTGGATGCGCTTTTCCATCAGCTCGAGCTTCTTGAGCAATTCGTCATTCGCGGCTTGCGCGGGCGCCGCTTTCGCCGCCGCATCCTCCGCTGCGGCGTAGCCTCCCGCGGCCAGCAGGAGCGAGAACGCCGCGAGAGAAATCACGAGCGGACTCGCACCGCCGCGCAACCTGTTGCGGATCGACATGAGAACCCCCACTTCAACGCGTCTGCCTACGCGTAGCTGCCATAAGCGGAATGTGAGCTGGATAAGTCAATCAAACGGCGGAAACATTAGAATAGGTACAATCGGTTCTGTGGCGGTTTAACCACCGTTTAGAACCTCTCCAATGTGGGCTTTTGAATCATTCTAATAAATCGGCGAGCGATGACCGAAAATGAGACACAAAGAGATTATAGCGATTCTAATGTAAGGAACTTCGTTGACAGCCCAGCGCTCTGACCAACAATTGCGCCTATATGAACTTGTCGGGAGATGTCGATGGGGAAATATCCGTTGAGCGCCGTCCTGGTCGCGGCAGCCTTTCTGATGCTTCCCGGCGGCGCGCCAGCCAAGGAATATCCGATCGGCAAGCCGAAAACCGTCAACGGCATGGAGGTTTCCGCGGTCTACTTGCAGCCGATCGAGATGGATCCGCCCGGCATGATGCGGGCTGCCGCCGAGTCCGACATTCACCTTGAGGCCGACATCAAGGCCACCAAGGGCAACGCGAATGGTTTTCCTGAAGGCGAATGGGTGCCTTACCTCGTCGTACGCTATGAATTGACCAAGCTCGACGGCGGACAAGTGATCAAGGGCGAGCTGATGCCGATGGTCGCAAACGACGGCCCGCACTACGGCGATAACGTCAAGCTCATGGGGCCGGGCAAATACAAGCTGACCTTGACGGTCTCGCCGCCGGGCGAAAATGCGCATTCGTCGTTCGGCCGCCACGTCGACAAGGAAACCGGCGTCGGACCGTGGTTCAAGACCTTCTCTGCCGAATACGAGTTCGTCTTCGCAGGGACCGGCAAAAAGGGCGCGTATTGAGTGCGCGTCCGGCCGACCGGCGCGGATGGGCGCGCCAGCGGCGTTGCCTCGTCGTGCGAGCATGCACCCTGCTCGTTGTTGCCCTGTTCGCATTTTGCGCGACGAAAGGTCACGCGCAGGACATGCCGGTGTTCAGTATCGAATTTAAGGACGGGGTAATCACACCGTTGCGCCTCGAGGTGCCGGCCCGGCGCGCCTTTAAGATCGAGCTCCACAATACGGGCAATTCGCCCGCCGAGTTCGAAAGCCTCGAGCTGCATCGCGAGAAGGTGCTCGCCCCCCAGAGCTCTTCGTTTATCGTCTTCCGTAACCTCGATCCGGGAGAATACAAATTTTTCGACGATTTCCATCCCGATGCGCCTCAGGCGGTGCTGGTCGCGAAATGAGATGACGGAACGCGCGATGACGATCGCAGATGTGACGTGGCGCGGTGACGGATGGGCCCGACGTGCCGGTGACTGGCTCGCGCGCCATCAAAGCGTCGTGCGGCGCCTGCAATGGTCGGTCGTCGGCGTTTACCTCGTGCTCGTGGCGGTGCCGGCCTTTCTGCCCTTGCCGGATCGCACCGCGCATATCTGGAGCAACCTCACGGTATTTGCCCAATTCGTATTCTGGGGCATCTGGTGGCCGTTCGTCCTGCTCAGCATGGTGCTGGTCGGGCGTTCCTGGTGCGGCCTCATCTGTCCCGAGGGCACGCTGACCGAGTTCGCCAGCTGGTACGGCCAGGGGCGCGCGTTGCCGCGCTGGCTGACCTGGGGCGGCTGGCCGTTCGTCGCCTTCGCGTGCGTCACGATCTACGGCCAGATGGTGAGCGTCTATCAGTATCCGAAACCGGTGCTCGTGGTGTTGGGAGGATCGACCTGCGCCGCGATTCTCATCGGTCTGCGCTACGGCCGCAACAAGCGGGTCTGGTGCCGGTACCTCTGCCCGGTCAACGGCGTGTTCGCGTTGCTCGCCAAGCTCTCGCCCTTGCACTTCCGCGTCGATTCGGAGGCGTGGCACGCCTCGCAGCGGAGGCGAGATCATCCCGCGCGCGTCAACTGCGCGCCGCTCGTTCCCATCCGCACAATGCGCGGCGCGGGCGACTGCCACATGTGCGGCCGTTGCAGCGGGTTTCGGGACGCGGTCGTGCTGTCGACGCGCGCGCCCAACGAGGAAATCATCAACGTGGCGGGCCAGCGCGCCAATCCGTGGGAGACCGTCCTCATCGTTCCCGGTCTCATGGGGATCGCAGTCGGCTCCTTCCACTGGTCGGCAAGCCCGTGGTTCATCAGCGTAAAGCAGATGCTCGCCGAATGGCTGGTTGAACACGGTGTGATCTGGCCGCTGGAAACAACGGCGCCGTGGTGGATTCTCACGAACTACCCGGCTCAGAACGACGTGATGACCGTGCTCGATGGGGCCGTGCTCATCGGCTACATCCTGACCACCGGACTCGTTCTCGCCGCCGTCATCGCCGTGCTGCTGGCCGCCGCGACGCGGACATTGGGCGCATGGTCTTGGCGGCGCTTCCATCATCTCGCCCAAGCCTTGGTGCCGCTCGCGGCATGCGGCGTGTTCCTCGGCCTTTCCGCGCTGAGCGTCACGCTTTTGCGCGCGGAGGGATGGACGCTGTCCTGGGTGGGCGCTGCGCGCGCGCTGCTGCTCGCCGGTGCCGCGCTGTGGTCGATCTGGCTCGCCTGGCGCATCGCCGGTCTCTCAGCGCGCGGCTTGCCGCGTGGGCTCGCCACCGCCTGCGTCTCGCTCACGACGATCGTCGGCGTTGGCGGCTGGGTCCTCCTGTTTTGGAAGTGGTAGGAAGCCCGCGGCCGCAGACGTGTTCGACGCCTGCGTCAACGCGGTCCGTACATGCCGCAAATTAGAATCGATCTAATATAGTCCGTGAACCGATTAGAATGAATCCAATCATCACGCTCGCGCGCGCGCCGCAGCCGCTGCAAACTTTCAGCCGAGCGGCCTTCGTGTCATACTGCACGCCGCCTCGCACCATGATAAGCACGCGCTCATCGAACGTGCGTACCGGCATGGCAAGGGAGATGATGTGATGATCTTCGGCGAGATCATGCGAATGCGCGCACCGGCGCTGATGGTGGCGGCAATCCTGACGGCCGGCGGCGATGTCGCACGCGCGCAAGAGGCGGTCGTCGAGATCACGGTCAAGGATCACCGCTTCGAGCCGTCGGAGCCGCGCGCGCCCGCGAACCGCGCCTTCACGATTCGCATCCGCAACCTCGATAAGACCGCGATGGAGTTCGAGAGCGTGAAGCTGCGGGTGGAGAAAGTTGTCGCGCCCAACAGCGAGGCCGTCATCAAGGTGCGCGCGCTCTCTCCCGGGCGCTACGACTTCTTCGACGATTTCCGCAAGCAGACCCGGGGCACCCTGGTGGTCGAATAGGTTCGCATGCTGGCCGCGCTTCTCATCGTCTTTCGCGAGGTCTTCGAGGCCGGGCTCATCGTCGGCATCGTCATGGCGGTGACCGCCGGGATTCACAGTCGCGGCTGGTGGATCGGCGGCGGCGTTGCCGCCGGCGTGCTTGGCGCCTGCGTCGTTGCCCTGTTTGCCGCCTCACTCTCCGCGGCGTTCGAGGGCTTCGGTCAGGAGCTGTTCAACGCCGCGATCCTGCTTGTCGCGGTCGCGATGCTCACTTGGCATAACGTGTGGATGGCGCGGCATGGGCGCGAGCTTGCGGCCGAGATGCGGGCCGCGGGGCAGGCGGTGCAGGCCGGCGCGAAGTCGCTCGCGGGCCTTGCAGTGGTCGTCGCCGTCGCGGTGCTGCGCGAAGGATTCGAGGTGGTGCTGTTTCTCTACGGCGTCGCTGCCGCCTCGGATCCCGGCTCGGGCCTTGCCATTTTCGCCGGGGGCGCGATCGGGTTGGCGCTCGGCGTCGTCACCTGTCTGCTCACGTATCTCGGTCTGCTGACGATCCCTCAGCGCCACCTGTTTGCCGTTACCACCGTCATGTTGGCATTCCTCGCCGCCGGCATGGCAGCGCAGGCAGTTGCCTTCCTGGAGGCGGCGAATGCGTTGACCGCGCTTGGTTCTATTCTGTGGGACAGCTCGTGGCTGCTCTCGGACCGCTCGATGCTGGGACGCGCGCTCCACACGCTGGTCGGCTACAGCGACCAGCCGACCGCCCTGCAGTTTCTCGTTTACCTGGCGACGCTCGCGGTTACGTTTGCATTGCTGAAGCTGTTCGGGCCAAGCAGGTTGCCCGGCCCGCCGCAAAGTGACGGGGTTACGCAGGGCCGCTCGGCGCGGCCGGCGTGAACTTGAGCGCGACGCCGTTCATGCAATAGCGCTTGCCCGTGGGCGGGGGACCATCGTCGAACACGTGACCGAGATGCCCGCCGCAGCGGCGGCAATGCACCTCCGTGCGTGGAAGGATCAGGGCGTAGTCGTTCGACGTACGTACCGCATCCTCGATCGGAGTGTGGAAGCTGGGCCAGCCGGTGCCGCTGTCGAATTTGGTCTCGGAGCGGTAAAGCGGAAGCTCGCAGGCGGCGCACTGGAACACGCCGGCGCGATGCTCGTCGTTGAGGGGGCTCGTGAACGGACGTTCCGTGCCGTGCTTGCGCAGCACCTGGAACTGCGCCGGCGTGAGCAGGCGGCGCCACTCGTCCTCGCTGTGGGTGATTTCGAAGCTCTCCGCGCCGGCCTTGCTCGAGCGCAGCAGGGCGGGCAGCGCCACCGCGGCCGCCACGCCGAGGCCGCCGATGAGGACATCGCGTCGGTTCATGTTGGTCTCCTTGCGTGCATGAGACTCACGAGTTCGGCTTGCCCCACAATTGCTCGAGCCGCTGATCGCGCCCGCAATTGTAGCGGTAGAACTTATATTGAATCGGGTGCGTCTTATAGTAACGCTGATGATAGCCCTCGGCCGGCCAGAACGCAGTGGCTGCGACGATCTGCGTGACGATCGGCCGGTCGAAGCGGCCTGATTTCGCGAGTGCTTCCTTCGACCCCTCCGCGATGCGCTTCTGCTCGTCGTCCAAATAGAAGATCGCCGAACGGTATTGGGTTCCGTGATCGCAGAACTGAGCGTTGGCGGTGAGCGGGTCGATGTTGTGCCAGAACACGTCGACGAGCTTCTGATAGCTCACCTTGCCCGGATCGTAGACCACCTGCACGGCTTCCGCGTGGCCGGTAGAGCCGGAGGAAACTTCCTCATACGTGGGTTTGGCTTTGGTGCCGCCCGTATACCCG
>Ga0066388_100003096_pt1 | contig 10601 bp, 9 predicted proteins | sample PanSoiMetaGPlot6_FD_64539 | JGI IMG/M metagenome (GOLD analysis project Ga0066388, IMG submission 64539) | Tropical forest soil microbial communities from Panama analyzed to predict greenhouse gas emissions - Panama Soil - Plot 6 (Hybrid Assembly) | ecosystem: Environmental > Terrestrial > Soil... | reverse complement strand
TTCCCGTGAACCTTTGATACCGAGCTTGGCATCGGACGATGCTGCGGGCGGGTGCGACCGGAGTCGGGATATCAAGTGTGCCGACAACCAGCAGCTTGCGACGCCATTACCTCACTCGCCTGGCGTTTTACGCGATGCCGATCCTGCTCGCAGTCGTCGCCGCCATTCTCTACTTCGGCGGTGCCGCGGAGAACGCGGCCTCATCGTCCGGCTCGGTGCAGGTGGCCGGTTCGGAATCGATGCGTCCAGTCGTAACGGCCTGCGCGGAGGACTTCATGACAAGAACCCCGCAGGCCGACGTCATCGTGCGCGGCGGCGGCTCGGGCGACGGTGTGGCCGCGCTCCTGCACGGAATGATCGATATCGGCATGGCATCGCGTGAGCTGTCGCAACGCGAGCGCGATTACGCCGGCTCGAAGGGCTTCGAGCTGGCCACGTTCGCCTTGGCACTTGACGGGGTCACGGTCGTCGTCAATGGCGCCAACCCGGTCGCGAAGCTAGGCCTCGATGAACTCCACAACATCTTTACCGGAAAAGTCCGCAATTGGAGCGAACTGGGAGCCGGGCATGCGGAAATTCTTCCCTTCGCGCGGGCGGCGGGGTCTGGAACCGCGTCGCTGTTCGGCGAGCGTGTATTGCACGACGAAGGGTATGCTCCCTCCGTCCGCTATTTGCCGACCAACGAAGCGATTGTGGCTGAAGTAGCCGCGCGGACAGGAGCGATCGGCTATACCGGTCTCGGCGCCTTGCGGGGCGGAGGAGATCGCGTGAAGCCGGTCCCCCTCGCTGCAGATTCCCAGTCAGCGCCGGTGTCGGCGACCCCCGAAGCCATCAAGTCAAAAGATTATCCGCTGAGCCGGGCACTGTTTCTCGTCACGGCGGGCCCGCCGCTCGGGACCAGCAAGGCCTTTATCGATTTCTGCTTATCCGCGAGCGGACAGGCATTGTTCCAACGTGCGGGATACATCGCAACAAAACCGCTTGCTCGGTGAGCAATGCACGAGCCTCGCAGGCAGGCGTTGGAGCGAGTTTCGAAGCAAATCGGCAGGTAACACGAGCGTGTGTTCGAAACGTTCAATGCTAGCTCGTGGCTACGAGGGCGGCCCCTGCAAATCTGCCGCATCGGGCGCGAACCACGTCATGAAAGCTGTCGCTGCGGCGTCGCGGCTGCTATTTGGCCTCGCACTCCTTTTGTGGATCTCCGCCGTTCCGTCGCACGGACAAGCCGACGCCGCGGCAAACACGACGAAGGTGGTCGTTGGCACCATGCGCGTGCCGCCCTTTGTCCTGCGCAGCGACGATGGCCAATGGAGCGGACTGAGCATCGACCTGTGGAAGGAGATTGCCGTCGACCTGAACATTCCTTTCGAATTTCGCGAATACGATTATGACCTTGTGGGCCTTCTGGACGCCGTGGAGCGTCGGCAGATCGACGCCGCGGTTGCGGCCATCCCGGTGACACTCGAGGGCGAAACACGTTTCGATTTCTCCCACCCCTATTTCGCCGCGGGCCTCGGCATCGCGGTGCACGCGGAGCCGCAAGGCGGTGTGCTCGCAACATTGGCTGGCTTCTTCACTTATCAAGTCATTGCCGCGATCGCATTCCTGCTCGCTGGGCTTGTTTCGGTTGGTATGCTGATCTGGCTGGCGGAGCGACGCCAGAAAGCGCACTTCGATCCGCGCCCGTTGCATGGAATTGCCGATGGCGTGTGGTGGGCGGCCGTGACCATGACCACCACCGGCTATGGCGACAAGGTTCCCGTTACCTTTCGCGGTCGAGCAGTGGCCATGGTATGGATGTTTGCCAGCATCTTCTACGTGACGCTTTTTTCCGCGACATTGGCGTCGTCCTTCGTCGTCGGCCGTCTAAAAAGTGCCGTTAGCACGCCCGGCGATTTGGCGCGCGCGCGCGTCGCCGTAGTGTCAGCGACCACGGGCGAACAATGGCTGAACTCCCAAGGGTTTGCTGGACGGACCTATCCATTCGTGATCCAGGCTATCAAGGCGCTGCAACGCGGCGACGTACAGGCTCTCGTCTACGAGCGAGCGATCCTCGGCCACCTCATCAAGCAATACGGTTGGCGCGATCTGCAGGTTCTGCCTCACACATTGGCGGTGCACGACTATGCGATTGCATTGCCCACGGACAGTTCGATCAAGGAGCCGATCAACCGCGCGCTGCTGAAGATCATCCATCGGGCGGATTGGAAAGACCTCGTGCAGCGTTACGTCGGCGGGACCGATCAGGTCGCCGCGACGGACAAACCGTGACATTGTGCCCGGCCAACCGAGACACCCGACTCGCGGGCTCGGATGAGACCAGCGCTTACATTCACCACCAGGCGTGGAAGTGATGCGGCGGGCCGTGGCCCGATCCGATCTTGATGCGGTCGGCGGCGACGAGCGCCGCCGTCACGTAGCGCTTGGCGGCGCCCACCGCCTCGTTCAGCGCAAGCCCCTTGGCAAGGCCGGCGGCGATCGCCGAGGACAGCGTGCAGCCAGTGCCGTGGGTGTTCCGCGTCGCGACGCGGTCGGCCGCGAGCCGCACGACGGCGTGCGGCTCGATCAAGAGATCGACGCTCTCGGCGCCGCTGGCGTGCCCGCCCTTGATCAGCACCGCGCGCGGCCCGAGCCCCAGCAGGCGTTCGCCCTGCTCGCGCATCTCGGTCTCGTTGCGGGCGACCGGCGCATCAAGCAGCGCCGCCGCCTCCGGCAGGTTGGGTGTGACGACGAGGGCGCGCGGGAAGAGTGCGCGCTTGAGCACCTCGACCGCGTCGGCGGCAAGGAGCTTATCGCCCGAGGTCGCGATCATCACCGGATCGAGCACGACCTTATCCTGGCGCCAACGCGCGAGCCCCGCCGCGATCGCTTCGATCACCGCGCGCTGGGATACCATTCCGATCTTGACCGCGCCGACGGCGAGATCGGAGAAGACCGCGTCCATTTGCGCCGCGACGAATGCCGCCGGCACATCGTGGATCGCGCTCACGCCGTTGGTGTTCTGCGCGGTGAGCGCGGTGACGACGGAGGCGCCGTAGACCCCCAGCGCCGAGAACGTCTTGAGATCGGCCTGGATGCCGGCGCCGCCGCCGGAATCTGAGCCCGCGATGGTGAGCGCGATCGCCGTCATCATCGCTCCTGCTGCGCGAGCGCGCGCTCGACGACGCCGCGCAGGTCGCGCGCCGCCGCCCGCGGATCGTCCTTGAGCGAGAGCGCCGAGATCACCGCGACCCCGTCGGCGCCCGCGGCGATGGCCTCGCCGGCATTGCTGCGGTCGATCCCGGCAATGGCGCAGAGCGGAAATGTCGGCGAGCGCCGGCGGAACACGGCGACGATGCGCGCCAATCCGTCCGGACCGATCGGAGGGCTGGGATTGTCCTTGGACGAGGTCGCAAACACGCCGCCAATGCCGACGTAGTCGAGCAGCTCGATGGGCGCCGCCTGGGCCTGCTCTACCGTTTTCACCGACAGGCCCAGCAGCGCGCCGGGGCCGAGCAGGCGCCGCGCATCCTCCACCGTCATGTCCTCCTGCCCCACATGCGCGCCGTCGGCGCCGGCGGCGAGTGCGACGTCGATGCGGTCGTTGATGAGGAGTGGCACGTTGAGCGGCGCGAGCGCCGCCTTGATGGCGCGCGCGCGCGCGACCATCGCCCGCGTGTCGCTGTGCTTGTCGCGCAACTGCACCAGGGTCGCCCCGCCCTGGGCAACCAGCCGCGCGAGAGCGGCGGGATCGCGCCCGACGGCGCGTTCGGGATCGACCAGAGCATAGAGGCGAAGATCAACGCGCATCACGCTAGTCCTGACGCAGGAGGCAATGCTCAGTCAATCGTACCGAACCCGTCCCATCCACTCTCGTCCCCGCGACGGGTACCCTGCCGACGCGCGGACGAGCCCCGATCAGGTGGATTCCCGTATCGAGGATCGACGTCATCACGCGACGCCGCGAGGTGCTGGACACGCCGGCCCTTGCCTCGCGCTGCCGTATTTGCTGGATTGCGCCCCGCAGCCGAGGCCGCACGGAGGCGCGAATGGTCCCCTTCTTCGTTCAGATCAAATGCCAGCTCGGCAAATCTTATGAGGTCGCCAACAAGCTGGCGGACGCCGAGCTCGCCTCCGAGATTTATTCGACTGCCGGCGATTTCGACTTGCTCGTAAAGTTCTACGTCGAGGAGAAGACCGACATCGGCCACTTCGTCAACGAGAAGGTGCAGACCATACCGGGCATCCAGGACACCCGCACCATCATCACTTTCAAGGCATTCTGAGGCACGATCCGCCTCATCCTTCCCCTCACCCATCGTTGCCTGTGGCGGAGCATCACTGATTGAGCTGAATGCCGAGCTCGCGCACGATGTGACCCCAGCGATTGATCTCGTCTGCATTGAATTGGGCGAATTCGTCTTGCGTCGTCGCGCGCGCTTCGAACCCGAGCAGTTCGACCCGACCCGCGAAGCCGGGGGACTTCACGATTTGCACCAGCTCGCGATTGAGCCGGTCAAGAATCGGCTGCGGCGTTCCGCCCGTGGCGTAAAGGCCGGCCCAGAACGAACTGATGAGCTTAGGCCACCCCAGCTCCACCGTCGTCGGCACGTTTGGAAGCAACTTCAAGCGCCGGTCGCTCATGACCGCGAGCGCCCGCAGCTTGTCCGCCACGATGAGTGTCAACGCGTCCGGAAGTGAGGGAAACATTACCTGCAGCTGTCCACTGAGTAGATCGTTGGTCGCTGGCCCCTGCCCACGGTATGGCACGTGAACGATGTCCGCGCCGGTTTCGCGCTTGAACAACTCGCCGGCAAGATGCGTCGGCGAGCCGATTCCGGATGATCCGTAGCTCGCATTGCCCGCGTCCGCCTTCAGCGATGCGATCAGATCTGCCAGCGTGTTGCCCTTGAAGTTGATGCCGGGGACGATGAGTTGGGGAAAGACAGTCATGAGCGTGAGCGGCGCGAAATCCTTGACCGGATCGTACTGGAGCCTGGAATAAAGGCTGACATTGATCGCGTGCGTCCCGACCGTACCGACCATCAGCGTATAACCGTCCGGCGGAGCGTGGGCGACGTCGACGGCGGCGAGCCCGCCGCTGGCCCCTGGCTTGTTTTCCACGATGACTGTCTGCCGCAGCGCCTTCGCCAATTCGTCCGCGACGATGCGTACCTGCACATCAGCACTGCCTCCGGCAGGAAAAGGAACAACAATGCGAAGCCTGCGCGTGGGCCAATCCTCGGCATCCGCCATGCCCGCAAACGTTGCCAGCAGCAGGAACGAAAGCACTACTCGAACGATCTTCATGGCGTCAGCTCTGTAAGGAATTCCCATGTGCTCACGGTCGTTTCGGCCCTTGGATCGGCGGCAGCGATTTGAGGTAAGCCGCGATCGCGGCGCGATCCTCGGCGGAGAGCTTTGAGATCTCGCTCACCACGGCCGTCATCGCTCCGCCGATCGAGTCTCCGTTGGGCATGTCGCCGGTTTCGAGAATCCGCTCGATGTCGCGCTGCGAGTAATCGCCGATTCCCGCCGGCGTGATGTTGGGAACCCACCCGTCGCCGCCTTCCGGATCCGGACCGCCGGCGAAGCGCTCGCTCGCGATGACTGCGCCGAGGCGGTTGCGGGGACTGTGGCACTCGGCGCAATGACCTGGGCCATTGACCAGATAGGCGCCGCGATTCACCTCCGCCGACTTCGCGGGATCGGGCTCGAATTGCCGGCCATCGAGATAGAGGAATTTCCAGCCTCCCAGCAGACGGCGGATCTTGAGATGGAACGGCAAGTCATGGTCGCGCGGCTTGCCCTCAACCGCCGGCAGCGTCTTGAGATAGGCGAAGAGATCGCGCACGTCTTCCATCTTCATGCGCTGATACGATGTGTAGGGAAAAGCCGGATAGTAATGGCTGCCATCTGGCGAAGTGCCCTTCCACATGGCGGTGAGGAAATCCGCCTCGCTCCAGTTGCCGATGCCGTCCTTGCGGTCGGGCGAGATGTTCGGGGTGAAAAACGTGCCAAACGGCGATTTGAGCGCGAGGCCGCCGCCGAGCCTCGTCTTGTCCTCCTGGTTGGGGGTCGCATGGCACGATGCGCAGCCGCCTGCGTGGAACATCCTCGCGCCGTTGTCGGGATTGGGCGCATAGGGCGCCAGCGCGCTCGCTGGCACGGTCGCCGGCATGGTGATGAACCAGAACGCGCCAGCGCCGACGATCGCGAGGATCACCGCGAGGATCACGAGCTTGCGCAGCATCGGCGTCCTTTCGGATCAGAGCGCTGTTACAGCGCGTGGCGGCGCCGGCAAAACGAAAGGGCGGCCATCGCGCCGACGGCCGCCCTGCCCGCGCAGGCGGGAAACGATTACGACGTCCGCTTGCGGTAGGTCTGGTGGCAGCCGCCGCAGTTCTTGCGCACCTCGGTGATTTGAATTTTGAAGCTGTCGAGATCCTTGGTCGCATTGCTGGCCGCCTTGGACTCTTGGGCGAACTTGGCGAGCTTCGCCTGGAAGTCGGCTTTGTTCTCCCAGATCGCCGGCAGCGCGGCGGTATCACCGCCGGTCTTGGAATCATCTGGGAACAGGGCCGGCGCCTTCTCGCCTGCCTCGGCAAAGGTCGCCAGGACCTTCTTTGCCTCGTCGAGATTGAAGGACCGCTTGCCCTCCAGCATCTCGGTGGCAACCCGGTTCTGGTCGCCGTTCCCCTTCATGAGCGCCTTGCGGGCGGCGATCGGATCGCTTTGCGCCACCAGCGCGGTGGCGGCAAACGCGAACACTGCAACGGCAAACGCGGTGCGGATCATTTTGCTTGCTCCCTCTATGGACTGAATGTGCCCCTACGCACTGTTTCCGCGCGCGGTGGACGCGCTTGGGTGGGCATCGCGTAAACACCCCCCACATTTTGTTATTCCGGGGGAGGCGAAAACCCGAAATTCGGCCTGGCGATCACGATTTCGTGAAGTCACGGGGATGAAGCCCCCTGCCCTCAGCGATGGCCGCCCAACGCGCCCCGGCGTCGCCCACGTGTCGTCCCCCATGCGTGCGCGCTGCGCCTATTCCGCCGGCGCGGGCGGCGCCGCCGGCACAGCCCGCCGGCGGCTGGTTTTTTCCGCGAGCCAGCGGCAGACCACATAAAAGATCGGCGTAAAGATGAGCCCGAACGCCGTCACGCCGATCATGCCGGCGAACACGGCGGTCCCCAGCATTTGCCGTAGCTCCGCTCCCGCCCCGAGCGCCCAAACGAGCGGCATGACGCCGAAGATGAAGGCGAGCGACGTCATCAAGATAGGACGCAGCCGCAGGCTCGCCGCTTCGACCGCAGCGGCGGAACGATCGCGCCCCTGGTCCTCGAGCTGTTTGGCAAACTCCACGATCAGGATCGCGTTTTTGGCGGCAAGCCCGATCAGCACGACAAATCCCACCTGGGTGAGGATGTTGTTATCCTGCCCGCGCATGATCACGCCGCTGATGGCGGCAACGAGGCACATCGGCACGATCATGATCACGGCGAGTGGAAGCGTTACGCTTTCGAACTGCGCCGCCAGCACCAGGAACACGAACACCACGGCGAGGGCGAACGCGAACATCGCGGTGTTTCCCGCCCTGACTTGCTGGAACGCGAGCGTCGTCCACTCGTAGCCGAAGCCGTCGGGCAACGTCTCGGCGGCGAGCTTTTGCATGATCTCGATCGCCTGCCCCTGCGAATACCCGGGGGCCGGCGCGCCGTCGAGCTCGGCCGCGGAGTAAAGGTTATAGCGCGCGACCCGGTACGGTCCGGCAATATTGTTCACCGTCGTGAACGAGCCGAGCGGCACTGTATTGCCGGACGAGTTGCGCACGCGGATACTCAAGATGTCCTTCGGATCCATGCGGTAGCGCGCATCGGCCTGGGCGGTGACGCGGAAGGTCTTGCCGAACAGATTGAAGTCATTGACGTAGGCCGAGCCGATATACACCTGCAGCGCGGCGAAGACCTCCGGCACGTTGACGCCGAGGAGCTGGGCCTTGGTGCGATCGATGTCGAGATAGAGCTGCGGCGTCGAATTCTCGAATAAAGTGAACACCTGGTTCAGACCCGGAGTCTGGGCCGCCTTGCTCATCATTGCGCCGGCCGCTTCCAGCAACGCCTGCGAGCCGCGGCTTTGACGGTCCTCGACCATCATGCGGAAGCCCCCGGCATTGCCGATGCCCGAGACCGGTGGCGGCTGCACCACCAGGATCAGCCCCTCCTGGATGCCGGACAAGCGCTTCAACAGCTCGGCGGTGATGGCCGCGGCCGATAGCTTCGGGTCGCGCCCGCGATCCGCCCAGTCATCGAGGATCAGGAATACTGCGCCGGAGTTCGGCGCGTTGGTGAACGTGGCGCCGCTAAATCCGACGATGCTCACGGCATGGGCGACGCCGGGCGTGTGCAGGGAAATCTCCACCACCCGCCGCTGAACCTCGTCGGTGCGGGCCAAAGACGCGCCGGGAGGCAACTGCAGCACTGTGATCAAGTAGCCGCGATCGACCTGGGGAATGAAGCCGGTGGGCGTGTTGCGGAACTCGTTGAGGCCGTAGCCGAGGATCGCAACGTAGAGGACGAGCATGACGGCGACGAGGCGCACCGCGCGGCTGATCAGCCAGTGATAGCCGCCGGCGAAACGGTCGAATCCCCAATCGAAGGCCCGGAAAAAGCCGCGGATCGGCCGCGACCACCACGTCGGGCGGGGCTGCCGCTCTCGCGGTTTGAGCAGCAAGGCGCACATCGCCGGCGACAGCGTCAATGACACGATCAGCGAGATGACCGTCGCGCTGGCAATCGTGAGGGCAAACTGCCGGTAGAACTGCCCGGAGATGCCGGTGATGAAGATCGAAGGCACGAACACGGCGCACAGCACCAGCGCGATGGCGATCAACGCTTGCCCCACCTCGTCCATGCTTTTGTAGGCCGCGGCGCGCGGATCGAGCCCGGCCGCGATGTTGCGCTCGACGTTTTCCACCACGACGATCGCGTCGTCGACCACGATACCGATCGCGAGCACAAGCCCGAACAAGGAAAGATTGTTGAGCGTGAAGCCGAACATCGACATGAAGAAGAATGTGCCGATCAGCGACACCGGAATGGCAACGATCGGAACGATCGCGGCACGCCACGTCTGCAGGAACAGGATGACGACCAGTACTACGAGAAGCACCGCCTCGAGGATGGTCTCGGTGACCGCGTTGACGGATTGCTGGATGAACTCGGTGGGATTGTAGACGATGGCGTGCTTGATGCCGGTCGGGAAGGTGGCCGACAACTGATTCATCGTGTCGATGATGCTCTTCGCCGTCGCCAGCGCGTTCGAGCCGGGGCGCTGGAAGATGCCGAGCGCCACTGCCGGATCGCGATCGAGATACGAATTCGAAGAATAGTCCTGCGCGGCGAGCTCGATGCGGGCCACGTCCCGCAGCCGGACCACTGCGTTGGCCGTCTGTTTGACGACGATATTGTAAAATTCATCGGGATTGGCGAGGCGTCCGAGCGTTTGCACCGCGATCTGAAACGCGCCCTGCTTCGGCACCGGCGGCTGATCGAGCACGCCGGAGGCGACCTGGACGTTCTGGCCCTGCAGCGCGAGGATGACGTCGGTCGCGGTCAAGCCGACCGTCTGCAGGCGGTCGGGATCGACCCAGATGCGCATCGCATAATCGCGGCTGCCGAAAACGGTGATCGAGCCCACCCCATCGATGCGAGTCAGGATGTCGGTGACCGACAGCGTCGCATAATTGGAAATGAACAGCGCGTCGCGTGATTGATCGGGCGAATAGAGATGGACGACCATCATCAGATCGGGCGACTTCTTGCTCACCGTCACGCCTATATTGCGCACGTCGGCCGGCAGCCGCGGCTGCGCGATGGCAACGCGGTTTTGCACCTGCACCTGAGCAATGTCGAGACTGGTGCCCAGCTCGAAGCTGACATCGATGGAAAAACGCCCGTCAGCCGTCGAGTTCGAGGACATGTAGATCATGTTCTCGACGCCATTGATCTGCTGCTCGATCGGAGTGACGACCGTGGCGGCGACAATGTTCGCGTTGGCGCCGGGATATTGGCCGGAGACGTTGATGGTGGGCGGTGCGATCTCGGGATATTGAGTGACCGGCAGGCGCGTGTACGATACGGCGCCGACGATCAGGAACACGATCGAGACGACCGCGGCGAAAATCGGCCGGTCGATAAAAAAATGCGAAATGCGCATGGCGTCGGCGCCGTCGCTTAATCGGTCTTGTCGGTGGTTGCGCGCGCAGGAACGCTCGCCTGCGGGGACGCCGGCCGCTCTTCCGGCGTCACCTTCACCCCCTGCCGCACCCGCATCAATCCATTGACCACGACGCGATCGCCGGCCGAGAGGCCTTCCTTGATGACCCGCAGGTCGTCGACCAATTGACCCAGCGTCACGTAGCGCAGCCGGGCAACATTGTCCTGATCGATCAGGTAAACGAACTTGCGCGCCTGCTCGCTGCCGATCGCGGCATCCGGGACCATCAGCGCCTGATACGGCGCCGAGGCGGGCACCTGCACGCGCGCGAACATGCCGGGCGTAAACAGACTGTCGGGATTTTCCAACTGCGCACGCCCGCGAATCGTGCCGCTGGCGCGGTC
>Ga0066388_100003095_pt1 | contig 10601 bp, 8 predicted proteins | sample PanSoiMetaGPlot6_FD_64539 | JGI IMG/M metagenome (GOLD analysis project Ga0066388, IMG submission 64539) | Tropical forest soil microbial communities from Panama analyzed to predict greenhouse gas emissions - Panama Soil - Plot 6 (Hybrid Assembly) | ecosystem: Environmental > Terrestrial > Soil... | reverse complement strand
GGAAAGGACCGGATAGCGGCGTTCCACAAGTCCGACGCCCACCCGGTGAAACCACACCATCACAACCAGCATCGTGAGGAACCAAGTCAGAAAATGATAGCGGGGGATGGCGGCCGTATAGAAAAGCGCCACGACATGCTGCGCCAGCGCCGAGGCGCCGATGAGCCGCAGCCATGGGTCAAACTGATGGCCGCGTACAACGACATATATAACGATGGCCACCCCAATGGCGTTCAACGGAACGGTGGCATAGGACACTGCCGGGCCGCTCAGCCACTGCGCGATCTGCAAGAACGACCGGCCCAGGTGCTCGCCATGAAAATGAAGTGTGAGCAGTTCACGCGCGGCGCTCAGATAGGCCGGCGGCGACATCGTCAACAGCGCAGCATGGCCGGCGTTCGAGCTGAACAAGACAAACACGTGGCCATACACCCAGTTGTGCAGAGCCATCGAAAACACAGGAAGAAACCCGATGCAAAGTGCGGCGAGCCGCGACCATTGGCGCCAATAGAGCGTTGCCATGCCCGCGCCACCCAGCAACACTGCTGCAGCAGGCGCAACAATTGGCTTCATGAAGATTGCGAGGGCCAGCAGCAAGGCGCCGCAAAAGGCCCGGATGACATTCTCGAATTCCGTCGAGCCGGCACTCACGATCGGCAGAACGCCGGCAACAAACAATATGTATGCTGCCGGATCGGCGAAGCCGCGTGACGCCCATTGCTCGTACTGCACAAAGCTGGTGCCGAACAGGATTCCGACTGGTACCGCGATAAATATGATTATCAGGGCAAGCGACCAGTTTTCCGGCAGGAAGCGGCGGAACAGTGCGTAGACCATGAAAGGAAACAGAAGGATGAGAGAAAGATAACCCAGGTAGCTCTCGCCGAAGACAATATGCTCGATTGCACGGAAATATCGCAGTCCTGGGCCCCCGTAATAAAAGACTTTCTCGCCGCCCTCCAACGCTCCGTAAAGATCGCCTGCCAGCAGTTTCTGCAAAATCATGCGCCCTGTTCCGTCATAGAACAGGCCGTCATCACCGCCGTCGAATGGCCGAAGAGCTCCGAGAAAACTCGCGTCGTCGACCGCAATAATCAGAACTGACAGCCCTATTATGATTGCGGGGACGATCATTTGCCTGGCCCGCACCCGCACCAATATCGCAACGAGGCCAAGCACCGTCACTGCCAATACAATTCCCTGAATAAATCTCGTCAATCGCAGGCTCCATGGCGGCGTCAGCTGCATGGCGAGGGTGTCCGGCTTGATGGCAACGCCAACGACTCGTCTGTCCGCATCGGCAGCTTGGATTGCGCGGCATCCGTCGCCGATGAGCGGTGCGAAGCTGCCGCCCTCACCTTCCCACATGACATCCCCGCGCCAGCACAGCTTGCCACCGACATAGGCAGCCGGCAGGCGGACCATCTCGAACCACGGTAACGTCAAATGCCAGCGATGCGGGCCCATCCAGAAGCGCCGGTCACGCCATGCCCGTTTCACGTCGGTGTCACCGGTCCAGTTGTAGCGAAACTCGTTGACAAAGCCGAGCCGCTGCCAAACCGGATTGGAAAAATCGAGCGCGGTTATTGCGCGGGAAAAATCCGTTTTTCGCCAGATGCCATCGGCGGAAAAGACGAAAGTGGAATCTGGAGCACCGCCGTTTCGCCAGCAACCGGGTTTCCCGCGATCGCAGCGTTCCGCGAGCGGATACTGTTTGTCGAACTCTGCGGCCAAATGACGATAGACATCGCCCGGCAGACCTCGTTCGAGGACGGGACCCGGAAGAAAAACATTATGCCCTTCTTCGATGCGCGGTGACGACAGCGCAAGCTGGGCTGCGACGCCGGCGATTACAATCGCTCCCGCCGAAACCCACGCGCGCCGCCGCGCGCTCACCTCACCGCAGAAAATAACGACAGTCAGGATGACCAGAACGGCATAGTCGGAAATGTTGTTGATCGGCAGGCCGATCGCGAGAACGCCCAGCAAAAGCGCAAATACCTTGCGCCGTGCGGCGCCAGTATTGCTCCCGCGCACTACGGTCATCTCGCCTCGTTCCCGGCCCAGCCAATTCGTACTTGCCTAGCATGTCGATTTGGCTCAAATCCATGCCGCGCAAGGCAAATTCCGTTTGGCAAGGACTTCAAGACCGTGATCCATCTGGGCATCATCGGCACCAACTACGGCCGCACCGTACAGCTGCCCGCGTTTCGCGCCGATCCGCGCTGCCAAGTGGTCGCGCTTGCGGGCAGCAATTCCGCGCGCACCGCCGGGTTCGCGCGGGATGTCGGCGTACCGAAGGCCTACGGCGACTGGCGCGAGTTGGTCGAGGACAAGGATGTGCAGGCGGTCGCGATCGCGACAATGCCGAGCCTGCAGGCCCAGATCGCGATCCGAGCGCTTGAACTGGGCAAGCCCGTCTTCGCCGAAAAACCGCTTGCCAGCGATCTTGGCGCCGCGCGCGCGATGTTGAGACAGGCTTCACTGAACCGCAAGCCGACCATGATCGACTTCAATTTTCACCAGATCGTGGGCTGGCAGCGAGCCAGGGCGATGCTTGCCGCCGGTGCAGTCGGCGCCTTACGCCACGTTACGGTGCATTGGCATGTGGAAAGCCGGGCTATCCAGATGCGCATGCGCAACTGGAAAACTGTCGGTGATGACGGCGGCGGAGTGCTCGGCAATTTCATTTCGCACTGCTTCCACTATCTCGAGTGGTTTTGCGGGCCGATTGCCGGGCTGTCCGCGCGCGTGTCGGGCCTGCCTGGCGACAAAGACCTTGAGACGACGGTAGCCATGGCTCTTCAACTTGCCGCAGGACCGCTGGTCACGTTGTCGATGAGCTGCGCGTCTTACCTCGGCATTGGACATCGTATCGAATTTTTCGGCGAGGATGGCTCGCTGGTGCTGCATAACCCGGGCGCGGATTACATGCGCGGCTTTGAGCTTTGGCATGGCAAGCGTAACGCACCGCTTGTCCGCGTTGCAACCGAAGACCCCATCGATGCAAAGTATCCCGACGGGCGCATCGCGCCGGTAGCGCGGCTGGCAAAATTATTTTTCGACGCCATCGAAAGCGGCGGCACCGCGAGTCCGGGCTTTGCGGAAGGTTATCGTGTCCAACTGCTGATCGATGCGGCGCGGCGCTCGCACGACCGGGGCACGTGGATTGATGTCGTCGGCGAGACCGCGAAAGAGGAGATGCGAGCGTGAGCCGCATCCTGGTTACCGGTGGCAGCGGCTTCATAGGCTCCGCACTGGTAAAGGCGCTGGTCAAGGCGGGCCATCGCGTGCGCGTGCTTGACGACAATTCACGTGGGCATCCGCGGCGGCTCGCTGAAGTTGCCAATGATATCGAGTTCACCGCCGGAGACATTCGCGATGCCGCTGCAGTCGAGCGGGCGGCCCAAGGCATGGACGAGGTCCATCACCTTGCCTTTGTAAACGGTACCGAATTTTTCTACAGCCAACCCGATCTGGTGCTTGATGTCGGCGTGCGCGGCATGGTCAATGTCATCGATTCCTGCCGCAAGCACGGTATCGGCACCCTGGTGCTTGCATCGAGTTCGGAGGTCTACCAGACACCGTCGAAAATTCCGACCGACGAAAGTGCCCCGCTCACGATCCCCGACCCGCTGAACCCACGCTATTCTTACGGCGGCGGCAAGCTGATCAGCGAGTTGATGGCAATCAATTTTGGCCGCAAACATTTCGACCGCGTCATGATTTTTCGTCCACACAACGTATACGGACCTGACATGGGCTCGGAGCATGTGATCCCGCAACTGGCCGTGCGTTTGCAGGTCGCGGCCGAGTTACAGCCCTTCGGCACGCTGAAATTCGAGATCCAGGGGACTGGCAGGGAGACACGGAGCTTCTGCTTTATCGACGACCTGGTCGCCGGCGTCATGGTCATGCTGGGGAAAGGCGAGCATCTCGGCATCTATCATGTGGGCACGACGGAGGAGGTTTCGATTGCTGAATTGGCGCATCGGATTGCCGCTACATGCGGTCGCAAAATCGAGTTGCTCCCCGGAAAACCCGTGCCGGGCGGTACCACGCGCCGATGTCCCGATATTTCGAAGCTTGCGGGACTGGGCTATAAGCCGCGCGTGCCCCTGAGCGAAGGCCTGAGACCCACGCTCGACTGGTATTGGAGCAACAACAAGCTCGCTCCGAAGGAGGCTTAGTCTTGCGTCCCAGTAAAGTCGCGCGCGCCGCTGGCACCGGCGCCAGCGTTCCGGTCGAGCAATGTCAGATCTGCGGTCACTCCCCGCTCGATACCGTGCTGTCACTCGGCTACATGCCACCCGTCAACCAGATGGTTCCGATCGGCCAGGCACCGCATCAGCAGCCGTGGTTTCCGACGACGCTTCTGCATTGCCGCAAATGCGACCTGGTTCAGCTCGGCCTTGCGGTCGATCCGGCGATTATTTTCCCGCCTGAATATCCCTACACCAGCGGCACGACAAAATTGCTGCGAGATAATTTCGCTGATCTGCAGCGTGAGAGCGCGGCCATGCTCGGCTTGGGCAATGAGGACTTGGTCGTCGATATCGGGTCGAATGACGGCACCCTGCTGTCGAACTTCAAGCAAGGCGGCCAACGAGTGCTGGGGATTGAGCCTACCGATGTTGGCGACATTGCCAATCAGCGCGGCACTCCCACGCTCAAGCGCTATTTTGGAGTTGAGGTTGCGCGAGAGGTCAAACGCGACCATGGAACAGCAAGCGTCGTTACCGCCGCCAACTGTTTTGCACATATCGAAGACGTCCATGCTATCGTTGACGGCATCGTGGAGATGCTCAAGCCCGACGGCGTGTTCATCTCGGAATCGCATTATCTCGTGCCGCTCCTCGATACACTGCAGTACGACACAATCTATCACGAGCACCTGCGCTACTACTCGCTTGCGAGTCTCAAGCATCTCCTGGAGATGCACGGCCTCGAAGTCTTTCATGCGCGGCCGATCCCGAGCCACGGCGGCTCGATCCGGGTCTATGCCGCCCCGCGAGGCGCTCATGCCGTGCAGGAAAGCGTCGCACGTGTCCTTGCGACTGAGCCGCGCGGCGACGCTATGGTAAAGCGGCTCGCCACTTTCCGCAGCGAAGTGATCCTCTCAAAGCTCAGGCTGCTGTCGATGTTGCGCGACCTCAAGGAAAAGGGCACGCGCGTCGCCGGCATCAGCGCGCCGTCGCGCGCTAGCACGCTTGTCAACTACGTGGGTCTTGACGAGGGTTTGATCGAATATGTCTGCGAAATCTCCGGCTCACTGAAAATCGGCAAATTCATGCCAGGCACGCAGATTCCGGTCGTGGAAGAATCCAGGCTGTACGCCGACCAGCCCGACTGTGCGATCATTTTTTCATGGCACATCGCTGACGAACTGGCACCAAAACTCAAAGCCAGGGGTTTCCGCGGCAAGCTGATCACGCCACTGCCGGTACCACGCACACTTTAGGTCGCCCGATGAACATCGATGGCGCGCAAGACAAGAGCAAGGAGATCGCATTCTTCGATGCTCATGCCGAAGACGACGAATACAACGTATTCTCGCCAGAGGCTAATGAACGGCTGATCGCAGCATTCGTGCGGCTGAGCAGTTTGCCACGCAGTGCACGCGTCGCGGATCTCGGTTGCGGTTCAGGCGTATTTACCGAGTTGTTGCGCCGTCAGGGTTATCAAAGCACCGGCCTCGATATCAGCCCAAAATTGGTGGCGCTGGGACGGCGCAAATACCCCGGGCTCGAATTGGTCGAGGGCGACGCTGAAAATTTGCCATTCGAAACCGGGAGTCTTGATGGAGTGCTGCTCAGCGGGCTCGTTCACCATTTTCCCGATCCTCGCCGCCTTGCAAGCGAGGTCAGACGTGTGCTCAAAAATGGTGGGCGGTTTGTCGCATTCGATCCCAATCGCATGAACCCCTTCATGTGGCTTTACCGCGATCATGCGTCGCCATTTTATAGCTCGGTCGGAGTAACCGAAAACGAGCGCCCGGTTCTGGCCTGGCAAATTGCGGAAGTCTTTCGCAATGAGGGGTTTCGCGTTCGCAGCGATTATTTGGCCGGGCTCTCTTACCGCTACGTGGCCTCGCGCCGGATGCGTATGATCCTTCCGATTTATAACTTCCTCGACAATGTCGTGTTCAATCTGCCGATCATGCAGCCGCTGCGGCCCTTTGTACTGACCAGCGGAGAAAAATTGTGACCATTAGATTGGTGAATATGCTGCAATGAACAATGCCGTGCGAAACCGGCTAGACATTGTCATCCCAGTTTACAACGAAGGCGAAAATATCGTCTCGACGTTGCAATCGATTGCGCGCGAGGTGCGGACTCCGCACCGGATCCTGATTTGCTACGATCGTGAAGAAGACGATACGCTGCCGGCAATCGCCAGCAATCGCGAGGCTTTCAGCCGGCTGACAATTATATTTGTGCGTAACCTCGGGCGCGGCGCGCACGGTGCCGTGCTTACCGGATTTTCCGCAAGTGATGCCCCCTTGGTGCTCGTATATCCGGCCGATGATGACTACAACGCCGGAATGCTCGACGCGATGGTGGCGGAAGCGGCAAAAGGATGCGACATCGTATGCGCGAGCCGGTTTATGCCAGGCGGCAGCATGATCAATTGCCCGTTGCTCAAGGCCTTCCTTGTACGTGCCGGCAATTTCTCGCTTCACCACCTCGCTCGATTGCCAACGCACGATGCAAGCAATGGTTTTCGTCTTTTCTCGCGTCGCACCGTCGAGGAGATCGAAATCGAGTCGGACCGCGGTTTCTGCTACAGCATCGAACTGCTTGTGAAGTGCCATCGCCTCGGCTGGCGTATAGGAGAAGTGCCGGCGCGCTGGTTTCAGCGCGCGCACGGCACCAGCCGGTTCCAGGTTATTAAATGGCTGCCCGACTACCTGCGCTGGTACGCCTACGCGTTTGCCACAACGTATCTAAAGCGGCCGGCAGACAGCGTGCCCCGTAAACATACAGTCTAGGACGGAAAGATGAATATGACTTGGCCAAAAATCGTCAGCCGCAGCGCAACGCGGGTGTCGCCTTGGGTGGATTTGATCGAGCGCCAGGTGCAGGTCAAACCAGGCTCAGCGACGGAATCCTATCATTCCATCGCGCAAGCGGATTATGTCGGTATCGTCGCGCGCACGCCCAATGGAATGATCCCGATTGTCCGTCAGTATCGGCCTGCGCTCGAATGCTTCACCTGGGAATTGCCTGCCGGCATGCTGGATAACGGCGAGGCACCAACCGATTGCTGCCGCCGCGAGCTCCTCGAGGAGACCGGTTATCCAGCGCGGACCGTGCATGCGCTTGGCACCTATGCGCCCTGTACCGCCCGGTTGTCCAACCGGATGCATTCTTTCTTCGTTGAAACCGGCCCGCGTGACGAACTCACGGCAACCGAACCCGGTATCGAGTTGAAACTCGTAACCCCGCAGGAACTCGGCGCGCTGATCCGGACGGGAGAATTCGTACTGCAATCGCATATTGGTGCACTGTTGCTCGCAGCCATGCGCGGCCACCTCGACGTCGGAGCACTCCGCTAGAAAAATCGGGGCATTGGCTCGACCAGCCTCTGCACCGAAAGTGCGACGAATCTTGCCTCGACAACCACCCTGGAACCCTTCTAAAAGGTGGGCCGCGGGGTCGGAAAGAAAAACGATATGGATTACAAAGGTTACTTTGCGTCTGCCCTTGGCAAGTTGCGGGATGAGCGGCGCTATCGCGTATTTGCAGATCTCGAGCGCATTGCCGGACGTTTCCCCCATGCCATCTGGCACTCCCCGCAGGGCGCTCGCGACGTCGTGATCTGGTGCTCAAACGATTATCTCGGGATGGCGCAGCATCCGAAGGTGATCGGCGCCATGGTCGAAGTGGCCGCCCGCATGGGAACAGGCGCCGGCGGCACGCGAAATATCGCGGGCACGAACCATCCGCTGGTCGAGCTGGAGCGTGAGCTCGCCGATCTGCACGGCAAGCCGGCGGCACTGGTCTTTACGTCCGGTTATGTATCGAACGAGACCGGTATTTCCACCATTGCCAGACTATTGCCGAATTGCCTGCTTTTGTCCGATGCCCTCAACCACAATTCGATGATCGAGGGCATTCGCCAGTCCGGCTGTGAAAAGAAGATCTGGCGTCACAATGATCTTGGCCATCTGGAAGAGCTGCTGAGGGCCGCGGATCCGGCGCGACCAAAACTGATTGTGTTCGAGAGCCTTTATTCCATGGATGGCGACGTTGCGCCTGTCCACGCAATCTGCGACCTCGCCGAGCGCTACGGCGCTATGACTTATTGCGACGAAGTGCATGCGGTCGGCATGTATGGACCGCGCGGCGGCGGCATCTGCGATCGCGAAAAGGCCACGACCCGCGTCGACGTGATCGAAGGTACGCTGGCCAAGGCATTCGGCTGTCTCGGTGGCTACATCGCCGCCAGCGAGGAGCTGGTCGACGCAGTGCGCTCCTATGCTCCCGGTTTCATTTTTACGACGGCGCTGCCGCCCGCCATCTGCGCAGCGGCCACGACGGCGATCCGCCACCTGAAAACATCGAGCTGGGAGCGCGATCGGCATCAGGACCGGGCAGCTCGCGTCAAGGCCGTCCTTGATGCGGCGGGTTTGCCTGTCATGCGGAGCGCGACTCATATCGTACCGCTGCTCGTCGGCGATCCGGAGAAGTGCAAGGCCGCGAGCGATCTGCTACTTTCCGAACATGGCATCTACATTCAGCCGATCAACTACCCGACCGTGCCGCGCGGCATGGAACGGTTGCGCATCACGCCTTCGCCCTTCCATGACGATGCGCTGATCGACGCGCTCGCCGAGGCACTTGTGGAGGTGTGGGAGCGACTCGGCCTGCCACTGCGGGCGCGGGCGGCGGCGGCGGAATAGCCGCACGTTTAATATCAATCCTGAAACGGCGGCCGCTTGAGTGGCGGTTTTGCCGGTTTGCTTCCAATCTTGAGAGAGCGCGCCGTCCGCCGCGCCACCAACGGCATCGTCAAGGAGACAAAAAAGATACGTGTGAGATGGTGCGCTCCGACGTAGACCGGATCGAGGTGGAGTGCCAGCGCCAGCAACATCATCGCATCGACCGAACCGGGGGCAAAAGCAATCATCACTTCGGCGGCGCGCAATGACAGCACGCTTATGAGACCGGCGGCGAAGATGGCGGCTATTGTCACGGCAACGGCGAACGAACCGAATGCGGCACCGATAAAATTCAGCAACAAGCGCAATGGAGTGTTGGCAAAACGCGAACCCGTAATGGCGCCCATCGCCACCATTGCGGCGTTTGCAACCCACCACGGCATGACTGCCTGGATCAGACCGCTTCCATGCAAAACCGCGGAGGTCAGCATGGCACCGAAAAGCAGCCCGCCGGGAAACCGGAAGTGATAGGCAATGATCGCGACGATGCCCGAAACCAGCACGAGAATCGCAAGCTCATCGAGCGCTGTTATGCTCAGAACGCCCGCGGCTCTTGGCGGAGCGTGACCCACCAGACCGAGCGCTGCCAATCCGGCAGGAAGACCAACCGCAATCACGACCACGCGTATGCTTTGCACAATCGCTATGGCGCGCAGGTCGCCGCCGAACTCGGCGCCCAATACCAGCACCTGCGACATGCCGCCCGGTGCGGCTGCCAGATATGCGTCAACTTTTCCCCAATTGTGCACGAGTCGCAGATAGCCGGCACCCCCGACCGAAATGACCGTCATCGCCAACAGCAGCACACCGATGCTGAGCGGATAGGTGGCCATGCCATGCAATGTCTCAGGCGTGACCACGGCGCCGAGCGAAATGCCGATCAAGATGAAAATTGCGCGCATCAAGAGCCCGGGAATCACCATTGGCCGGCCGGCGAGTGATGCGGCCGCCACTGCCAGGATAGAGCCCGACAGCCAACCGGCGGGGAGCCCCGCGAGGCCGAGGGCGGCGCCACCGATGGTCGCAGTTCCCAGCGTTTCGCCGAGATGGCGCAGCATTACAATGCGGTCTTTGGCTGATGGCGCGGACAATGCTTGGGCTTTCAGGCAGCCGAGCAGAATCCGAGCCGCGGCTCACCGGGCGTGATCAATGCCGCGTGGACGCACCCGCGTCAAATGCATATTCCGCCAGTGTCGAATGCGTATTGATGTATTGACAGACTTCAAGTCGCCATTTCGGGCGCCGACGATGCGTGCCCATGCCTGCCGCTAAGCGCGATCCGCACAAGATCGGCGGCGTTGCGGGCGCCAATCTTCTCCATGATACGGGCGCGATGAACTTCTACCGTGCGTGGGCTGATGCCGAGCCGCCGGCCCACTTCCTTGTTGGAAGCGCCTCCGGCGATCTGTGCGAGCACCTCGCGTTCGCGCGGCGTAAGGAGAGCCCGACCGGGAAAATCAGTAGGCCGGCTGGTCCCGTCGGTTTTCCCGTTGCGTTCGGCATATGCGGCAATCGCACCACCCACCCGCGCGACGATGGCGCGCGCATCAAGCGGCTTCACCAGATAGTCGAACGCGCCATTTTTTACTGCCTCGACAGCCGAACTGATGTCGCCGTCGCCCGTCACGATGAAAATTGGTGCCGGATAGCTATGCGC
>Ga0066388_100003094_pt1 | contig 10602 bp, 8 predicted proteins | sample PanSoiMetaGPlot6_FD_64539 | JGI IMG/M metagenome (GOLD analysis project Ga0066388, IMG submission 64539) | Tropical forest soil microbial communities from Panama analyzed to predict greenhouse gas emissions - Panama Soil - Plot 6 (Hybrid Assembly) | ecosystem: Environmental > Terrestrial > Soil... | reverse complement strand
TTTCGCGGCGGACGCCTCGCACGCCGTCGCCGCCGTCAGATCGCGCGGTCCTTTCTGCAGGAACCGCCGCAGCGCGTCGGGCGCGACCAGCCGGCGATCGAGCAGCGCTGCAATGCCCGCCCGCAGCCGTCGCTCGCCAAGCTGCGCGAACACCAGCGCCACGTCATCGTCCTCGCGCGCCAGTCCACGGCAGATCCGCAGCGCCTGATCGAGCGATGCGCCGATGAGGCGGGGGACTTCGGTGTCATCGGCGAGATCGAAGCCGGGATCGACATCGGCCTCGAGTGGAAACTCGCGCAGCAGCGACAGGCAGAACGCATCGATAGTTGAGATCGCGATCTCGCCGAGGCGATCTCTGATCTCACGAAAGCGCGCGGCGTCGATTTCGGACGTCCGGCTCGCATCGTTCAGGCGATCGATGATCCGCTGGCGCATCTCCGCGGCCGCCTTCCGTGTGAAGGTGATCGCGAGGATGTGGTCGGGCTCGACCCCGGCGCGCAGCAGATTCACGTAGCGTTCGACCAGGACCCGCGTCTTCCCCGTGCCCGCCGACGCTTCGAGCAGGACGTTGCGCGACGGATCGACCGCATGCTCGCGCGCCGCCGAATCTTCGGAATGCGGAGTGCGGAATGCGGCGTGCGGAATGAATCCGGAATGATCGGCCTCGTTGTCGCCGTCGCCGTTCGGATCGTCGAACGGCAGGAAGCCGCTAGACATCACCGACATAGTCCTTCCGGCAGACCGCATCGAACGCGCACGTCTCGCAGCGATACACATCGTACGGCGTCGGCGGGAACTCACCGCGCCCGATCACATCGAGCGTGTCGGCCAGCCGCTGCTGTGCGTCGGCCAGCACCTTCGGCCGATCCGCGGGCTTCGAGTACAGCGGCACCACACGCCTGGGTCCCTTGAACGCGAGATACACCGCCTCGCCAAGCCGCCAGCTGCGATTGCGGTACGCGGCAAGCTGCTGCTCGGCGCAGATGCTGTAAATCGGCAGCTGCAGCGCGCGCGATCGATCGGGCGGCCATCCGAGCTTGTAGTCGATCAGGCGAAACGTGCCATCGTCGAGCAGGTCGATGCGATCGGCCTTGCCTCTGATCGTGAGCGCTCGGGTTCCGTCCACCGTCGCGAACGTGAACTCGCCCTCCAGCTTTCGCTCGAGCAGGCGCTCGACGACTTGGGTGGGACGCTCGGCTTCCATCCGGAAGACCGCTTCGCCGAGACCGGCCGCCGCCGGTGATCCGAGCAGTCGTGTTCGCTCGAGCCCCGCCTCCGCCGGCGACAATCGCGCAAGCGATCGGTCGACGACCGTCGTGAACATCTCCCGCGCCAGCTCGAGGTTCGCCGCGGTGATGGCGCGATAGCCGGCGGCCTGCCACTCCCTGAAAAACGCCTCGAACACGTCGTGGACGAACTGTCCCTGGCGCCGCGGGTCCATCACCTCTTCGTCCTCCGGCTCCTCGCGCAGTTTCAGCACATGCTGAGCGAAGAACCTGAACGGACAGTCGAGGTAGGTCTCAATCGCGCTGACCGCCCACATGCGCGGCGGCGACGAGCCAACTGTACCGTGGAACTCCGGTGCGTCGGCCGGCGATCGCGTCAGCCGCAGTTCGGCCCACTCGTGGACGGCACCGTCGAGCCCGTCGAGTGCAGGCGGTTCGAGCGACAGCGCTTCTTCTTCGAAGACGCGGGCGCCGTCTGCCGACGACGCAGTAACGCTCGACAGACGGGCGCGAGGAATCTCGTCGAGCTGCATCGACCGCGAGACGAGCGCATCTTCGTCGAGGGTGAACGTGGAGACGATCGTGCGCCGCGACGCGGACGTGATCAGATCGAGAAACCTGGCGTCGGCTGCGGCGCGGCGATCTTTTTCCGATGGCCAGCCGAGCGACCGGAGCAGCGACGGCGGGTAGAAGATGTTGCGCCGCGGCTTCTCGGGCCAGTCGGTTTCGACGAGGCCGACAACGGCGATGTCGGCGAAGTCGCCATAGCGAGCGGCCTGGTCATCGAGCAGTTGCACGCCGTCTGCCGAGGGTCCGGGACCGAACGTGTGCTCCTCGATCCAGCGGCGAACGGCGACTCCGACATCGGCGATCGTCCAGACGGGATCGTCGTGCGCAGCGTGAACCGCAGCAAGGGCCGACAGCATCTCGCCGATGGCCGCCCGCGCCCTCCTTTCGCGCGTCGCCGATGGCTCCGCCGGATCGATCGGGCGCAGATGCGACGACCAGAACTCGAGGAGGAGCGACAGCTGGTGCGACGCAGGACGAGCGTTCGCAAGCGGTGCAAGCGCGCCGGCAATGCGGACAGCCGCGCTCAAGGCCTGGTCGCCGGGCGGCCGCGCCGCGATCGTCTCCAACCGCTCGGGATCGCCGAGATAGCGCGCCTCGCTCAGCGCGCGATCGAGGGCGCTCACCGATTCGCGGGTCAACTCATGGTCGCCGTCGCGAAAGACGAAATGGGGCGAGCGAAGCAAGGCAACGAGGGTCGCGCGTGTGAAGTTCGCCGCCACCGTGTCGAGCACCAGATCGAGGGCCGCGGCGGTCGGCTCGGCGGCGAGCGGCAGCGCATCCGAGGCGTGGAACGGAATCCCGGCGGAGCGAAAGACCTCGGCCGCCGCGTAGAGGTAGGGCAGCGGCCGCTTGAACACGATCGCCGTCTTCGCGAACGGGACGACGTCGGCCGTCGTGCGGTCGGCGCGGTCGGCTGTGACCCGTCGCGCGATTGCAATCAGCTCCTCTTCCCGATCGCGGCACGTCCACCACAGGTCCGTCGAATTCGGCACGAGCAACGCCGGCCGCCCGGATTCCGTCGACGAGGATTCCTCGTCGAGCCCCGGCCACCAGTCGTGTACGCGCTCATCGAACCCCGACCCGAGGACCCGTTCGGTGGCGAGGATCTCGAGCGCTTCGAGGCCCGGGATCCGCGTCAGCAGATCGAAGTCCGCGAGGAACAGCCCGTCGCTTTCCGCGATCCAGTCGGCAACGGTGACGATGATGTGGCGGATCGGATCGCGCGCCGACTCGGTGAGCAACCGATCGCGAAGCGTATGCTCGTCGCAACCCGGCGATTCCGCGACCAGACGCTCGTACTCGCGGAAGCCGTCGGCGAGAAACCGCGTTTGCACGCGCATCCGCCGCGTGGCGCGATCCAGATCGTCCGAGCCGAGCGCGTCCTCGATCAGCTCCTCAAACCTCGCCACCTGCTGCGACTGCCGCCGCAGCTGATCGTAGAAACGGAGCATCTCGGCCACGAGTCCGGGCCGGAGCTGGAACGACAGCTCGTTCGTTCGCGCCGCCGCGATCCTCGCCGCGGCCTGCGCCATCACATCGCGCTCGAGCGCGGTCAGGCGGCGCGGAGGGTGGTCGAGCCGCGCATGCAGCCGGTCGTACAGCTCGTCGCGCGTGACCGCATCGATTCCCGCCACCGCGCGCGTCAACTGCGACGCGGCGCTTCGCGTCGGGACGACCACCAGCGGGTTCGGGGTTCGGGGTTCGGGGTTCTTGGCTCCCGGTTCGAGGCTCGCTGGATTCTCTGCGAGAAAAGTCTCGGCGTTCTCTGCGGCCTTTGCGTTCCGCTCGAGCCCACGTGTCGCGAAGCGTGCGATCGCGCGCCGGAATGCGTGTAAGTCGGGGACCCGGACGAGTCGTGTCCGGCGGGGTGTGATCACCTGAGTTGGGGCAGCCGCAGTGACGTTTGGATGTCGGTGCGCGCCTTGGCGCCGAGCATCAGCGCACCGGCGGCGGCCGATGACGCGTCCCACGCGCGCGGCATGTCGCCAGCGAGCGTCGCTTCGCGGCGGATCTGTGCGGCGTTGCCGGCAAGCTGCGTCGCACTGACCAGCAGCGCGTGCGCCGCCGCCGCTTCTTGCGGCGGCGCGATGGCCGCCGCGAGCGACAGGATGCGCGCGACGTTGCGCTGCATCAGCTCCAGCGCTTCCGGGGTCGAACCCGACAGCGCCTTCACCGCTTCGAGCGCCGGCTTGATCTGTGCGAAGAGCAACATCGGCGTCTCGATCGCCTGGCGATATTGACGCAGCACCGGCACGCGCAGCGCGAACCGATCGCGCGCGAGCTGCAGCTGCCGCGCCGCGTCGAGCTTGGCTTCGACCGCGCTGACGAGCGCCGCGACCGCATCGGGTCGCCGGTTGCCGAGCCCGGCGTCGCGCCGCGGGATGCTGTCGAGCAGCCGGAGCAGCGCCGGCACATCCGCCATCCGTGCCTGCATGTCCGCGATCGCCATCATTCGGTTCGTCAGCGATCGGTACCGGCGATCCGTGTCCAGCTCGGCGCGCACCTGCGCCTGCGTATCGGCCTTCGTCGTCGCCGCCCACGCCGCCGGCACCGTGTCCTTGTCTCGATCGATGGCCGCGACAGCCGTGGTCAGCAGCGACGTCCGTTCCGCGGCGCTGTCCACCGATCGCGCCGCCAGCAGCACCTGCTCGATCGCCTCGCGCGGGGTCGGCGGCGGCAACGGCGGCTCCGGCGCGGTCGACACCGGATCGGCGAAGGCCGACAAGGTCAGTGTGAACTGGCCGCGCCGGCCGGTCGCCGCCTCGAGATCGGCGATCGCTTCATCGAGCATCGCCAGCATCTGCTTCACTTCGGCCTGACGGTAGTTGTAGTGGTTCTGCGGCCACTCGGCGAGCGCCTTTCGCGCACGCTCGACGATCGCGAGCCGTTCGCGCGGATCCGCGGTGGCCACGACCTCGTTCAACGTCGCCGCGACGTCGTTCGACAGCGCCGCATAGTCGGCGTCGGCCTGCGTCTCGAGATACCGCTTGCCCTGTACGGTTGCGGTGTAGCGGCTCGTCCGATCCCAATCGACGCGGGCAATCGGCAGGTTCACCAAATGGAGCGGCGGATTGGGACCGGTCGCGGTCGGCATGGAAAAGATCACGCGATCGCCGACCCGCGCCGGTTCACCGTAGCTGACGAGCGACGTGCCGTCGGCCAGGAACACGCGCAGCAGTACCGGATCGTCGGCAGCGGCCGCGTGTACGGAGAGCAGCAGCGCCGCCGCGAGTACCGCGACGGCCGTCCGACGGATGTCCATCACCTCTGTGACCGCGGGCAACGGCCAGAAAAGCCGTCGCCCAAGGGTAGTGTGCGCCGTAGGTCGGGTCAAGCTGTGGAAAAACTGTTGAACGTTGGTGTATTTCCTGTGCACGGACCGACAGCTGATTTTTTTTTCGCACGTCTCGCGCCTGAATGCCTTCGCTCGGCATTGTGCGCGCGCTTTCGCGACGCGTTTCGCTTGTGCCGCGCACACGCGTGCATAGAATCTCACGCGTTCCATCCACTGTTTCCGCGCCGACGTCGACGCCTGTGAGTGCTGCCGTGCATCGTTACGAACAGTCGATTGCAGGACGCCCCTACCTGATCGAGGTGGTCAAGGTCTCGAAGGATCGCTGGCGCGCCTACATCGTCCGCATCCCCGGCGTGCCGACGGCGCTGATGCCGTTTTACGGCGCAACGCCGAGCGACGCCGCAGATCAGTTGTGCGACTGGCTGACGCGCGCTCACGCGCGCGCCGCCAACCCGGCCGCCGGCACGGTGTAGGATCGGAGGCATGTACGCCTCAGCCGTGCGCGTCGCCGCGCTCACCGTCGTGCTTGCCCTGGGAACGATTCCCCTTCGCAGCCAGGAGCCGGTCCAACCTCAGCGTCAGCCCGACTTCGATCGGATGCTCCAGCAGCAGGCGGAAACAGACAAGACGTGGCGTACCGCCAGCGCCGGCTTCATGCAGATGGACAAGATCACCTACCGCAGCCGCGTGGGTGACATCGACATTCCCGCGTTCGTCTTCCAGCCGCTGAAGCTGCGCGGGGCCAAGGGACATCCCGCGCTCGTCTGGGTCCACGAGAACATCCGCGGCCATCTCTACGAGCACTACATTCCCTACATCCGCGAGGCGACGTCGAAGGGCTATATCGTCATCGCCCCCGAATATCGCGGCAGCATCGGCTATGGCAAGACGTTCTTCGACGCGATCGACTACGGCGGCACCGAAGTCGACGATGTCGTGACGGCCGCCGACGTCGTGAAGTCGAAGTACGCCGCCGTTGACCCGGCGCGGATCGGCATCATCGGCTGGAGTCATGGCGGCATGATTACATTGCTGTCGATTTTCCGGAACCCGACGCTGTTCAAGTCGGCGGTCGCGATGGTGCCGGTGACCAACCTCTTCCAGCGGCTCGCATGGAAGGGCGTCGAACGGCAGCATCAGGCAATCGACCCAGCCAACCGGTACGGCGGCCTACCCGCCGAGCGACACGACCTCTACAAGGATCGCTCACCGCTCTACAACGTCGACAAGCTGCAGATTCCGCTCTACGTCGGCGTCGCCCGCAACGACGAAGACGTCAACATCGAGGAGGATCTCCAGCTCGTCGATGCGCTCCGCGCGCGCAAAGCCGGACTCGCCGAGACGATGGTTTATGAGAACCCGCCGGGCGGTCACACCTTCGACCGGCGCGTCGATCCGAAGACGTGGGAACCGGAGAACACGCGCGAGCAGCGCGACTCCTGGAATCGCGTCTGGACGTTCCTCGACTGGAATCTGGATCCGTATCACTCCGAGATGCACCCGTCGACGCGCTAACGCAAAGGCCGGAGAGCGTGCAGAGGCCGCACCGACGTTCTGTGACGGGATCGACAGAGAGATTGGAACCTCTGCGAGCTCCGCGGTCTCTGCAGCTGCGTTCCCGTTTGTGCGCGCTCGGCGTTGTTTGCCTTCTCCTCTCTGCTCAGACGACAACGGCGCAGCCGCAGCCGGTACCGCGTCCCGCCAGCGACGTGCCGCGCGTTCGTCTGGTCGCGACCGGCGGCACGATCTCCAATCGGAACGGTGGTCGCCTGACCGCTGAAGATCTCGTCACCGCCATGCCCGGCGTCGACCAGTTCGCGAAGCCCGAATACGAACAGTTCGCCAACGTCGCGAGCAGTCAGCTGACGCTCGATCAGTGGCTCGGTCTGGCCAAGCGGATCAACGAGTTGTTTGCGACCGACAGCGGCCTGGGCGGTGTGGTCGTGACGAGCGGCACCGACACACTCGAGGAAACGGCGTACTTCCTCAACCTCACCGTGCGCAGCGAGAAGCCAGTCGTCGTCGTCGGATCGATGCGCAACCCGAGTACGGTCGGCTACGAAGGGGCGGCCAATCTGCTCGAGGGGTTCCGCGTGGCGGCCTCACCCGATGCGCGCGGCAAAGGCGTGCTCGTCGTACTGAACGACGAGATCAATGCGGCGCGCGAGGTGACGAAAACCGACGCGCTCCGGCTGAACACGTTTCAGTCACGGCCGTACGGCGTCCTCGGCGTCGTCGACGCCGACCGCGTCGTCTTCTACCGCTCGCCGGTGAAGCGGCACACGTCAAAGAGCGAATTCGACATCCGATCGGTCACCGCGCTGCCCCGCGTTGACGTGATTCTCGTCTACCAGGGCGCCGACGGCGATCTGATCCAGACGGCCGTCGATCGCGGCGCCAGGGGAATCGTGATCGCCGGCGCTGGCGCCGGAGCGCTCAGCGGCACGCAGCGCGACGGCGAGACCTACGCGCTGAAGAAAGGCGCCATCGTGGTGACGACGACGAGAACCGGCAGCGGCCGGATCGCGCCGCCGCGGCGGAATCCGAATACCCCGAATCCTGCAGCCGGGGCGGCCAACGCGCTGACGCCGGAAGAACAGCGCCGCCTCGTCGCCGGCGAAGATCTCTTGCCGGTCAAGGCGCGGGTGCTGCTGATGCTCGCGCTGACGAAGACCACGGACCCTGCCGAGATTCAGCGCATGTTCTCGGAGTACTGAACGAAACGCGTCGCGCGAAGGCTTCGAGAGCGATGCGTGGTCGCTCGGCTAAAGCCTTCGCGCTACACGTCAGTCTTCGCGCTACGGGCGTAACACTACTGGCGGTGCGGCGCGCAGAGCAGACCGTTGTTGTAGGCGTCGAGCGTCATGTGAGTCGGCTCGCCGGCCGCCCAGGCAGCGCTGCCGCCGGCCACGCCGCTGCCGACCGGACCGTAGTCGCCATCCATGCATCGCCTGCTGCGATCGCGCCGCTGACGCAGCTGCCGTCGTTGCCGATCAGGATGTTGAGCATCGCCGGCACGAGCGAGCTGCACATCGTCGTCGTCTTGTCCTTGCCCACCTTGCCGAGCCAGGTGATCGCCTGCGCCTTGGTGTAGGACACGCCGCCGACGGTGATGCCCGCGACGGGCCAGGCGTCGGGGTGATTCTTCCAGTAACCGGGTGTGCCCGTTCCTGGATTCGTCGCGGCCGAACTATGTAAGCCGAAGTCAGTTGTCATAGGCGGAAATGAAAGGACACGCCGGTCTTCTGAAACGCCGCATCAGAGCGACGGCCGCCACGTTTTCCCGCCGTCGCTGGTGACGAACGTGCGGCCGTCGGCGGCGGTCACCGTGGCGTTGGCGGCGTCCGACGCGCTGACGGCGGTGAGATCGATCGATTCGGTGAACGTGATGCGCTGCCAGGTGCGGCCGTCGATCGACAGCACGATCGTGCCGCGCGTCCCGACCAGCCAGCAGACGGTCGCCGACGGCGCGCTGCCGGCCACCAACGGAGTCGATGCGCCCGTCGACTGCACTTGCCACGTCGCGCCACCTGTGGCCGATCGCGCCACCTGACTGCCGGCGACCCGCCACCGCACGTTCGGATCCGGCGACACGATTTCGACTGCCGCCGGCGCCGCTGCTGTCTTCGCCATCGCCGCCGCGGGTACTCTCATCGCCGATCGATCGGCGAAGGCGCTCTCCCGAGCTTGAGCCGGTGCGGGCGCCGGAGGCGGCGGTGCCGAAGGCGCGAGGGCCGCCGCGTCCGACGGAGCGGGCGCCGCGGCGCCGGCGGCACTCTGCGGGGCGGCGTTCTGCGACGGCGGCGGGGCTGCAGATGGCCGCGAGGCGGCCGCGTCGGCGCGCAGCAGATCGCGTTCGGGTTCGGCTCGCGCGAACGACTGCGCTTGCTGGCCCGACCGTGCCGCGCGCGAGTCAGGTGCGACGGCGCGACGCTGCTCCAGCTTCGCCGACTGCGCCGGTCGCTGCGGCGCTGGCGACGGCGCCTGCTGCGCGGACGATTGCAGTGCAGAACGCGGCTCGACCGCGCGATCGGCCGAGGCGATCGGCCCAGCCGCGGCCGCTCCCGCCGACGGTGCATTGGCGAGCCGGTCATTCCTTGACGTCGGCGCGATGACCCACACGACGATTGCGGTTGCGGCCACGGCGAGCGGCACGAGCCAGCCGAACGTCGACGATCGCCACCATCTGCGCGCCGGCGCCGGCGGCATCGTTCTCACCATCGCCGCGAGCAGCGCCTGGCAGCGCACGCAGTCCGACGCATGACGTTCGGCGGCGGCGCGATCGCGCGCGTTCAACGCGCCGTCGGCCCAGGCGGCCAGCGTCTCGGCGTCGAGGCAGCCAGCCCCGGGGTCGGGCGACATCGCGTCGCGGAGCGTCTCGCGCAGCAGGCGCGTCGGGACCTCACTCATAGATGACCTGCTTCAGATCCAGCGGACCGGGATCGTCGGCGACCGACGCGAAGCACGCGGCGATCTGATCGTCGGTCAGCCGTGCCTCGTCGCGCAGCTGCCGTTCGACATCCCGTCGAACCGCGACCCGCGTGCGCGACAGCTGGCGCGACGCGGTCGCCTCGCTCTCCTTCATGATCCGTCCGGTTTGCGCCAGCGTCAGTTCCTGCAGGTAGTAGCAGCCGAGACGCAGGCGCTCGCGAGCGGTCAGCGCAGCCACGGCCCGCTCGAGCGCCTGCCGCACCAGCGCGACGTAGCGCGGACGATCGGGATCGAGCTCGTCGACCGGCGCCGCCGTGTCTTCGTCGGGAAGCGGCTCGACCTTGCGCTGAACACGCACGCGATCGACGTAGCGCTGCGCGAGCACGGCGCGCAGCCAGGTCGCCAGGCTGCTGCGCCCCTGGTAGTACCGGAACAGCGACTGCCGCTGGCCGCCAGTGTCTTTCAACCCGTACAAATCGGCGTAGAGCGAATCGGCGATCTCGCGTGCGCCCTGCGTTCGATCGAGGGCGTCGGCGGCGCGATACAGAAGCGGCCGGTACTCGCGGACGAACCTCTCCCACGCGTGCTCGTCTCCCTCGGCACACAAGCGTGCGAGCTCGAGATCGGCAGCGTAGGCGCCCACGTTCAGCCGGCCACCTCCGTCACTCCCTGTTTATCACTTCTTCCAGATGCTTTCCCACCACGCCGGTTCGGGCTGCGGTGCCCGCTCCGGTCCCATCTTCCTCCGGATGTCGGCGAGGTTCCACCCGGTGAGCCGGGCAAGCTGCTCGGCTTCAACCGTGTGCCGGGCGATGACCGTGCGGCGGTAGCTCGACGCCTCGCCGCAGCTGTCGGCGCCCGTCCACGCGTGACGGAGCACGTAGCGTCCCTGAAAATTCGTCCGGTCGGCCGTTTCCTGGAACACGAGATCCTCGGGAAAATGGGCGTTGTCGTAACGAACGTGCAGCCGGGTGATGAACGCGGTCGCCGGCTGGCGATCGCCGCGATCGGCCCAGAACACGCCAAGCCGCCGCAGCTCGTCGCTGGTCAGCGGATCGGAGGCGCAGGGATCGCACCAGC
>Ga0066388_100003093_pt1 | contig 10603 bp, 10 predicted proteins | sample PanSoiMetaGPlot6_FD_64539 | JGI IMG/M metagenome (GOLD analysis project Ga0066388, IMG submission 64539) | Tropical forest soil microbial communities from Panama analyzed to predict greenhouse gas emissions - Panama Soil - Plot 6 (Hybrid Assembly) | ecosystem: Environmental > Terrestrial >... | reverse complement strand
GAATGCCTGAACGCCGGCATCACCACCTTGGTGGACTGGTCGCACATCAACAACACACCTGAGCACCCCGACGCCGGCATCCGCGGCCTGCAGGAGACCGGGATCCGCGCCCAGTACGCGTATGGCAGCGCTAACACCTCGCTGTCGGACTACTGGTTCGGAAGCAAGATCGCCATTCCGGCAGACGACGTCCGGCGGGTGCGGGAGACCTACTTCTCCTCCGACGACGGGCTGCTCACCATGGGTCTCGCCACCCGCGGGCCCGGATTCTGCCTCGAGGATGTCGTACGCGCCGAGTGGGCCCTGGCCCGCGACCTCGGCATTCCCATCACCGTCCACGTAGCGATGGGCCGGGTGGCCGGCCGGTTCGGCATGATCAAGCAACTGAATGACTACGATCTGCTCGGGCCGGACACGACCTACATCCACTGCTGCTATTTCAGCGAGGAGGAGTGGCAGCTGGTCGCCGACAGTGGGGGGACCATCTCCATTGCCCCGCAGGTCGAGGTCCAGATGGGCCACGGCTGGCCGCCTGTGATGAAGGCCCTCGAATATGGCCTCCCGCCCAGCTTCTCGATCGATGTCGTGACGACAGTGCCCGGCGACATGTTCACCGAGATGCGCAGCGCATTCGGAACCGACCGGGCACGGGTCAACGCCGAATGCTGGCAGGCCGACACGCCCGTCCCCGACACCATGCTCACCGCTCGCCAGATGCTCGAGATGGCGACCATCAACGGCGCAGCAGTGGCGGGACTCAGCGATCGCACCGGATCGCTGACCCCTGGCAAGCGGGCAGATGTCGTCCTGATCGACGCCCGCGCAATCAACGTCGCGCCGGTGATCGACCCGGTGGCAGCCGTCACTCTCTGCGCGGATGTGTCCAACGTCGAGACCGTCATGGTGGACGGGCAGTTCCGCAAGCGCGACGGCAAGCTGCTCGGCGACGTCGACAGAGCCAGGAGCCTGGTGGAGGCATCTCGGGACTACTTGCTCGCAGAGACCGCGAAGCGTAAGGCGGCGGCCACCTGATGGTGGCCTCGCGACACATTGTGCGGCGGGGAGCGAATGCGGCCTTCGTAAAGCCCAGTGGCTGGGCCGCGGACGCGACAGGCTACCGGCGCTGGGAGACGGTAGGCGAGGATGACGGTGCCGCGCACACCGGCTTCGGTGTGTGCGAGCTCGACCCCGACGGTCGGATGCCGATGCACTTGCACTCGTTCGAGGAGAGCTTCCACGTGCTGGACGGCACTGCGGTCGTCCTGACCGCGGAGGCTTCGGTCGTCGTCGGACCAGGTGACTACGGGGTGATCCCGGTGGGTGTCCCACACACCTGGTCCAACGAGGGCGACGACGCGCCGGTCCGATGGGCGGAGATGCAGGGACCCCAGCCGCGAAAACGATTCCACGAGGACACGTTCCTGGTGCCGTCCCCGCCGGCCGCCGCACCAGTCGCGGTCGATGTGCGCGATCCAAGGACACGCGGCTTCGGGAACATCACCCGCGATCACATGGATGTGACCAAACAGAGCCAGCGTCTGCTCCCCGTGTCGGCGAGCATGCGCACCGCCCTGCTCGTCTATAGCGGCATCACGGTCAAGATGATGGTCGACAGCGATCTGGGGGCTCAGCTGACGACGATGTTCATGGTCCAGTACGAGCCCGACGGCGTCATCGGGCCCCACGACCACCCCTTCGAGGAGACCTATCTGATCCTCGAGGGAACAGTCGACGCCCGGTTCGACGGCGAGCACTACCGGCTGGGTGCGGGTGACGTCGCTTGGGCCGGAGTCGGCTGCGCGCACGAGTTCGCGAACCCTGCTGACATCCCGGTGCGGTGGCTGGAAACGCAGGCACCACAGCCCCCCGCGCGGCACTCCTATCGGTTTGGCCGCGACTGGGACTACCTGCGTGACGTGCTCGCCGACGGAAGTACTGGAGGATCAGGTGGCTGAGCAGCCCACTCTGGTGGTGATCGGCGGCACCGCCGGCATCGGCAAGGAGATCGCCCGCCGAGCGGCCGCCCGCGGCGACGAAGTCGTCCTCACCGGGCGTGCGATCGAGCGCGCGCAGTCCGTTGCGGCAGAGATCGGCGGGCGAACGCGGGGGCTCACCGTAGAACTCTCCCGCCCCCACGAGCTGGCCGACCAGCTCTCCGGCATCGACCGCCTGGACCACCTCGTCCTCTCGGCGATCGACAGGGACGAGAACACCGCAGCCGACTATGACGTCGACCGTGCGCTTTCCTTGGTGACCTTGAAGCTCGTCGGCTATACCGAGGTCGTCCACGTGCTGCACAAACGGATGAACGAACACGGGTCGATCGTCGTCTTCGGCGGCATGGCGGCGATGCGACCGTACCCCGGATCGACGACGGTCTCGACCGTCAACGGCGGGGTGATAGGGCTCGTCCACAGCCTTGCCGTCGAGCTCGCGCCGATCCGGGTCAATGCGATTCATCCTGGGATCGTGGGCGACAGCCCGTACTGGAGCGGCAAGCCACCCGAGGTGCTCGAGCGGTACCGGTCACGCACGCCGACCGGGCGGCTCGCCGCCATGGACGATATCGCCGACGCCGTCGAGTTCCTGTTGCGCAATCCGGCGGTCAACGGCGTGAATCTTGATGTCAACGGCGGCACCCTGTTGCTGTGAACACACACCGGGAAACGGTCGCGGTCGTCGGTGCAGGTCGCATGGGCGCGGCGATGATCGGGCGGCTGCGCTCGGGTGGCTCCGACGTCATCGTCTACAACCGGACGAGGAAGCGAGCAGAGAAGGTCGCCTCGCAGACCGGTGCTGACGTGGCTGATACCGCGCGCGAGGCGGCGAGCTCGGCGGGCACGGTCATTGTGTCGCTTGCCGATGACCGCGCGGTCGAGGAGGTGTACACCGCAGGTGATGGGATCATCGCTGGGCTGAATCCAGGCACTGTGGTCGCGGACACCAGCACGATCGATCCACAGACCGCGCAGCGGATCGCGAAGCTCGTCGAGGACGCGCGAGCGGGACACCTGGACGCACCGGTCTCTGGCAGCGTCTCCGTGGTCGAACGCGGCGAGCTCACCATCATGGCGGGCGGGCGCGACGACGATCTGGACGCCGCCCGGCCGGTCCTCGACGTTCTCGCCACCCGCATCTTCCACATGGGTGACCACGGGACCGGCGCGGCGATGAAGCTGGCTGTCAACGCAGTTGTAGGCGCCCTCAACTTTGCCATCGCGGAAGCGCTCGTGCTGGCGGAGAAGGCCGGCATCGAGCGGTCCACGGCCTATGAGGTCTTCGCGTCGAGCGCGGTGGCCGCACCGTACGTGCTGTACAAGCGCCAGGCGTTCGAGCATCCCGACGACACACCTGTCGCTTTCAGCCTCAACCTGCTCGCAAAGGACCTGGACCTCGTTCTGGATTTGGCGCGGCAGGTGGGTGCGCCGATGGAGCAGGCGGCGGCGAACCGCACGGCGGTGCAGCAAGCGCTTGATGCCGGGTATGGCGAGGCTGACCTCAGCGCGATTGCGCAATTTCTCCGCCAGCAGCACTGATGAGCCCGGTGCCGTTCACCACTCGCCCCACCTTGCGCGGCACCTTTGGGATGGTCTCCTCGACCCACTGGCTGGCGTCGCAGTCCGCCATGGCGGAACTCGAGGCTGGTGGAAACGCCTTCGACGCGGCGGTGGCCGCCGGATTCGTCCTCCACGTCGTCGAGCCGCACGCGTGCGGGCCTGGCGGCGAGGTGCCAGCTATCTTCGCCCTGGCTGACGACCCGCGACCTGTGGTCCTGGCGGGCCAGGGCCCGGCCCCCGCCGGCGCGACGATCGAGCACTTCCGCTCGCTCGGCCCCGAGTTGGTCCCTGGTGCTGGTCTGCTGGCCGCTGCCGTGCCCGCGGCCGTTGACGCCTGGCTTCTCTTGTTACGAGACCACGGCACCCGTTCGCTGCGTGAGGTGCTGTCGTACGCGATGGGCTATGCCCGGCAGGGCCATCCACTCAGTGAAGGTGTGGTCGCCACGATCGAGGGTGTGCGCGAGCTGTTCATCCGGCACTGGCCGAGCTCAGCCGAGGTCTGGCTACGGTCAGGGCTTGCTCCCGCCGCGGGCAGGATCTTCGCTAACCAGCTCTACGCCGAGACGCTCGAGCGGCTCGTCCACGAGGCAGAGGCCGCCGGTCCAGGCAGAGAGGTCCAGATCGACGCGGCGCGGAAGGCGTGGCGTGAAGGTTTCGTCGCTGAGGCGATCGATGCCTTCGCCAGAGTTCCGCACCGGGATTCGAGCGGCCGCGACCACGCGGGAGTCCTCACCGCGTCCGACCTTGCGGCATTTCAGGCGGGCTATGACCAGCCCTTGGTCACCGAGTTCCGCGATGCGGTCGTCGCGAAGACACCGCCCTGGGGACAAGGTCCTGTCTTGCTACAGATGCTGCGCCTGCTCGCGCCGCCCGCAGACAGCGCGCTCGACCCAGCCACGGCGGACGGCATCCACCTCCTGGCGGAAGCGATGAAGCTCGCGTTCGCCGATCGTGAGGCGTGGTACGGGGACACCGGCGATGTGCCGATCACTGATCTGCTCTCCCCGGACTATGCGGACCGGCGGCGACGGCTGATCGGCCCGGAGGCAAGCCGGGAGCTGCGGCCCGGCGACCCCGGAGGCCGCCCGCCCCGTCTTGCCGCCTTCATCCGCGACGGCCGCAGCCAGGCGGCGGACACCGCCTCGATGGAGATGTCCATCGGTGAGGCATCGCTCGCCCCCGATGCCGTCGCCGGGGGTGATACCTGCCATGTCGACGTCGTCGACCGGTGGGGAAACATCATCTCCGCCACCCCGAGCGGGGGCTGGCTGCAGAGCTCGCCGACCGTGCCGCAGCTTGGATTCTGCCTCGGTACTCGGCTTCAGATGACCTGGTTGGAGCCGGGGTTGCCAGCGTCCCTGCAGCCTGGGCGCCGGCCGCGGACGACGCTTTCGCCAACACTCGTCCTGCGCGGGGACGTACCCGTCCTCGCCTGCGGAACTCCGGGCGGTGACAAGCAGGACCAATGGCAGCTGCTGTTCCTGCTCAGACACCTCGCCCTGGGGATGGGCCTGCAAGAGGCGATCGACGCTCCCGCTTGGCACACGACCGCGTTCCCGAGTTCCTTCTATCCACGCGAGACGGTACCGGCCGGTCTCATCGTGGAGGACCGTGTCGACGCCCAGGTCATCGGTGAGCTGCGGCGTCGGGGCCACGAGGTTACGGTGGACGAGCCGTGGTCCCAGGGCTGGCTGTGCGCCGTCGCCCGGGATCCCGAGACGGGGATCCTGAGCGCGGCGGCGAGTCCCCGCGATATGCAGGTCTACGCGTGCGGCCGATGAGCTGGCGACAAACGTTGCCGCTACGTCGCGCCAGAAGACACCACTTCGTGCCCTGGGGCATCACTTCGCGCCCTAGGACAGCACTTCGCGCCCCTACGGCATCACATCGCGCCATACGGCATCACTTCGCGCCCCGTCGTCATCTGCAAACCGGAACATTTCGGTCGCGAAACGATGCGGGAGGGCACGGAGTCCGACGCGTATCGCCGCGGTCCGCCAGTCCCGCGTCGTTGATCGTCCTCCCAGACCCATTGGCTCGCCTTGCCGAGGTGCGCCTAAGGCTTCTCGGGCCGCCATATCTGAATGGCGACCTCGCGCCGCTGTTCGGAGAACAGCCCGTTGGGTGACGTGGCTGCCAGGAGTGTCCTGAGCTCAGTGTCGAATGCGCTGAGCCGATCGCCGAAGAGGTGCGGTGTCGAGCTGGACAGCGAGTAAACCGAGGCCACCACCTCGTCCGCCGTCCTCTGGATCACGGTGCCACCCCCGACCTCGACAGCGGTGGGTTCCACGAAGCCTGCTTCCCGCATCACCAGCTCTTCCCGATCGGCCGGGCCATGCGGAAGCGACCCCCGCCCAGCGCGCCGTACGGGACCGAGATAGCGGGCTATCAGCGCGGTGATCTCGGCGCGCGGCGGGCGCGGGTGCGGATGCGGCAACAGGTCACCTTCGTCGATGCCCTGATGAGTGGTGGCAGAGATCAGAGCACACGCGCCGTCCGCGTCCAGCATGCGCCGTACGGTTGCCGCGACCGCTGGACGATCAACCCAGTGAAACGACTGCGCAAAGGTCACAACGCGAAATCTCCCCAGGTCGCCGGGGAGCTGTTCAGCGCGCAGCTGGTGCCAGGACACATTCGTGAGCCGAGCCTGAGCAGCCCGCTCTCGTGCTTCGGCGATCATGTCCGCGTCCGCGTCGATGCCAACGGCCGCTTCGAAGAGCGGCGCAAGGAGCAATGTCAACGAGCCGGGACCGCAGCCGACATCCAGGAGTCGTCCCCGCCCGTCGAGCGCAAGCAGTTCTCGGGTCGCCTCGGCGAGCTCGACCGGATAAGGCATCCGACCCACTGCGTAGAAGGCCGCGCTACCGGCGTACAAGGTCTCGTCCCACGTCCAACCTTCGCCGGCCACGGACGCCGATCGTAGTGCGACGATCGCGTACGCCGGCGGCGCGGACCTGGCCGGAGTGTCACCGCAAGGCCGCGTTGGTTGGTTCGGCGCTTCAGGTCTCCAGGTATCGACCCGGCGATCCGCGGGCTCGGTGTCACACCCAGGGCTGCTGTCTTGTCTTATGGAGTGGAGATGACCCTCGATCGAGGAGCGACCGATGAGGCGTTTGTGGCTGGTGCGGCGGGAGCGGTGGGAAACCGGCCGGGCCCGCGCCAGGGTGCCGCGCGCTGTGCATGAAGCGCAGTGCGCGCGCCGGAACTGGCGGGAGGGTTCGTAACGGCATGACCGATCGCGAGGAACTGCTCGACGAACTGCGGCCGGTCGCGTTCGGGATCGCGTACCGGATGCTCGGCAGCGTCACCGAGGCCGAGGACGTGGTCCAGGAAGCGCTGCTCCGCGTACATCAGGCGCTCGATGCCGGAGAGCAGATCGCATCGCCGCGCGCCTTCGTGGCGACCGTTACCACTCGGCTGGGGATCAACGTGCTGCGCTCAGCGCGCGCTCGGCGCGTGGATTATGTGGGCGAGTGGCTGCCTGAGCCGATCATCACGGATGGCGACGATGATCCGGCCCGGCACGCTGAGGTGGCCGACTCGCTGTCGCTGGCGATGCTGGTGCTGCTGGAGAGCCTCTCCCCGGAGCAGCGAGCTGTCCTGCTGCTTCACGACGTGTTCGACTATGACTACCCACAGGTCGCCGAGATCATCGGCAAGAGCCAGGACAACGTCCGTCAGCTCGCGACCCGAGCGCGCCGGCAAGTACAGCATCGACGGCCACGCTTCCAAACGACGCGCGAGCAGCGCGACGAGCTGGCACGGCGGTTCTTTGCGGCCACAAAGCAGGGCGATCTGTCAGGGCTCGAGGCGCTGCTCGCTCACGACGTCGCCTTGACCGCCGACGGCGGCGGCAAGGTTCCTGCCTTGGCGCACACGCTGCACGGCCGCGGCCGGGTCGCACGTGCGCTGATCACCTACTGGGTCCGCCTCACCACGCGCGCTCCAAGTGTGTCGCTCCGCACAGTCGAGATCAACGGTGGGCCTGGAGCGCTCTTCCTCGACGCACAGCAGCGGCTGATGGCCGTGTTGGCGTTCGACATCGCCGGCGGTCAGATCACAAGCATCAACGCGATCGTCAACCCCGACAAGCTGGCGCACCTGGGCCCGGTCGGCGACTTCGCATCACTTGTGAGGTCAGCCAGACCGGTTAGGGGGCGAAGTGGCGCTGCAGCACGGCGCGCTCGCGGTCAGGATCCAACCCGATCGGCGGGTAGCGATCCGGAGGAGGCCGTTCGCCCTCGGTGACCATCCACTCCCACGTGTCAGCCACGGTCTCCTCGACCGCACGACAGGACAGCCCCTCGCGGTAGGCAGCCGACACATCTCCGTCGTGGAGTCCGGCGAGCTCACCAGTCGGCGGTGCCCAGATGGGGAGATCCGTCCACGCTTGGATCTCCGCCTCCTCGACCTCCTCGGGGGTGACCCAGATCAGCTCTGCGTCCGACTTGGTAACCGCCCGGCCGGACTCGAGCAGCCTCGACATCGTCGCGTGGCCGGGCCGGCTGACTGCATTGAACGCACCGCCGAGGCCCCGATCGGCCGCCGCGAGCATCCAGGTCGCGAGATCCCGGGCGTCGATGTATTGCAAGGGGCGGTCTTCCGGACCAGGTGCGAGCACCTGACCGCCGCGCTCGAGCCGGCGTAGCCACCACGGCAATCGGCCGACGATCTCGTAGGGGCCGAGAATCAAACCCGCCCTGGCGAGCAGCGCCCTATCACCGAACGCCCGCTGAGCTGCGAGCTCTCCGCCGCGCTTGGCCGCGGCATAGTCCTCGTCGGCCGAGTCGTCCGGGTCGCCGTCCACGACTGGGGCACTCTCATCCAGCCCGGGCGGGATCGGCCAACGGTAGACCGAGCGGCTGGATACCAGCCCGTAGTGCCCGACCCGTCCAGCGAGCAGCGCTGCCGCGTCGCGTACCCCAAGCGGGGCACCAGACCAGGTGTCGATGACCGCGTCCCACTCACCGTTCGCAAGCGCGCTGCGCAAGGCTGCCGGGTCCGTACGGTCCGCGTACAGCGGCGAAGCGCCCGCTGCCGGCGGGCCACTGACACCCCGCGTCAACGTCGTGACGCTGTCCCCGCGACTTAGTGCCGTCTCAACGACCGCGCGACCGACATGGTGAGTTCCGCCGAGGACGAGAAGCCGCATGCTGGGACGTTAGTACGCGGGCGCGGCGGCCTGGTCCGCATTTCGCCCACGGCGCAGCCAAGCTTGCTCGCCAGACGCCGGGCCGAGCCTAGGACGGTTCGTTAGCGCGGCGGCTCCGGGTCAGTGACATCGGCCACCTGCGCGTGCAGCACGCGAACCAGCTCGTCTGCGTTGGCCGCGACGGCCACGCCGTGCTCGCCGGCGCCGAGGGTGATCATCCGACCGCTCACCCTCTCGTCCGCGATGACCGGCCACGATCGGGCCGAGCCGAACGGCGTGATCGTGCCCCGTTCATAACCGGTCGCCTCGCGCGCCATCTCGGCATCCGGCATCGACAGCCGGCTCACCCCCAGCAGTGTGCGGAGCTTTGGCCACGAGATCGTCCGGTCTCCAGGTACCAGGACGAAGAGGAAATCGTCATCCCCTCGCCGTACGACCAGTGTCTTGATGACATCGGCCGGCTCGACACCCCGCGCTGTGGCTGCTTCGGCCAGGCTCCGAACCGGACCATGCCGGATGACGCGATGCGGGATGCCTGACCGGTCGATGGCGGACAGCGCCGGATTCGCCATGCCGGCAAGTATGTCTCGCCGCGATCGCCGGTTGCGGCGGGGCAGTCTCGGCGCCGACTCTCCCCGGATGAATCTCATCCCGAGCAGATGTCCACAGGCCGGCTCCCCATCGACCCGCGACTGTCGGATCGCCTCCGTACGGTCACCGGTACGACGACAGGGCAACCGGAGGTGCCTCATGATCGATGCTCGCACTCAGGCCTGGCTGGACCAGGAGGACGCCCGCGTGGCTGCGACGATCCGCCGCTACGGATGGGCCATCGAATATGTCGGCGGAGGTTCGTGCACTGCCCCCTGGTGCAGCGGCGACGACGGCTCAGACGGTCCGCCGTTCGCCTACACCGTCGGCCTATTTGGGCTGGACCACCCCGAGCTGTTCATCCTCGGGGTCTCGTCCGGTACCGCCGCAGGCGTTCTCAACAACCTCGGTGAGCGGATCCGCTCCGGCGGGGCAGTCCTCCCCGGCCACATCGTCGCCTTCGATGAGTGGCCGCACCGCATCATTCCGGAGGTGGTCCCCAACCCTGGCGAGATCGTATTTTCCGCCAACCGCTTCTATAAGAGACCGCCCGAGGCCTCCGTTCCTGTACTCCAGCTCAGCTACGACGACATGGCAGGCCGGTTCCCGTGGGAAGCCGACTACGCGGCGCCCGACATGCAGCCCAGGCCGGGCACTTTCCGCGCCTGACGACGATTGGCACGCAAGGGAGCGTGGCGCCGCGGTGCTAGGACCATGAGCCGTGCTGCTGCGCACGGGCATGAGGCCGCGACGCCAGCAGGGCAAGCAACGCCACAGCGATGAAGTTCTTGAAGGACGGCTCGGGCCAATGCACCTGAGCGGAGCCGCTAAACCAGGAGGGATCGACGAGGAAGACGATCGCGGCGATGAGCATCTTCCCGAACCAGCCGACAACAATGAACAGCGTCGCCAGCACGATCGCCCAGAACCCCAGCTCGGGCAGACCGACCGCCGGCCCGAACTCGAGCACGTTCCAGGCCAGCCAGAACACAACCGGCCCGATCAGTAGTACGGCGATAAGCGCCGCGAGCGCTATTGCCACCCCACCCGCGACGAGGGCGCCGATACCGAGAAAGCGCATCACGGACTTGAACGACTCACTCACGGTGGGCAGCCTAGGGACACGCTCGGGTGATCGGGGGCTGGCGCGCCGCATGAATCGGATAGTGTCGCGTGCGCTCCGCCAGCTCGCTCGCCGCGGCTACTCCCACCGCAGCTACTCCATCGCCACTGCTGCTTCGTTGGTGGCCACGTTGAACCGCAGCAGCAGGCAAGCGCGGCTGATCAAGTTGCCACCTGTCTC
>Ga0066388_100003092_pt1 | contig 10603 bp, 7 predicted proteins | sample PanSoiMetaGPlot6_FD_64539 | JGI IMG/M metagenome (GOLD analysis project Ga0066388, IMG submission 64539) | Tropical forest soil microbial communities from Panama analyzed to predict greenhouse gas emissions - Panama Soil - Plot 6 (Hybrid Assembly) | ecosystem: Environmental > Terrestrial > Soil... | reverse complement strand
CGTCCTTGAGCATGATCGTCGTCTCGATCATGTCCATCGGCGCGGGATCCGTCGCAGTTTCGGCGCGGCCGACTTTTCCAAAAACATGATGCACTTCAGGAAAACTCTTAATGATTTGGTCGGTCTGCTGAAGAATTTCGCGCGCTTTGGTCGTCGAGATTCCAGGAAACGTCGTCGGCATGTAGAGCAAATCGCCTTCGTAAAGCGGCGGCATGAACTCGGAACCGAGATTTTGATAGGGAAATAACCTCCCGACCGCGAGGGAGAGACCCCGTAACGGCCGCGGTAAATAATTTGTGACCAGCCGGTTCCACGGAAAGACGACCCATATAATCAGGACTGCAGCGGTGCCGATTACGACCCAGCGCCATTGGATTACGAGATCGATGACAGGATGATAAATTCGAATAAAGAATCGATTGATCGGATTTTGTTCTTCCGGCTTGATGCGGCCGCGAATGAGATAACCCATCAGCACCGGCGCGAGTGTAATCGACAACAACGCGGCTGCGGCCATCGAATAAGTCTTAGTATAAGCCAATGGTTTGAACAGCCGTCCCTCTTGCGCTTGCAATGCAAACACCGGCAGAAACGAAACGGTAATCACGAGCAGCGAGTAGAAGAGCGTCGGGCCAACTTCGATTGAAGCGTCGCGAATCAGTTGCCAATGCGGTTTACGCCCGCCCTCGCGCTCCATGTGTTTGTGCACGTTCTCGATCATGATGATGGCAGCGTCGACCATCGCGCCGATGGCGATGGCGATTCCGCCTAACGACATGATGTTTGAACTAATTTCCTGGCGATACATGATCGCGAACGAAATCAGGACCGCGACCGAGAGAATAATGATCGCGACTAAGGCGCTGCGAAAATGCAAAAGAAACGCAATGCAGACGAGCGCAACGACAATGCTTTCCTCAATCAGCTTTTCGTTCAGAGTCGCGACTGCGCGATCGATCAACGCGGTGCGATCGTAGGCGACGGTGTATTTCACATCCGGCGGCAAACTTCTCATTGCCTGATCAAGTCGCGCTTTGACTTGCTGAATAACTTGTTTCGCGTTCGCGCCGTAACGAACGATAACGATTCCGCCGACCGTTTCGCCGTCACCATTCAACTCGGCGATTCCACGCCGCATTTCCGGTCCGAGCTGAACGTTTGCGACCTGGCTCAGCAAAACGGGAACGCCGTTCGCACCGACACCGACTGCGACCTTGCGAAGATCCTCCACATTCTGAACGTAACCGCGGACGCGGAGAATGAATTCCTTCTCGGACATTTCGATCGAGCGGCCGCCGACTTCGCCGTTGCTTTTCTTGAGCGCCATACTCACGTCGGCGATCGACAAATTGTAGGCGCGCAACTTCGCTGGATCGACAGTCACCTGATATTGTTTCACAAATCCGCCGATCGACGCGACTTCGGCGACGCCTTCGATGGAAGTGAGCTGATATTTAAGATACCAATCCTGCATCGAGCGCAGCTCGGCCAAGTTGCGCTCTTGCGAATTGAGCGAATACATGAACGCCCAGCCGACGCCGGTCGCGTCCGGACCAAGCGACAGTGTCACGTTTTTCGGCAAGCTCCCGCCTAACGAGCTGAGGTATTCGAGCACGCGGCTACGAGCCCAGTACGGATCGGTCCCGTCTTCAAAGATCACGTAAACGAACGAGAAGCCGTAAAACGAATAACCGCGGACAACTTTCGCGCGTGGCACCGACAACATTTTTGTCGTGATGGGGTAAGTGACCTGATCCTGCACGATCTGCGGCGCCTGGCCTTCCCACTGAGTGTAAATGATCACCTGCGTGTCCGAGAGATCAGGAATCGCATCGAGCGGAGTGTTTTTGATGGCAAAAATTCCAGCGAACGTCAGCGCAATCGTTGCGAGCAAAATAACGAACTTGTTTCGCAGCGAGAAATCTATGATAGCGCGCAACATGGTTCGCTAATATTGATGCCGATTTGGTGTGATCGATGGCGAGCTTGACGCTGGGGTGCTTTTGTCATGCGGCTTCGGAATCAACGTCATTCCGCAAATCGGGCATTTGCCCGGATGATTGTAGGTGATGCTCATGTGCTCTGGCATCGGGCACGAATATTCGGTCGGACAGATGTATTCTCCGGATTCTGGTGTCATTGCAGCCACTGGCATGGGTTGAGAGACAGGCTCGGCCACCACGGCTTGCGGCGGCAGAGGCGTCGGCGACGCATTTGGATTCAGCATTTTTTGAATCGCTTCGCGCAACTGACTTTCCGAATCGAGCATGAACTGGCCGGACGTAACGACGCGTTCGCCTTCCTTCAATCCGGTGAGAATTTGAATTTGCTCATTGTCGCTCCGTGGCCCGAGCGTCACCGTGCGCGGTTCGAACTTCCCATTCTCCAACGCAACGAAAACGGTATTCTTGTCGCCGCTTCGCAAAATCGCGGTGTCCGGTACGAGCAGCCCTTCCGGTTCCAGTTCAGCACGGATCTCCACCGTGGCGAACATTCCCGGCTTTAGAAAAAATCCAGGATTGTGAAACTCCATTCGGACACGAGCAGTCCGCGTCTTTTCGTCGACCGTTGGGTAAACATAAGTGATCCGGCCGCGAAACTTCCGATCAGGGAGATATGACAAGCTCACTTCTGCGTCCTGTCCAAGTCTTAATAATGCGAGATCCTGTTCGTAGATTTGGGATTGCACCCAGACGATGCCGAGATCGGCCAGCCGGTACAGCTTCATTCCCGCGTCTACCATCTGACCTTTGACCGCCATTTTCTCGACGACGATTCCGTCGATAGGCGCATTTATGCGCAACGTGCGCTGTGGTTGCCGTGTTTTTTCCAATTCGGCGATCTGATCTTCGGAGATATCGAACAGTTTTAGCTTTTGCCGCGCGCTCGATTTCAATCCGCCGGCGCTACTCTGATTCATCGCCAGGACGTACTCGTTTTGCGCGCTGTAAAGTTCCGGCGAGTAAATGTCGAACAGCGGCTCGCCTTTGCGGACCTGTTTGCCGGTGGAATCGACATACAGGTTTTCGATCCAGCCTTTGAACTTCGTCGTCACGTCCGCGAGCGCGGTTTCGTTGTAATCAATCGAACCAACGGTGCGAATTGACTTGCGCAGTGGACCTTTGGTTACCGCTGCTGTCCGCACACCCATTCTTTGCACGGTGACAGGATCGACATTGATGGTTTGCGATTCGCTTTCGTTTTCATAGGCCGGAACCATGTCCATCCCCATGCTGTCTTTGCGCGGCGTCTGGCTGATTTCACCGAGCAACATGGTCGATTTGTAGTATTTGATTTTGCGGTCGCTGGTCGGCTTCGCTTCATTTCGCATCGGAATGAGTTTCATCCCGCAAATCGGGCAGTCGCCCGGATGATCCTGCACGATTTGCGGATGCATGCTGCAGGTGTAAAGCGTTTTCTCTCTCGATGGCTGCTTTGAACAAGATGGCATCACACTAAAGACGAACGCCGCACAAACGATTTGAATGAATATCGATTTCATTTTTGCTCCTCCGCATTTTTGCCGACGATTGCATCTAGCTCGGCGATCGCCGTTTCATGCTCGGCGAGATGATTGACCGCCGCGGATTCCGCATCCTGCAAAGTGCGGCGAGCTGTGATCAGCTCCAGGAAACCACCGGTGCTCGCCTCATACCCGGCACGACTCGCTTCCACTGTTTGTCGGGCCACGGGCAAAATGTTGTCGCGATAAAGCTGATATTGCGAAGCGGACGTCTGAATTCTCTTTAACTGATCGCGGACGAGGCCGAGCGTTTCGCTACGCGCGGCAGCAAATTCGTGTTCGGCGTCTTCAACGCTTTTTTCCGCTTCAGTGATTGCGGCGCCGTATTTTTTCCAGTTTAACCACGGGACTGGAAACGACACGCCGACATCGACTTCGCTCACCCCCTGAGCCGCACTATTGTATCGTTGTGTTTTGACATTCAGGGCAGGATCTGGAAACCACTGACGCTTCGCGAGCTGAAGTCGCGAGCGTTCCGCCTCAATGCGATCTCGCGCTCTTTGTAATTCCGGGCGCTGCGCAATCGCCAATGTTTGCAGTTGCTGGAGCGAGAATGGCTGACCGCTAAACGAGAGCGACGAAGGACGCGATAGCGACGCTTGAGCCGGGCGATTTAGCAACACGTTCAATGCCGATTGTGCTTCAGATCGCTGACGTTCAATGTCTGCACGGGCTTCCAGCAACTTGGCGGCGTCAGTTTGCGCAATCAGGACATCGGCTTGTGTGGCCGTCCCTGATTCGTATCGACTGCGGCTGATCTGAACAAACTGCTCCAACAGATCGCTGTTGCGCTGATTGACTTCGAGCTGCGCATAGCTGTTGGCCAAACGGACGTAAGCGCCGCGCGCTCGCATCACCACGTCGAGTTGCATGCGTCGGAAATCCTCGAACGCGGCCCGCGCTTCGGCGACCGCCGCGCGTGCACGGCTAAGATTTTTTCCGGAGACTGGCAGCTCTTGCTCGACCATAGCAGTTTCATCCATGAACGAATTCGGCGGAACATCGACCGAGCGTTCGACTCTCAAATCACCGCCCGCGCGCAGATCTTCCCAAGCTTTGGCCTGCGGCACGCGCGCCTTCATCGCTTCCCATTTCGCGCGAGTTGCTTTCAGCGCCGGATTATCGCGCAAAACGATAGCGATCAATTCGCGCTGAGAGTCCGGTGCCTGAGCAAGCAGCTCACTCCTGCCGCTCTCGCCGGCCCTGCCTATCGAAATTAAAGTTAAATAAAAAAGTAATCGGTAAAATCTTTTCATCTGAGTTGGCAAGGGTTGAACGCGTGAGGTGCGAGTTAATGCCAGTCCAACTCGGACATGGGCACACCTCGGGTGTCAGACCCGGCCAATCAGATGAGTCGAATGCAGAGAACCGCGAGCGGTTCGGGTGAATGCCGTAAATGCTCCGCGAAAGCGAAACCGGAAATTTCCGAGGCCCGCGGTTGCTCGACTTTTCCAGTCGGAACAACTGCCGCTAAGCTGACGAAGTTTTTTTGGAGTGAGTTCGTCGTGGAAAACGGTTGGACCGGATCTTGAGTGCGCTTCTGTGATGTTTCGCAGCACGGCGTCTTTGCACAGCACGCAGATACACAAGCTTTGTGCTTAGGCGCATCTGGCAGGACGCAGCTCGCTGCTGTCGATCTTTCTGATGCAACAAAGATCGCCGCCACCAGCGCGAGCGAGATCGTGATTCTGCTATACATCAATTGCCTTCTAGCACGAGTAAGACCACGCGTCGAGGCGGGCGTTCGATTTCCGCCCGTTGAAACAAGAAACGCACACGCTTACGCAAGAATCGCATAATGGCGTGGGCGGCAACTGGAATGCCGCGAAACTCAGCTACTTGCAGTCGCAGTCTTTGCCGCAGTTGCATTCCTTTTTGTCGTTCATCGGGCAGTTTTTGCCGGTCTTTTTGCAGCTTTGTTTCTCGGCTGCAAAAGAAGTCGTGCAAATCATGGCCGCGAGAATCGACATCAGGATCGTGGTCGAAGTTTTCATTACCACAATTCTCGCTACGATCTCGGGACAATGCAATTGATCAGCTCGGTTGAGCATGCGTTATGGATGGCGCTTGCCATGTTTTGGGAAATTTTGTGGCCGCTGATTCTTGGATTCAGTCTTTCTGGCGCCGTCCAGGCAGTGGTTGCAAAAGGTGAAATGAGCAAGCTGTTGCCCGACAATTCGCCCAGGAGTCTCGCGATTGCTACCGGTCTGGGCGCGGCGTCATCCTCTTGTTCTTACGCCGCGGTCGCGTTGGCACGATCGATTTTCCGCAAGGGCGCCGATTTCACCGCGGCGATGGCGTTCGAATTGGCTTCGACCAATTTGGTCGTGGAATTGTCGATCCTTCTGATTGTCCTAATGGGCTGGCAATTTGCTGCGGCCGAATTCGCCGGGGGAGCGTTGATGGTCGCCATTATGGCTGCCCTCTTTCGGCTTTGCCTGTCGCCCAAACTCGTTCATGAAGCGCGAGAAGAAGCGGACAAAGGGATCAAAGGGAAAATGGAAGGCCACGCAGAAATGGACATGAGCGTGGAAGGCGGCAGTTCGATTTGGCAACGGCTCTTTTCACCGGAAGGAATTACCGCCACGAGTCACTACTTCGTGATGGATTGGGCGGCGGTCTGGAAAGACGTCGCCGGCGGTCTCCTGATCGCGGGAGCGTTGGCGGCGTGGGTTCCGAATGAATTTTGGCAAAATTTCTTTCTCACGTCGCATCCAGCGGCGGCAGCATTGTGGGGCCCAATCATCGGACCGATCGTTTCGGTAGTGTCGTTTGTCTGCTCGGTTGGCAACATTCCTTTGGCCGCAGTTCTTTGGAATGGCGGAATCAGCTTTGGCGGAGTCATCGCCTTCATCTACGCTGATCTGATCATCCTGCCGATCATCGACATCTATCGAAAATATTATGGTTGGAAGGTTACCGCGTTCATCGTGAGCATTTTGTACGCGGCAATGTTGGTCGCCGCATTGATCACTGAACTTGTCTTCGGCTCGTTAGGACTGATCCCGCAACATCGGAACGCACGGATCGTTGAGACATCGATCAGTTTCAATTACACGACTGTGCTGAATATCGTGTTTCTCGCCCTTGCTGTTTTTCTAGTTGTGCGATTCCTGCGAACAGGCGGGCCAAAGATGCTGGCCCACATGGATTGATGAGAACATTGGTGTGACGGCGCGGCATTGAATCTTGAAAACGCCTTGCTAACGCGTGGTTTGGTCCGGGCAAAATCAATTTTGGCTTTGCAATTGGCCACCGAAACAGAAAATCTCGATTAATCAAACCGAGATCGGCTTATGACTGGACGAATCATTATCACAACCGCTTTGGCGTTGTTCGCCACCTCGATGGCGTTCAGTCAGATGAGGTACAGCCGTCGTTCTTCATCGCCCCAGCCGCAAGCCTCACCGACGCCAACACCCACTCCGGCGAACCAGGGGCAGCTCCAAAAACCGCCGCAGAAAATTGCGCCAACGCCGACTCCGTCGAAACAGGTCTATCGTCAGCAACAAACATTTTCTCAGACAATGCCGCCACCACTCATTCGGGCGAGGCAGGCGGCTTCCCAACCGCAAACTGCCTCGCAAGGGCCAGCGTCGATGGCGACTCAGCCGAAACAAGCAAATAGCCAGCCGCCAATACCGACGCAGGTTGCAACACCAGCGCCGATTCCTGCGAAACCAACGCCGACGCCGGTGCCTCCTCCCGACATCAACGCTTACCTCAATCGGCAGCTCGCGAGCTCCAAAGACAAAAAATTCCACCTCAATGCGAACGGAAAAGATCTCCCGCTGACTCCGTTTCACGTTTGGGCATCCAAGAGCACTGGTTTCAACACTAGTTCAACGCACATCGACATGAAGACCGACGAAGGCAGGATCTACGACATCGAATTCATGACAACCGGCGCGCAGGTGACGAACATCAGAGTTCACCGGATCAATGGCGAAGAAGTGAGATAAACGGGGCTGGTAATTTTGCCGCGCAGGGCCAAATTATTTTGATTTCAATCTAGGAAAAAATATGAACACACGAATTCTCATCGCGGCAGTTGTAACGTCGTTTATCGCTCCCATCGCTTTCGCTCAAATGTATGGCGGCGCTCAACAACAGCAATCGCAACAACCGGCACAAAAACCGTCCGGCGGAATGCAAAATCAAAATGCGACGAAAACGACTACCAAGAAAGTCATGCCAGTTGGAGTCAAAGGTTATCTCGATGAGCAACTCGCGAACTCCAAAGACAAAAAATTCCACGTGAGCTTGAACGGGAAAGATCTCGCGCTAACTCCGACAACGTTCCACGCCGAGCAAAAGATGGGCGGTAACAAATCTTCGACAACCGTGGACATGAAGGGCGCCGACGGTAAGGCTTACGAAATCGATTTCGTTTCGTCCGGAGGCCAGGTGACTGGCGCTTCGGTCGGCAAGGTGAACGGCAAATCGCCGTCGAGCCAATAGCGAAGCTGACAGAGTCGCGGTTGCGAATTCGCCGCGCGTCCGCCACTGTCCCGCGTGCCGAACACTTTTTACATCACCACGGCGATCGATTACACGAATTCGCCGCCGCACATCGGACACGCTTATGAAAAAGTGCTGGCCGACGTGATCGCGCGTTATCATCGGCTCAAAGGCGAAAAGGTTTTTTACCTGACCGGGGTCGATCAGCACGGCCAAAAGGTTCAGCAGTCCGCAGCCAAAGCTGGTGTTGCGCCGGCGGAATTCGTCAAGGGTATTACCCAAAAGTTTGTCGACCTTTGGAAAAAGCTGGACGTAAAATATGACGGCTGGGCGGAAACGATCGCGCCGCGGCATAAAAAAGTCGTGCAGGGAATGTTGCAGCGCCTCTTCGATGCGAAGCAAATCTACAAAGATAAACAGTCCGGCTATTACTCGATTCGCCAGGAACAATTCCTGACCGATAAAGAACGCGGTTCCGATGGCGAGTTCGGACCGGAATGGGGCCAGGTCGAGTTTCGCGAGGAAGAGAATTATTACTTCAGACTAAGCCAGCATAAGGATTGGCTCCTGCGATACATCGACAATCGGAAGGGCGCGGTCGTTCCCGATTTTCGGCAAACCGAATTACGCAATGCGGTCGAACGAATCGCGGGCGATCTGTGCATCTCGCGGCCGAAGTCGCGTCTGGATTGGGGGATCGAGCTGCCGTTCGACAAAGACTTCGTGAACTACGTTTGGTTCGACGCGCTCAGCAATTACATCTCTTTCGCTGATTACGATCCATCCGTTTCATCTTTCGACCTTCAACCTTCGTCCTTTCGGGATCGCTGGCCGGCGTTCCAAATCATCGGGAAAGACATTCTTGTTCCCGCGCACGGAATTTACTGGTTGATCATGCTCCACGCGCTCGGATTTCCCGATGAAGCGATGCCGCAACTGCTCGTTCACGGCTGGTGGAATCTCGGCGGCGCCAAGATGAGTAAGAGCGCCGGCAACATCATCGATCCGAACGTTCTTGCCGATAAATACAGCACTGACGGGGTTCGTTACTATTTGATGAGCGACATCGCCACCGGCAGAGACGCAGATTTTTCCGAGGACCGATTGATTGAACGCTATAACGCAGATCTCGGAAACACCTTAGGAAACTTGGTGAATCGAACGATCAGTATGGTTCAGCGTTACCGCGCTGGTAAGTTGGCCTACTTCGAGCGAGTCCCCTTTACAGAACATTCTTTTGATGAATTGCTCGCAAGTATTGCCGAACAATACTCGGAAGAGTCGCAGAAATTCTGTGTCAATGGCGCGCTCGAACACGCCATTTATTTGGCAAAGCTGTGCAACATGAAAATCGAGGCCTCTGCTCCTTGGAAGACAGCGAAAGGAGCAGGTACCCAATCGTTAGATCCGCTGTTATTCGGACTGAGTGAATCTCTCCGCGTGATCGCGATTTTGATTTCGCCCGTGTTGCCAAAAGCGGCGCATGGAATTTTCGATCAGCTCAATTGGAAAATGGAGTTGAGCGGAAAGGAAGAACGGTTCGCTCTCAAGGATGCGGAGTGGGGCGGTTTGCCTGACGGCCACGTTGTCGGCAAACCGGTGCCGTTGTTTCCGCGGATTGAGTCGTAGCTGGCCAGCGCGAGTTGTGATGAAGATGGATATCTTGACGTTGTTTCCGGAAATCTGCCGGGCGCCCTTGAGCGAAAGCATGATGAAACGCGCGCAGGAAAATAAAATTGTCGAACTGCAGATTCACAATTTGCGTGATTGGACCACGGACAAACATCACATCGTCGACGATGCGCCGTTTGGTGGCGGGCAGGGGATGGTGTTGAAACCAGAGCCGATTTTCGCCGCGGTCGAAGATTTGAAAGCGCGAAATGCGAATCGCGAAACGCGAGTTGTCCTCATGTCACCAGCGGGAAAGCGACTGAATCAAAAGCTTGCGGCCGATTTATCGCGCGAATCGCATCTCATCATCATCTGCGGTCATTACGAAGGGGTTGATCACCGAGTGATCGAGCATCTTGTCGATCTCGAGGTTTCGATTGGCGATTACGTGCTAACCAATGGCGCAATTGCCGCAGTCGTGCTGGTTGACGCGATTGTCCGTTTACTGCCTGGCGTTCTCGGTCACGAACAATCTGCGGCGGACGATTCGTTTAGCATCGGTTCGCTTGAGGCGCCGCAGTACACGCGCCCGTCAGAGTTTCGCGGCTGGAAAGTTCCGGACGTTCTACTTTCGGGAAATCATGCTGAGATCGCGAATTGGCGACGCGAGCAAGCGCTCAAGCGAACAAAACAAAATCGGCCGGATCTGCTCGATTAATCGCGGGCTTTGCCTAAGACAATGCAGGCATTGATGCCGCCAAAGCCGAACGAATTGCTCATCACGTAATTCAATTCGGCCTCGCGACCGTGATTCGGAACAACGTCGAGAGCACAACTCGGATCAACGTTTTGATAATTGATCGTCGGCGGAACCCATTGTCGATCCAGCGCGAGCGCGCAAAGCGCGGCTTCGATCGCACCAGTCGCGCCAAGCGGATGCGCGTGATAACCCTTTGTTCCGCTCACTGGAATTTTGTAAGCGCGCTCGCCGAGCACTTCTTTGATCGA
>Ga0066388_100003091_pt1 | contig 10603 bp, 11 predicted proteins | sample PanSoiMetaGPlot6_FD_64539 | JGI IMG/M metagenome (GOLD analysis project Ga0066388, IMG submission 64539) | Tropical forest soil microbial communities from Panama analyzed to predict greenhouse gas emissions - Panama Soil - Plot 6 (Hybrid Assembly) | ecosystem: Environmental > Terrestrial >... | reverse complement strand
CCCCTGCCGGGCCGGAGGACTATAGACCATGGCCCGCGCACCCGGATGTAGTTCGCCGGAAATGCGAACGCTGGGGCGGTTTCCCCCTATGGTCGTCGCCTAGGCATGCCGCTGCGCCACCGTGCGCCGTGCAGCTGCTGATCATCTGGCAGAGCCCCTGAACCTGGCCCGGCCGTGTCCTGACGCCGACCCGGGAAGGAATCAGGGATCCCGCCATGTCACGCCGCCCTGGCCAGCACGCCAAGACCACGGCGGGCTACGATGCCCGCCACGCCAAACCCGGTGCACCTGGTCCGGCCGCTCTCATCGGCACCGCCGCCAAGGCGGTCCCCGCCACGCTGGTGGCCGGCGCGGCCGGCTCGGCGCTCGCGCTGTCGGGCACCGCCTCCGCCGCCACCGTCGTCCCGGCCGGCCTGGCCGGTGCCAGCCTGGTCAACAGCGGCACCGCGGACGTGGCCGCGGCCAAGGCCGCCGCATCCCACATCGTCCTCACCCGGGCTCACCAGGCGGGACACCACGCAGGGCACCGCTCGGCCTACACCGTGGTTTCCGGCGACACCCTGTCGCGTATCAGCGCCCGGTTCTGCGGTACCCCGTCGGATTACCTGTCCCTCGCGGGCGCCTCCGGGATAACCAACCCGAACCTGATCTACCCCGGGCAGACGATCAAGCTCAAGTGCCACGCGGCCCCCCTCCAGCTCCCCCCCGCCAGCACCAGCGGTGCGCGCCACTCTTCCGTGTCTCATGCCGAACACCGGGCCCCAGGCCGGCACGCCCGACCCGGCCGGCACACCCGGCCAGCGGCCCCTCCGGCCGGCAGCGTCGGCACCGCCGGCATGGCGGCCTTCGAGGCCTGCGTCATCTCCCGCGAGTCCGGGGGCAACCCGCGCGCGGTGAACCCCTCCAGCGGAGCCGGGGGGTTGTATCAGTTCCTGCCCTCCACGTGGGCCAGCCTCGGCTTCGCTTCTGCCTACCCCGGCGGCGCCCAGACCGCACCGGTCAGCGTGCAGCGGGCCGCATTCGCCAAGCTGTACGCGGAGGCGGGCCCCTCTCCGTGGCGGCCATACGACGGCTGCTGACCCACGACCCTCAACCTCCACTCATGCGGCCATCGCCCGGCTGACCGAGCTGTACCGCCGCCCGTCGTGACGCGCGGCTCGCCCGCGCACGCCGAGCGGGGCATGCGCGGTCACCGTGACCGGAACCGGTCCGCGCGCTCACCTCGTCCTGCGCTCTGGGAGATCTCCATGCCATCTCCACAGGTTCTGCGCGACGCCTGCATGCCGGTGCTCGCTTGTTACGTAGGGAGCCGGGTTGGCCAGGGGGCGATTGTGCACCGAGGTAGCCAGAAGCGCACCACCGGGGGCGCGGAAGCCCCCCTCGCGTTAGGCGATCATGACCTCACGTGACGGCTCCGGTGACTCCGCGCACCCGATGACGATGTTCCGCTGGGGCTTGTATGTGAGCCTCGGCGTCCTCGCGGTACTCGCGGCGGCGGCCGCCGTCTACACCACCCGGGCGGTACTGGTCCGGGTGCTCATCGCCCTGTTCATCGCGGTCAGCCTGGACCCGGCCGTGCGGATGCTGACCCGCCGGGGGATGCGGCGCGGGCTCGCCGTTCTGCTGATCTTCCTGGTGGTAGGCGGCCTGGTGGCGGCCTTCCTGGTGTCGGTCATCCCGGCGATGGTCCACCAGTTCCAGGCCCTGGTACACGACTTCCCCGGCTACTTCGCCACTCTCCAGGAGCGGTCGGCCCGGTTTCGCGTTTTCAGCGACCGCTACCACCTGACCAGCAGGATTCAGAGCGTGCTGACGAGTCTCCCGGGCAGGCTGGGCAGCGGCCTGCTCGGGTACACTCGCCGGCTGCTCGGGGCGTTGGCCTCGGCGCTGACGGTGGGCGTGCTCACCGTCTACTTCATGACCGACCTGCCCCGCCTGCGGCATGGCGTGACCCAGCTGTTCCCGAAGGCTCATCGCGCGCGGTTCGGCCAGATCGCCGATGTGATGGTCGAAAAGGTCGGCGATTACATGATCGGCAACCTGCTGATCTCCCTCGCGGCCGGGGTGGCATCGTTCGCCGTCTTCGCCGGGCTGGGAGTGCCGTTCGCGGTGCCGCTGGCGTTCGTGGTGGCGCTGTGCGACCTGATCCCGATGATCGGCGCGACGCTCGGCGCGGTAATCTGCGTGCTGGCCGCGCTGCTCACCACCGAGCTATGGCCGACCACGGTGATTGTCGCCCTCTTCTTCGTGGGCTACCAGCAGTTGGAGAACTACGTCATCGCACCGCGCATCCTGCGGCACACCGTCAGCCTGAGCGCCGCCGCGGTGCTGCTGGCCGCCTTGATCGGCGGCACGGTCCTGGGCCTGGTGGGTGCGCTGATGGCCATCCCGATCGCCGCCGCGCTCAAGGTCGTGATGGCCGAGCGGCTGCACGCCCGCGACGCGGGCGACGCAGACGGCGCGGCATCGGGGGATCACGAGGCGGTCGTGCTCCCAGAACCTGCTGGCGGCGCCTCGCCCGCACCGGCGCCCGCCACCACTGACCGCGGCTGAGGCTTCCTGCCTGCCGGGCCGGCGGCCTAGCCGAGCTACATGTCCCGGACCCGTGCGAGCAGGAGCCTGAGGCCATACCCGCCCAGCACGATCCACCACCACCTCGGTCCTCCGGCGGCAGCGTGCCGGTGTCCCGGAAACCCAGGCCGTACGCCCGCCTGCCCGGGTTGGGTGGCTGGAATGAGGAAACGAAGTCCGGTAGCAAATACGCCTCTCTATGTGGCTGACTCTTGTGAATGCGTCTTTTATTGGTGTCTTCAGCCGTATCTGCGTTAACGTTGCTGGATGTCTACGTTCCGGATCAAGGAGGCGGCCAGCCTCCTGGGGGTCAGCACCGACACCGTGCGCCGCTGGGCGGATGACGGACGGATCGGGACCACCTCGGATGCCCGCGGACGGCTCGCCGTAGACGGCGTGACGCTCGCCAGGTTCGCGCAGGAACTGGCCGGATCAGCCGATCACGGGGAGGGCCGGATGGTGGTGGCTCACTCGGTGCGGAACAGGTTCAGCGGCCTGGTCACCCGGGTTGTCCGCGACACCGTGATGGCCCACGTGGAGATCCAGGCGGGGCCGCACCGGTTCGTGTCGCTGCTGAGCCGCGAGGCCGCCGATGAGCTTGGCCTGGAGCCGGGGATGCTCGCGGTCGCCACGGTGAAGGCCACCAACGTCTCCGTGGAGATACCCCAGGCCGGTTGATTCCGGCTCACGAGGGTCCAACCATCCGTCAATGTCATATTAGGAGTCAGAGAATGCGCCGTTTCGCCGTTATTGCCGCCGGACTGGCGGCCGTCGCCGTTGCGGGCTGCTCCAGCAGCAGTTCCAGCACACCAGCGGCCAGCAGCAGCTCTGAGGCCGCGACCGGGACGATAACCGTGTTCGCCGCGGCATCGCTGACGGAGAGCTTCACCCAGATCGGTAAGCAATTCCAGACCGCCCACCCGGGGGATACGGTCAAGTTCAGCTTCGGGCCCAGCTCCGGCCTGGCTACCCAGATCACCAGCGGCGCGCCGGCGGACGTGTTCGCGTCGGCGGCGCCCGCGAACATGCAGGATGTGGTCTCGGCGGGAGACGCGTCCATTCCGCGGGACTTCGCCAAGAACACCATGGAGGTCGCCGTCCCGCCGAACAACCCGGCCAACGTGAAGTCCGTGAAGGACCTGGCGAAGCATTCCGTCAAGGTGGCACTGTGCCAGCCGCAGGTGCCGTGCGGGGTGGTAGCGGCCGAGGTGTTCAAGAACGCCGGGATCACCGTCAAGCCGGTCACCCTGCAGCCGGACGTGAAGTCGGTGCTGACCCAGGTGGAGACGGGCAACGTCGACGCGGGCATGGTGTACGTCACAGACGTGATGGCCGCCGCGAGCAAGGTCAAGGGTGTAACGATCCCAGCCGGCGACAACGCCTCTACCCTCTACCCGATCGCTACCATCACCAGCAGCAAGGAAAAGTCCATCGCGGACGCGTTTGTCGCCTACGTGTTGTCCCCGGCGGGGCAGAGCGTGCTCACCGCCGCCGGGTTCGAGAAGCCCTGACCTGATACCGGAGCCGCCATGGTCACCCGCACCGCGCCATCGCGCCTGACCGCCCAGGAGCGAGCCAGACGCGCCGCGCGGGGCGGCGCTTCGCGATCAGTGCCGGCGCCGTTGCTGGCGCCGGCCCTGATCGCGGTCGCGTTCTTGCTGCTGCCGCTGGCCGGGCTGCTGATCCGCGCCCCGTGGGGGCACATGGCCGCCGCGCTCAGCGGGACCGATGCCACCCAGGCCCTGATCCTTTCCCTGTGGACCGCGTCGGTGAGCACGGGGGTCTCACTGGTCATCGGGGTGCCGCTGGCGTGGGTGCTGGCCCGGACCACGTTCCCCGGGCAGCGCCTCCTCCGCGCGCTGGTGACCCTGCCGCTGGTGCTCCCGCCGGTGGTCGGCGGGGTTGCGCTGCTGCTGGCGTTCAGCCGGGTCGGCCTCGTCGGCCGGTATCTGGATGAGTGGTTCGGGCTGACGATCCCGTTCACGCCGCTGGCCGTCATCATGGCGGAGACCTTCGTGGCCATGCCCTTCCTGATCATCACCGTCGAGGGGGCGCTGCGGTCCGCGGATCAGGGCTATGAGGAAGCGGCGGCCACGCTGGGCGCGAAACGGATGACCGTGTTCCGGCGGGTGACCGTGCCGCTCATCGCTCCCTCCCTGGGAGCGGGCGCAGTCTTGTGCTGGGCACGGGCCCTGGGCGAATTCGGGGCGACGATCACCTTCGCCGGCAGCTTCCCCGGCCAGACCGAGACGATGCCTATTGCTGTGTACTACGCACTAGAGACCGACCCCAACGCGGCGATCGCGCTCAGCCTGGTGCTGCTGCTGGTGTCCGTCGTGGTCCTGGTCTCGCTCCGCGATCACTGGCTGCGCGGCCCAGTCTCATGACGGGCCGTGGCAGCGACGGCCTCGTCGTCGATGCCGAGGTCAGGCGCGGTGAGTTCATCCTCGCCGTCGGCCTCGCTGCAGCGTCCAGCCAGGTCGTCGGCGTGCTCGGGCCGAACGGCTCCGGGAAATCCACCCTACTCAGCGCGGTGGCGGGACTGACCCCCGTCGCCGCCGGGCGAATCACCCTCGCCGGGGAGATACTGGACGACGCGAACACGGGAACGTTTGTCGAGGCCTCGGAGCGGCCGGTCGGTTTCGTGTTCCAGAACTACCGGCTTTTCCCGTACCTGACCGTCGCCGAGAACGTGGCGTTTTCCCCGCGCGCTCGGGGCAGGGGCAGACAAGCCGCCCGGGTGGCCGCCGATTACTGGCTTGACCGGCTCGGGCTGGCCGGCCTGGCCGGCCGCAAGCCTGACCAGCTGTCAGGCGGGCAGGCCCAGCGAGTGGCTCTGGCCCGCGCGCTGGCCGGGCAGCCAGCCCTGCTGCTACTGGATGAGCCCCTGTCCGCGCTGGACGCCGGGACCCGCCTTGACGTGCAGGCCGAGCTGAAGCGGCACCTGGCCGACTTCACCGGGCCGTGCCTGCTGGTCACTCACGACCCGCTGGAAGCCCTGGTGCTGACTGACCGGCTCGTCGTCCTCGAGGGCGGGCGCATCATCCAGGAGGGCAGCCCGGCGCAGGTGGCCCGCCAGCCCGCGACGGACTACGTGGCGAAGCTCGTCGGCCTGAACCTGTACCACGGCCGGGCCGACGGCTCCCACGTGACCCTCACCGCCGGAGGGTCCTTCGTCATCCCCGACCAGGGCCAGCACGGCGAGGTGCTCGCCGCGGTCCGCCCCTCGGCGATCGTGGTCAGCACCAAGCGCCCCGACTCCAGCAGCGCGCGCAACACCTGGCCCGCGAAGGTAACCGGCCTCACCCTGCTGGCTGACCGGGTCCGGCTCGACCTCGACGGGCAGCCGCCCGCGCTGGTGGACGTCACGCCCGCGGCCGTGGCCGAATTGTCGCTCAGCCCTGGCAGCCAGGTATGGCTCTCGGTAAAAGCCACTGAGCTTGAGGTTTACGCCCCCTCCGGCGGCCGGCAGGACCAACGCTAGGCGGATCAGATGGTCAGCCATGGCCGGCCCTGTCCTACCGCCCATCATCACCGGCCCAGCGCCGCTCGCGACGGCAGAGATCTACTACGCACTAGTCGTGCTCGCGGGTCCAGTGGGGACGGCGGAACAGGCGGCCGAGTACGTCGTGGAAGCTCTTCCCGGTGTCTTCCAGCGCGTCGACCCGGTACACCGGCGGCCCGTCGGGCGGCGGCAGCTGGCTGGCCTGGGCGTCGTCGAGACTGCACCGGATGCGGCTGCGCGTGATCTCCAGCACGGCGTCGGCGTCGATGAACCGCAGGCCCGCCCGGGTGGCGATCACGATTCCGTCGAAGACATCGAGCTCGGGTATTTGCAGCACGTGTTCCAGGGTGCCGATCTGCGTGCCGGTGCTGCTCAGCACCGGTGTCCCGGGCACCGCTGCCAGGTAGGAAATAGCCGCGTCGTCAGCCATGCCGCCCCTCGCCTCGCCGCGGCGGGCCGGTCGGCGGGCCCGCCCGAATGTTCCGGAGCGTATCAGGCGCTAACGGGCGCGGCGGCGCGCGAAGCTCAAGCCCGGAGGCGGCCCTGCTTGTGACGCAGGCGTCGCCAATGAGGTGGTGATCATGGTGCGGGGGCCGGGATGCTGGCCCTATGTCGTGGACAGCGCCGCAGATCACCCGCCAGCACGTGCCCTAAGTATCCGGGAAGCGGCAGATGCTGGAGGCGTGGCTGGACTTTCACCGGCAGACGCTGCTGGGCGACGGCGCGACCGGGCTCTGACGGACGGCACCAGTTGCCCCACCGCAGGGCTGCCCGCACGGGAAAAGGGCAGGTCAGGCGGGGATTGTGCGGCCCTTCCACTCGCCGCCACGGCCGGCGTAGTGCCGCCGCGCCGAGTCCACCGTCATCGCGGCGTACAGCAGCGCCACCAGCGGCAGGCCGGCGGCACGCAACCCGGACAATCCGTACAGCCTGAGCAGCGGGACGAACGTCACCGCCTGTATCGCCCAGCCAGCCAGGCCCGCCGCGGCGCACCAGGCCGCGGCGGTGCCCGCGCCCGCCGCCAGGGCGGCCAGCCCGCCGGCGGCGGCCACCGGCGGGAGCAGGTACAGCCACGCCAGCCCGGCTACCACGCCCGCGAGCAGCGCGGGTGAGTAGCGGAGCTGGGTGTAGGCGCTGCGTGCCACCATGCCCCACAGCAGGGCGAGCCGCGGGTAGGGCCGGAGGCTGCGGACGGTGGTGCTGAACCCGAGCCAGCAGCGGGCCGCCACGGGGGGCCGCTTCAGCAGCCGCGCCAGGGCGATGTCGTCGATCCTGGCCCCCCGGATCCGCTCCATACCTCCGGCGGCCGCCAGTACCGCACGGCGCACCAGCATGCACCCTCCGGCGGCCGCGGCGGTTCGTGACCGCGGCCTTCCGACCCGGCGGAACGGATAGAGCTGCGCGAAGAAGTAGACAAACGCCGGAACGATCCACTTCTCCCAGCCGGTGTCCGCGCGCAGCAGCGCCATCTGGGACAGCAGCGCCCGGTCGCCGGTGACCGCGGCCCGGACAAGCTCCCCGACGGCACCGGTCCCCCAAGCGATGTCGGCGTCGGTGAACAGCAGGTAGTCGCACTCCCCCGCCGCCGCCACCCCCTGCGCCATGGCCCAGACCTTTCCCGCCCACCCCTCCGGCAACGGCTCACCCCGGATCACCTTGAGCACCGCACCGCCGGCCGACCCAAGCGACTCGGCTACCGCCGCCGTTCCGTCCGAGCTTCCGTCATCCACCACCACGACCGAAAGCTCCCCCGGGTACTTCTGCGCCAGCAGGCTCGGCAGGGTCTCCGGCAACATCGCCGCCTCGTCCCGCGCCGGGACCACCGCCACCACCGAAGGCCATTCCTCCGCATCCGGCCCCGCGTCCCCGCCCCCCACCGGCAGACGGCACGCCGTCTGCCAATACCCTCCGTGCGCGACCAACAAGTAGAGCCAAGCGACCGCGGAAAGCAGACAAGCGGCAACGAGGACAGGCATTCCGGCAGCATTGCACAAGCGCACGCCACCGCAGCGCGGGTCCGCGGTGCTGTCCCGGATGGCGTTGTGCCAGCCGGGACAGTACCGCGCGGCCCACGCCCGCCCGGTAGGTGTGACCTACCCGAGCGGGCGCGTGGTCCAGTTCGCCGGATCCGGCCCGAGCAGGCGCAGGTGGTGCCGGAACACCCGGTCACCGCGCCGAACGCGAAGCCAGCGCGGTTGCCTCGGTGCGCCGCGTTGCGGTTACCGGGTGGCCTCGCCGTCCACGGAACCCCCCGGCAGCGCCCGGGCGTCCCCGCCGTCGCCGTCGTCCGCATCGGGATCGGCGTCGGCGCGGACCGTGGGCGACGCGGCCAGGTTCCGCTTGACCGAGTCCAGGATGGTCAGCCCCTGGGCGACCAGGCCGGCGGTGAGTTCGCCGAGCCCTTCCGCGCCGTTCAGCACGTTGACATTCGCCCCGGCCAGGCCGTTGGCGGCCTCCTTGACGATCTGCGGAAGCTGGTCGATGAGCATGCGGTCCAGCGCGACCCGGTCGTGTGAGGCGGCCGCGGCGGCCTGGATCCGGATCCGCTCCGCCTCGGCCTGGGCCAGGATCCGGACCTTGTCCGCCTCCGCCTCGGCCGGCTTGATGACCTCGGCGACAAGCTGCCGCTGGCGCAACTCGGCCTGCCGGTTCGCGAGGTCGGCCTGGGCGGCGATCACGTCAAGCTGGGCCTTGGCCTGGGTGAGCGGCCCCACCTGGGCCGACTGGGCCTGGGCCTGGTCCACCTGGGCCTTGTACTGAGCCTGCACGACCGCGGTCTGCCGCGCGTACTCGGCCTGCTTACGCTGCGACTCCTGCTCGGCCTCGGCGGCCGCCTGGTTGGCCTGGGCCTGCGCGATCTTCGCCTGTCGCTGGATCGCGGCCCGGTGCGGGGCGGCCATCGCGTCGATGTAGCCGGAGCTCATGTCGTCGATCGACTGGATCTGCAGCGAGTCCACGCTGAGGCCGATCTTGGCCATTTCCGCCTTCGAGCCGTCGAGGACCTCCACCGCCAGTTTCTGGCGTTCGGTGACGATCTCCTCGACGGTCATCGAGCCGACGATCGAGCGGAGGTGGCCCGCGAAGATCCTGCCCGTCAGGGTGGACATCTGCTCCTGGTCGGACAGGAACCGCTGGCCCGCGTTGACGATGCTCTCGTCATCGTTGCCGACCTTGAACGCGATGACCGCGCGCACGTTCACCGAAATGCCCTGCCGGGTGACGCAGGTCTCGGCCACCTCCGCCTCCTGCATGGCCAGCGTCAGGTACCGCGCCTTGCGGAACAAGGGAACGACGAAGGTGCCGTGGCCGACCACAACCCGGAACGGCGCGCCGCTTCGCCAGCGCCTGCCGCCGGAAATCATCATGGCCTGGTCGGGAGCGGGAACGCGGTAACCAAACATGGTGGAGCTCCTCAGACGATGTCGTCGGGCAGAGGCTGCAACGGGTCAACCCAGGCGCTGACGTCGACGGCGCGAGTGCCGCGGTCGTTGATGACCAGCACGGTCGCGCCGCGCGGGATCGGCTCGGCGGACCAGGCAAGATACGCCTCGGAACCGCCGCGAACCCGGAGGATTACCTCCCCGGGGCCGTGGGCGCCGCGGGTGGCAATGGCAAGAACGCCGATGGAGCCAATCAGGGATTCGTCCCCGGCCACGACCAGCCGCTCCTCACCATGCCCGACTGTGGACAACACACACTATCGCCTGCCGACAGATCGCTAGCTCCGGCCTGGCGCGGCAGGGTCAGGCGAAGAGGGGGAACTGGCCGCCGGCCGGACCCAGGGCCCGGCGGTCTTCCTCGGTGAGCGGCTCGCGCCCGGTGCCCTTGAGGGCGGCGGTCACGTCGTCCCAGGAACCCGGGAGCGGGCCGCCTAGCAGGCCGGTGAGGACCCGCCGCACCAGGGCCAGGGAACCCGGATCCGGAACTGGCGCCCCGGGCAGGTCCATGGTCAGGTCCAGGTAGTGCACGGCGGCCTCGACCGCGAGCGTGGCGGCGAAGCTCGTCACGGTGAGCACGTGCCCCTGGGTGGTCACCGCCTGGTGCCCGCACGCCCGGGCCGCCCGGCACGCGGCGGCCGCGGTCTCGGACCACTCCCAGGCCAGCGTGCCCGGCGGGTACGCGGACGCGGCGATACGGACGTAACGCGCGTGGGCCGCCGACTCATCCGCGTACGCGGCCGCGCCGTTCCCGTCCGGGGCGGCAGCCGTACTCGGGGCGTAGCCGCGCCAGTAGGACACGTCATCGCAGTCCACCGGCGCGTCCGACGGCGAGGCGAACGCCCGCAGGGCCCGGCGGGCGTCCAGCAGCTGGTGGTACAGCACATCGGCCACCGCCCAGCCGGCGCACCGGGTCGGGCGCATCAGGTCCGCCTCGCCCAGCCCGCCGGTGACGGTGGTGACCTTCTGGTACACGGCATCGAGGGCACCGAGCGCCGTTGCCCGGTCCAGGTCGCTCACCCCGCGATCTTACGGCCAGGCCCCGCGGCCCGGTGAACCGCCAGCGAAGCTGGTTTGGCCGCGGCGGAAT
>Ga0066388_100003090_pt1 | contig 10608 bp, 5 predicted proteins | sample PanSoiMetaGPlot6_FD_64539 | JGI IMG/M metagenome (GOLD analysis project Ga0066388, IMG submission 64539) | Tropical forest soil microbial communities from Panama analyzed to predict greenhouse gas emissions - Panama Soil - Plot 6 (Hybrid Assembly) | ecosystem: Environmental > Terrestrial > Soil... | reverse complement strand
ATGACGTCCGGTGGGCAGCCGGTATGGGCGCTGATCAAGCCCCTGGGCCTGCTGGCTATTCTGGTCGCAGTGGGGGTGTCAGCCGTCAACCACGTGGCGGGCCCGTGGAGCCAGAGTGTGCTCAGGGAGTTCACGATCCTCGTCCGCACCGACCTGATCGGGCAGGTGATCCAGCCGTGGCGCTTCACGGAGCCGGAGCCGAAGCTCACCATCCACATTCGCGACCGGACGAAGAGCGGGGAGTTGCTTGGCCTCTTCCTGCACGATGCGCGCGATCCCAAGCAGGTGGCCACCTACCTCGCGGAGCGGGCGCGGATCCTCAAGCAGGCGGGTGGCGCGTTCCTGCGCATGGAGAAAGGCCACATCGTCAGCCTGGCCGAGGGCGAAAAGGCACCGCGGATCATCGGTTTTACCGACTACGTCATCGATCTGAACCAGCTCGAGCAGCGCCCCGAGGTGGCGCAGATCGTGCGCCCGCCGCGCGAGCGCTACACGACTGAGCTCATCAAGCTGGCCCCGGATGATCCGCTGAGGAAGCAGAGCCCCGGACGCGTCGCATCCGACCTGCACGAACGCTTCTCAAGCCCGCTCTACGCTTTTGCCTTCGTCTTCATCGTGCTGGCCTTCGCAGGAAGCGCACAGACGACGCGGCAGAACCGCACCAGGAGCCTCATCTCCGCCTTTGGCGTCGGTGCGCTGTGCCGGATGCTGGGCATCGCCGCCAACAATTCGGTCGCCATCCGCCCATCATCGGCATGGATCGTATATGCCATTCCCATCGCGGCCGGATTGATCGCCGCGATTGCCACGCAGCGACAGGTCGTTCCGCGGCCCACCTCCAGGCTGCTCCTGGCTGTCAGGAGCCTGCTGAACGGCGTGCACCGGGGCCTTCGCGGCCTGTTGGCATGGCGGCCCTGGCGATCGCAGCAGCGCTGGGCGCAGGGCGGCCGCATGCTCACGTCCCACACGCTCCGCGGCTACGTGGCAAAACGGTTCCTCGTCAGCATCGTCGGCGCTTTCGTTGTATGCGCGTGCCTCATCTTTATGATCGACATGATCGAGCTGCTGCGCATGTCGCGCCGGGCCCAGGACCTTTCGGTCGCCACCCTGCTGTGGATCGGGTTGCTGCGGCTGCCGGCGTTCACCGAGCTGCTGCTGGCCTTTGCCGTGCTGGTGGGCAGCATCGGCGCCCTGCTCAGCCTGAACCGCAAGTCCGAACTCACCGTGATGCGGTCGGCGGGCATGTCGGTCTGGCAATTTCTGCGGCCCGGGCTGTATGTGACGTTCGCTTTCGGGATCTTCGCCGTCGCGCTGTTCAACCCGCTTGCGGCGTCCGCCCGTTTCGAAGCGGAGCGCCTCGTTGCGGACCTGTTCGGCGTGGAGGCCGGTCTGATGGCCGGCAAAGGCGAGGGATCGTGGCTTCGCCAGGACGGGCCGGACGGCCAGTCCGTGCTCAATGCCCGGGCAGTCGCCAACCAGGGCCTGAGCCTGTCGGGGGTCATCGCCTTCCTGTTCGACCCGGAGGGCCGGTTCATCGAGCGCCTGGATGCGGACCGTGCAATTCTCCAGGATGGCTACTGGGAGTTGCAGAAGGTCGCCGTTTCCCGCCCGCAGCGGGAGGCGGAGTTCTTCAGCACTTATTCACTGAGCACCCACCTGACCCGGGCGCGGGTCGGCGACGCCTTGGGCTCGGAGATCGCCATCTCCTTCTGGCAGCTGCCAACGCTCATCGAAGAGTCTGAAAAGGCAAAGCTTTCCGCCTCGAAGTACCGCATGCAGTATTCCATCCTGATGTCCCGTCCGGCACTTTTGATCGTCATGGTGATTTTGGCGGCAACTGTGTCATTGCGGTCATTCCGCTCGGGAGGGATACAGACTATGGTTTTGGTGGGGATGGTGGGGGGTATCGGATTCTTCCTGCTTGTCGAAGTGTCACGCCAAATCGGCGTAACTGGCTTGATTTCTCCGACGCTGGCAGTGTGGGTTCCGATAACTGTCTCGGCGCTCGTCTCGCTAACGGTGTTGCTGCACCAGGAGGACGGCTGAGTGATGCGTGAAGCGACACCGCACAGTGGGTGCGGCGCAGCATCTTCGTGCCGCCTGGCGGGGCGGCAACGGTTGACGGCTGCGTGCACGCTTCTGCTAGCTCTGGTCGCGGCCGCTTGGCTCGTCCCGTACGCGGCACTGGGCCAGGACCTCAAGCTGCCAAACGCGCCCGGCAAGGCGCCGAGCGCGTTCCCAAAAGCGAAGGATGGCATTTTCGGACCGGCGCCCAAGATTGATCGCGCGCAGCCGCTGTTCGTCCAGGCCGACAATCTCATCTACGACAAGAACCGCGTCATCGCGCAGGGCAATGTCGAGATCTACTACAACAACTATATCCTGACGGCTGACAGGGTCATCTACGATCAGAGCCTCAACAAGCTCACGGCCCAAGGCAACGCGCAGTTGAAGGATCCGAACGGACAGATCACGCGCGCCGACGTCTTCGAGGCCACGGACGACTTCCGCGACGCCTTCATCCAGCAGCTCAGCGTAACCACCTCGGACGACACCCGCATTGCCGCTGCGAGAGCCGTTCGCAAGGAGGGGAACGTCACCGAGTTCGAAAAGGGCAAGTTCACGGCCTGCCGCAACGATCCGGGCATGCCGCCGCTATGGTGTATCGGCGCCGCCCGCATCATCCACGACCAGACGGCAGGAACCATCACCTACCAGGACGCACAGTTCCAGCTGTTCGGCGTGCCGATCTTCTACCTGCCCTACTTCCAGCATCCCGACCCGTCGGTGAAACGGCAATCGGGCTTCCTGATGCCCAGCTACAGCACGTCCTCGACGCTGGGTTTCTCGGTTGAGGTCCCCTATTACTTCGCGCTTGCCCCGAACTACGACTTCACCTTCCACCCGAGGTACTTCACCGACCGCGGCGTGCTGTGGCAGGGCGACTTCCGGCATCGCGTGGCCAACGGCCAGTATGTGATCAACTTTGCCGCGATCGAAGATGAGACCGGCCCGGGCTTCAATTCCGATCTCGGCACCTGGCGCGGGTCGCTGCAGACCAAAGGTCAATTCTCGCTGTCGTCATGGTGGAAATACGGATGGGATGTCACGATCGAAAGCGATGAATCCTTCCGTCGCACCTACAAGCTCGACCCGATCATCCAGACCGACCGGGTGAACGTCGCTTATCTGCAGGGCTTGAGCGACCGCAACTACTTCGGCATGAACTTCTACCACTTCGGTGGCCTGCTGCTGGACGATACCAATCTTGCCAGCTCCTATGTGCATCCGGTCATCGACTACAACTACATCGTTGGCAGTCCCGTGCTCGGCGGCGAGCTCAGCTTCAACATGCATGCGCGCTCGCTCACGCGCCCCGACGGCACCGACACCAGCCGTCTGGTTGCGGAAGCCACGTGGCAGCGCAAGCTGATCGACCCGATCGGTCAGGTTTGGACCCCATTCGTCAACGTGCGGGGCGACGTCTACAGCTGGTCGGACGCGAAAAACCCCAACGACGGCACGACGCCGATCCCCGACGATACGGTGCTGCGCGGGCTCGCCACGTTCGGGATGACCTACTCCTACCCCTTCGTCGCTCACACCGCCTCAGCCTCCCACATCATTGAGCCGACGGCGCAGATCATCTACCGGCCGAACCGGGTCGATCAGTTCCGCACCCCGGACGAGGACGCAAGAAGCCTTGTCTTCGACGATACGCTGCTCTTCGACACAAGCAGGTTCTCAGGCTACGACCGGCTCGAGACGGGTACCCGCGCCAACATCGGCGTGCAGTACACGCTCCAGACCAACGGGGGTCTCTACGCTCGCGTCGTGGCTGGGCAGAGCGTGCAGCTTGGGGGTGACAACCCCTTCGAGCCTCCCCCAGGGCTGGACTCGACGCAAATCGTCAATTTCAACCCGGCGAACGGCCTCGAGACCCAGCGGTCAGATTACGTGCTGGGCGTCTATCTGTCTCCGCTCGCCGGTGTGAGTCTGGTCGCGCAAGGTCGCTTCGACGAGAAGGACTTCACGCTGCGCCGCCAGGATACGGCCCTGCAGGCCACATACGGACCGTTGCTGACCCAGATCGGCTATACCTTCACGCAATTCGACCCGAAGCTCGGGATATTCGACGACCAGCAGGAAATCATCGCAACGGTGGGTCTGCGCCTCACGGACCGGTGGAGCATCGTCGGCCAGTCGAGATACGACATCGACTCGCGTGAGCGGGTGCAGGATATCTTCCAGGTCAAGTATACGGACGAGTGCTTTGTCCTGACGGCCAGCTACATCGAGACAAACATCGACAACCCCGCGCTGGAAATCAGGAAAGACCGCACGGTGATGCTGCGGTTCGAGTTCAAGCACCTGGGTGAGTATAACTACCACACCGACGTGCTCGGGCATGTCTTCGGCGACATGAACACGGGCCGCGTCCAATAGGGGCAGCGCTGGGGCGATCCGACCAGTTCCTGGCCGGCGCCGGCGGCGGCGACACTGAGAAGGCGAGGGCCCTGCAGGGTAAGGAGCTCTCAATCCTAGCAGAGCGCCATCTGCGCAACCTCAGACAGGAAGCCAACATCGGGTAAAAATGACCGAGCTGCCTTGCCCCTGGCGCCGCAATCTGCGCCAGCGCGGTCCCTGCCGATAGCGCGGCGTGGGTTGCCACTATCGCGCCATTGTTGTTTTGTGGATGTTGAAAAGATGCCGCCGGACGCCCGCTGGCGCTATGCTGGGCTCGAGATTCGTGACTAGGCTGGCTCATCAGGGAGAGGCCGCCGTGACTGCCCGCTTCCGTCTTGCTGCTCACCTCGCTGCGATCGCGGCGCTGACGCTGGCGCTCTCGGGATGGCACGGCTCCGGATGGCCGGCGGCGGCGCAGTCGCCGGCGAAGCGGACCGCGAAGGCGGAGCCCGGCTCGGACGGCCCGTCGAAGGGCCACGGCATCGTGGTCATTGTCAACGACGACGCCATCACCGCCTACGACATCGACCAGCGTGCACGGTTCGCAGCGCTCGCCACCAATATCGGCGACCAGGCCAAGGCGGAGTTCAAGCGCCTCGTCGACTCCGAGAGCACGCACGCGGCCGTCGACAAGCTGAAGGAAGAGGTGGTTCGCGACAACCCGGGCAGGACGCAGGAGGAGCTGATCGCCATCTTCAAGGAGCGCCAGGGTCAGCTGGGTATGGCCCTCCAGAAGCAGGCGGTCGAGAACGCCCGCGTATCCGTGATGCCGAAGCTGCGCCGGGATGCCAAGGAGGAACTGATTGACGAGCGCCTGAAGCTGCAGGAGGCCAAGAAGCTGGGCGTCGAGGTCACCGACGCGGAGGTCAAGACCCTCCTGAAGGATATCGCCGACCGCAACAAGATGACCTACGATGAGTTCGCCGCGCACCTCAAGCAACAGGGCGTCGACATCGCCACCATGGGCGAGAAGTTCCGGGCGACAAAGGCCTGGCGGGACATGATCGGGCGTCGCTATGCGGCGCAGGCCATCGTCTCACAGCGCGATGTCGACCAGTTCCTGGCCTCCGCCGCCGCCGAAACCGGCGTCGACGCGTTGGAGTTGCAGTTGCATAAGATTTCGCTCGGGTTGTCCGGCAGGGCGGACCAGGCGGCCTGGACCAGACGCTACGCGGAAGCGGAAGGCTTGCGGCGCCGCTTCGCCGGGTGCAAGACCATGGGCGACCTTGCCAAGGCTGTGTCCGACAGCAGGTTTGACGACATGAAGTTCGTGAAGCCCATGAGCCTTGGCGAGCCCATACGCAGCCTGTTGCTGAACGCCAAGGACGACGAGGCGCTGCCCCCGGTCACGACTGAGGCCGGTGTCGACCTCTATGCCGTCTGCGGCCGCCGCACCGTCGGCGGCGACACCGAGAAGGCCAAGGCCTTGCTGCAGGGCAAGGAGCTCGCGATCCTGGCAGAGCGCCATCTGCGCAACCTGAGACAGGAAGCCAACATCGAGTACAAGTGAACCACCTGCCTTGCCCTGGCGCCGCACCTGCGCAGGCGCCGCCCCTCCCTCCCATCGCAGTCACGCTGGGTGATCCGAAGGGGATCGGGCCAGACATCACCCTGGCGAGCTGGTGCGCACGCGAAGCCCACGGCCTGCACCCGTTTGCCGTCTATGGCGACCCTGACGTGCTGCGCGATCGTGCGCGCGCGCTCGGGCTGAAGGTTCCTGTCGCCGTCATCGCAGACCTGCGAGAGGCTTCGGAGCGGTTTGCCGGCGCGCTCCCTGTCGCCGCGCTGTGCCCCTTAAGGCGGAGCTCCGCACCGGGAGAGACCGAGGACGAGGTCATCGTCGCGTCGATCGAGGCGGCCGCCGATGCTGCGCTCGGCGGGTCCGCCCTGGCACTCGTCACCAATCCGATCGCCAAGAAATCGCTGCGCTCGGTGGCGCTCGAGTATCCGGGGCATACCGCCTTTCTTGGCCGGCTCGCCGCGCGCTACACCGGCGAGAGCGCCATCCGCCCAGTGATGATGCTGGCCGCCGCCGAGCTCAGGGTTGTGCCTGCGACCGTGCACATTGCGCTCGCGGAGGTGCCGAGGCGACTGACGCGGGCGCTCATCGTCGAAACCGGCCGCATCACGGCGCGCGCCCTCAAGGAGGACTTCGGCATCGCGGGCCCCCGGCTCGCCGTCGCCGGGCTCAATCCGCACGCGGGCGAGGAGGGCCTCATCGGCGCGGAGGAGGCGGACATCATCGCCCCGGCGATTGGCATCCTTGCGGCCGAGGGCCTCGCGGTTACCGGCCCGCATTCCGCCGACTCGCTGTTCCACGCCGAGGCCCGGCGCGGCTATGACGCGGCGATCGCCATGTATCACGACCAGGCGCTGATCCCGCTCAAGACCCTGGCGTTCGACCGCGGCGTCAATGTCACGCTCGGCCTGCCGTTCGTGCGCACCTCGCCGGACCATGGCACCGCCTTCGCGCTCGCCGGCACCGGCCGGGCGCGGGCGGACAGCTTCATCGCGGCGCTCAAGCTGGCGGCCGAGCTCGGAGCCCGGCGTGCCGCCGCCCGCGCTGCCGCGCGCGGCCCTGCGCAGCCATGACAGGAGTGGACGACGAGGCCGCTCCGACTCCGGATGGACTGCCGCCGCTCGGCAGCGTCGTACGCAGCCTCAAGCTCGCCGCGAAGAAGAGCCTCGGCCAGCACTTCATCCTGGACCTCAACCTGACGCGCCGCATCGCCCGTGCCGCCGGGCCGCTCGCCGGCGCCACCGTGGTCGAGGTGGGACCCGGCCCCGGCGGGCTGACGCGGGCACTGCTCCTGGAGGGGGCGGACCGCGTCATCGCCGTAGAGCGCGACGAGCGCTGCCGCCCGGCGCTGGAGGCCATCGCCGCCCGCTATCCCGGCCGGCTCGATGTGCACTATGCCGATGCGCTGCAGGTCGACTGGCCGAGGCTCGCCGCCGGCGCCGGAGGCAAGCCCATCATCGCCGCCAACCTTCCCTACAATGTGGCCACCCTGCTGCTCACGGGATGGCTGGAGGCCGAGCCGTGGCCGCCGTGGTTCCAGCTGATGGTGCTGATGTTCCAGAAGGAGGTGGCGGAGCGGGTCGTTGCGGTGCCCGCCACCAAGGCCTACGGACGCCTTGCCGTGCTCGCGCAATGGCGCACGCGCGCGCGTCTCGCCTTCACCCTGAAGCCGCAGGCCTTCACGCCGCCGCCCGCGGTTGCCTCCGCTGTGGTGGAGTTCGTGCCCGTGCCGCGGCCGCAGCCCGAGTGCTCGGCGCAGGCGCTCGCCAGGGTCACGGCCGCCGCCTTCGGCCAGCGCCGCAAGATGCTGCGCCAGAGCCTGAAAGCGCTGGTTGCCGATCCGGAAGCGCTGCTCGCCGCCGCCGGCCTGACACCCACCCTGCGTGCCGAGGCGCTGTCGATCCGCGACTTCGCCCGTCTCGCCTACACCCTGGAGCGCTGGCCCGTACGGTAGGGCTGGTTATGTTAATACGGGTCGTTGCTGCTGTGACACCGTGCTCCGCTCCTGACATGCGCCCGCCATCTCATCGAGGTTCGGACTCGGGTGCAAACCGGAACCGGTCAGGCCCTCACTGCAATGCCCGGCTTCCACTGCCATTCCGCCTTATGGCACCCTTGAGTTCCTCCATCGTCTCTTCCATGATCGTTGACGGCACGAAACTCGGTGGGAACGAGCGTGGCGGAAACTCCCTGAACGTCGCCACGAACTGGAAGACATCGTCCATCGCGCCGTAGACCGCCCCGATTTGATTGAGATTCCAGTCCCAATAGGTGTTCGATGTGATGTCGGCCCGCTCGAACGGATCTTGGAAGAGATTGAAGATCTTTTGCAGTCGCAGCCTCGTGAAAGGCTCTGCCCAGACCTGCATCTGCCCCGGAGCGCGCTGCTCGGCGTAGACGTACTTATAGTATCCCTTCCGGAAGGCCACGAGCAGCCCATCGTCGTCGGCATAGAAGAACTTGTCGCGTGCACTCTTGACACCGTTGTTGTTCGCGGCCGTGCCGCTGACATTGCGCAGGAAGGACGACTGCTCGTACCCGTCCAGGTGCACCTTGTAGTGGATGCCGTTGGCTGTGTAGCCAGATTTCAGCTTGCTGATGATGTCGGGCTCACCGGCAATCGCGCAGAGGGTGGGAATCCAGTCGTTGTGGCTCATCAGCTCATTGGTGACCGTGCCGGGTTTGATAACACCCGGCCAGCGTACCAGGCATGGCACGCGGAACGCGCCTTCCCAGTTCGTGTTCTTTTCGGACCGAAACCACGTCATGGCGGCGTCCGGCCAGGTGTTCATGTGGGGGCCATTGTCGCTCGTGTAGACGACAATGGTATTGTTCGCCACGCCGAGGTCGTCCAAGGCTTTGAGGAGGTTGCCGATGGTATCGTCGTGCTCAAGCATGCCGTCGATATATTCGCTATCACCGTGCGTGTAGCGGCCCCGATGTTCGGCTCGTACATGCGTTCGTAGGTGCATTCGGGTCGAATTGAACCAGACAAAGAATGGCTTGTTGGCTCCCACCTGGCGCCGCATGTAGTCGATGGCTGCAGCCGACGTCTCGTCGTCGATCGTCTCCATGCGCTTCCTGGTGAGCGCACCAGTGTCCTCAATGGTCTGCTTGCCGATCCGGCCGAAACGCGGATCAACGGTGGGGTCATCCCGATCGGTGGCCCTGCATTTCAACACGCCGCGCGGTCCGAACCGGGCGCGGTAGCTGGGCTCCTTGGGATAGTTCGGCAGCTCCGGCTCTTCCTCGGCGTTGAGGTGGTAGAGGTTGCCAAAGAACTCGTCGAACCCGTTCACCGTCGGCAGCGTCTCGTTGCGATCGCCGACATGGTTCTTGCCGAACTGCCCGGTTGCGTAGCCGAGGTTCTTGAGGAGGCCGCCAATCGAGGGATCGGACTGGCTCATGCCCATAGGGGCGCCAGGGAAGCCCACCTTGGTGAGCCCGGTACGAATGCCGTGCTGGCCAGTCAGGAACGCGGCTCGGCCCGCTGTGCAGGATTGCTCGCCGTAGTAGTGGAGGAACTTGATACCCTCGCGCGCAATGCGGTCGATGTTCGGGGTCTCGTAGCCCATGAGACCCTGGGAATAGGCGCTGATATTCGAAATGCCCACGTCGTCACCGAAGATAACCAAGATGTTCGGCTTGCCCGCGGAAGCCGGTGCAGGCATCTGCACTTGTCCTTGCGCCACCCGTACGGATGCGCTCGTCGAGATCGCGGAGGTTGCCGCGAGTGTGGCGCCGCCGAGCAGCACGTCTCGACGGTTCAACTTGCTTTCGATCGGGTTCCCTTGAACGAGCTGAGGAACGTAGGTTCTCTCGGATTTTTGCATGACCGCCTGCTCCGTCTGGGCTGTCCCGATAGTTCTCCAGAATCGGCCCAAACAAAACATTGGCGAAAACCCGGATCAGAGTGCCAGACAGACCTTAGATTGGTGCACCACTGCGGGGTTGTTGGCACACTTCGTCCGGCAGCCACCTGTCAGGTTTCGGGGCAGGTCTGCCTTTGCACGCCTCGCGTTAGGGGTTGCTCAGCACCGCACGTACGCCCCGGCGCCCTACGTTTCAGCGCCGCCCAGGCCCAGGTAGCTCTCGACGATGCGCGGATCGGCGGCAAGCTGCGCGGCGGGGCCGTGCGCGGTGATCTCGCCCAGCTCCATGACATAGGCGTGGTCGGCGACCTGCAGGGCGGCGCGGGCGTTCTGCTCCACCAGCAGGATTGAGACGCCGGCGCGCTTCAGATCGACGATGATCTCGAAGATGTCGCGCACGATCAGCGGGGCGAGGCCCAGGCTCGGCTCGTCCAGCATCAGGAGGCGCGGGCGGCCCATCAGGGCGCGGCCCATGGCCAGCATCTGCCGCTCGCCGCCGGAGAGCGTGCCGGCCAGCTGGCCGCGCCGCTCCCTGAGGCGCGGAAAACGGGCGAACACCTGCTCCAGCGCCGTGGCGCGCGCGGCGGCGGAAGAGCGGAAGCCGCCGAGAACCAGATTGTCCGCAACCGTCATGGAGCCGAACAGCTCGCGCCGCTCCGGTACCAGAGCGAGGCCCAGCGCCACGCGCTCCTCGATGGCATGGCCGTCGAGCGTCACGCCGTCGAAGGCGATGCCGCCGCGCGAGGGCAG
>Ga0066388_100003089_pt1 | contig 10608 bp, 8 predicted proteins | sample PanSoiMetaGPlot6_FD_64539 | JGI IMG/M metagenome (GOLD analysis project Ga0066388, IMG submission 64539) | Tropical forest soil microbial communities from Panama analyzed to predict greenhouse gas emissions - Panama Soil - Plot 6 (Hybrid Assembly) | ecosystem: Environmental > Terrestrial > Soil... | reverse complement strand
TGGGTTGCCGGCGTGTCCGCTGCAAGGTCACTGACTGCAAAACTCCCCAACCGCAAACTATAGTTAGCATGCGTACTGGCTGTCACCGGAATCTGCCCCGGCTGCAGGCGGCTTGGGCGTGTGACATCAAGCGCGAATGTCGCCTCGGCGTTTTCGACGGACCCGCGCCACCGTAAGTCTGTGGTACCCGAAACATTCCCAGCGAATTTGAGTTTGTTGAAGGGCCGAAATGCCGGTCCGAGACTCGCCAGGACTTCGGCAAGAGAAAGGTCCCTGAACTTGACTTTGACACTCCCAGCCTGCGCATTCTTTGCGCCTGTCTGCTTAGGTTGGCTTTGCCAGTTCGAAACTTCTGCATCCGCAACGAACCTGCCGTGAACAAGTTCGCCTTCGGCTTGCGAAATCGATAATTTCTGCGGATCAATCGCGAACTTACCGGACGCTGACGCATCTCGCGCTACAAGGTTGGAATCCTGCCAGGCGAGACCTCGCAGATCGAACTTCCCGTCAGACGAAAACGTCAGCGCCGACCACGAGCCTACACCATTGACCACTAGCGTTCCGCCTTTCAACTGCCGCTGTCTCGCTACAGAGGCCGCCTGTGCCAGGTCAATCCTCAAGTCGTAGTTTCCTTTGACGACCGGCGCGCGCCAGTTGGTTATCCACCCGTCGAACTGCAACTTTGTGGCGCCCGAATTCGCCTCGACCGATTTCAGCTCGATTCCATTTCTGTCAGCGGCGAAATCGGCTTTGCCCGACCACGCTACAGGCCGATAACCGTCGAAAACCGTCTCAGCCCTGCCAACAACCAAACTCCCCGAGTAGCGCCGCCGCAAGAACGAGTAATGCAGGTTCGCCGACAGATCGTTGGAGCTGAAGTCTAGGGGTAAGCGCTGGTCCTGATACAGGATCTCACCCCGTTGAACATTCAGCCGCGCGATCGAAACCGACAGCAGATGTTCGAAATCGTTGGCCTGATTCTTCTGCTCAGGTAGAGGGACGTTCGAGGTTCCGTCGGGATAAAAAATGATGTGAACCACCGGATGGCTCAACGTCAGATTATGAAACCCAATTCGCGCACCCAATACCGAAGAAAGCTTAACCGTGGCCAACAGGCTGTCCACATGAACATACGGAGCCTGGTCCGCCGTCTCGCGTCCGTGGACCGTCAGGTCGCGGACCTCCACTTGAAAGCGCAATGGAATGACGTGGAACCTGCCAACCTCGACGCGGCCCCCAGTGGCATCTTGAAGGCCGGTTATGATCCGCCCCCGAACCATCTGCTGGAAAGAATCGGTGGTCGTGTACCAGAGCAGGCCGGACAAGAGCAGCATCAGCAGCAGAAAAGCAAGAAAACAGTACTTCGTGAATCTCTTCAGCCAGCGCCAGAAGGTCTTCATTGCGGCTGGTCCGAAGACGAAGAGTTAGAGCCAACAATCCGAATCTGGGCCTGCGAGCGTAACGTCTCCAGCCACTGAGGCAGTGCTTCGTTGATCTTCTGCTGAATCAATATCTCGTGGATTTTCGCAGCGGCTTCGGCTAAAGGGATTGGCTGAGCGCCGGAGCGAGTGAGTTCCGGTAGAAATTGCCGTTTGTAGTAGCCTTCGATCGCAGGCTGATCGACCTGGATCGTCGGCCGCAGGCGCGCATCGATGATTTTCCATTGGCTCAGTTCGAGCGCAATGCGGTCGCGTATTTCCTTTTCAGTAAAGCCGTACTTCGCGACCCCAGCGCTCCACGACGTCTTGACGGTGTTTACGTAATCGGACTTCACCCGCTCAAGTTGCGCGTCTATTTCGTCTGCAGTTGTCTGTTCGTACTCAGTAGTGGAGGCCTGTTCACCTATCAGCTCGCGATCAACCAGCCGATTCAGCGCAGCCTTACGTTCATCTGCAGTTTGCAAGTCGCGACCACTTGTCAGACTCTCGTATCGCAGCTCCTCATCCAGGTCGCTCTGCAGGATGATGTGACGGTTCACGGTTGCCACGATCCGGTCGAGCACTTCGCCGGCGTACAACCAGCCCCCGCAAAACAACACCAGCGCGCAAATGACGCAACGGAATAGCATCAGAATGTCTGTCCGATACTGAAGTAAACATTGAATGGGCTGGCTTGTTTCGTGCCCCCAAAATTGTGGCCAACCACATTCCCGGTGTTGTCGGTTATCGCGATAAAGTTCGGAAAAATAGTCGGGTTCAAGTTGTATCCGAAGTCGAATCGGACAGGACCGACAGGAGTCTTGTAGCGGACGCCCAACCCGATTGCGTGCGAGATGTAATTGTAGGAACAAAGTGTTGCGCCTTGCCCGATTACAGGCGGCGTGTTGATTGCTTGATTTCCGCAAGGCGCCTTGTCCTGGTGCCAGCGCAACAGGCTGCGCAGCATGTGAGTGCCGTCAGTGAAAACATTCCCCATATCGTGGAAAACCGCAAAGCTCATATTGTCTTGAACGAAAGGAAGCGTTGGCGGCGGAAAGCGTATTTCGAAATTGTTTAAGAACAGAGCCGATCCGCCAAGGGGAAATCCTGTAACTGGATCGCGCGGACCCGCTTGGTTTAACCCGAAACCGCGATGCGAGTTTCCGCCTCCCATGAAGAACCGCTCCGGCAAAGGAATGAGAGTTGGCGTGCCCACGGTTGGTTCACCCGGCTGGATGATTTCCGTGCTACCAAATGCGTTCTCCACGCCCACTCGCGTAGACCGCGCAAACACTAGCTCTTTGGATGACCGGCGCTGTTTTCCAAATGGATGGTAGGTCGAGTTCTGCACCAGCACTCGACTGAAGTCGGCCTCCGACCCGAAATAATGTGCCGCAATGCCGGCATCCACGGTCGTGTAACTCCCGCGGGTTGTTTCCAGGTCACTGTCGCGGCGATTGCGGCTATAGCCGAATCCCGGCTCGCCCACGCGCACCGGTTGAGAAAGCAACGGGATCTCGTCAGGATTGATTCTCACGTGAGTGGCCTTCACTAGCCGGTAATTGAAGCGGTAGTTCATGATCGAAACCGGAGTTCTATCCGCTTTCCTACTAATGATTTGCTCAGCTTGCACCGATCCCTCGAGGCGTTGCGATCTGAATGTTGTGACATCCAGCGTGTGGTCGAAAAATCCCGTAAACGTCAGCTTCAAATTCGGATTGTTGAACCATCGTGGTGCCCCATAGCTGATCAGGCCGCGCTGCTGTATACGCCCGACCCTGGACTCAAATGTGATGGTGTGGTTACGGCCACGAAAATTCAACCGCGTCACATCGAACGATGCCAAGGGGCTGACTTCGTTCTCTCCCAGCGCACTTTGGCTGCCTCCAGCCACCCCGGTTTGAAATTCGAAGCCGACGCCGTAATTGAACGTATAGCGCTTGGCTTCCTGCAACTCGATCAACACGTTCTTACGCGGCTCCGAGCCCTCCGGGTTCTGCACCGCGGTATCCACCTGGCTGAAGATGCCGAGGTCGTACAACTGCTGCTGGCTTTCCAGCAAGTCACTCTGGCTCAGCGGATCGTTTGGCGCGACTTGCAGTTCGTGCTGAACGACGTACGGTCTTGTGAATTCGCGTCCGGCCACCAAAACCCGATTAACAAAGTTTTGCGGCCCTTCCTGGATCGTGAAGGTCACGTCCATCTTGTTATCGCCTGCAGGCTCCGCAGTCGCATCGAGTGTTGCGTTGGGAAAACCGTTGTCGAAGTAGTAGTTGAGGATGATGTCACGATTGTCAGCTATGCTCGACTCGGAATAGGGCTGCCCTGGGCCGATGCTCAGTTCCTGAAAGACCCGGTGCTCAAGCTGGGTGCTGCCCACGATTTGAAAGTTCCGAATGGTCGTCAGTTGCCCCTCCTCGACGTGCAGGAACACAGCCAGATGATTGCGCATGCCTCGGTAGTCGTCTTCGACTCTGGGCTCTACCTGTACCTGAGCGTAGCCGTTGCTGCGATACATGTTTTCGATCGCCTGTACGTCGGCACGCAATAGCGTCTGGCTGTAACGGCCGTGAGGAAGTAAAAGGCTGGCCTCTTGGACCTGCATCAACGGGCGGAGGCGATCGTCACGAAATTGCGTGTTCCCGCTGATTTGCACTCTCGCCACCTTGTGCCTCTGACCCGGGTCAACGTGGTAAACCACGCGCAGCAGGTTCTTCGGTTCGTCGGACTCCTTCCGCAACTCAACATTGGCCTCGAAATAACCTTCAGACTCGATGTAGTTCAGCAAGTTGCGTCGGCCTTCGTTCAGCAAGTCATCATCAAACGCGCTTTCTTCATAGACGGGAACGTTCCTTCTTATGGTCTTTCGCGACATCCGAAAGCCCTCCACCAGAATTTCCACCAGCGGTCCTGGTTCAATCAGCAGCGTGTAATCCACCGTATTGCTTGCCAGAACATATTTATGTTCCGCAATCCCGGCTTGCACCAGCCAACGCCCGTGGCTCTGGTATTTCTTGCGAATCCGGTCCAACGCGTTCGCAGCTTTTTGCGCGGAAACAATGTCTCCAGGATGTAGGTGCGCGATGTCTTCGATTTGTCCCAGACTGTGCAGGCTATGCCCTCGGAGTGTAATGTTCCCCACCCGAGCCTGATCTCCCGAATGAATTCGGAACGTAACTTCAATCTGCTCGTCAGCCGGATTCGCCTGCTCGGAGTGCGTTATGGCCGAGCGGTAGTACTGGTTGTCTTCCATAAGCCGCCGGATATTGGCGACCGCCGCCTGCATTTTTTCTTGGGTGAAGGGCTCGCCTAATTGCAGCTTTGATGCGTTTGCGATCTGCGATTCCGTGGGCCGGCCCGGCGCGCCTTCGACCGTGACCTTGCCCACAAAGTAATTGGCCGCCCCTACGAAGGTAAGCTGGACCGTTCCGTCAGCTATGCGCTCGCATTCCGCCCTTAAGTCGGCGAACCGCCCTGTGGTAAACAAGGCTCGCAGGCTCTGTTGAAGCTGTTGCCGATTGAGGAGTTCGCCTTCGTGCGCAGCAATCAACCCACGCATCATCGCCTGGTCCAGTTCGCTGATTCCTGTAATCTCAATTTTTCCGATTCTTGCGTCGAAGCACTTTGAGGTTTCCGACGGCGAGACGCTTGGGGTCTGGGCTTTGGCGCGGGCCAGCACAATCCCAGCAAGAGAAATCGCGACAATGGCACGGATGAAACCCCTTCTACGCAACCATGCTCCTGAGCAAAGAGTTGAGACGTCTGTTGGGTTTGGTACACACAACGCGCTCAGCTCGCAGCCTCGGCGCGTTCGCCACTTATAATAAATGGCTGCCCATCTAGGCAGAATGGAGGCGATGGTTCCAGTTCTGCGCAGCCTCATGGCGATTAGAACGTTCTTTCAATGAAACCCGACGTTTACGAAAGATATTCGCGCCAGATACTTTTCCCTGGAATTGGCGAGTCTGGACAGAAGAAGCTCCTCACTTCCCACGTGGCAATCGTAGGCTGCGGCGCTACTGGATCCGCCCTGGCCTCGCTCCTCGCACGTGGAGGAGTTGGAACACTGCGGATTATTGACCGCGATTACGTCGAGCCCAGCAACCTGCAGCGTCAGAACCTGTTCGATGAGACTGACGCTGCTGAGTCAATTCCTAAAGCCATCGCCGCCTGCCGCAAGATCGCCAGTTTTAATTCGCAGATCGTGGCAGGGGCGCACGTGAGCGACGTAGGGCCGGAGAATATCGAGCAACTGCTCGCTGGGGTTGACCTGGTCCTGGACGGAACCGACAATTTCGAGACCCGCTATCTCATCAATGATTTCGCAATCAGAAATAGCATGCCCTGGATATACGTGGCCGCGGTTGGAAGCTACGCGGCAACCATGAACATACTCCCGAACCATACCGCATGCTTGGCCTGCATCTTTCCCGAGGGCCCACGAGACGCGGTTGAGACTTGCGAGACCTCAGGCATATTGAACACAGCGGTAAATCTTGCAGCCTCCATAGCAGCCACGGAGGCACTCAAAGTCCTCACTGGATCCTCCAGCACATTGCGGCGAACGTTGCTCTCGCACGATGTCTGGGCCAACAGTCGAGCCGAAATTTCTGCCGAAAAACCGCGGCCCGACTGCCGCGTCTGCATAAAAAAGGAATTCGTTCATCTCGCGGGCGAAGGCCGCCCGCACATTACTCTCTGCGGTCGCAACTCAGTTCAAATTCACCAGCACGAGCGCCCTGTCGACCTCAGAGCAATGGGCGAACGGCTCGCGCCTCATGGGCCGGTGAGGCACAATCAGTTCGTGCTGAAGTTCTGGAAAGACCCCTACGAGTTGACCCTTTTCCCCGACGGACGCGCCATAATCAAAGGGACCACTGATACGGGCGTGGCGAGAAGCTTATATGCAAGGTATATAGGAAGTTGATCCAAGTCTTAAAGAATGTATCGACAGCCGTCCTCGGCTTGGTCGGATAAGCACTGCTCGCCCATACGCTGCGCCATGCACTGCGTCCCACCGCTAACTAACCCAATTGCCCCTCATCCTGGGCCTTAAGGCAAGCGAAACACAAGGAACCTTGCTGTCTTTACGTCGCTCGACATGCACTCGCGCTGCGGCTTTTGCGCAACGAATTGCACCGCGCTCAGGCGGCGGGCGCGGAACCATCCTAAATCTGCCGGAAACACGCGGAAATTTCAGCTAAAGCCGCACTCCTCCGCCGACTGGCACGTTACCTGCTACTGCTTGCACTAGCTACGACGTCCCAGGAGGTAGAAATGCGTTCTCTCACGTTTTGTGCGGTTCTGTTCCTTTCAAGTCTGGCGGCTGCTCAGGTTCCCGTTCGCGGTTACGCGGGATACGGCTACGGTCCCTATGTTCCCCTGATCACCACCCCGGAGATCTCCCTGCAGTCACGTCCAACCGGCCCCACGGTCGGCGCCACGAGTGCCACCGCCGGGTTGGAAGCCGGCGCGCGCAACTCGACTCTTGAGCTTATCAATGGCAACACCAGCTCGGAGTACACTCAGCCGGTCTGGTACTCTGGCGGAACGACGCCTGAGATCTCTTGGCCTTCCGTTCGGCTACCGCACATTGCGGGCATGGAGCATCCGATGATGATGATGTACAGGGAACACATGCGAGAGCACGAAGGCGCTCCTAAGGCATGGACCTATTTCGGCGAAGCCGAAGTCACAAGCGCAACCGAAGCATCTGCGGCCGCGAAGACAGGCAAACGCGCTACTCGCACCATTACCAATCAGGACATTGATCAGCTGAACCAGAAGACCGGAACCGTGAAGTACGACGGCAAAACCGAAACCATTAAGTAAATCTCGTGAGGGTCGGACGCCTTTGTCCGACCCTCCGCTTCCCTCTTAATGCATGCTCAGACCGCGCTAGGACGGCAATGTCCGAGCCCCACGTTCATCTCTGCAGCAAGTTATCAAGAACACTAAAAAACTCCGGGTACGAGATAACCGCCGCCTCAGCTCTCCTGATCTCCGTGTCTCCATCAGCCCGCAACGCCGCCACCGCGAATGCCATTGCGATTCGGTGGTCGCCAAATGAGTCCAGTGAAGCTCCATGCAGTTTCTGGCCGCCTGGAATTCGCAGCCCGTCTTCAAACTCTTCGACTTCTGCACCCATCAGACGCAGATTCTTAGCCACACTCGCAATGCGGTCCGACTCCTTCACGCGCAGCTCGCGGGCATCGCGAATCTCAATTCCGTCTGACGTGTACGGCGCAATCGCTGCCAATACAGGGATCTCATCAATCAAAGCAGCGGCATCGCCACCGCTGATGCGCGCACCTTTGAGACTTCCTCCGCGGACCTCTAACGCGCCTACCAGTTCTCCGTGTTGCTCCTCAAGATCAGCCATCGTGATTCGCAGGCCAAGCCCGATCAGAACATCCAGCAATCGAGCACGCGTCGGATTCAGGAGCAAGCCGGGAATAGTCAGGTGGGAATCAGGAAAAAGCCCAGCCGCGCACAAAAAGAAAGCCGCGCTCGAAATATCGCCTGGGACGACAGCTTCGATGGCGTGCAGCGTCTGTCCGCCGCCAATGCTGACTTCCCTCATGCACCAGTCAATCTGCGAGCCGAACGCCTGCAAGGCCAATTCGCCGTGGTCGCGAGTTTGGATCGGCTCTTCCACCCGCGTTGCCCCATCCGCGAACAAGCCTGCGAACAGCAGCGACGTCTTCACTTGCGCGCTGGCAACTGGCAGCTTGTAGTCGATCGCTTTGAGCTCGGCCCCTGTGAGCCGCAACGGAGGCCGCCCACCATCCCGCGCTTCGATGCGAGCGCCCATCATTTCAAGTGGCTTGATGATCCGCGCCATCGGCCGCCGCGAAAGCGACTCGTCTCCCACTAGTTCGCTCGTAAATTCCTGTCCTGCGAGAATCCCGCTCAACATGCGAATCGTCGAGCCGGAGTTTCCGCAATCGAGAGGGGAACTCGGCGCCTGCAACTTCTTGCCCCTGCCTTGAATGACTACAGAACTGCCATTTCGTTCCCACGTCACACCCAGGCTTTGCAGGCAGCCCAACGTACTGGCACAATCCGCTCCCGTCGAGAAGTTTTCGAGCTTCGTGGTGCCTTCGGCGATCCCACCAAGCATGGCGTACCGGTGCGAGATGGACTTGTCTCCCGGCAGGCGAACCGAACCGGAAAAGTTTTGCGCAGGACGAATAATTGCAGAATTGGTCTGAGACATTCTTCTCTCAAATATAGCGGAGTTTCCACGGACTACGTGGCACAGGCGGCTCGCCTGTGCAGAGCGAGCGCAGCGAGCGGAACAAGCCGGACCTCGTCCGACTGCACAGGCGAGCCGCCTGTGCCACGTGGTCCGTGCCTACAAATTAGGCCGACAGCCGCATTTCTGTCCTCCGAACCTGTTCCTGGCGAGACCATGACGTGTCTTACTTCGCTAAATATCGTCCAGGAAGTTCCGAAGGAGTTTCCCTACGTCCTCCGGCTGTTCCCATGGCGAAAAGTGCCCAGCCTTCGCGACTACTTTCAGCTGACTTCCCGCAATGTTCTGCTTCATCAACTCGGCATCCGGTAGTCCAGTCAGAACATCTTCATCTCCCGTGATAATCAGCGTCGGCACGTTGATCGTCTTCAAAGTTGGCACCGAATCCGGCCGTTCAGCCATCCCGCGTTGGACTCCGGCAACGTGCTCCGGCGACATGAGCCGCATCATCCGCAGCGCGCCCTCGACCAGATCAGGGCGTGACCGGCGCGTCGTCTCACCCATTAATTTCGGTACCATGCTTTCGACAAACGGCTCCGTGCCGCGCTGAAGCACGTCTTCCGCAACGCGGAACCGATTTGCGCGAGCTTCAGAAGAATCAGCGCGCGCCTCGGTATCGCACAGAATCAAAGCCGAAACCCGCTCGCGGAATCTGCGCCAGAATTCAAAGATGATCCGTCCGCCGATCGAAACCCCAAGCAGCGGCGCGCGTTCAACTCCGGCATGATCCATCACGCGCGCAACATCGAGCGCATGCTTCTGCATGGTTGCAGGTCCATTTCCCAGACCCGATTCGCCGTGCCCACGAAGGTCAGGCATGATCAGCCGATAGCGCGCCGACAGAATCTGCGATATTGGCAGAAAAAATTCGTGGTCGGCGGGCGTAGGGTGCAACAGAACAACCGGAGATCCGCTACCTGCGATGTCGTAGAAAATCTCGGCATCGTCGGTCGTGATTTTTTCCATAAAAGTCAAAACTGAGGCGGCTTTCGAGATGCATGCCGCAGATGTAGGATTTCTACGGCACGTTCATCTTCCTCTATTCTGTAGTAGATCAGAATTGGACTGTGCACAAGCCTTCGCACCTGCGAACGTTCACGAATCCGAGCGCCGATTCGCGGATACTTTTTCAGTAAATCGAGATAGTCCAGGAGAGAATTGCCAAATTGCGAAGCAGCATTTGGATCATCGTTGGCGATATATCCAACAATCTCTCCAAATCGTTCAACGCTCTTTGCGTGTATGCGAGGCGGTAATCCACTCAGGCATGCGCTTACGAACTTCTTTGGCTGAAACAGTGCGCCCGGCATCCACGTCTGCAAGGCCCTCGTCAATGGCAGCGAGCGTCTGTTCGTCTTCCTGATCGTGGGTCAAACTGGGGGACTCAAATTCGAATTTACTCGACTTGGCCATAACCAATTATAGCCCTCGCATAAAGGCCCAATGGTTACGTATTCGTCGCCTGATGTCCCGCCGCCGGCGCCTGTGACTGCAGTAAGTATGGCTCCTCCGGCATCACAATCCAAGCGATCAAATAGCCGATGAAACCGACCCCAGTCATGATCGCTGTAACGAGCCACACTACACGCACAATCGTTACATCTATGTCGAAGTACTCCGCCATCCCCATGCAGACTCCGGCCACCTTGCGGCCCTCCCGCGGCCGCACCAGCCGCTTTCGGGCAATCACTCCACCCACGCGTGTGCCACAGTAGGCACAAACATTCGCGTCATCCTGAATGGATTTGCCGCAGTAATTGCAATACATAGAGACCTCCGCACAATAGGATACGCGCAAATCAGGCACGAAGTTCCACGACCACCTAGCTTCCGCCGTAGGGCTCCTTCATGCGTTTTCGCGCGGTCTCAGCCAGGTGCGAGCTCGAATCATATGCAATCGCAGCCTGATATTTCTTCAGAGCGAGATCTCGC
>Ga0066388_100003088_pt1 | contig 10609 bp, 8 predicted proteins | sample PanSoiMetaGPlot6_FD_64539 | JGI IMG/M metagenome (GOLD analysis project Ga0066388, IMG submission 64539) | Tropical forest soil microbial communities from Panama analyzed to predict greenhouse gas emissions - Panama Soil - Plot 6 (Hybrid Assembly) | ecosystem: Environmental > Terrestrial > Soil... | reverse complement strand
TGGGCTGGGCGTCGCCGGCGGCAGATCCCGAGACCGGAAAGGTGTATGTATTCGGCGTCAACAACCTGTTGACAGCGCTGACCAACGACGGCAAGAAGCTGTGGGAGCGCTCGATCACGGAAGAATTCTCTCCGTTCACCACGCACGGTGGCCGCACGGTCTCGCCCATCATCGACGGCGATCTGGTTATTGTCAGCACACCCACCTCGACCTGGGGCTCGCAGGCAAACCGCGCGCAGCGCTTCATCGCCCTGGACAAGCGGAACGGCGATATCGTCTGGGTGAGCACTCCGGGCGGGCGTCCGTATGATACCAGCTACGCCCCAATGAACATCGTCACCGTTAACGGCATGCGGTTGCTGGTGACAGGGGGAGCGGACGGCGCGGCACTGGCGATGAAGCCGGAGACCGGTGAGCCGGTTTGGAGCCTGGTGCTTGCCAAGCGCGGCCTTAACACCGGCATCGTTATGCACGGCAACTATGCCGTCGTTTCCCACAGCGAAGAAAACCTGGATAGCAACGAAATGGGGATGATCGCGTCCTTTGACGCCACCGGCAAGGGGAAGCTGGGCAAGGAAAGCATCAAGTGGGCGGACAAGGGATTCTTGGGTGGGTTCTCCTCACCGGTCATCGATGGGGACCGCATCTACCAGGCCGATAACAGTTCGAATCTTTTTGCCTTCGATGTAGAGACGGGGCACGAGCTCTGGAAACAGAACCTCGGCACCATCCAGAAAGCGTCGGTGGTGTTCGGAGACAGCAAGATCTACATTGGCAGCGAGAGCGGCAAGTTCTACATTCTAAGGCCACGCGCGGACCGCTGCGAGGTATTGAGCGAGGTGGAGCTACCGATCAGCCAACAGGGCCTGGCGTCTCAAAGGATCCCCGAGCCCGTGGTCGCTTCGGCGGCAGTCGCGCGCGGGAGGGTTTACTTCGTTTCGAGTGACACGCTGTATGCTATCGGCCCGAAGCGTACTCAAGCCCGGCCCTGGAGCCCCGTGAAGCCGGTAATGGAGCCCGGGCAGGGCACTCCGGCTTGGGTGCAGGTTAGGCCGACTGAAATTGTGCTCAAGCCCGGTGAGACGGTGCAGATGCACGCCCGGCTTTACGATGCGGCGGGCCGCTTCCTACACGAAGAGAACGCGACGTGGTCGCTCGATCACCTGAAGGGGACGGTGGACGAAGGCAAACTCACCGTGGCACCGGACCCGATCGGGCAGGCAGGGTTGATCAAGGCCGCGGTGGGAAGCCTTTCCGGCGAAGCACGCGTCCGGGTGATCCCGCCGCTGCCCTGGAATGAGACGTTTGACTCCTACCCGGTCGGAAGCCTGCCGCCGCAGTGGGTCAGCGCCACCGCGGGCCGTTTTCAGGTGGCTGAGTTAGACGGCAAGAAAGTCCTCGAGAAGCTTCCGAACGACACGCTCTTCAAGCGCATGCGGGTTTTTATGGGGCCGGCAGGCTGGTCGAATTACACGGTGGAGGCGGACATCCGCATCAATGAAAAGCGCAGGCAGATGGGCGACGCAGGCATCATCGCCCAGCGCTATACGTTGGTGGCTTTTGGCAACAACCAGCGGCTCGAAATGAATTCCTGGCAGCCGGAAACTGCTAGAGCTGTTTCTGCGCCGTTTGCCTGGAAGCCGGACACGTGGTATCGCCTCAAGCTGCGCGTGGACAACAACTCCGACGGCACGACGCGCATTCGCGGAAAGGCTTGGCCGGCCGCCGAGCCTGAGCCGGATGGCTGGCTGATCGACCGCGCCGACCCGATCCCCAACAAGCAGGGCAGCCCCGGCCTCTTTGCGGACGCCCAGTTTGGAGTGTATTTCGCTAACTTGAAAGTGACGCCAAACCAATGAGACGTATCATCCAGCTCTCCGTGCTGTGCCTGTTCGTTTCGCTGTGGCTCGTGTACGCATCCGATCCGGGTACCGGCGACTGGCCGATGTGGGGCGGCACCCCGGAGCGCAACATGGTCTCGTCCATGAAAAGCATCCCCACTTCTTGGGACGTTAAGACGAACAAGAACGTGAAGTGGATGGCCCAGCTCGGTTCGCAGAGCTACGGCAATCCGGTGGTCTCCGGCGGGCAGGTCTACGTCGGCACCAATAACGAGCTGGTGCGGAACCCTAAGGAGGGTGGCGACCGCGGCGTGCTGATGTGCTTCCGTGAGTCGGACGGGAAGTTCCTTTGGCAGCACACGAACGAGAAACTGCCATCCGGCCGCGCCAACGACTGGCCCTACCAGGGTGTTTGTTCCTCGCCGCTGGTTGAGGGAGACCGTCTCTACTACGTGTCGAACCGCTGTGAACTTGTCTGCCTGGATACACACGGCGACGGGAGCGGCAACCCGAAGGTGCTCTGGAAGTTCGACATGATGGAGGAGGTCGGTTCGCAACCGCACAACATGTCGAACTCCTCCCCCGTGTCTTACGGCGATTTGATCTTCGTGGGTACCGCCAACGGCCAGGACGAAAGCCATGTGCACATTCCCTCGCCGCGGGCACCGTCCATGATCGCGGTAAACAAGAACACAGGCAAGCTGGTGTGGGAGGTCAATAACGTCGGCGAGCGGATCCTGCACGGACAATGGTCCTCACCGGCGGTAGGTAAGGTCGGGGACGTCGTACAGGTGATGGTAGGGGAGGGAGACGGCTGGATTCGTTCCTATGAGGTGCTGACCGGCAAGAAGCTTTGGGAGTTCGATTTAAACCCCAAGGACTCGGTGTGGCCGAAGACGCGAAATGAAGTCATCGCGACCCCAGTAGTCTGGGAAAACAAGGTGTTCATCGCCAATGGCCAGGACCCGGAACACGGCGAAGGAGTGGGGCATCTGTACGCCATCGACGCCACCAAGCGCGGTGACATTACCGAGGCCGGCCGCCTGTGGCATTACGACAAGATCCGGCGCTCGATTTCCACCGGCGCCATCTACAACGGGTTGCTGTTCTATGCCGACTTCAGCGGCTTCTTGCATTGCCTGGATGAGAACACCGGCAAGCCATACTGGACGCATGACTTGTTGTCAGCCGTCTGGGGCTCGCCCATGGTGATTGACGGAAAAGTGTACATCGGCGACGAGGATGGCGATGTCGTGGTGATGGAAGCGAGCAAGCAGAAGAAGTTGATCGCCCAGATGAATATGGGCAGCTCGGTCTACGCGACGGTGGTACCTGCCAACGGCACCCTTTTTGTTATGAACCGCAATCAGCTCTGGGCGCTCTCAGAAAAGAAGTAGCGCCTCGAATAAGGCTGTGCCGGAGACGAAAGGCGTTCCATGGGTGGCGCATACATCGAGTATTTTGCGATGTATGCGGCCCCCTTGAAGATCGCACACATGGCAAGAAGCGGCCATGTGTGCGCCACCCGACTCTTTGTTATGAACCGCAACCAGCTCTGGGCGCTCTCGGAGAACAAGTAACCAGGATCTCGAACTGACAAATGAAGCCATTCGACCTCGAGGTCCGGACGCGAGTTGTTTTCGGTGAAGGTAGATTCGAGGAGTTGGGTGGGCTGGCTCGCCAGTTGGGTTTCAGGCGCACGCTGCTGGTAGCAGACCGCGGCTTGGTGTCGGTGGGCTTTGTGAGGCGGGCCACCGAACGACTGGCAGAAGCCGGCGTCGAGGCCTTCGGATTCCACCACTTCGAAGCCAATCCCGATACGGCCATGGTCGAGGCGGGGCGGGTGTTCGCCGCAGCGTCCGGCGTGGACTCAATCGTCGGGTTGGGCGGCGGTAGCTCGCTTGACTGCGCCAAGGGAATCAACTTCGTACTCACCAACGGCGGCGAGATAAGCGACTATTCGGGTTATGGCAAGGCCGCACGGCCGATGCTGCCGATGATTGGTGTTCCGACGACGGCGGGCACAGGAAGCGAAGCCCAATCCTACGCGCTGATCTCCGATGCCGGGACGCACGCAAAAATGGCGTGCGGCGATCCTAAAGCGGCGTTTCGCGTCGCCATTCTCGATCCCTTGCTGACTCGGTCCCAGCCACCTGAGGTCACCGCGGCCACGGGCTACGACGCGATCTCGCACGCCGTGGAGAGCTATGTAACCACTCGGCGTAACGCAGCATCAGAATCATTTGCGGGGTCGGCGTGGCGGCTCCTCGCGGCAAATTATGAGCGCGTGCTCCTTAATCCCGATAATCTTGAGGCGCGCGCCGCGATGCAGGTCGGGGCGCACCTGGCGGGCATCGCCATCGAGCATTCGATGCTCGGCGCGACGCACGCCTGCGCCAATCCGCTAACCGCGCACTTCGGCATCACGCATGGCGTGGCCATTGCTGCGCTGCTGACACACGTGGTTCGGTGGAATCAGGCGTCGGCTGGCGAGCCGTACCGCGGATTGGGAGGCGACGATCTCACCGGGCGCTTGGCTCGCATGAGGGAGGCAGCACGCTTGCCCGGTCGGCTGCAGGAACTGGGCATTCCGAGAGAGGCGCTGCCGGGGTTGGCCGAGGAAGCCGCGGCACAATGGACGGGACGATTCAATCCCAGACCCTTTGAGGTGGCCTCCGCCCTCGAGATCTACGAAGCAGCGTACTGATCCGGTTGCCGGCCGCGGCTCTGACAGGGTGAATGGCAGAGGCCATGACGATGTTTCCAGAAGGCGCGCGCAGTAACCGAATCCTGTCATTCCGAGGGAGCGCAGCGACGAAGAATCTGCTTTGCGAGAAGAACATAAGCAGATTCCTCGCTTCGCTCGGAATGACAGGCCCAGGACTTTCATGTCCAGTGGTAGGCTGAAAGCCCATGTAACACTCGGAATGACAGGGTGGGGGCTTTTCATCCCACTGGGTTGGCCGAAGGCTCATGTAAAACTCAGCATGGCAGGTACGCTTTTTCATCAGCCTGCTAGCTAAGAGGGAATGACATGGGAAAGAAAAATTGAGGAACGGTACAAGATGACCGAAGCGCTCCAAGATGCGGGTCTCGACGAAGAAACCACGGTCGGTAATTACTTTGTCTCCAACTATCCTCCCTACTCGTTCTGGACAACGGACCTCGTGCCCGAAGCTCACAAGGCTTTGAACCACGCTCCGGCGCCGGAAACCCCGCTGGGCGTATACCTCCACATCCCGTTTTGCCGCAAGCGGTGCCACTTCTGCTACTTCAAGGTTTATACGGATAAAGACGCCAGCCAGATCGAGCGGTACCTTGATGCCGCCATTCGGGAGCTGACACTCTATTCCCAGAAACCTTTCATCGGCGAGAGGAAGCCGAAATTCATCTATTTCGGTGGTGGAACGCCTTCCTTCCTTTCGTCCCGCCAGCTTGGGCGCCTCGTGGACGCCATGAAGAAGCTGCTCACTTGGGATGAAGCTGAAGAGGTCACCTTCGAGTGCGAGCCCGGAACCTTAACCAGCGGCAAGCTTCGGATCATCAGGGGGACGGGCGTTACGCGTCTCAGTTTGGGTGTTGAGAATTTTGACGACCACGTCCTCGAGATAAACGGACGAGCTCACGGCTCGAAGGAGATTGATCGATCCTATCACTTCGCGCGCTCCATCGGCTTTCCTCAGATCAATATCGACCTGATCGCGGGTATGATGGGCGAAACCACGACCAACTGGCGGGAATGCGTTCGCAAGACCATCGCGCTCGCACCCGACAGCGTCACCATCTATCAGATGGAGGTGCCATATAACACGACTATTTATCAGGAAATGAAGGCATCCGGGCAGACCGTCGCGCCTGCGGCCGACTGGAAAACGAAGCGCGAGTGGGTAGATTACGCCTTCTCGGAAATGGAAAGGGCCGGCTATACGGTGACCAGCGCCTACACAGCTGTGAAAGATCCTTCGCGGACCCACTTTCTCTACCGGAACCTCCTGTGGACCGGCGCAGATATGATCGGCCTCGGTGTGGCATCGTTCTCTCATGTCGGCGGCACTCACTTTCAGAATGAGGCCGACTTCGGGCCCTATATGGCCCGGCTGCAAGAAGGGACGCTGCCGATTCACCGCGCCCTGATGCCGAGCCCCGAGGAACGTATGATCCGGGAACTGATCCTTCAAATGAAGCTCGGTAATGTTGCCAGAGCGTACTTCCAAGACAAATTCGGAGTCGATATTCACCAGCGGTTTGCCGGACCTCTCGGTGCGTTGCAGGGTCGAGGCTTTCTGACGCTCGATCAAAACAGTGTGCGGCTGAACCGCGACGGCCTGTTGCAGGTGGACAGGCTGCTCTACGAGTTTTTCCTGCCGCAGCATCGCAACGCGCGGTACGCGTGATGGTCGTGCTGCCGGCCACATCGCCATGTAGGGCCGACCCTCGGATCGGCCTCAGGCCGGGGCAAGCCCCGGCCCTGCATTTGGGGTCGTGAGGCTATTTTCGAAACAGGGAGACGGTTCGTGCACAGGAACCATATCTACGATGTCATCGTAATTGGAGGCGGACCCGCGGGTTCGACTGCGGCGGCGGTCCTCGCGAGTAAGGGTCGTCATGCCCTCCTCCTCGAAAAGGAGAAATTTCCCCGTTATCACATTGGCGAGTCGCTGCTCCCCTGTAGTTTCTTTCCACTCCAGCGTATTGGCGTCATCGAACGGATGAAGACTTCTCATTTTCCCAAGAAATACAGCGTCCAGTTTGTAAGCCGCGACGGAGGCCCAGCCCACCCCTTCTATTTCTCCCAGCACCTGAAACACGAAGCCGCCCGTACCTGGCAAGTCTTACGCAGCGAGTTCGACCAGATGCTCCTCGAGAATGCCCGTGCCAAAGGCGCAGAGGTGCGAGAGGAAACCACGGTCAGAGAGACGATTCAGGAAAATGGGGCGGTAACTGGCGTGAGGGCGTTCACCAAGAACGGCGAGGAACACGAATTCCTCGCGCCAATCACCATCGACGCCAGTGGCCGCGATGCGCTGGCGGTGACCCGCAATAGATGGAAAGTCCGCGATCCGTATCTGAATAAAATCGCCATCTGGACTTACTACCGAGGCGCCCTCCGCGATCCGGGCCTGGATGAAGGCGCCACGACTGTGGCCTATCTTCCCCAGAAGGGATGGTTTTGGTACATTCCGCTGCCCGAAGATATCGTGAGTGTGGGCGTAGTTGCCGAAAAGGCCTACCTATACAGGGACGGAAAGGACCTGGCCTCCATCTTTCACCGGGAGGTCGCAAACAACTTGTGGGTTCAACGGCACCTGGAACCCGGCCGGCCGACAGGCCCGTATCGGGTGACGGGAGAGTATTCCTACCGATCTCGCTACTGCGCTGCGGACGGATTGGTGCTGATTGGCGACGCCTTTGCATTTCTCGACCCGGTATTCTCCTCCGGAGTTTTCCTGGCACTTCGCAGCGGCGAACTCGCCGCTGATGCCGTCCATGCTGCACTGACCGCCAGAGATGTCTCCGCTTCGCAGTTCAGCGATTACGGAGCCCAAATGCGTAAAGGCATCGAGGCCATGCGGAGGCTGGTGTACAGCTTTTACGACCATGAGTTCAGTTTCCGGGTGTTTCTCGATCATTTTCCGGATCTCCATGGTGATCTGACCGACTGTCTCATGGGCAACCTCTTTCGGGACTTCACCCCGCTGTTTGAAGCGGTAGCAAAATTCGCCGGTATTCCAGAGCCGCTGGCGCACGGCACGCCACTCGTCGACGGTCGGTGACAAATTCTGTTGAGCGAAATGAAAGCCACTACAACAACACGTGATTGACGGCGCTTACCCTGAGGCTTACACTGGAACGGAAATGGGCGAGATCACTTTCGAGGTGAGCCGTGATGAAGAATCGGGCTGGTTGATAGCCTGCTGGAACGCGCCGGACGGCTCGGGCGGCATCACCACGCAGGGAGAAGACTTGCGCGATTTGCAGGCGCAAATCGTCGACGCTGTGGCCACTCATTTCGAGCAGCACGAGACTCCTCGGCGGATTCGTCTCCATTTCATCAGCGATCCAATCCTGGTTCCCGGGTGAAGCTCCCTCGTGATCTTTCCGGGTCCACAGTTGTCAAGGCTCTCGAGCGGGGCGGCTTCACCGTTGCTCGGCAGAGCGGTTCTCACGTCCGGTTGACGAAGGCCGGCAAGCGTGTAACCGTGCCCCTTCATCGTTCCCTTGCAGTTGGCACCTTGCAGAGCATCTTACATCAGGCTGGCCTTACCATTGAAGCCTTTCGGGAGTTGCTGTAGGCGTTGGTGAACGGCAAAGCGGTGGCGAGGGAACCCTGACACACAAACCGGATGCGCGTGCATGTCGGGAAGCTGTTGCGCGTCCGCCGAAATTTGCCGGCGTTCGAGAGCGGAGAGCCGCTGGCGCACGGCACGCCCTTGATAGCCGGCTGATGAAACGGGGTATCTGTCATGCTGAGCGCAGCGAAGCATCAGCTGTTTCTAGTGGAAAACAAGCAAAAGCAGATCCCTCGCTCCGCTCTGTTCGAAAGTCACAGCGTTGTCATTCCAAGGAGCGTAGCGACGAGGAATCTGCTTTTGCGGGGAAGAACACAAAAAGCAGATTCCTCTCCCGCGGCTGCGGGATCGGAATGACAGGCCCGGGGGGACGTTCATGTGCGTTGGTGGGCCGAAGGCCCATATGAAACTCGGGATGACATCATCGGGGCCTCTTTCATCAGCCTGACAGAAAGTTTGTGAGCTATGGCCTACGAATTCAAACTGACGCGGCAGGTGGAGTTCTCGGATACCGATTTGGCCGGCATCATGCATTTTTCAAACTTCTTTCGATTTATGGAAGCGGCCGAGCATGCTTTCTTTCGATCCCTGGGTTTCTCGATCGCTAGGGCGGGGACCCGTCAGCCGGTGGGCTGGCCGCGGGTGCACGCGGCCTGCGAATACAAGCACCCTCTCCACTTTGAAGACACGGTCGAAATCTGCCTTCGGGTGCGCGAGAAGAGGCCAAAGAGTATCGTTTACGACTTCAGATTCCGCAAGTTGAACGGGCAGCCGGCTATGGAAGTGGCGCGAGGGACTCTGGCGGTCGCTTGTGTGAAGCGCGACAAGAGCAGCGGGAAGATGAGGGGTGTGCGTATACCCAGAGCGATTGCGGACAAGATCGCGGTCGCGCCGGGAGAGCTCTTGGACTGATGCCCTTGGTCCTCACCCAGGCGACTATGTTCCCGGTTGCCGTGACGCAGGGCGGCTGAACGAGCCTTCGTCGGTCAGCGGTTCCTGGAAGAAACCGGACGCCTGGAAGAATGGCTCCAGTTCCGTTTTCCGAATCAGCCGGTGTAACAAGGGGGCGGTCATGTAGGTTGTCGACACTGCCATAAGGACCAGCATGAAGAATAAGCTCTTGGGAATCACTCCCAGGTCGTGGCCGAGGTTGACCACAATCAATTCCATAAGGCCGCGGGTATTCATGAGCACACCGATTGACAAAGACTCCCTCCACGGCAGCCCATTGAGCAGCGCCGCCGTCGTGCATCCCCCGACTTTCCCGGCAATCGCGGCGAGTAGCACGAGGCCGCACAAAGCCCACACCAACTTGCCGTGCATGGTGCCGATATCGGTGCGCAGTCCCGTATAGGTGAAGAAAATCGGCAGAAAAAAAACGGTGACGAAATCTCGCAACCGACGCATCACCGCTTCGCGAAATTCGTGCTGATCATACAAAACCGCGCCCACAATGAACGCTCCGAAAATCGAGAATAGGCCGATGATGTTCGTTACCGCCGCCGAAGTGAAGACGAGAATCAGCAAGAACGCCAGCGTTGAGAGTGAAATCTCCCCGCCGGCCGCCCGCATGGTCTCCGTCGTCCAACGCCGCAGCAAAGGACGGGCAACAAAGATCATGAAAAGAGCGTACGCCAGCGTCTCGCCAACCATGGTCGCTGTCGTTAATGGATTGAATCTCGCGCGGACGATCGCGCTGACCAGAGCCAGGGTAATCCAGCCAGTTGCGTCGTCGACCGCGGCTGCGGTAATGGTTAGGAACCCGAGGCGAGTGCGGCCTATGTTGAATTCAATCAGCATTCGACCCAAAACAGGAAGCGCTGTAATGGACAGGGCGGTCGAGACAAACAAGGCGAAGCCGAGCTTGTTGACGTTCTGGCCGACCGAGAAGTAAAGCACCCGAGCGAGAGCCAAGCCTAAACCAAAGGGAAGAATGATACCGGCCAGCGAAATCGATAGGGCGACGTGGCCATGGGTGCGCAGATGGCTGAAATCGAATTGCAGTCCGATCAGGAACATCAACAGGATCAGCCCGACTTGGCTCAGAATGCTGAAGGCCGGGCCCACAGACGGCTGAAACACGTGCAGAAACAGACCCGGAAACAAGCGGCCAAATAGGGACGGCCCAAGAATAATGCCGGCTGCGATCTCCCCGCATACTTGGGGCTGGCCGAAATAGCGGAAGATCGCGCCGAAGAGACGGGCTGCCGCAATGATGATAGCCAACTGGATGATGACAATCAGAAGAAGGTGCTCGATCTGCGCGTTGACGGGTGAATTCATTGCGGGCCGTCTCCAGGATACCCTAATCCTGTAGCAGGGCATTAGCGTGTTGCTGGCCGGGGAATACTTCTAGATTCAGAACTCCTACAGCAGAATAGCAGGCTCCGCAAGCCCCAGTGGGGCGGGCGGTTACCTGCCCCATCGTGTTAAATAGTTGTTGCTAATTAAATGCCCTTCGGTTATGCTTCTCGACAT
>Ga0066388_100003087_pt1 | contig 10609 bp, 11 predicted proteins | sample PanSoiMetaGPlot6_FD_64539 | JGI IMG/M metagenome (GOLD analysis project Ga0066388, IMG submission 64539) | Tropical forest soil microbial communities from Panama analyzed to predict greenhouse gas emissions - Panama Soil - Plot 6 (Hybrid Assembly) | ecosystem: Environmental > Terrestrial >... | reverse complement strand
CTGACGTGCGAGCAGAATGGTCGACTTCGTCGTCGGACCAAAGTGCGATGGAGCAATTGACTTTGGCAGCGCCGTTTCGTTATCTTCCAAACCGTCGGGTTTGATCGCAGTCGCCCGGCACACCCAAGGCATTTCGCCCAAGCACTGCACTTTGCCCGCTCGCCGGGCGAGGACTGTTGGCGAAATGTCAGATCACCAAGAGTTCGACCTTGGCGGCGGCATTGGAGAAACCAATGCCCCACGCTCCTGCAACGCCTCCTGCCCTTGCGCCGCCGGCGACGCACGTCAATCGGCGGAAGCTGCTTCTAGCTATTGGAATTCTCGCAGGCACTGCAGCCACCGCGGGTCTCAGCACGCGACCAGCGCGCGCGCAACACACCCCATCAGCGAGCGGAAATCCTATGGTTGACCAAAGCAAGATCATCGACTTTCATTGCCACCACATTCCACCTCGTTTCGAACTGACGGCGGCGAAATACGCGCCGGCCTCACAGCGCGCGCGCTGGGAAATCCTCGCACGTACATTGTCGGACGAGAACCTCTTGCTGAGGGACGTTCGAGACGGCGAGTTGGGAGCGCGCGTTGTTAGCATTCTGATCCAACTGATCTCCGATGCAGAAGGTCACGTCCCACACGAGACCACCATGGCCATGAATGACGCCCTCGCAGAGCTGGTCGCGCGACATCCGGGGCACATTCACGGGTTGGCATCGGTCGATGCGTTTGACGGCGACAGATCCGCCCGAGAGGCTGAACGCGCCATCCGTGAACTTGGATTACGTGGTCTCCTGCTCGAGTGCGCGCGCGGCGATTTGCTGCTCGACGCGCCGCAGGCACGGCCCACACTTGAAGTTGCCGCAAAGCTTGAGGTACCAGTTTTTGCGCATCCAATCGCGCCGCAGCCATTGACTAAGCAAATGGCTCCCTATGGGCTGATCGGAACATTATTTGCGCGTGGCGCAATAAATTCCGCTGCACTCATTGCCTTAATAGAGGGTGAGGTATTCACCCAACTTCCCAGTCTGCGGGTTGTGTTCACCGCGCAAGCGATCGGCGGTCTTGCGATGGCTGCCGGTCTCTCAAAGCAAAGTCGACTGCCGTCCGGAACCATCGACGTGATGCGAAAAAATGTTCTCATCGATACCACCCTGTTTCATCCCGCACTAATTCGGGCGCTCGTTGATTTGGTTGGTGTTGAAAATGTGCTGGCCGGCAGCGATTGGCCAATTACAGGTGACAGACCAATTGGGCCCACATTGTTAGACACCATGCAAAGTGCAGGCCTGTCTGGCGTTGAGCAGGCTGCAGTCGCCACAAGCAACTGTAAGCGACTGTTAGGTGTCGGCTGAGTGTATCCTATCGCGCATGTCATTTCTCGATCTGAGCAAAGGCGCGCAAAGGCGACGTCGCTGTGGCGAGGTGCGACTGCATTGGCGTGACGACCTCCAGATGCCCACCGCAAAGCCCGGGGAGTTCAACATACCGTATCAGATCGCAACACCCGTCCTGCTGGCCCTGGGCTCTTCTGGGCATCGCTCGATTTCCGAAGAGCCCGTCGCTCAGTGCTGGCAAGCAGATGGGAGGCTACGGTCGCATGGCCCGTGCTTGCCTCTGCACCTCGGCCACAATCGCGTTGTACGGCGTCATCACGGCTGTAACCAAGGCGATGACTTGATCGACAGCCGGCTTCTCGGTCATGAGCAGCGCATCCTCAACTGCCAGCATGCCGCGTTCGATAGCGACATACGCATCCAGGGAGTGGGCTCTGACAAAGTCCTCGATGTTAAACCATTGGTCATTAAAGGCTTCGAAGGATTTACGCGCCTTGGCGATGTTCCCGACGTTCAAGGCAGGATTGACCTCGCGCAGGTGGGCTCGGACGATCCTTAACCGTGCAAGTTCATCATAGATCGGATTGAGCGGTGGCGCCTTTGCAACGACGTCGATGGCTTCATCGTATTTCGCAAGCATCACCTGCGCATCCGAAAGCAGAGCCGACATATCCGGTTGAGCCGCATCGAGCCCCTTGCTGATTTTGGCTTGCAACTCGAGTTCCAGCACCTGATAGAGCACCCTGCTCCGGACATTGATGTACACCTCTATGCCGTTCCATGCAGAGTCGTATGCATCGAACGCTTCTTTGGCCCGTGCGACGTTGCCTTGTTGAATGGCTGCAACTGTATCAACCAGGAAAGGCCGCGCAGCTTTGACAGCGGATATTTCGAACCGCTCCTGAGTTGAGCTCGCTTGAGCTTCTGCGAACGGGCTCTTAGCGGTGAGAGTTGCGAGAATCGTGAATAGGACCAATCCAAGTCGGCACATCACTTTTATCATGGACGTACCTCCATCTTCTATGCCTCAGCTCGTTCCCCGAGCTGTCAATCAATAAACACGGCGACAGCCGCGCATTGCCGTGGCTGCCCGTCGTTGGCACCGGCCCGCTCTAACCCGCCTTAGGCGTCCCGGCTGTACTGGTCATAGAGTTTCACCGCATTGTCCCAGCGGATCGCCTCCATGAACACGTCAACGTAGCGGGCGGCAGCAGCGCCATAATCCATGTGGTAGGCGTGCTCGTACATGTCGAGAACCAGCACCGGCCGGCCGCCCGCAAGCGTGGTCGTGTGATCCGCGGCCCACTGATTGACCAGGCGCTTGTCGCGCGGCGAATAGGCAAGGATCACCCACCCTGAGCCGCCACCCTGCGCCTTGCCCATGGCGGAGAACTCGGTACGCCAGCGGTCGAGGCTACCAAAATCGCGCGTGATGGCATCACTGAGTCCACTACGCGGCCCGCCTCCGCCGCCCAAGGTGTCGAAATAGACCTCGTGTAAAATCATCGAATTGGCGGCGATCAACTCTTCGCGCTTGAGGCCGTTCACCACGAAATTAGGCGCCTTGGCAAAATCAAGCTCGGCGAGCTGCGCGCCGATCGCGTTGAGGCGGCGCACCGCCCCGACATAGTTGTTCTCGTAATGGCTGGTGATCACCTTTTCGGAGATGCCATTGATGGACTTGGGATCGAGTGACAGTGGCTTGGGGGCGTAGGTCATCGGCCAGCCTCCCGGTTGCGCAAAGCGTGAAACAGCTTGCGCATTGCTGTGCTCAGCAAACCGACAATACCTGGCCGGTCCTCGCTGCCTGGTGGCCGGTCCTTGTTGCCTGGAAGCGGCCCGATCGCTGAATCGGTAGGCGAACGCTGTGGGAGCCGATAGATGCCAGTAGGACAAATCGAAGGGGGGATTCCGTCCATGCGCAACCTTTCCCGCCGAGGCGAGTGCCGCGCAGAGCTTGGACGATGAGTCCGTCTGATGGGGAGTCTGCAATGTCCCCGTAAAAGTAATCTAGCCCATGAGACGCTTCCCCTGCAACAACGCTTCCGCCGTCGCGCTAGATGCGCCCCGCGATCAGATCTGCAAAGGATGCAAGAGGTTCGTCCGCAATCGCATGGACTGCAAGGATACCTAGAAAGAGCAAGCCAGCGACCAACAAAACCGATCTCATTTCTTCTTCAAAATTTAGTCGGGCGGCCTCGCAACGCATCATCGCGGCCACGTTGGCGTCCCGAGGAGACTTTGATTCACTGTTCCAATCCATGAACGTTAACGTTCATCGAAAAGCGCAGTTCCTTACGCCTTTCCTACGTATGATTCACGCACCGCCAGGTATCGGCCGCACCACGGGTCGTATGTTCCCCCCGCTGCGGCCTGACTTCGTAACCAAAAATCTTTTCCCATTCTGGCAAGTTGCTATTTCCGGGCGCAGGCTCTCCCAACCGGGCGGCGGAGCTGGAGCGGTTGTGATGCTTTCAACTTGCGAGCAGTCATAGCCGGCTTCACGAATGATTTGTGCAAGCTCTCGTTCGCGATAAACTGGACGTGACTCACTCTGGGCATTTCCGACCATTGGCAGACACAGCAGAACCACAGTAAGTGCCAACAAACGTGCGTTGGACATTACGCCCTCCAAGAGTCGTGAGCTTATGGGACCCAATGAAGCATCTCGATTGTCAGCGCGCACGCGAGCGGATGTAAGCCCAGAGTTGATCCATTCCCTCAGCGCTTATTACGCCCTGCCATGATGGCATTTGGTCCTTGCCATCGGCCACGATCATATCAAAGTGCGCGCGATCCCCTGCGCCAAGCGCCCGCAGATCGGGAATCGCCCCAGAACTCCGAAGCTTCTCTCCATGGCATGAGGAGCAATGTTCATCGTAGAGCATTTCGCCTGCCTCTACCTGTGAGGCATCTTGTGCTGACACGACAAAAGTGAATGTTACGCTCCAGATTACGACAAACAATGACAGCTGTTTCATGCAAAAGCTCCGGTCCCGTAGGTTGCTCGCTAGCCGGATCGCTTTGTGCGTGGCCATGCTGGTGGGTCTCGTCGTGGATGTGAGCATGTGCGTGCTCTGCTGCTTATGCGTGTGCTCATGTACGTGTTGGTTCCGCGGTCCGTGCTTCCAGGTGTTCACACAGCATAGGTACTATTTGTAGTCATCGCACACTTCCGACTGATCCTCGTAGTAAGCGAGGCACTCCAGTCGTGTTATCCGTCCGCGCCCGATGATGCGTGCTTGCAGGTAGGCGATAACAGTATCGATCTCGTCGGCGGTCAGCTTGCGCGCAGATGGCTCTAGCTTACCCGGTGCGCCGCCCAAAGGCCGTCCGTAGCAGGAATACACGGTATATGCGCCATCCTCGAAGGCAGGCATGCCTGTGCCAGCGCGGCCGCAACGGATCGTTGCTTTGAGAGCGTCGGTATCTAGCTTTGTCACCCGCAGGTTTGCGCCGATCGGAAAGTCGTCATCCTCCCGATCGCCATCTGCGAAAGGACCGTGGCAATCGGCGCATCCAGACGTCTTCCAAGTCCATAGACCGGCCATTACCTTGTCATCGTCTTGAGCTTGCGTGGACACTATGATGAACGCCAAGCTCCCCAGAACAGGCCAGAATTTCCATTTTCCACTGACGATCATGGATTTCTCCAACTACGTTGCTATCCAAGCCCTGTGGGCGAGGAGGTCCTCGTGTGCCGAGATTATAGATGAGTTCCCTTCTGACGCGGCTTCCTGACAAAAATTTCAGAAACTCTTCAGTGGTGGGGCAGTGAAAGACAAGCAACATCAGCTCAGGGAGGCTGCTGTTCAGCGGCCATCCGCGCCGCTCCTGAAAGCAATGATCCTAAAACGGGGTCCCGGAATGAAAGCCTCACGACTGTTGATCGGCATCGTCGCCGGTATGTTGAGTACTCAAATGGCCGCCGCTCAAACGCTGGACGATCCTCGTATGCCACCCGGACCAAACCGGGAGCTCGCCATCCGCACCTGCATCGGCTGCCATCCGCTCAACTTTCTCTACAGCACGGTTGGGCGAACGCGAGACGGCTGGAACCGGACGCTCGACGACATGGTACGTTATGGCATGAACGTGACTGCGGAAGAGCGAGCACTTGTTCTTGAATATTTGGCGACCAGCTGGGACCGCAATAGCGACTTGCCAGATCTGCAAAGGAGCTCCTCCTCGCAACGTCGCGTACAGGGCTCGCCATGAGCCGATACCATTTTTACTTCCCTATTGCTCCCGCGGTTCAACAGCTAAGCCCGTTGAGTCAACACCAGTCTGCCGCCTGGATGACATCCGATCGTGAAGTTATACTCGGGTAACTCCTGAGGCGGACAGAAATAGAATGCGACGATGGCGCTTAGTACTGCTGCTCATGGCCGGAATAGGTTTGACCTATTTCGCCGTTGAACGCGGGCTGCTTTCCTCTCGAGCACCAGGCGCTTCAAAAGAAGCGGCACCAGCCATTCCTGTCCTGGCGACCACGGTCAAACGTGACGATGTTCCGGTTTTTTTGACCGGCTTCGGCACTGTGCAACCGTTCAACAGCGTGCTCGTGAAATCCAGGGTGGACGGCCAAATCGTCAAAATCAATTTCTCGGAAGGAAAGGACATCAAGTCCGGCGATGTGCTGGTTGAGATCGACCCTGCACCATTCGAGGCCACGCTGGCCCAGGCCCGGGCAAACAGGCTTAAAGACGAGGCCCAGCTCCACAATGCTCGACTCGATTTGGAGCGAGCCACCCGCTTGGCCGCAACCGGGTCCGGGAGCAGACAGCAGCTTGACACTACTCAAGCCCAGGTCGCGCAGCTTGAGGCGGCGATCAAGGCCGACCAAGCGATGATTGACATGGCCGAGAACCAACTCAACTATACCCGCATCCGCTCACCAATCGACGGGCGGGCGGGCACCCGGATTGTCGATATTGGCAACATTGTACGAGCTACCGACAATGCGGGCATCGTCATCGTCAATCAGCTGCATCCCATATTCGTCAATTTTGCGCTGCCTGCAGACTCGCTTGCCCAGATCCGCGCCAAATCGAAGAACGGCGACATCAAGGTCAGCGTCCAAGACAGCAACAATGCCGAATTAGCCGCCGGCACGCTCTCCGTCATCGACAATCAGATCAATCCGGCAACAGGGACAATCAACTACAAAGCACTCTTCGACAATAGCGACGAGTCATTGTGGCCTGGGCAATTCGTCAATGTTCGTGTCGAAATCGCGGTTCGGCAGAACGTTCTCGTGGTTCCCGTGACCGTGGTGCAGCAAGGCCCTGAGGGGCCCTATTGCTTTGTAATCGGCCAAGACCGCGTCGTGCAGAAACGCGCACTCAAGGTCAGCTTCGTCAACAAAACGACGGCCATCATTGATGATGGGCTAGCACCCGGTGAGCTGGTGGTGGTTGACGGACAATATCGAATCCAAGCCGGCAGCTCTGTTGAGGTGCGAACTAGTTCGATAGAGGCCTCCCGATAGAGGATTATGCCCAGGATCCGCAATGAACCTTTCCGCTCCCTTTGTAATTAGGCCGATTGCAACCACGCTGTTGATGGTCGGCCTGACTTTGTTGGGGGCGGTGGCCTATATGCTCCTACCCATCGCCGGCGTACCTCAGGCCGACGTACCCACGATCCGCGTGACCGCAAAACTTCCTGGTGCCAATGCGGAGACGATGGCCTCATCCGTCGCCGCGCCCCTCGAGAGCCAACTGGCGTTGATGTCGGGCGTCACTTCCATTTTTTCTACGAGTTCGCTTGGCCAAACCTCGATTCAAGTAGAGTTCGATCTTGGACGAACGTCCGAGAGTGCCGCTCAGGACGTGCAGACCGCGATCAACGCGGCGGGCGGCCTCCTGCCCAAGAACCTTCCCAATCCTCCGACCTACGACAAATCAAACCCGGCCGACTGGCTCTTGATGTCGATTGCGGTGACCTCGAGCGACCTGCCAATTTCCAAGGTGGACGAGTACGTCGAGAATTATCTCGCGCCACGCATTTCCCGCATCAAGGGTGTCGGCTTAGTCGACTACCACGGTCAGCAAAAGCCGGCTGTCAGGATTCAGGTCAATCCCACCGTCGCATCGGCTATGGGCTTGAGCCTTGAAGACGTCAGGGCTGCAATCACGACTGCGACAGTCAATGCGCCCAAAGGGACGCTCGACGGACCCAAGCAGTCGTTGACGCTTGATACGACTGACCAGATCTTCGACGCTGCGACGTTCAACTCCATGGTTGTCGCCTATCGCAATGGTGCGCCGGTTCGGATCAGCGATCTCGGGCGTGCGGTCGATGGGGTCGAGAATATCCGGGAAGCAGCCTGGTTGGGCGGTCAGCGAGTCGTCATCATCGATATTCACAAGCAGTTCGGATACAACGTCAACGAAACTGTTGAGCTTGTCAAAAGCGCGTTGCCGGAGCTTCAGCGCAATGTTCCCCCTTCCATCAAGATGCAGATCATGGGGGACCGCACTCAGACAATCCGCGCTTCGGTCAAAGATGTGCAGACGACGATGGCGATCAGCGTTGGTCTGGTTGTGCTGGTCATGTTCTTGTTCCTGCGCCATGGCCGCACAACGTTGATTCCGAGTGTGACCATTCCGGTATCTCTGCTTTCGACTTGCGCGATCATGTATCTTGCCGGCTACACGGTCGACAACGTTTCTTTGATGGCGCTGACGATCGCAGTCGGCTTCATCATCGATGATGCCGTCGTCATGGTCGAAAACATCACTCGTCATATCGAAGCGGGTAAGCAACCCCTAGAGGCTGCGTTGATCGGATCGCGCGAAATCGGCTTCACCATCATTTCGATGACGTTGTCATTGACCGCCGTCTTCATCCCGCTGCTGCTCATGGGCGGACTGATTGGACGGTTGTTCCGCGAGTTTGCGGTCACCGTCAGCGTGGCGATTTTGATGTCCGGCGTGGTTGCGCTCACACTGACGCCCATGATGTGCGGGTGGCTACTGAAGCCTCGCAAGGGAGGAAGCCAAGCAGGGCCTGTGCTGCGCGCGCTTGAGTCCAGTTTCCAGCGCTCACTCGAACTTTACGGCGTTTGCTTACGCTGGTCGCTGCAGCACCGGCTCTTTATTGTCGGATTGATGGCTTCAACCCTGGCGGCCACTGTTTACCTGTACATCGTTATCCCAAAAGGATTCTTCCCGCAGCAAGATAATGGGACCATTCAAGCCACGACTGAAGCTGCGCAAGATATTTCTTATGCGGCGATGGTCGAGCGCGTGCATGAATTGGCGAAGGTCGTGACGGCAGACCCTGACGTCGCGACCGTGTACTACTGGGTGGGTGCCAATCCGACCGTCAACACCGGTCGAATGATGATCGATTTGAAGCCGCTCAGCGAGCGCAAGGCGAGTGCCACCGAGATCCTCAATCGCCTTCGGAAGGCCGCCCTGCAGGTTCCCGGAATCGCTCTGTTTGGGCAGGCACGCCAAGATGTACAGATCGGCACTCGAATTACCAAGACGCAGTATCAATACACGTTGCAGGACCCCAACATCGCCGAACTCTTTCACTGGGCGCCGATCATTCTCAACAAGCTTGCCGCTCTGCCGCAATTGCAGGACGTCACGGGTGACCTGCAAGCGACAGCTCCGCGTATGCTGCTGAAGATCGATCGCGACGCGATCGGCCGATATGGCATTTCGCCACAAGCGATTGACGACATTCTCTACGACGCATTTGGGCAGCGGCAAGTGGCTACGATCTTTGGTCAACTCGATCAGCACCGCGTCATTCTCGAGGTTGCGCCCAATTTCCAGGAAGACGCCTCCTCGCTTCAGAAGCTGTACGTCCGATCCGCGACTACGAATCAGCTGGTGCCGCTGTCAGTAGTGACCAAACCGGAAGTGTCCGTGGCCCCCCTCACCGTCAATCACACCGATCAGTTTCCGTCCGTGACACTATCCTTCAATCTGACTCCCGGACATTCCCTAGGCGAAGCGCTTACCGCAATTCAGAATCTCGAAAGATCGCTGGCCAAGCCAGCAACCTTGACCGCCCAATTCCAAGGTTCGGCAAAAGTCTTCGAGTCCTCGTTGAGCACTCAGCCTTACCTCATCGCTGCGGCCATCATCGCGGTCTACATCGTGCTCGGCATATTGTACGAGAGCTTCATCCATCCAATTACGATCCTGTCGACTTTGCCATCTGCCGGCGTCGGAGCGTTCATTGCTCTCATGCTTCTCCATTACGATTTTTCGCTGATCGCGCTGATCGGGCTGATCCTCCTGGTTGGGATCGTCAAGAAGAACGCGATCATGATGATCGATTTTGCGCTGGTCGCGGAGCGGATCCGCGGGCTAACGCCGGAACAGTCGATCTACGAAGCATGCCTGATGCGCTATCGGCCCATTATGATGACCACGATGGCAGCACTGCTTGGAGGACTTCCGTTGGCGCTAGGAACTGGAGCAGGGTCTGAACTGCGACGACCGCTCGGCATCACGATTGTAGGCGGCCTCCTTCTGTCTCAGTTCCTGACTTTGTTCACGACACCCATCATCTATATCTACCTGAGCAAGCTTACGTCCCTTTTTCGGTTACGCACACTTTCCGAGAGCCAGTCCAAAGCCGAAGCTCAACAACTCCGCGCCGCCGAATGAGCGTGTGGAACTTTCAAGTGAGGCATTAAGCGGCAGACCGACGTCCGCTTTCGGCAGCAAACCAGAAAACATTTACTCATTGCGAGACTTACTCGTTTTGACCCTGAGCCAACATCGACCTTGGTAGTGATCGGACCATCGTGAGGCCGCGACGCTCAATTCCCCTTGACGAGGCGACGTTCAGAGCAGCGACGTATGGGCGAGGGTGAGTTCCTCGCGGGAGAGTGCCTTCGCCGTGAGGCGGGCGAGCCCTTCCGCTCCAGTCCGCACCTCCTGGGATAGTATCAGCACCTGCAAGTGGAGCTGCTCGGCGCGCGTCTTCATCTGGGCCATGATCTTGGTGGGGATGGGATCGTCCAGAAGGGGCCGGAGCCCCGTGGCCACACGTGCGACGTCCTCTCGAGTTAAGGCATAATAGCGCCCCTCTAAGCCTGCACGCGGATATGCCAGCGGGCGGTCCTCGGCATTGGGGTCGAACGCGCGGAAAAAAGTCGCGCGGAACCAGTCGAGGTCCCCAAAAATGGAAAGAGCAATATCGAGCACCACCCAGCTCTGCCCTACGGGCGAGATCAAGCTGAAGTCTGCCGCGTTCTCAAAGCAGAGTATATGCACCAAGCCCTCGATCACCTGGTCCAATTCGCG